>Ga0210398_10005478_pt1 | contig 11769 bp, 18 predicted proteins | sample IncBWC4OmetaG_FD_161047 | JGI IMG/M metagenome (GOLD analysis project Ga0210398, IMG submission 161047) | Forest soil microbial communities from Barre Woods Harvard Forest LTER site, Petersham, Massachusetts, United States - Inc-BW-C-4-O | ecosystem: Environmental > Terrestrial > Soil >... | reverse complement strand
CTCAGGTGGACGCCCGGAATGCCTCCTCACAACTGGCGTACGTACAAGGAACGACAGTCGAGACGCTTTGGAATAATGTCGTTCGACTGGAGCAATCCTGTCGCAACCCTCATCCGCTTGCCGCTATTTGTGCCAGCACGCCGTTGGTGCAATTGCAGGCTGACGTAAACATCGCCAGTGGCGACGACTAAGTCGACTAACTCAATGCCTCTTTTCTAACCACTATGGACCTACTCCTCACCCACGGGTATTTCCTCTACGAAGATCCCAAAGAGCTTCAAATCATGAAGCCTTATCCGCCGCTTGGGATTCTGTATATCTGCTCGCATCTCCGCGACAAAGGCATGGATGTTGAAGTTTTCGATTCCACGTTCTCTTCCCGCAAGCAACTGTTTGCGCTACTGCAGCAGGGGCCTCCGAAAGTGCTGGGCCTCTACGCCAACCTCATGACCCGGTCCAACGCGATCGAGATTTTAGGTGTGGCCCGGCAAGCCGGTTGGCAGACCGTGGTCGGTGGGCCGGAACCGGGCGCATACGTCTCGGAATACCTGGACGCGGGCGCCGACGTTGTGGTGATCGGCGAAGGTGAATTGACCATGGAAGAGTTGGTTCCAGCGCTTCGCCTGCATAGTCTGGACGCTCTCCACCACGTAGACGGCATTGTGTTCCGCGACGCCGATGGCACGATCGTGCGGACAAAGCCGCGGCAACAGATTCGCGACCTCGACGCCCAGCCTTGGCCGGCCCGGCAATCGATCGACTTTTCGCAATATGTCAAGACCTGGCGCGAACACCATGGCCAGGGCTCCGTGTCTCTAATCACAGCGCGTGGCTGCCCCTACCACTGCCGCTGGTGCAGCCACGAAGTGTTCGGCAAAACGCATCGTCGCAGAAAACCGAGCGCCGTTGCCGACGAGCTCGAATGGCTAGTAACACAATATCACCCCGACATGGCATGGATGGCGGATGATGTCTTCACCATCCATCCCGGCTGGCTGTTCGAATACGCTGAGGAATTAAAACGGCGAAGCCTGAAGGTCCCCTTTGAATGTATCTCCCGCGCCGACCGCCTGAACCCGCGCGTGGTGGAAACGTTGGCTGACATGGGTTGCTTTCGGGTATGGATCGGATCGGAAAGCGGATCGCAACGGATCCTCGATGCCATGGAGCGAGGCGTTACGGTCGAGCAAGTTCGGAATGCGGTGGCGTTGTGCCGTTCGCACGGCATCCAGACTGGCATGTTCCTCATGTGGGGTTACGAAGGCGAGGAACTTTCAGACATTGAAGCCACGGTCGAACACGTCAAGAAATCCAATCCAGATATCTTTTTCACGACCGTCGCATATCCCATTAAAGGCACGCCCTATTTCTCCGAAGTAGCCGATCGGGTCGAGAACTTAAAGCCCTGGAACGTGGGGTCTGATCGCGAGGTCAGAATTCATGGCCGGCATTCGCGTCAGTTCTATAGTCATGCTGACAAGCTGCTGCGCAATGCGGTCGAACTGGAGCGCCTGACCAAGGCGTCGACCAGCGATCCGTCCGCGGTTGCCGAGTTGCAGAACAGAATCGCGGAAGCCCGCGCGAATCTGAATGCGACTGCAGCAGAAGTGGAGGTCTGACAGGATGTCATCTGTAGGCAGCCCACTCTACACTGCGCCCTTCGACGCCGTTGCCGATCACTATGACGAATTATTCACTGAGTCGAGAATCGGCCAGGCTCAGCGCGCGTCCGTGTGGACAGAACTGAACAAAGCCTTCCGCTCCGGAGACCGCGTGCTGGAAATCGGCTGTGGTACGGGCGTTGATGCTTGCTTTCTTGCGAATCACGGCGTCCGAGTCGTGGCATGCGATTCTTCACCTCGAATGCTGGCGATGACCACCCGCCGTGTGAAAGAAACCGGAAACTCAGAGTTCGTTCAGCCACGATTGTTGGGTGCGGAGGAGCTTAGCAAACTGCGGGAAGGACGCACCTTCGATGGAGCATTCTCTAATTTCGGCGCCCTGAATTGTGTGAAAGATTTGCGGCGGTTGGCCTCGGACCTCGCTCAGTGGCTTCGCCCGGGTGCCTCGGTGTTGCTTTGTCTCATGGGTCCTTGCTGCCTTTGGGAGCTAACTTGGTATCTCGCCCACGGTAACCCGCGAAAAGCGTTTCGGCGTTTTCATCGCGAAGGGGTCGACGCGCGGTTGGCGGACGGTGCTGTTGTTCACGTCTTCTATCCGTCGGTACGATCGTTGACGCGCACGTTCGCACCGGAATTTCGCCTGCAGTCAGTCAAAGGAATCGGCATCTCAGTGCCGCCCAGCTATCTGGAACCGTTGCCGCTCCGCTTCCCGCGAACATTTGCCCTACAGAAGCGGATCGATTCATGGCTAGCAGAGTGCCCGGGAATCCGCTCGCTTGCCGATCACATTCTCCTCAGGTTTGAGCGCACTCGGTGTGCCATGAAAGCGCAATGAATACACTGGTCGCGATATCGCCGCTGCGGGATGCGTCAACAAGCGATCCCGGGAATCTCAGCGCCTATATGATTCGTAGTCTTCCGGTCATTGTCATTTCACCTCACAATCAATGCAATTGCCGATGTGTGATGTGCGACATCTGGAGGATTCGCGAGCCCGAGGAAATCACGAAGGAAGACTTGCAACAGCACCTGACTTCCTTCCGAGAGCTAGGAGTCCGTTGGGTCGTCTTCTCCGGCGGCGAACCTCAAATGAACAGCCAGTTGCCCCATCTGGCCCAAATGCTTCGGTCCGAGAACATTCGCGTTACCATTCTCACCGCAGGTTTGCTGCTCGAGTCTCAAGCAGAAATAATTGCGGCGAGTGTCGACGATGTAATCGTATCCCTTGATGGGCCCTCGTCAGTGCATAATCGCATTCGCCGTGTTCCAGGCGCGTATGAACAGATGGCAGCGGGTATTCGGTCATTGCGCCAAGCCCGCGCTGGAATGATCGTCCGCGCACGCTGCACCGTGCAAAAGGAAAATCACGACTCACTTCGCGCCACCATCGCCTGCGCAAAAGAAACCGGATTCGATTCCATTTCATTTTTGGCAGCCGACCTCACCTCCAGTGCTTTCAATCGGCCGGAGGGATGGGGTCAGCAACGGCAACACCAGATTGCGCTTAACGCCGAGGAAATCGAAGCCCTGCATTCGGAGATCGAGCAGTTGATCAGCCAGTGTAGCGCTGAACTGAACTCCGGCTTCATCATTGAAAGCGCGAGTAAGTTGCGCAAAATCGTCCATCATTTCCGCGCCCACCTTGGCCAGGTTCCTGATGTGGCTCCGCGTTGCAACGCGCCCTGGGTTTCCGCCGTAATTGACGCATCTGGCGAAGTGCGCCCATGTTTCTTTCATGCAGCGTTCGGGAACATGCGGACTCAGAGTCTGCCCGATATCTTGAACGGCCCGCAGGCACTGCGTTTTCGGGCAACCCTCGATATCGAGGCCGATCCAATTTGCCGACGCTGCGTTTGTTCTCTTTACATTCCACCACCTACGGAATAGGCGTTGAAATAGCGCGCTCCCGGAACCTCAAAGGAAATGTCTTCCAGTTCCCGTCAGGCCGGCCTACTTCTTGGGGCTTGCGTTTTCTTCGTGGCCTTTTCCCTCCCCACCGGCTTGAGGATCGACGTTAAAAGTATCCTGCCAATATTCCCGGACCGCGGGCGGGAGTTTATTTATCCGAGAGAGAAATGCAGTAACCTTCCACATATCTTGTTCGGGGATGGCGGCGTCCCAGGCTGGCATCCCGGTGTAACGGACGCCAGTCCGAATCGTAAAGAAGATGTGCCACTCCGGATCGTTCGGCGGATCGGAAATCAGATTGGGAGCGGGCGGATAGAAGTTCTTGGACAACGCCGCGGGTTTCCGGTCAAGCCCGCCGTGGCAAAGGGAGCAGTTCACATAGTAGACCTTCATACCGTCGATCAGGTTCTGGTCGCTCGGCGGCAGCGGATTGTTCAGGCGGGGCGCGTGGCGCTCCATGGAGGCATCGAGCGCTGCATGGGCCACACGCTGCTCCAGACTGGGCGGAGCCGTGTTTGCTTTGGTGGGAAAGAAGCCCAACAGGGCAAAGCCGAGTCCGCCTAAAACCAAAACAGCAGCAGTAACAATCACACCCAGAATGAACTTGCCCACAGGTCCTCCGGTGCGACGATTGCAAGGTTGCACGCTTCTCGGTTACGCAAGAAGCCTATCGGTACCCGGCGGCAGCAGCTGCTTCGGGGAACAGTCCAACTTGGAATCGACTCGTTCAATTTTGACCTCCCAGTTTCTTCAGTTCTAGAACAACTGCCGCGTCAAATCGAAGCCGACGAACAACCCGCCCGGTTTATCCGCCGTTGGATCCTCCACGAACGTCGCACGCGTGCCTCCCCGCTGCGAAACGATCGTTCCCGGCCCGTTCGATAGGCCGAACGTGAAAGCGTGCCGCCAGATTTTCTTCTGGATACCGAAGGCGTACTCGGGGCGATGAATCGCCAGTTCGCGACCGTTCACCAATGTGGGTGTGACTTCGGCAACAAACGCCACGGTGGGCCGGATGTCGATCGAGACGGCGCCGGCCAGAGAAAACGTATCAGCGCACGGACGCGCGTTGAACGAAGCGGCAATCCCCGCCGCTAGCGCCGCATCGCAAGGTTGATTGGGCATGTCATCGGCGAGCGCGGACCCGGGATTGGAAAGCAGGGGACGTTGATGAATCGTATAGGTAGGCACAGCATATAACTGCGCCCGGCGGCCTATGCTTCGCGAAACGATCAGCTCAAGATTCTCGGCAAAATTGCTGGAGAAATCGTTCTGCCCATCCACTGAGAACCTGAAGGCGGCATTCACGGGATTGCCGTTGTGTTCGTCGAGAAAGTTATAGGCGGCCAACAGCTCGATGGGGCGTCCGATGATGCTGGGCGAGCGGTAGACGAACACCGAGAGTTTCGAGGTCACTCCATAACGCAAACCGAGCGACGAAATCGAGAAGTCATCCAGGCCCAGAAGCGTATCCCCGCGCCCGGTTCCGGTAAATGCCGCTTCATACGGAAAGCGGTGAGTGAAATTTATGGTGAGGCTGTGCCGCTCGACCGGCCGCCCGGTGGGTACGTCGAACAGAAAATCGTCCCCAGGTTTATAGAACTTGTTCTTGGCCGACTCAGACTTTTCCGAACCCGGCTGCGCTGAACCCGCATGCGCCGAACTCGACTGCGTGGCTGCTGGCTGCGCGATTGCCGGCTGCGCGGCCTCCGCAACGGATTGCGGTGGGCTGGCAGGAGCAACCTGGATCGCGGCGTCGACAAGACGAACCTGGTGGGAGGCAAGGTCCACCACATACTTCTTCCCGTCACGTTCCACGATGACTTGCGACACTGAACCTTCCACGAACGAAACACCCAGATCTGACGCGGACACGGTATTCACACTCGATGAAGCTTGGCCAGACGCAAGCTCACTGCAAGCCAGCAGGCATCCGATAAAGGCGACTCCAAACCAGCGCTTGAAACTGTAGTAGGGCATCAGTATTTTCCTCAGAGACAAAAACTAGACGACCGCTGGCGCACCATTTGTCAGATGCGTGTAAACAATTTGTCACTTCTTTAAACAGAACGTGTTGCGACATCCAAATTACAAAGTCTTGACCTCTCCGTGACAACGCGACGCTCCGCTCTAACTAAGCTCGTTAACGAAGCTGCTGGAATGCGACCGCTCAGCACGCGGAGACTTGATAGCACGCGGAAACTTAATAGAAAGAGACTTGAGAGGAAAATGAAAACACAATCGAGCACCATTCTCACCGTTTGTTTAGGACTGCTTCTCGTCACGCCGCTAACGCAGGCGCAGCCAAAGGGGCAGCCTGGCATGGACAACGAGCAGACATTCTCAGGCGAAATCATGGATGCACTCTGCGCCAAGGACGGCACCCACGAAAAAATGATGGATGACATGAAGAGCATGGGGCGCGACAAGAACACCTGCGCCACCAAGTGCGCGCAACTCGGCTCTAAATATGTTCTGTACGACGCGGAGAAGAAGACGATCTACGCCCTCGACAATCAGGACAAAGCCGAAGCATTCGCAGGCCAAAGAGTTCGCGTACAGGGAACGCTGGCGAAGAACAAAATCAAGGTCGAGAATATCGAAGCGATCGCTGGGCAAATTCCCGTGCGGCCCTAAGGCCGCCGCAAAACTGGAAAAGAGTTCGTCGAAACCGTTCTAGGTGTTTGGTGAGCGCGGCAGGACTCGAACCTGCGACCCATGCCTTAAAAGAGCAACAGGGGCGAGGGCTGCCGCGCATATTCAATAACTTACGATCACGCAAAGGGCTGCAAATCAGGGTAGAGGGCTGGTGGTCGGGTCTTAATCATCATGCTAATTTACATCGGGCCGCAAACCAGTCGTCTCCTGCCTGACGGCCCTTCCCTTCCCTTCACCGGAGATCGTTCGCGCTAGGGCCGTTTCCGGGCCCGCGCGACCCATCCTAAGCGACACACTCGTATCCGATCCGACACCTTTGCGGATTAGTGTTTCCGAGGTGGTTTGTTCTTCTGGAGTGCGTCTTCCGCGGCTCGCTTGGCGAGAGACAAGATCAGGGTTGACCGGGAGACGGGCATACCGGGCCACAGCAGCGCCCCGGCTTCTGCGAGCAACTTCCAATCCTGCTCGCTCATCTTCACACTGGCACTGATATCTCTCTTTGCGTTCACGTCTCCAATTCTGCTGTCCTCCGACCTCCTGTGACAACAAAATAATACTAGTGAATCGAAGGATTTCCAGGAGTACAATTGCATCCGTTTCGATTACCTTCGGTCCACTTAGGACCACACAGAAAGAGAGTGACCCAATGGGACACGCTACGATTCTCGGGCCCCGCGCGACACTTTCAAACCTCACCACGCCTCAACGCAAACCACCACACGGCGAGATGCTCATTCTCCCGCCATTCCAATCGCCCGAGATGGCGACGTTCCCAGCTTGGCTCTGGGCGCTGCGGTGCGACTCGATCCGCAAGCAGGTTCCGTTCATTCTGGAGATTCGCTCCGCGGCCTTCTGGGCGTCTCTCTACGCAGAAGGCATAGAGCCGCGCATCGATGCAGTCATGGCCTGGTGCACGGGCAAATCGCAACCCCGACCGAACCCGGCCGAGCATGCCGCGATTCTGATCGAGGTCACGGGCACCCGCGCCGCGGCGCTCGATGTGGCTGAGACGAACTGGCAGTACTCCGGCACCCTGAAAGATTTCCGCTACTGGATCCAAGTCGCCAGTTTGCTCAGCGAGGAGGAATGAGATGCGCACGGTCGAACGAAAGCCGCTCACTTTCTCCAGTCAGCCGGTGATCTTCTCCGAAAAGACGGCCGGTGTGATCTGGTGGGTCCTCTGCACAATGCTGCTGGCCGCGGTGATCGCCTTTTCTGCGGCATGGTTGACCAAAAGCAGCGGGGACATCCGCCTGAACTGCAACACCGAAGGAGGCATACCGTGCAAACCATGACCATCGTATTTGGGACTGCATTTGGAGTGCTCGCGATCTGCTGGCTTGTTCTGATCTTTCTCTGGTTCCGCTGGTCGCGATGGGAGCGCCGTCGCCGGAGGCGCATTCGCGTTCGTCGGGCGCAGCTGCGCGCTGGTTTTCGCATCAGTGGCCACGCTGGCACGCCCTGATTTTTTTGAGCTTGCCGGCTGGAGGCTGGAACACCAGTTGGCCCTTTCCGGGGCGGCCGGCAAATGATGAGGAACGGCGGGCGCTCTCGGGGGAGAATCGCCCGCCGTCCTCTTTTTTCTTCTGAGAGGGTCAATCCAGTGACACGACGCAGCGGCTTCTGGGACCTTTTGACGGCGATGCGGATCATAGAACTGCTGCGACGCTGGTGCGTCTCGGCGGACCGCTCCGCGAAGTATCGAAACAGCCGAAGAAGAGGCAGCGACATTCAGTACGGGCGCCGTCGCAGCGACGTGACTAGTCCGCGGTGGGCCGGAAGTTTCCATCTTCACATTCTGCCCACGCTGCTGCTGGGCGCAGCGATCGCACTCCTCCTGCATTGGCTCTGGCTGGGAATGACGATCCGCTGAGTGCGACCTAATCGACACACGCTCAACATTTGCCGTTAAGACGCGCCGAAAGCCCTTACTGGCGCGGGTTTCAGGCGGCGCGATTTTGAACCATGCTGGGCTCAGGCACGGGTATCGAATCCGGCGGCGCGCCTGCCTTGCATTCCGCTCTTGGTTGATGTCTAGTGAATCGTGCAGAATGTGAGAACCACAGGGAGGGACGGCATGATGAAGATAGACAACAGCGCGCAAGCGAAGCTGACTACTCCGGAGTTCTTGCAACACTTGACGGGTCTCCTGGCCCCGCTGCCGATCAAACAAGGGCTGGCCGTCGCCATTCCCGAAATTTGCTGGGTGCTCACCAAGCATGCTTTTCAGGATCGCCCGACTGAGGAGCAACGGAAAGAACTGGAAGATTTTGCCCGCACTCACGACGAGGGGCTCGCTCGACTGAGCCTTCTCTTGGCGGAGGCCCTAGTGAAGCGCGCTCCGACGGACAGTTCGCCTTCCAGCATGCAGGAACGTGGTCATGCAGACCAAATCGATAAGTGGGCCAGAAGGCTACAAGATGCGGGCTCCCGGACGCCAAGACAGAAAACGGTGTGAGTGACTGGGCTCCGTCAGAACCGACAGTCTGAAAAGGACGCGACTCTCGCGGTTTTGTTGCGCAACAGCGTACATCCATAGCCGTCGATCTCTAACACGATTCCCCTTTATCCATGCACCTAGCAGAATATCGATTGCCATCTATATCGATGGTAGGCTATATTCGCAACAGATGCGCAACAGAACGCGATTTCCGCAACAGGTGGAGACCTTTCGTGGAAACTTACGGGGAAGTGATCTGGAACGGGACCATGGATGCCCAGCATCAGAAATCGCAACAGCGGCAGGCGAGCGAACTCCCGCAAGAGCCTGCAAAGAAACGGAATGGCTCGTATCCGCGTCGGCATCCGACGACAGTGAGCAAAGAAAATCAGCAGGTGATCGACATGCGCTCCGATTGGACGCGCGAGAAGCAGCAGACGTGATTCGCACCATGACGCAACAGAATCAACCCGAGCGCAAGCGCCGCGGCGTCGACGTGCCGTGGGATGGCCCGGCGCCGAAGCGGAAGCCGAAGACTCCGTTACCCCAGCAGCAGATGCCACAGCTCGCACTCTTCGAGCAGGCGGCGAGCTGATGCCGGCGACGTGCGGAATCTGCAAACACGCTGAGCGCGCCGCGATCGAGGAGGCACACGTCAAAGGTGGATCCCTGCGCGCGATCGCATCGCAGTTTGCCGGTACGTCGCCCTGGTCGTTGGCGAGACACTTCAAACACGTCCCGGCGATCATCGCGAAGGCGACAGAGCACCAGGTCGCGCAGAACAGGGCAACTGCAAAACTTCCCGGCCGGGTCGAGGTCCTGATTAGCGAACTTGAGCGGATGACGGCGAACGCTCTGAGGCGTAACGATTATTCGTCTGCGCTGCGCGCGATTGCAGGTCGACTCCAATGCCTTCGAACCATCGGCGAACTGCGCGGCGAACTGCGCAACGGCCCGCGCATCGGGGAACTGGTGCCCGGCGTGACGGCTGCGGTTCAGGTGAATCTCAATACGCCTGCGCCCGCAGAAGGCGAAGCGGAAAAGCATGCGCGGTTCATGCAGACGATCGCGAATATTTACGGCGTGCCCTGGCCGCGCGAGCAGTCGGACAACACGAAGCCGAACTGAGATGGCAGACTATCAGGTAGTTTGGTCACAGAGCCAAGCCACGGCGCACGCGAAGAGTGAGCAGCGAGCGGCGCCGACGTGCACCGCAGACGCGCGGATCGACCTGGCCAAGTTCGCCGAGGATGCCATTCGCTGGAGGAAGACACTGCCGAGGACCTCGAACCTGCCGCGCGGACGGCGATCGGATGGGACTGCGGTGTGAAACCGAGTTCGCGCTGCTATCAGCGTGAAGAACAGCGCCAGAAGTGAGCGGGAGGCAAACCAGCCCCCGCTCTTTTCTTTTGGTGGGAATGTAGGAAACGAATCAACAGAAGGCAAATAGTTTCTTTTCCGAATCCGTCCACCCGGTGGAGACATTTCTCCTCGTGTCCGCATTCTGGATGAGGTACACTCATCGTCCGAAAGGACGGCCCCGCCATGACTGAGATGGACACGAATCACTTGATTGATGCGTTCCTGAAGGCCCGAGAGCCGCTGGATCCGATGGCTTACATTGCCCTGCTGTTTCTGGTGCCTAACATCCGATGCGTGGAGCACATACATGCGTTCTGGGATGCGGACACGATAAAGGCACTGATCAAAGAGGCGGTCGGGAAGCGGCATGAGCCCTTGGGCATCATGGGAATACGGCCAGGCCTCCCAGACTATATCGAGCAGTTCAATGAAGCCCCTTGGGTTCTGGGCTACATCCGGAAGGAAATCAGTCACGTATTCTGGCAGAAGCTGGCAGATCCTCCTGATGAGGTCGAGGTCGAATGCCCCAATTGCAGCAAACGGTTTATCCCCGAGTAGAGGGCGACTTATCCACGCTCCCCCGGAGCATGAGTCAGCGCGGAGACGGCGCGCAGCAAGCCTTTCAGCCCTGCCGTGTTGAGGCGATGATGATTAAGCGCACGTCCGAACCTTCCGCTTACCAGCGCCGCGCCGGTTTTCCACTACTGTTACTCTTTGAAAAAGCTGCTGGATTTATCACAGCTGCGCGTGCTAGTGTGGTTTTGAAAGTTCTGATCTGAGCTTGCAACTCAGATCGTTGTAGATGCGGCAGGGCTGGGCGCTCAGGTTACAACCTTGACCGAGGCTCCCTGGCTCCAGCCCATCGCATTCGAGTCTTGGTCATGACAGCACTGACACAATTCGAACCGTCATCGATCAGGCCGATCTCCGTGCGCGCTCAGCAGCACGAGTCCCACAGGTCCTATCGGACCGCTAACAGGAGCGACCTTCGCGGGTCGCCACCGAGCGGCCACCGATGGGATCCGAAAAACCTTCTGCAGTAACTCAGCCACCGCGGTCGAATGACGAGCTGCTGGCCAGCTACGCGCACCTGCGTCTGAATCAGGAGCGCGCACGGCTCCTCCAGGAAGCGACGAATCAGCGCGCGAAACATCCAGTACAAGCGGACCTCACGTTAGCCCGAGCAAACGCGCTTAAGGTCGCGTTGAATTTTTTTCGGCATCTACAGAAAGGCGCACGAGAGAGTGCGGGCACGAAGACGGCCGGCGAGTGACGGGGTGCAGCCCTTCACTTTCGCTGGCCGTTTTGTTTTTGCTGAGCACGGCACGATAAACCGATTCAGGAGCAAAGAGCATGGCTGCACCAGCTGAGGATGAGCGCGAGGCGAGAGCGAGGAAAGCGATGAAATGCGCGAGGGACTTGGCCGACGTCCCGCCCGAGGCCTTTCGATTGCCAGATGATGGAACGAAGTGGAAAGCGGTCTGCATAAACCGAAGCCGCGTCCTACACCGGATGTCGCTTGCCGTGAACGGCGACGGCTCCTCGATGCGACTGTCGGTCCCCACACTGGCGAAAGGGTTGTCGCTCAGCCGCAGCACTGTCTTCGTGATCCTGAAGGATTTGAAGCAACTCGGGTTCCTGCTGGACACCGAAAGGTTTGATCCGATCTGCAAGACGCGAGTCCGCCAAATTGACGTTAGAAAGGTGTTGTCGATCTCGCCACCCGTCCAGAATAGCTTTTCACCCGTCCAGAATGGCTCGGCACCCGTCCAGAATAGC
>Ga0210398_10005477_pt1 | contig 11770 bp, 8 predicted proteins | sample IncBWC4OmetaG_FD_161047 | JGI IMG/M metagenome (GOLD analysis project Ga0210398, IMG submission 161047) | Forest soil microbial communities from Barre Woods Harvard Forest LTER site, Petersham, Massachusetts, United States - Inc-BW-C-4-O | ecosystem: Environmental > Terrestrial > Soil >... | reverse complement strand
CCTGGCAACATGGACGTGCACAGCGGCAGCGATCAGAGTTCCAGCGAAGGTACTGCGTACAACACCTGGTAGGAAGCTATCAGTCATCAATTATCAGCCATCAGCGCACGGCCATAGCTTCGCCTCGGAAGCATTTTTGGCAACCTGCTGATGCGATCTTAGCCTGCCATTTTCCACGGTACTCTGATATCGTTCGTGGCACACCTATGGAAAAGCGCTCTTGGACCCGCCTGCTTGGCCTTGTTACGGCGCTCATATTGTGTTCCGTTCTGCTGACCGCTCAAGCGCCCCAGATTTTGAAGCCACACGCTCAGGAGAAAGCGGCCCCAACGGCTCCGCAAACACCTCAGACCACTCCGCAAATGACCAAGCAGGATGTGGAAGCATTCTTCGACGGCTTCATTCCCATCGAACTGCAACGCGACGACATCGCCGGTGCAGTGGTTATGGTGGTGAAAGACGGAAAGGCGTTGTTGGCCAAGGGCTATGGCTACGCCGATGTGAAGAACAAGAAGCCGGTCACCGTTGATGCGACACTGTTCCGTCCCGGCTCTATCTCCAAAACCTTCACCTGGACGGCGGTAATGCAACTGGTCGAGCAGGGCACGATCGACCTGAACCGCGATGTGAACGATTACCTCGACTTCAGAATCCCGGCCACTTTCGACAAGGCGATCACAATGAAGGATTTGATGACCCACACGCCGGGATTCGAAGAAACGTTGAAGGAGTTGTTCGTGTCCAACGCGGCGGACATGCGTCCGTTGCAGGAGTACGTGCGCGATCATCTGCCGAAGCAGATTTTCCCGCCTGGAACGACTCCGGCGTACTCGAATTACGGTGCCACGCTGGCAGGCTACATTGTGCAGCGCGTTTCGGGCGTGCCGTTTGACGATTACATCGAGCAGAACATTCTGTTGCCGCTGGGCATGCATCGCACAACGTTTCGGCAGCCGCTGCCTGTTGATCTGAAGCCGCTGATGTCAGAAGGCTACAACCAGGCCTCGCAACCGGCGAAGAGTTTTGAGTTCATACAGGCGTGGCCGGCGGGCAGTTTGTCGATCACGGCCGAAGACATGTCGCATTACATGATCGCGCATCTGCAGGACGGCGAATACAACGGGGCTCGCATCCTGAAGCCGGAGACCGCACGGCTGATGCATTCGCGCGTCTTGGGACTGGATCCCAGACTGAATGGAATGGCGTACGGATTCTACGAGGAGACGCGGAACGGACATCGCATCATCGGTCATGGCGGCGACAGCCAGTGGTTCCACAGCGACCTGCACCTCATGCCTGACGACCATATTGGCTTCTTCGTGTCTTATAACAGCGCCGGAAAGCCCGGCTTCCCTGGGCGAACTGCATTGTGGCAGGGCTTCCTCAATCGCTACTTTCCGTACACACCTCCGCCAGGAGAGCAGGTTTCTACTGCCGCGCAGGATGCGAAGTCGGTTGCCGGAACGTACTGGGTGAGCCGCCGCTCGCAAACCAACGCCGCCGCGGTGATCAATTCCCTGGATCAAGCCCGAATCACCGTGAATTCCGATGGCACTATCAGCGTGGACCAGGCCAAGGATTTCGCGGGAAATCCCAAGCGGTTTCAGGAAATCGGGCCGCTCTTCTTCCGCGAAGTGAACGGGCAATCTCACCTGGCTTTCATCAAAGATTACGCGGGGCGGCAGATCGCCGTCATCGATCTGCCCATCTTCGTCTTCCAGCCGGTACCGGCGCTGAAAAGTCAGCAGCTCAACCTGACAGTCATTATTCTTGCCGTCGTCATGTTCGTTCTGACACTTCTGTTCTGGCCCCTCAACGCCATATTGCGCGCGCATTATGGACATCGGGTCGAATTCAAGCCGCAGTACCGCACCCTGCGCCGATGGATGAGGCTGGTCTGCGTCCTGAACCTGGTGTGCCTCGGCGGCTTTGCTGCCTGGCTTATGTCTGTGGAAGATGACATCGCGCTATTGAGCAGACACTTTGATATGAAGATGCACTTGCTGCAAATCGTGGGGTTGCTGGGAGTGTTGGGCGCGGTGGTCTCGATTTTCTACTGCCTGCGTTCGTGGAAGGAAGAAGGGCTGTGGTTGTGGACGAAAGTCTGGAACATTCTGCTGATGCTGGCGTGCCTGGGCTTTGCCTTTTACGTACTCAACTGGCACATGCTCAACTTCAGATTGAATTACTGAAAGTGCCGGTTATTGCGGCGGGTGTTCGTTGCTCTCGGTAGGAGTGATCGAACCGGGCTTGCTGTTCGCCGGCGAGCCAGTATAAGAACCGCTCTGTGAACTAGCAGCATTCGAACCATGACCGTTACCATTCGTGGCAGTCGCCGAAGTTGCCACGTGCGATCGCGGAGTCACTCCCTGCATCTGATGTTTCGCTGGAGCCGGAGGCGTGCGATGAAAAACGGTATGGTCGTGTTCTGGATAGCGCTGGGCGAACAGCACAACCGCAAATAGCGGAGAGATCAAGATGGCAAGTAGCGGTAAGCGGCCCTGAAAGAACATATGACCCTGACTTTGTTTCTGAACTCGCCACCATTCTACGGCATCGGAGCGCCGGTCGACATAATGAAATTTTGCGGCTCCCTACGACTTTCGCGGTAGCGGCCGGTCCCGCCGAACCTGCTTTGCCACCTTCCGTCCAACCCCTGAAAAATGGTGCTCAAAGGCTTTCAAATCCACTCGCCTGCCCTTGAAACCCACCCCTTCGGCCTGCAGCAGAAAGCGTTGCTCCATCGCCGACTCGCCGCGCAACGAAATATGGCCTGCCGAGCCCAAAACCCGCTGCCAGGGCAGCCCGGCCACCTGTTTCAGGGCCCGGCCCACATGACGCGCGCAGCGGGGATAGCCGGCCGCTTTGGCGATCGCTCCATAAGTACTGACCCTCCCCCGCGGAATCCGCCGGATCGTGTCGCAGATGGCAGCGATCAGAGGCGTCTTCGCATTGCTTCCTCGTGTCATCGGTCTGGCTACGATATCATTGTTGGATGAATGGCTGAACCGAACTGCAATCCCCTCGCACGCTTCTCCGATCGGGCGGAAGACTACGCTAAATACCGCCCGCACTACTCCCCCGACATCGTTACCGCTCTGCAACAGGCCTGCGGTTTGCGTCAGGAACACGTCATCGCCGACGTTGGCTGTGGCACGGGCATGCTAGCCGAAATCTTTCTGGACAGCGGCAGTCGCGTTATCGGCGTGGAACCTAACCGCGAGATGCGGCTGGCCGGCGAAAAATATCTGGCTGCTTATCCCAACTTCAGCATGGTCGAGGGCAGCGCAGAGGGCACGGCGCTTGCTCCTGCCAGTATCGACTTGGTGATCGCGGGACAGGCGTTTCATTGGTTCCGGCCGCGGGAGGCGCGGGTCGAATTCGCGCGCATTCTGAAGCCGGGAGGATGGACCGTACTGGTATGGCATGACCGCGACAGCCAGTCCACGCCCTTTCTGCACGCCTACGAGGCTTTTGTGCGGCAGCACTCGACCGACTACGACCGCGTCACCCACACGCTCGTCAACTATGCGACGTTGCAGCACTTCTTCGGCCCACAGGAGATGCAGCGGATCCAGCAACACAATCGGCAGAGGCTCGATTTCGACGGACTGCGCGGACGCTTGCTGTCCTCGTCTTACATTCCCAAGTCCGGCGAACGCTATGAAGCGATGATCGCCGCGCTGCCGCAACTGTTCTCGACCCATGCGTCGGATGGACACGTGGTGCTGGAGTACGAAACTAAAATCTACTACGGACACCTCGACTGATGAACCCCTCGCCGGGCGCCCCATCTGAGGCCGTGGTGCTGCGAACTGAGCGCCTGGGGCGGCGCGTAGGCGACGTCTGGATCGTCAGTGAAATTTCGCTCGAGGTGCAACGCGGTGAATTGCTAGGAGTGGTGGGGCCAAGCGGCTGCGGCAAGAGTTCGTTCTTACGATTGCTGAATCGTCTGGATGAACCTACCAGTGGAATGGTCTTTCTCGAAGGCGAAGACTATCGCCAGATTCCGCCCCGAGAGTTGCGGCGCCGCGTCGGCATGGTTACGCAACGACCATTTCTGTTTCCGGGAGATATCGCGTCCAACCTGCGCTTTGGCCCTGCCCAACGCGGCGAAACGCTCCCCGATACCGACATCGCCAGCCTGCTGGAAAAGGTCGGGCTGCCAGGCTTTGCCAGCCGTAACGTCGGCAACCTTTCTGGCGGAGAGCAGCAGCGAGTCTCACTGGCGCGCGCGCTTGCCAACCGGCCCGAAGTCTTGCTGCTGGACGAACCCACGTCAGCTCTCGACGAGCAAGCGAAGACCGGAGTCGAGGAGTTGATAAGCGACCTGGTCAAGCAAAACTCGCTGACGTCTGTACTGGTGACGCATGACCGTGATCAGGCGCGCCGGCTGTGCGGCCGAGTCGCCATTTTCGAAGCCGGAAGGTTGGTTCAGTTGGGCACGACCGTGGAGGTGCTGGGTGCTTAAGTCGCTCTTCCATTCGCAGATCGTATTCGGCTTGGCGCAAGCGGCGATCGCTTCCATGCTGGCGCTCGCCGTCGTCTTGCTAGCGCGCCGCCGCAACATTCATCTGGAAAGCGATGCTGCTATCGCGTTGGTGCGCGGCCTGGTGCAGATCGTCGCCGTCGGCTCCATTCTCGTGCTCTTGCTGAAAGCGCCACGCTGGAGCAGCGTCTTCCTGCTGGCGGGCATGATTATCGCAGCGGGTTCGATCTCAGCCCGCCGTGCTAAGAACATTCCGGGAGCGCAAAAGGTTTCGACCTACTCCATCGCCGCCGGCGCGGGGCTGGTGACGGCGGTCATGACGTGGGCGGGCGTAATCGATACGGCTATTACGTCTCTGATCCCCGTGGGAAGCATGATCATAGCCAACGCCATGAACACCAACGGGCTCGCGCTTAACCGCTTCCGCTCAGAGGTGCTGGCGCACGCGGGCGAGATTGAAACCGCACTGGCTCTGGGCGCGGCGCCGGAGAACACCGTCGGCAGCTATGCTGAATCGAGTATTCACTCCTCTTTGATCCCCGCCATCGACAATCTGCGTTCGCTGGGCATCGTCTGGATTCCCGGGCTGATGACCGGCATGCTGTTGTCCGGATCGAGCCCCCTCTACGCCGCTATCTATCAGTTCGTCGTGATTGCCATGATCCTGGCGTCGTCAGGGCTCACTTCCTTGTTGAGCACCATGATGATTCGCGCGCAAGTCTTCTCGCTCGCCGATCAGTTGCTGCTGAAGGAAAGTCTGTAGCTTGAGGATCCCGCGGCCAAAGCAGGCTACAGCAGTTGATGAGTTGTTGTGTCCGCGAAGCCCTGGTAGAACGGCACTTCAGCGCCACGTCGACGCCATCCTCTATGCTTGAGGCCTTCCGCCCTCTGCACTGCAGGAGGCGGAACGCCTGCATTTGGGGCGCAGCCTGAACGCGAACCTGAAGGTTCGCTCTACGCGGACACACGGACTCTGGACTGCTCTAGAACCTGGCACTCCGTTATTGGTTGGAAATGGTTGCTGTCGTCCCTTCAAACTTAGTGAAGGTGACAGTGAACCTCTCGTTATAGGTCTGGGCTCTGTCCAGGAGAATGCTGATTGCCAGAGCTTCGCCGAGAATCAAGGAAGAATCGGTATCGCTGCGCCAGTGGATGCCGGCATGGAACCCATGACCGAAACTGACGTTGTGTCCGAGCTTGTTCAGCTCACCATTGACGGTGATCTGGCCCTTATCGTTACCGTTGTAGGACTGAAGCGAGAGACCGTCGTCGCTGGGCAGAAGTGGATTGGGAATCACAAATGTGCCATCGAAGAAGAACTTCAGCATGGTGATGCAAGCGCCGCCGACCGTGCCGTGTCCTGTAGGGTAAGCCGCCCGGAGTTACTGGAAGCACTGGCGACGGAACCGCGACTGGTTGGTCGACCGCCAACCTGATGTCGTCGCGTTGACTTGCTTCGGACCGTCAAGGTAGCATCCCTCGCTAAGGCGGTCCCGCCATGATAGGCCAGACGATTTCACACTATCGCATTCTGGAAAAACTCGGCGGCGGGGGAATGGGGGTGGTTTATAAGGCGGAAGATGTGCGCCTTGGCCGCCTGGTCGCGCTCAAGTTCCTTCCCGAAGACGTTGAACAAGACCCGGAGGCCCTGGAACGATTTCGCCGTGAGGCGCGGGCTGCTTCAGCACTGAATCACCCCAACATCTGCGTCATTTACGACATCGGCGAAGAGAACGGCCGGGCATTTCTGGTCATGGAATTTCTAGAGGGGCAGACGCTCAAGCACCTGATCGGCGATCGGCCAGTCGACATCGAGCGTTTCCTCGACATCGCCATCGACGTGGCTGATGGATTGGACGCGGCGCATAGTAAAGGCATCGTTCATCGGGACATTAAGCCCGCCAACCTTTTTGTGACCGCGGCGGGCCATGCCAAGATTCTCGATTTCGGGCTCGCGAAAGTAACCTTCGTCAGCAAGCACGCCAGCGGCGATGCGTCGCAACAGACGCGCAGTTCCATGCCCGAGGAACACCTTACGAGTCCGGGCAGCACCTTGGGCACGCTCGCCTACATGTCTCCTGAGCAAGCCCGAGGAAAGCCTCTCGATGCACGCACAGACCTGTTTTCATTCGGTGTAGTGCTGTATCAGATGGCAACGGGAGTACCGCCTTTTCGAGGCGACACCTCCGCTTTGTTATTCGAGGCCATCCTTCACACGGCGCCAGTCGCGCCGGTGCGACTGAATCCCGACCTGCCTGCGAAGCTGGAAGACATCATCAATCGTGCCCTGGAGAAGGACCGCACTCTGCGGTATCAGAATGCGTCGGACATGCGGGCCGAGTTGCGCCGCCTGAAGCGTGACACCGACTCATCGCAACATTCTGCTGTCGCCGCTGCCGACGATGAAACGCAACAGGAGCAGGCTTTCGCTGCCGGCGGAACATCGGGCTCGACCAAGGTGATTGCGACGACGTCGCGACTGAAGAGCGCTCCAGAAGTTTCCGCAATCGAGAGGAGGGTTGGTTTTTCGTGGAAGACCGCGATGCTGGTATTCGTGTTATTGGCGGCTATTGTCGGCGGAGGTTGGTACTGGCGGTCGCTCCAGGCCAAGAAGCTGACTGACCAAGATGTGTTGGTGCTGGCCGACTTCAGCAACACGACCGGAGACCCGGTCTTCGATGACACCTTGAAGCAAGCTATCGCAGTACAGCTGGGCCAGTCGCCCTTTCTCAACATTTTGTCGGATGCGAAAGTGCGCGCCACGCTGAAACTGATGGCAATGCCACGAGGCACCAAACTGACTCCGGAGGTGGCACGCGACCTCTGCCAACGCGCGAACGCCACGGCCTACGTTTCCGGCGCAATTGCCAGCTTAGGGAGCCAATATGTGATTGGCCTGGAAGCGGTCAATTGCAAGACGGGCGATATGCTGGCGCAAGAGCAGGTAACGGCGGAAAACAAAGAGCACGTGTTGAAAGCACTGGCATCGGCCGCCACCAAGCTTCGAAGAAAGCTGGGCGAATCGTTGAGCACGGTAGAAAAGTTTGATGCCATGGATCAGGTCACCACTCCATCGCTGGATGCCTTGAAGGCTCTGTCGGAGGGACGAAAGACCTTGCAGGAACAGGGCATGTCGGCGGCAATTCCATTCTTTAATCGCGCGATTGAACTGGACCCCAACTTCGCCGCTGCGTATTTGGCCTTGGGAATTTCGTACACCAACCTGCGAGAGACGGACTTGGCCAGCCAGAATCTGAAGAAGGCGTATGACTTGCGCGACAAAGTGAGCGAGCGCGAAGGATTTCGCATTTCGGCGACTTATTACTTGCTGGTGACCGGCGAGTTAGACAAGGCCATCGAGACCTATGAACTGTGGGCCAAGACTTACCCGCGCAGTCCCGAACCGTACGGCAACCTGGGCGTTGATTACACCTACTTAGGACAATACGACAAAGCGGTTGCAGCCAGTCTTGAGGACCTTCGTCTAAATCCGGGTAGCGCGGCTGCATTCACCAATCTGGTAGCTCTCTATGCTGCTTTGGATCGGCTTAACGAAGCGAAGACCAAATATCAAGAAGCTGTGGAACGCAAAGTCGATAATCCGGTTCTGCACGGAAATCGCTATGGGGTTGCGTTCCTGGAGAACGATGTCGCGGAAATGAACAAGCAAGTCGCGGCGATGAGCGGCAAGCCGGGAGAAGATGTCCTTCTATCTTATGCTTCCGATACGGAAGCGTTTTATGGACGCTCGGCAAGCGCTCGAGAACTCTCGAAGCGCGCGACTGAATCTGCTGCCCGGAGCGCCTCCAAAGAAACGGCCGCAACCTGGCAAATGGATGCCGCACTACGGACGGTGGAGTTCAACGATAAAGCGCGAAGCCGGCAGGATATCGCCTCGGCGCTGGCTGCCGCACCTACCCGGGATGTGAACATTTTGGCGGCCCTGGCACTGGCTCGTATTGGAGATGCCGATCAGGCAAAGCATATTGCCGACGATCTGGGTGAGCGTTTTCCGCTCAATACGGTCATCAATCATTATTGGCTTCCTGCGATTTATGCTGCGATCGAGATCAGCCGCGGCAATCCCGCTAAAGCAATCGAAATACTGCAAGCCACCGAGCCATACGAACTCGGCACTCCTCTTCCGCAGTTCGAGGTGGGAGCGTCGATGTATCCGGTATATCTACGAGGCTCAGCATACCTATCGATGCGCAAAGGCAAGGAAGCGGCGGCCGAGTTCGCTAAATTTCAGAGCCAGCGTGGCGTCGTAGTCAATTGCCCCTTAGCAGCGTTGGCACACCTGCAACTTGGTCGAGCCTACGCGTTGACGGGAGATTCCATTAAGGCCCGCAGCAGCTACCAGGAGTTCTTCGCTCTGTGGAAAGATGCTGATTCCGACATTCCTGTCTTGAGACAAGCCAAGGCCGAATACCAGCAAATACACTGATTCTGAGCATAAATGGATACGATTCGGTTCGCCCGGAATGCTGACGACTGAAAATTCAAAGCGAAAGGCGAGAAGCGAATAGCGAAAGGAAGCGGACAGCGGCCTCACACTTCCAGCGTGTAACGGTTGGCAGCCAGGCGATACATTCGCCGCCATACCAGCCGATTCACCGTGACCACGACCAGTGCCATCACGATAGTCGAACCGAGCAGCAGCGTGAAGTTGCCGGAGTCAGTGGCGCGCGAGATGGTCGCTCCCAAACCCACCGTCGTGTATGTATGCTCCTTCAGACGGAAGTACTCGGCCACGATGCTGGCGTTCCAAGCGCCGCCCGACGCGGTGACCAGGCCAGTCACGAGATAGGGAAAAATTCCCGGCAGAATTAATTTCCGCCAGCGCATGCCACGGTTGAACTTGAACATCGCCGAGGCTTCCTTCAGGTCGGTGGGAATGGCCATCGCGCCGGCGATCACGTTGAACAGAATGTACCACTGCGTTCCCAGCAGCAGCAGGACAACCGAGCCGAGCCCTAATCCGCCCCCGATGCGGATGAGCATCAGCAGCACAATAGGAAACAGCGCGGTTGCCGGAACTGACGCCGCAATCTGCGCCAGCGGTTGCGCAATGCGCGCCAACTTAGGATTAAAGCCGATCGCAACTCCCACCGGAATCGTCCACAGCGAACCGACAATGAGCGCGACCACCACCCGTGCGAAGGTTGCGCCCGTTCCTTCCAGGATTTGACGGAAGTCGGAAGTGTTCAGTCCGGCGAGCATGACTGCGGCGCGTGCCACTGCATAAAAGACGGCCAGCACCGCCAGCGATGCGATCACCCGTCCCGCCCAAACCTTCCACGTTGGCGCCGAAGCCTCTTCCTGGCCCGGATCAAAATCGCGGGCGTAGTGCAGCGCCAGCCGCTCGCGCAGGGGGTTAATCACGCGCTTGCGGAAGCGGATGAGCAATCGCGAGCCCTGAATCAAATTGAGAAACCAGGATTTCGGCGCGTCGGTGCTTTCGACTTGCTCCATCTTGAACTTCTCGGCCCAGGCGATCACTGGACGCCAGACAATCTGGTCGAGCAGCACGATGACCGCTATCATGGTGCCGACGCCCCAGAGAATCGCTTGCGTATCGCCGGCGCTGGCTGCGGTTTGCAGATACGAGCCAAGTCCGGGCAAACGGAAGTCCAGCGAGCCCAGCACGAACATCTCGCAGGCCATCAGGAAGAACCATCCGCCGGCGACCGACATCATCGAGTTCCATACCAATCCGATGGCGGCATAAGGCAGTTCGAATTGCACGAAGCGTTGATACCAGTTGAAGCGATAAATTTTGGCAGCTTCCCGCAAGTCGCGAGGAATGCTCTTCAACGACGAATAGAAGCTGAATGCCATGTTCCATACCTGGCCGGTAAAGATGAGAAGGATCGCGCCCATCTCGACGCCGATCTGGTGATGCGGGAACAGCGCGACCATGGCCAGCATGACGGCCGGCAGAAAGCTGAGCACAGGAATCGATTGCAGAATGTCGAGCAGAGGAATCATGATGCGCTCGGCCTTGGGGTTATACGCGGCGATGTAGCCATAAACCAGCGTGAAGGCGAGCGACAGTATGTAGGCGATCGTGATCCGCAACAGCGAATATGCGGCGTACAGCGGAAGTTTAGTGGGATCGCGTGAAATCTCGACGTGAGGATTGAACGGGCCGAACCAGGTTCGCGCCAGCACCAGAACCGCGTAGAACACGGACAACCCAGCCGCAAAGAGGAAGAAGTCGGTCAACACAGACCAAGTCTGGGCCGGCAATAGCGACCACGGCCCTTTGCCGAGAATGCGAACTGGTTGCCAGGTTCGGCGCGCCATCAGGCCTCGCTCGCCGCCGGCAAAAATTCGGCGTCTTCGCGATGGAAGAGCCGGCGTTTCTCGGAGTCGTAGTCGAAGATCTCGGCATAGCGGCCCCAGTTCAACGCAGTCTCAAACTGGCGCTCCACTTCATCAGCGCTGAAGTGCTCATCGAGGACGTCGCGAAAAAACTCTTCGCCGATGGCATGATCGCGCTTGGCATGCAAGGTATTTTCGATCAATCGTAGAATGGCGACGTTCTTCAAAGCCGCTTCGCGGAAGATCGCTTTCTGAGTTTGAATGTCGGCCTCACCAAACTTGCGGCCCTCGGGCGTGATCTCGACGTCGCCTTCGCGCAGCATGGCGAAGCCCAGCATCGCCGAGGCTTCGACGATGGGCAGAAGATCATCAACATCCATCGAAAGCTCATCAGCCAGCTTGTAAAGATCGTCGCGGCCGCCCCGATCGGTCAGCAACTCCATGAAACCAGCGATGCCGCCCGGTCGCGCGTGAGGAAGCATTTGGAACTTGGTACGCTCTCGCGGTTGGCCATTTCCCGGAACTTGCGTTTTGCCCGGCACAGCGGCTTCTTCCTGCGGTCGCGTCAGCGTCTTGTAGATGTAATCGACATAGGCGAGAAAGCGCGGCGACTTGCGATCGCGATATTGCGGGATGTCGATCTCGAAGTCAGAGCGAATACGTCCAGGATTTCGCCCCAGTACGATCACGCGATCGGCCAGCAGCACGGCCTCTTCTATATTGTGCGTCACCACGAAAATCGCGGTGGTTGGCATCTTCTTGCTGAGCCACAGCTCTAGCAACTCAGAGCGCAGGTTTTCTGCGGTGAGCACGTCGAGCGCCGAGAAAGGCTCGTCCATGAACAGCACTTCGGGTTCAACGACAAGCGCCCGGGCAAAACCAACGCGCTGCTTCATTCCGCCGGAAAGTTCCTTGGGATAAGCCGTTTCGAAGCCGTCGAGACCGACAGTATCG
>Ga0210398_10005476_pt1 | contig 11771 bp, 8 predicted proteins | sample IncBWC4OmetaG_FD_161047 | JGI IMG/M metagenome (GOLD analysis project Ga0210398, IMG submission 161047) | Forest soil microbial communities from Barre Woods Harvard Forest LTER site, Petersham, Massachusetts, United States - Inc-BW-C-4-O | ecosystem: Environmental > Terrestrial > Soil >... | reverse complement strand
GATAGGCATCGAGGACCTTGCGCGCGATGGGTGCGGCTGCCGCAGCTCCGAAGCCGCCATTCTCCACCAGTACCGAAATTGCGATTTTGGGATCATCGGCCGGCGCATACGCGATGAACCATGCGTGATCGCGCTTTCTTTCGTCTACGATTTTTGCGCGCGTATTCTCGGTCTGTTTGATCGTAAAGACCTGCGCCGTTCCCGTCTTACCCGCAATCTTGTACTTGGCTCCGAGGCCCGCAAGATAGGCGGTGCCGCCCGCCGAGGTCGCCCCCAACATTCCATCGTAAACAACAGCCCATTGTTCCGGATCGCCGACATTGATCGGACTCACCAACGTGGGCTGTCTCGGCACGATGACGTTTGAACCGGCGGCGCGGGTTGCCGTGACCAACCGCGGAGTGGCGACCAATTGTCCTTTCTCGGCAATTTCAGCCGCGAAGTGCGCTTGTTGCAATGGGGTGACCGTGATCGGTCCCTGGCCTATCCCCATGCTGATGGTCTCGCCCGGAAACCATACCTGATCCGCCGGCCGCTTGAAGTTGTGCCGCTTCCATTCCGGAGATGCATACAGTCCGGGCTTTTCACCCGGAATGTCGATGTTCGTCAATTCGCCGTAACCGAATTTCTTCATGAATTCGTCCATGCGCCCTATACCCATGCGCTCGGCGACCTTGTAGAAATAAACATCGCAAGACTCGGCGATGGCCTGACGCATGTTCAAAGAGCCGTGCTTTTTATCGTCGCGGTACTTGTTGCTGCTGCCGCGCAGAGTAAAGAACCCTGGGCAGTACTCGGTCTGCAGCGGCGACATGACTCCGTCCACCTGTGCGGCCAGCGCATACAGCGGCTTCACCGTCGATCCAGGCGGGTAAGCGCCGCGCAGCGCACGGTTCAAAAGAGGCTTATCGATGTCGTTTTGCAGGGCACCATATTGAGCAACCGACAGACCGCGCACGAAATCGTTGGGATCGAATCCCGGAGTGCTCGCGAGCGCGATGACATCGCCCGTGCGCGGATCGAGTGCCACTATCGATCCGCGTTTACCTGCCAACGCCTCTTCCGCGACCTTCTGCACACGGATGTCCAGTCCCAGGATCAGATCCTCACCGGCCACGGGCGGACGGGAGCCGAGTTGCGGCGCGTACTCGCCCTGTTTCTCGACGGGCCTGCCCGCAGCGTTCACCAGCAGTTCCTTGAATCCCGGCTTGCCGTGCAGCTGTTTCTCATAGGCGGCTTCTACGCCAAGCTTTCCGATGAGGCTGGTGCCTGCATACTCTGCGCTGTCGATCTGTTTCATGTCCTGTTCGTTGATGGCGCTTACGTACCCAATGGCGTGGACAGCCACGTCGCGCAGCGGATAGTGCCGCGCGAGGCGGGGCCGGATATCGACGCCTGAGAACTGAAAGCGATGGACCGCGAACAACGCCATCTCTTCATCGTTCAATTGCAGCTTGATCGGCACACTCTCGTACACCTTGTGCAGGAGGATGGTGCGCTTGATCGAGGGGATCTCTTCTCGCCGAAGCAGTCCGATGGCGCCCAACTGGGTCAGCGTGACATCGAGGGCCTGGACATCGCCGACCTGTTCACGCACCAGTTCGATTTGAAAGGCCGGCATATTGTCTGCCAGGACGACGCCGTGTCGATCCAGAATCAATCCCCGGCTCGGGGGTATCGGTTCCGTCCGAATACGATTGCCTTGCGAAAGCTCCGCATAATAATCGTGTCTCAAGACCTGCAGATAAAACAGGCGGCCGGCCTCGGCGAGCAACAACACCCCGGCGATGACCGCCGCGACGACGCCTCGAACAATGAAGAGCTGCTTCTCAGCCCAGATGTTTTTTATTCGGGTTTGGCGACGGCTTACCACAGGCGGAATTCTACGCAAGAAGCCCTTTCACTGCCTGGGCCCCACGAAGGATCGCCCTGCGCCCCGCGCTCTGCGTTCCGCGAGCGCACAAAGGGTGCCCTACGGGTGGGATGCCATCCCGCCGGCGACCGCGACCGGCGCAGCCTTTTTGTGCACCGTGACCGAGGTCGTGACCGTGGCCGGGGCGGACTTGATTATGTCGATCGGAGGCGCAGCCCCGGTGCCCGCCTCCACTACCGGAGTGCCGGTGCGGAATTGATCGACCAACGCCACCTCGCAGATGCGATGCAGCGTCTGCATCTGCTGTTGCAGCTCATCGCCGCTGAGTTCCGCCCTGGCCTGATCGAAGGCGGCCTTGGCGCCGGCTTGCTGCGTCTGAAATTCCGGCGAAGCTTCGAGCTGCGACAGCGCCTTGGCCTGCGAGGTTCGCCAGCGCGAATAGTCGTCCGCCACTTGCGCAGGATAACCGGGCAATGCCACATCGCACAGCGCCTTGTAGTGCAGCGCCATGGCCACCTCCAACACGTCCTCCGGTTCCAACTGCGTCGCCGAAGTCGCCGACAACGGTTTCGCTTGGTCGATCGATGCCTTCAACGTGACGTATCCACGCGACTGCCGCCGCGGTGTGACCCCCTCCGCGTTCTTGATGTCGGGATCGGCTCCGTGACTCAGCAGCAATTGCGCCAGCTCGACCTTGTTCTTCGGTGCGAACACCGTTTGAATCAACGGCAGGTCGCCGCGCTTCGGCACCAGATTGACGTTCGCTCCGGACTCGATCAGCAATTGCGTACCTCGCAGATCGCCGGCAAGAATCGATGCGCCCAGGGCGGTCCGTGAAATGTCCCCCTCGCGCGTCCATTCGGCATTCACATCCGCACCGTGACGCTTGAGATAGCCCAGAATCTCCCGATTGCCCTGGCTCGCCGCCACGAACATGGGGCTGTAGGCGGCTCCTTCCGGAACGCGCAGATTGATCCGGGTCCAGGCATTCGGATCGGCGCCGTGCGCGAGCAAGTACTTCACGGCCGCGAGCTGATTCCCTTGCACCGCCGCCACCAGCGCGTAGGCCTGGTTGGGTTCCGCTCCCAGTTCAAGTTGGTGCTGCATTGCCTTGAGGTCGCCGGCCTGCGAAGCCTTACGCAGCGCGGAGTCCACGTTTCTTTCGGCAACCGCCATGCACGGTGCGAGCAACGCTAACGATAGGGCCAGAGCGCCCAGAGATCGCCGGTAACCCGATTTCGCGCCTTCCATGGTAAATCCTTGGCGTAGCGGGGCGACGCCCCATCAGCCTTGATTATCATCGACGCGACGGCCGGGAGACCGGAATTTGGTCACAGTGGGGCCACCACCCTACCGTCCGTGGATCTCGCGCATGAAGCTTTGAAAACTCGGCAGATGATGGATGGCCGCTACGGCCGTGACGGCAAGCAGGATGATGACGAGGATCTTGATGGACTTGTTCATCTGGGCTCCCTTTACTGATAGTTGAATGCCTGGCGAATGGTCAGCTTGGATGCCTTCCAGGCCGGATAGGCGCTCGCGGCCGCCGAACTTAATACGATGATGGCGAGCCACGGGGGCATGGCGGCGGCCGATAGGACGGTGCCGAGCGCGGGGCCGAAGGAGGCCGCCCCGACGATCCAGTCGACCGCCATGGTCAGGGGTGCGGACAGCACCAGCGCAATGACCGTGCTCAAGATGCCGACGAATACGCCCTCTGCGATCACCCCGCGTCGAATAGCGCCGGCGCGCGCGCCGATCACCCGCATGACGGCAAATTCGCGCGTGCGCTCCAAAACGCTGATCATCATTGCCGAGCCCAAGCCCATGACGCCGACGATTCCCATCAGTATCGACATCACTACCAGGGTGAAGATAAGAATATATAGGTGACCGCCGAGGGCTTGCCTGAGTTGTGCCTGTGAGATCGATTGGCTCACTTTGACGCCCGAGTCTCCGAGCGCACGCTCGATTCTCGCGACGACCTCGGCGGCCGATCGCTCGTCGGGGCTCCCGATGTCAACGCGAAGGCCTTCGGTCAGGCCGGGCTCGCCGGTGATCTGTCCGAACGTTTGAGATGAGGTGTACACCGTCGCCGGGTTCAAATGCTCCCGCACGACCCCCGTGACCGGCAGATCGGCGACTGCCCCACGCACGACCAGATGGATCCGATCTCCGATGCGGAGCCCGGGAAACATCGACTGGGCTTGTTCGTTGACCACCGCGCCGTCGGCGTCGAGTACGCCAAGCCAGCGGCCGGCAATTACGCTTGGACTCAGGAATGCGCTTTCGCGCGGCACGGCTTGCAGCCGCAGGCTTCCGTGACCGCCGTCCGGGTAGGTCCGCACCATGCGAAGGCCGTCGGCGCGCCCGATCGAGGCCTCGAGAATGCTCCACGGCTCGACCCTGCGCACGCCGGATACCACAGCGACGGTGGCCAGCACCGCGGTTTCCTGTTGCGCGGATGAGAACATGAATTCGGCGTCGAAGTGCCGCTCCGCACGGGCCTCGGTCAGGTTGCGTTGCCAGGCCATTTTGACGTTGAGGCTGGTCATGAACATGGCGCCGGCGGCGGCGAGCAACCCTAAGTTCAGGACCAGCCGGCCCTTGCGCGAGACGCCGTTGCGAATAGCGAGCATGAGCACAGGATCGCGGCCGCTCAAGGAGGAGAGCCATCGAACCAGTCGTCCGGGGCCGACCGGCAAGCGAACGCCGAAGTCGCCCAACGTGTCCCGAACTGTACGTCGAGTGGCGAGCCGGATCGGCAGTGCGGCTGCCGCGAGCGGCAAAGCGATGCCGATCAATACCTCACTGGCGAGCAGCCAGGCCGGAACCGATCTTCCGGCCAGTTCCAGATTGAGCATGGCGGCCGTGCTTGCCGCCAGAGCCTGTCCCGCAGCGATGCCGAGCGGCAAGCCGATGCTGACGGCCACCAGGCCGATGGCGGCGATCAGCCCCAGATAGATGTGCATGATCTGCGCGCTGCGCGCCCCGATGGCCTTCATGACTCCGATCTGGCGGACTTGGGGGGCCAACAAACTCGACGTCAGTGTCGCCGTCAGAATGGCACTCAGAATGAGCGTCAAGACACTGAACACGAGCAGCATCCGCACCACGCTGGTCATCATGCCCTGGTGCGGATGTTGGTAGGGCGGAATTCGGATCTCACCGACCGAATGCCCGGAGCTTTTCAACCACTCAGCGACACCGACGACCGCGCGCTCGAGGCCGGCGCGATCGCGAGCTGCATCCTTGACCGTCAATTTCAAGGTACGAAGTGCCGGATCCTCCCCCAAGAAGCTCAAGGTCGCCGGCGTCACATAGCCGTAGACCGTCTGCTCCTGCCAGGCAGGTGCAAGACTTGGATCGTGAACCGCACCCGTGACCTTGAGGGAGCGCAGCACGCCATGCGCAGTCTGCACGCTGATCTCATGACCGAGTGCCGTGTTTGCCACAGGCACCGCCGTGCGCTCGAGGATGATTCCGTCGGCTTCGGTCGGCCACCGGCCGGCCTCGAGGCGGACGGTGCTGATTCGTGCGGCATGAAAGTCGGGTACGACGAACAGCAGCAGCGGCAGCCACTCGTTGGGACCCACCTTCACGCGCCCGGTCACGCGTCCCGCAGCCTCCGCTCCGGTGATATCCGCCCGAGCCCTCACACCGGCGATCACTCTCTGATCGATGCCGTCCAAGTCGATCACAGCGGCGGCAGGGTTCGTGGACAGATAGTTGCGGACAATCTCGCGCTCGAGGATGGTATACGCGGTTGAAATGGACGCCACCGCGAAGACTCCCACGGCAATCGCAATGACCATCATCGAGAGCCGGCCTTGTGTTTGGGCGATGTCGCCGCGCAGCTTTCTCCAGCGCGGGCTCAACGTCATGAGCGCGGCGCGTCCTGGCTCGCGACGCCGCCATCCGTCAGCGTGATCGACCGCGCGCAGTAGCGCCCGAGGTCCCTCTCATGCGTCACCATGACCACGGTCTTGCCGGCGGCGACCAGTCGCGCGAAGAACTCCATCACCTCGTCGGACGTGCGTGAATCGAGATTTCCGGTCGGCTCATCCGCCACGATGAGCGGCGGATCGTTCGCGAGCGCCCGCGCAATGGCGGCGCGCTGCTGCTGCCCGCCCGAAAGCTCGGTCGGAAGCTTGTTCGCCTGGTCCGCGATGCCCATCTGCGCAAGCAGATGCATCGCGCGCGCGCGCCGCTGGGACGTCGGATAGGAGTTGCAGAAGTCCATGGGCAGCATCACGTTCTCGGCGATGGTGAGCGTCGGCAGCAGCTGGAAGAATTGGAAGACGATGCCGACCGATCGGCCCCTCCACGTGGAGAGCTCCTCCTGATCCAACGCGTGTACGTTCGTCGATGCGACGCGAATGGTCCCGACCGACGGCGAATCGATCCCCGTGAGGAGGTTGATCAGCGTGGTCTTGCCGCTTCCCGACTTGCCGATGACGGCCACGAACTCGCCCTGGTGGACATCCAGGCTCACATCACGCAGCGCGACGATCGAGCCGGCGACACTGTCGTAGGTTTTGCCGACTGCGGTCATGGAAATGAGCGGTTGAGGTTGCATGGCGCAGACGGTAATTGAAGGCGCCAGACACGGCGACAGCCGCGTGGCAAGAGGAGCGCGGCAAGGGTGAGCGGAGCGTCAGCGCCCCGTGCGGCTGAACAGCTCCGAGGTGTAGCGCCGGCTCAGACGCAGCAGTTTTCCGGAGCGAAGGCGCAGCTCATAGTCGCCCTTGAATAGCGGCGTCAATGCGTCTATCTCGGCTATGTTCACGGCAATCGATTTATGGATCCGCACGAAGTGCTGCTCCCCGAGCTGTTGCAGCAGATCCCGCAGGGTTCGGCGCAGCAGGTATGTCCGGTCGGCTGCATGGACATTCACGTAGTTATCATCGGCTTCGAGGAAATGGATATCCGCGCTGTCGATCATGCGCAGCTCGCCGCCGGCGGGAACCAACAGGCGATCGCTGCAGCCGATCTGCTCGCGGGCCACCCGAACGGCCGATTGACGGTGTTCCGGTGCCTGGAGACGGTCTCGAACGCGGTCGAGCGCACGGCGGAAGCGCTCTTCGTCATATGGCTTCAACAGATAATCGACCGCGTTCAGATCGAATGCCGCGAGCGCATGCGCATCATAGGCGGTGACGAATACCAGCAGCGGCGACCGCTCCGGTTCGAGTTGCGCGGCGATTTGCAGACCGCTCAATCCCGGCATTTGAATGTCCAGGAAAATGACGTCAGCCGAACCCGTCATGATGGAGTGAGCGGCACTGAGCCCGTCGGCAAATTCACCCGCAATTTCCATATCGGGCTCCAGCCCAAGCCACCGCCGCAATTTCGCCCGCGCCGGTTCTTCGTCATCGACGATGATGACACTGATCATCCGTTTGTCCCGGGCACGAACATCGATACGACAACACCGCCTGCCGCGTGATTCGCCACAACGATGCTCGCGCCGTCGCCGTACAGCAACCGCAGGCGTTCGCGGCAGTTGCCGATGCCGATGCCCTCGCGCCATCCATCGTGCAGCGGCGACCCGGTATTGTGGATCCGGACTTCCAGCAGCCCCCGGCTGTAGTTCGCGGCCACGCGAATGCTTTCGACGCCGGTGCTTTGCTCGACCCCATACTTGAAGGCATTCTCCAAAAGCGGCTGCAATATCATTGCAGGGACTGCAACCCCATACGCATCTTTCGCGATTTGCCAATCCATCCGCACCCTGTCCGAGAAGCGCTCCTGCATGATTTCCGCGTATAGGCGCAATAGCCGCAGCTCCTCCTCCAGCGGCACGGTGCTGGTGTCGCCGGCGCCCAGACTCGCGCGCAGAAGATCGGCCAGACGCGTCAAGAGCCGATCGGCCCGCCCAATGTCGACCTGCATGAGCGACGAAACCGTGTTGAGCGTGTTGAACAAGAAATGCGGCCTGAGCTGCGCCTGGAGCCGGGCCAATTGCGATTCAACCAGGGCTTTCTGGATCAGGCCGAGCTTCGCGCTTTGTTCACGCGACTGTCGCATGGACAAGGTTCCGTAGACGAGTCCAAGCCAGAGACAGTAGAAGAGCGATGCTTTGACCAATTCGAAGGGAATCTGCCCCCGCCAGGGTAGGTGTAGATACACCCCGCCCGCCGCATAAAAAATCGTGTGGCGCAACCCGAACACGATCACGACGTATCCGCTCGCCAGAACCGGCAATCTCCGCAGCTGATGGAGGAACCAGGGTCTCGGCGGATCCAACGGATATTCCAAGTGGCGCGCCGAACCCAGTTCGAACGTCAACCAAGCCACGATCGTACCGGCTGACGACAGGATCAAAGTGAACGGCTGCCACCGGGGAATCGACGGGTCGTGGATGTAATAGGAGTTTTCGATGACGGCGACCAGGGTCCACAACGTCGCCCACAGTGCCGCGAGAGGGACGAGCGGCGACCGGCTCCCCCATCGGCCCCAGCCGGCTAAAGGTTGTTCCATACGAGGCCAAGTCTAAGGCCTGCCGCTCAAACGGCGAGCAATTTGGGGCAACAGGGACGAGGATCAGCGTGGCTTCAGCACTGCCTCGAGGAGCGCGAGCAGCGTCCGCCAGTGCCGTTCGGCCGCCGCGGCATCGAATACCGGCGTATCGCGGAACACCCAGCCATGCTTGGCCGGATAGGTCTCGATGACGTGGTCGACCCCGGCCGCGGTCAGGGCGCGTTCCAGCCGCTCCTTCATCTCGTCGGGAAACGTCGGATCGTCGCTCGCGCCCGCGATGTACACGCGCGATTTGATCTTCGGCGCCAGTAGGTGCGGACTGTCCGGCGCATCGGTCGCGAGCCGGCCGCCGTGATACGAGGCCGTGGCGGCGATGCGCTCCGGATACGTGCCCGCGGCCGAGAGCGACATCAAGCCCCCCATGCAGTAGCCGCTGGTGCCGATGCGGCCGGGCTTGACGTCGGCCTGGGCCGCGAGATAGTCGAGAAATGCGCCGGTGTCGGACATGATGTTGGCGGGCGTCGCGCGCGCGAAGAACTTCTCCATGAGAATTTTTCGCTTCTCCGGGTCGGTGAACACGGTGTGCGGATCCATCGGCTCGTACGGCCGTCCATGAAGACCAGCACGGCAGGCCACGGGCCGTCCCCCGCCGGCCGATACACATAGCTCGGTCAGCTTCCCGATGCGGTCTTGATCTCGATTTTAGTTCTCATTTAGGCGTGCTCGTCTTCAGTGAGATCGAGTTCGGCGCGCAATTGTTCGCGCAACAGGTATTTCTGAACCTTGCCGCTGATCGTGAGCGGGAAGCAGTCGACGAAGCGCACATAGTGGGGCACCTTGAAGTGCGCAATCTGGCCGCGGCAGAAATCGCGGATGTCCTCCTCGCTGGCGGTCATGCCGGCCCTTAGGCAAATACAGGCGCAGACCACCTCGCCGTACTTGGGGTCGGGGACGCCGACCACCGCGACGTCCGACACCGCCGGGTGGCGATAGAGAAATTCCTCGATCTCCCGGGGCGAGATATTCTCGCCGGCGCGAATGATCATGTCCTTCACCCGGCCCACGATGTTGCAATAGCCGTCGGCGTCGATGACACCCAAGTCGCCCGTGTGCATCCAGCCGCCGGCATCGATGGCCTCCCGGGTACGCTCGGCTTCGCCCCAATAGCCGCGCATCACGCTGTAGCCGCGGGTCAAGAGCTCGCCGGGCGTACCCCGCGGCACCACGCGTCCCGACCCATCGATGATCTTCACCTGCACATGCGGATGCACCCGCCCCACCGTGCCGACGCGCCGCTCGAGAGAATCGTCCGGTTGCGTTTGGAAACTCACGGGGCTGGTCTCCGTCATGCCGTAGCAGATGGCCAATTCCGGCATGTGCATCTCGGCGACGACGCGGCGCATCACCGCGATCGGACACGACGATCCGGCCATGATGCCGGTGCGCAGCGACGATAGGTCGAACTCGGCGAATCGGGGATGATCCAATTCCGCGATGAACATGGTCGGCACGCCGTACAGTGCGGTACAGCGCTCCTGCGCCACCGTCTGCAGCACCGACAGCGGTTCGAACCCCTCGCCGGGCAACACGCTCGCCGCGCCGTGGGTCATGGCCGCGAGCACGCCCAGCACCATGCCGAAGCAGTGATACAGCGGCACCGGGATGCAGACCCTGTCGTCCGCGCACAGACGCAGGCCTTCGCCCACGAAGAAGCCATTGTTCACAATGTTGAAGTGCGTCAGCGTCGCGCCCTTCGGCGTGCCGGTGGTGCCGCTGGTGAACTGGACGTTGAACACCTGATCGGCGTCCAGGCTCTCGGCGATCGATGCCGTCGTCGTTGCGCCCTCGACATCGCGGCCGCGCGCCAGCAGCTCGTCGAACGAGAGACTGCCGCGCCGGCGCTCCGGTCCCAGCTGGACGAGAAGGCGCAGTTCCGGGAAGGCCGCGCACTTTAGCAGCCCGGGCTCGGCGCCGGCCAATTCCGGAATCAAGGAATCCAGCATGGCCGCGTAGTCGCTGGACTTGAATCGCGGCGGGAACACCAGCGCGCGGCAGCCGACGACGCGCAGCACGAATTCGAGCTCGGTGGTGCGGTAGGCGGGATTGACGTTCACCAGTACGAGGCCGGCGCGCGCGGCCCCGAACATCGTCAATACCCACTCCGCGCAATTCGGTGCCCAGATGCCGATGCGATCGCCTTGGCGTAGGCCGCAGGCCACCAATCCAAGCGCGACGCGCTCCACCTCGCGATCGAATTGCGCGAACGTCAGCCGTACGGATTGGAACGGCGCCACCAGCGCGATGCGATCCGGATTGTTGGCGACGGCCGCCTTGAGCACGCCGTCGACGGTGCGATAGATCAGCGGCTGCTCGCTCGTTCCCGCCACGAAACTCAGCTCGGGCTGCGTCATCCCCCGGAACTCCCGAGGTCGGGAAAGTCCTCTTCCCAAAATTCGCAGGCTCGGCGCACTCCATCGCCCGGCCGTTCCAGTTCCGAACGGCGCAGCTCGACGCGGCGGATCTTTCCGGAAATGGTCTTCGGCAAGTCCGCAAATTCGAGGCGCCGAATGCGCCGGAAGGGCGAGACGCGTCCCCGTACATGTTCGAGGATGGAGCGTGCCGTGGCCGCATCGGCGGCCGCGCCGGCAACCAGCACCACGAAGGCCTTGGGCACGGCCAGACGCAGCGGATCCGGGCTCGGCACGACGGCCGCCTCCGCCACCGCCGGGTGCTCGATCAGCACGCTTTCCAGCTCGAAGGGACTGATCCGGTAGTCGGACGACTTGAACACATCATCGACGCGGCCGACGTAGGTCAGGTAGCCGTCCGCATCGCGGCTCGCCACATCGCCGGTGTGATAAAAACCGTCGCGCATGACCTCGGTGGTCTTGTCGGCATCATCCAGATACGACTGCATGAGGCCGATCGGGCGCAACGCCAAATCCAGGCAAATCTCGCCCTCGTCTTGCAGACTGCCGTCGGCCGCGACCAAGGCGACGGCGTAGCCCGGCAACGGCCGCCCCATCGAGCCCGGTTTCATCGCCTGACCGGGTGGATTGCCGACCTGGGCCGTGGTCTCGGTTTGTCCGAACCCGTCCCGGATGGTGAGTCCCCAGGCGTCTCTCACTCGCTCGATGACTTCCGGATTCAGCGGCTCACCTGCACCCACCACCTCGCGCAACTTGACCGGCCAACGGCTTAAGTTCTCCTGAATGAGCATGCGCCACACCGTCGGCGGGGCGCAGAAGGTCGTGACTTGGCAGCGCACCAGCTGATCCAGCAGTGCGGGCGCACTGAAGCGTTCGAAGTGATAGGCGAGCACCGTGGCTTCCGCATTCCATGGCGCAAAAAAACTCGACCAGGCGTGCTTGGCCCAGCCCGGGGAGCTTAAGTTCAAGTGTACGTCGCCGCGGCG
>Ga0210398_10005473_pt1 | contig 11773 bp, 9 predicted proteins | sample IncBWC4OmetaG_FD_161047 | JGI IMG/M metagenome (GOLD analysis project Ga0210398, IMG submission 161047) | Forest soil microbial communities from Barre Woods Harvard Forest LTER site, Petersham, Massachusetts, United States - Inc-BW-C-4-O | ecosystem: Environmental > Terrestrial > Soil >... | reverse complement strand
GGGTACGAAAGACCGTGCCCGCCACGGACCAGCAGTCCAATCACCGCCGGTCAGCTGCGAGGATGTACGCGCAGCACCACCGGCGGCGCCGGTTTGGTGACGTGCGCCCAATGCCGGGAGATGACGTCGACCGTAGCGTCGGGACAGCACAGAACCGGCACGGCACGGAAGGTACCGCCATGCTCGCAGCCGCCATTCCCGACGAACGGGCCGCGCGGGATCCCGCGGGGGCCTGCATCGCCGACGAGCGCCAGGAACTCGGCAACGCGCGTTTCGCGCAGACCGTATCGGCGGTCGCGGCCCTGCTCGCGGACGCGGGGCTGCGCCGCGGTGGCGTGCTGGCGATCATGCTGCCCAACCGGGTCGAGCTGATCACGAGCATGTTCGCCGCGTGGCGGCTCGGGGCCGCGGTAACCCCGGTCAATCCGGCCCTGACCGGCCAGGAAGCCCGGTACCAGATCGATGATGCGGGCGCGAATGTCGTCGTCGCCGACGGTGCGTCCGCGGCGAAACTGGAGGGTGGCGGGCTGCGGATCATCCCGGTGGAGGACGTGACGTCACCCGCCCGGCCGCAGGAGCCTGTTCCGGTGCAGGCTGAACCTGGCACGCCGGCGCTGCTGATCTATACCAGCGGGACAACCGGCCGGCCCAAGGGCGTCATCCTGGATCATGGCAACGTCCGGGCGACCGCGGAACTCATCGTCGCCTGGTTCGAAATGACCGAGGAAACGCGCTCACTGCTCGTCCTGCCGCTTTTCCACGTCAACGGGATCATGGTCAGCGTCGTGTCCCCGCTCCTGGCCGGCGGGTCGACGTTCATCGCCGAGCGGTTCGACGCGGCCACCTTCTGGGCGACCGTTGAACGGGCCAGGCCCACGTTCTTTTCGGCTGTCCCCACCATCTATGCGCTGCTGGTATCGCGGCCCGGCGAGCAGGCCGATACCAAGAATCTGCGCTACGTCATCTGCGGCGCCGCCCCGATGCCCCGGGAGCTGATCGGCGAGTTCGAGCAGCGCTTCGGCGTTCCTGTGGTGGAGGGATACGGACTGTCGGAGTGCACAGTCGTCTGCACCGCCAACCCGGTGCACGGCGTGCGCAAGGCGGGCAGCGTAGGGCTGCCGCTGCCCGGCCTCGAGGTCGGCGTGATCGGCTCGGCGGGCCAGTTGCTGCCCGCTGGGCAGGCGGGCGAGGTCGTGGTCCGCGGGCCGAACGTGATGCGCGGCTACCTGGGCCGCCCAGCGGAAACCGCTGAGGTGTTGCGCGATGGCTGGCTGCACACGGGCGATGTCGGCCGGTTCGACGACGACGGCTATCTCACCCTGGTCGACAGGGTCAAGGACCTGATCATCCGGGGCGGGGAGAACATCTACCCGAAGGAAATCGAGGACGTCCTCTACGCCCACCCCGCGGTGCTCGAAGCCGCGGTCGTCGGGCGCCCCGATGCGGTCTTCGGCGAGCAGCCCGTAGCGTTCGTGGCGCTCCGGCCCGGCCGCAGCGCCGGGCCAGACGACCTCATCGAGCACTGCCTGGGGTTCCTGGCCCGGTACAAGGTGCCGCGCGAGATATGCCTCGAGCAGGCACTGCCCAAGAACGCGGTCGGGAAGATCGCCAAGCCGATGCTGCGCGAACGACTGCGTGCCGAGCGAGAATGAGCCCAGCGTGCCCCGGCTTCGGCTCTCCCCGTCCTGCTCGTCCGATGCCCGATGCCCGGAGGGAAGATCATGAGCAAGGACGCTCAGCCGGCGCTCGCGATGCCGGACCGCCTGGCGCCGATGGCCGACCTGGACCAGGCCCAAGCCGACCCGGCGACGGGGGCGGGAACACCGCAGGCGCTCGAACTACGGCATCTGCGCTACTTCGTAGCGCTGGCCGATGCGGGTAGCTTTACCCGCGCCGCCGAGAAGATCTTCATCGCCCAGCCGACCTTGAGCCAGCAGATCAGACGGCTAGAGGAGATAGTGGGCACGCCGCTGCTGCAGCGCCGACGCGAGGGGCTGCGGCTGACTCCGGCTGGCCGCGTGCTGCTGGACGGGTCCAGGACCGTGCTGGCCCTGGCGGACCGGGCAGTGAACCGGACCCGGCAAGCCGCCGGCCTGGGACGGCCGCGGCTGCGGGTAGTGATGCCGCCTGGGCTGCCCGAATCCCTGGCGGTCGCGGCCACGGCCAGGCTGCAGGGGACGGCCGTAGCCGCAGATGCGGACCTAGCCTGGCTGGAAACGGCCCTGGACGCGGAGTTCTCGCTGATCACCACGCGGCGGGCCGACGCCGGCCTGGGCTGGCTGACGGCCAGGCAGGAGACCGTGCCTGCTGCGCTCGAGGTGATGACCGTGGGAGAGTTCGAGCCGGAGGTGTGGATCCCGGCGAGCCATGCCGCGGCCCGCGGCGGCACCATCAGCCTGGAAGAACTGGCCGCGCTGCAGGTCATCCACGGTCCGCGCCGCGCGCAGCCAGGCATCTACGACGCATGGGTCGCGGCCATGCGGGTAGTCGACCCGCGCTTCGAGTTCACCAACCCGCCATTCCGGCATTCGCTGGCCATGACCCTGGCCCTGGCCGCGGCCGGGAACCGGCCCGCGGCCGTCCTGACCGGCCCGGCCATTCCCGCACGTGCCCACCCCTTGCCGATCCGGCGATCTCGCCTAGCCGACACCTACGGCATGGTCCGGGTCATCCTCCAGCACCATCCGCTAACCGCGGCCGCGGCCCTGGTGTGGAGCGACGACCTGCCCCGTCCGCTGCAGCAGATGCTCTTCGATACCGCCGACAGCCTGACCGATCCGGCGCGCCCGCACCCCGCCGACCTGATCTCCCTGACCACCGCGTAGGTCGTCGGCCCTGGTACGGCTGGCGCAGTATCCCGGGTGAGCGTCTAGGAGCGCTGATCGCCGTAGGCTTGGCCAGTGAGCGTGTGCCCGTCGTGCGGTCACCGGAATCAGCCGGGGGCGAAGTTCTGCTCCGAGTGTGGGCTCGCGCTGGCGGAGGCCCGGCCGCCCTCATTTGAAGAGCGCAAGGTCGTGACGGTGCTGTTCGCCGACCTGGTGGGTTTTACCTCCCGGGCCGAGCAGATGGACCCGGAGGATGTCCGCGCGCTGCTGTCTCCGTTTTACGCGCGGTTGCGGGCCGAGCTGGAGCGCTTCGGCGGGACGGTCGAGAAGTTCATCGGTGATGCGGTGATGGCGCTGTTCGGGGCGCCGGCCGCGCATGAGGACGATCCGGAGCGGGCGGTGCTGGCCGCGCTGGCGATCCGGGACTGGGTGCGGGGGGAGGATCGGATCCAGGTCCGGCTGGCCATCAATACCGGGGAGGCGCTAGTGATGCTGGGTGCCCGCCCGGTCCAGGGAGAGGCGATGGCCGCTGGGGATGTGGTGAATACGGCTGCGCGGCTGCAGGCCGCCGCGCCGGTGAACGGGATCCTGGTCGGCGAGCGTACCTTCCGGGCCACGCGCGGGATGATTGAGTACCGCCAGGGCCCGCCGGTGACGGCGAAGGGCAAGCGGGAGCCGGTGCCGGTGTGGGAGGCGCTGCGGGCGCACGGCCGGTTCGGGGCCGAGTTCTGGCCTTCTGCTAGGACGGCGCTGGTAGGCCGGGACCTGGAGCTGGGCGTGCTGCGCGATGCGCTGGCCCGGGTGCAGGCGGAGCGGTCGGTGCAGCTGGTGACGGTGGTGGGAGTGCCGGGGATCGGCAAGTCCAGGCTGCTGTATGAGCTGTGGCAGACCGCCGAGACGGCAGCGGAGCCGATCAGCTGGCGGCTGGGCCGGTCGCTGCCGTATGGGGAGGGGGTCACCTACTGGGCGCTGGCGGAGATGGTAAAGGCGCAGGCGGGCATCTTGGGGAGCGATACCGCGGGGCAGGCTGAGGCCAAGCTGGCCGCGATGACGGCGGAGGTGGTGCCCGGTGCAGCAGACGCGGACTGGGTCTTCCGGCACCTCGGCGCGCTGGCCGGCCTGAGGGGTGGCGAGGCGCCGTTTGGCGGCGACCGGCGGGGCGAGGCGTTCGCCGCCTGGCGGTATTTCTTCGAGGCGCTGGCCGAGCCGCGGCCGCTGGTGCTGGTGTTCGAGGATCTGCACTGGGCTGATGAGGGGCTGCTGGATTTCGTGGATTACCTGGTGGACTGGGCGGGCGGTGTGCCGTTGCTGGTGGTCGGGTCGGCCCGGCCTGAGCTGCTGGAGCGGCGGCCGGGCTGGGGTGGGGGCAAGCCGGACGCGCTGACCTTGTCGCTGGCTCCGTTGTCGGACCAGGACACGGCCCGGCTGATCGGGTCGCTGCGGGACCGTCCGGTGCTTGAGGCGGGGCAGCAGATGGTGCTGCTGGCCCGGGCGGGCGGCAATCCGCTGTACGCCGAGCAGTACGTGCAGATGCTGGCCGAGCGCGGGGCCAGGCAAGAGCTGCCGGTGCCGGACTCGGTCCAGGCCATTATCGGGGCTCGGCTGGATCTGTTGGCTCCGGCCGACAAACGGCTGCTGCAAGACGCCGCGGTGGTGGGGAAGGTGTTCTGGCCTGGAGCAGTCGCCGCGCTTGGCGGTCAGGCCGACGGTCGCGAGCTGGAAGAATGCCTGCACGGGCTGGAGCGGAAGCAGTTCATCCGCCGCGAGCGCCGCTCATCAGTGGCCAGCGACACGGAGTACGCGTTCGCCCACGTGCTGGTGTGTGACGTGGCCTACGGGCAGATCCCCCGGGCCGCCCGGATCGGCAAGCACCTGCACGCGGCCCGCTGGGTCGAGTCGCTGGGCCGGCCAGACGATCACGCCGAGATGCTCGCGCACCACTACCTGAGCGCGCTGGACCTGGCCCGCGCCGCGCATCAGGACCTGGGGGACCTGACGCCGAGGGCCCGGTCGGCGCTGGAAGGCGCTGGAGATCGCGCCCTGGCGCTGAACGCGTTCGCCGCGACCGCCGGGTTCTACCGGGCGGCGCTGGCCCTGTGGCCGCAGGACGCGACTGAACCACGCGCCCGGCTGCTGTTCCGGCTGGCGCTGGCGCTGGGCGGTGCGGGCGAGGACGACGACGGGGCGGCCCTGGAGCAGGCGCGCTCGGCGCTGGCCGCGGCCGGCGACCGAGCCCGGTCGGCTGAGGCGGAGGCCCGGCTGGGTGAGCTGTGGTGGCTCAAGGGCGACCGGGACCGCGCCTTCGAGCATCTGAGACGAGCCCAGGAACTCGTCGCCGACGAGCCGGCCTCGGCGGCCAAGGCCTACGTGCTGAGCCAGCTCGCGCGGTCCCGGATGCTCGCGGATGAATTCGATGCCCAGATCGCGCAAGAGGCCCTGGCGCTGGCGGAGCAACTGGGGCTCGGCGAGGTTACCGCGGACGTGCTGATCACCGCCGGAACGGGCCGGGCCGGTGCGGGCGACCCCCAGGGCAAAGCCGATATCCAGCGCGGGCTCGAGATCGCCCTGGGAGGCAATTTCCTGGCCGCGGCCGTTCGCGGCTACGCGAATCTCTCCACCATGCTGAGAGTGGACGGCGACCTGCCCGAGGCCTTCCGCCTGGCACTGGAGGCGGAGAAGGTGGCCCGGCGGTTCGGCACCAAGGCCGCGGCGCGCTGGACGCGCGGTGCCCTAGTCGGCTTGTGGTTCGAGCTGGGGAATTGGGACAAGTGCGGGCCTGCCGTAGATGAATTCCTGGCCGAGTCCGCCGCCCTGGGGCCGCACTACCAGGACACCTGGGTCCGGAGTTTCCGGTCATGGATGCGGCTGGCCCGCGATGAAACCGAGGCGGCCGTGCAAGACCAGCAGGAATCGCTGATCAACGGCCGGCAGGCGAAAGACCCCCAAGTCCTGTTTGACGCGCTGGCTTACTCCGCCTACGTGCTCGCCATCGCCGGTCGGCCCGATGAGGCGCAGCCGATCCTTTCCGAGTTGCTCGGCAGCGGTGCGTTTGACCGGGGCAGTCTCGATGAGTCGGCCATTGACTGTGTGCTTGCCGCTGAGATCCTGGGCCGTCGTGACGAAATACGGCGGTGGCTCTCAGCCCGGCGCGATTCTCCCTGGTACACAGCCGCCCGAGAGCTGGCTGACCAGGAATTCGTGGCGGCCGCCGAGTCGCTCGACTCGATGGGGGCAGCCCGGTCGGCCGCCCTCGCACGGCTTCGCGCCGCCCAGGAGCTCGCCCGGGCCGGGCGGCGAGCCGAGGCTGATGACCAGCTCCGGCATGCGCTGAGCTTCTTCCGTTCGGTCCAGGCGACACGCTTCATCCGGCAAGCAGAGGCACTGCGGGCCGCCTCGGCGTAACGGGCCGCCAAGCAAGTACAGTTTTTCCGGATGGGCAGCGAGCGTCGTACCCAGAAAGCCCCAGCAGGCGGGCGGGCCCGGCTGGGGCGGGACTTCTGGTTCTACTTCAGCGGGCAGGCCGTCTCCCAGCTGGGCGGTTCGTTCACCACGTTCGCCTTGCCGCTACTGGTGTTCAAGCTGACTCACTCGGCCACGAACCTGGCGTTGACCACCGCCGCGGAGTTCGTGCCCTACTTGCTGTTCGGTCTCCTGCTCGGCGCGGTCGTCGACCGGTTCGACCGCAAGCGTCTGATGCTAGGCAGTGACATCGCCCAGGCGCTCGTTATCGCCGTGATCCCCGTCCTGGCGATCGGAGGGTGGCTGCGGGTCGAGGACATCTATGCCGTGACCTTCGTGCAGTCGACGCTGGGGATCATCTTCAACTGCGGGGAGTTCGCGGCCATTCCCTCGCTCGTCGGCGAGCGGGAACTGGTCACGGCCAACGCCCGCATCATGGCGACCAACAACGCCGGTCAGATCCTCGGCCCCGGGCTTGCCGGCGCGCTCGTGGCTTTCGTGCCGGTAGCCGACCTCCTGTTCGTGGACGCCGGCTCCTTTCTCGTCTCGTCGGGGTGCCTGGCCCTGATCCGGTGCAGCTTCAACGCCGCCGCGCCAGCCGGCCGGCCCGCCGGGTCAGCGATCCGGGCCCTGCTCGCCGACGTGCGGGAGGGCCTGGCCTACGTGTGGTCCAACCCGGTACTGCGCTCCATCTCGATCATGATGGCCCTGATCAACTTCGTCGCCACGACGGCCAACTCCCAGCTCGTCCTGTTTGCTCGACGCGCCCTGGACGCCACCAACTCCGAGATCGGCTTCCTCTACGCCGCTGGCGCCGTCGGCGTCGTCGCGGTCAGTCTCGTCGCCGGGCCGATCCGCCAGCGGCTCTCGTTCGCCGTCACCGCCCTCGGCGCCCTCGTCCTCGCCGGGTTGACCACGACGGTCATGGCCCTGGCCGGCTCCTACGCGGCCGCGCTGGTCCTGTGGGCGGCGTCATCGGGCTTTGGCATGTTGTTCAACATCAACACCATCGCCCTGCGCCAGGCGATCGTCCCGCCCCAGCTCTACGGGCGGGTCGTAAGCGTCGCCCAGGTCCTGGCCTGGTCAGCCATCCCCCTCGGGTCGCTCGCCGGGGCGGCAGCCATCAACCTGAGCGGGAGTGTTACAGGCGTCTACGCCGTCACCGGCGGCCTTACCGCTGCCATCGCGCTCGCCTTCGCCTTCAGCCCGGTCGCACACGGGGACCGCTACCTCGCCGAGGCGGCCGAGCGGCGGCGGGCCGGGTCCGCAGCCGGGCCGGTCAGCCGGAATGCATCGTGAGCGCGGCGGCCGTTCTATGGTGGCGGCATGGCTTCATGGTGGCAGCGCAACGTGCTCGCGGCCGAGAAGCTGCCCCTTATGCTGTGCTTTCTGGCGTTCGTCGTAACGTTCGTGCTAACCCGGACGATTACCCGCATGATCCGAGACGGCCGCGGCCCGTTCCGGAACCGGGTGACAGCCAGCGGGGTCCATATTCATCATTCTGTCCCCGGCATCATCCTGCTCATTATCGGAGCCTTCACGGCGGTCGGCGGCCCTGACTCGCTCGGCTGGCGCTCGTTCGCCGCAGTAGCGGTCGGTACCGGCACGTCGCTGGTCCTGGATGAGTTCGCCCTGATCCTGCATCTGCAGGACGTCTACTGGAGCGGCGAGGGCCAGCTGTCTGTCGAGGCGGTGAGCCTGACCGCCGCCTGCCTCGGTCTGTCCCTCGTCGGGTTCAGCCCATTCGGCGTGCGAGACGTCGACGGCATCGAGCTGTCCTTGCGGCTGACCGCCACCGGGATCCTCATTGCCGACGGTGTGCTCGCCTTCATCTGCGTCCTGAAAGGCAAGTACCGGACGGCATTGTTCGGGCTCTTCCTGCCCCCTGCGGGGGTGGTCGGGGCTTTGCGCCTCGCGCGGCCGTCCTCGATCTGGGCGCGGCATCACTACGGGGGCGAGCGCCTGCAGCGCGCGACGCGCCGCGCCGCCGACTTCGACCGGCGCTGGGCCCCTCTCCAGACCGGCTGGGAAGACTTCGTCGGCGGGAAGCCGTCTCGGTCCAACCCGCCAGCGAGCGACGACGCCCACCGCTGAACCGGTCAGATGAGGTCGATAGCGGGTGGTTTGGTGCTGCCGGCGTATGCAGGTGGCCGATAGATCGCGATGTGTCCCGTCAAAGTCTTGACGGAGCGTCGTGCCAGGAGATCATTGTTCCATAGCGTCGGCTCTAGACCCCGGCCGTCTGTACAGGACAACTACGTGCAGGACACAGGTGAAGGAGCCGGGGTCATGACACATTCCCAGAGGAGCGGCGCGCCTGGTACGAGCGGCACCCTAACCGTGAACCGCGCCGCGCTCACGGTGGTCGCCTCGGCGCCGGTTGTGACCGCCACCATCCCGGTTGGCAGCGAGTCGGACACGATCGCCGCCAACCCGCTGACCGGCTCTGTCTACGTCGCCAACCAACTGGATAACACCGTGTCGGTGATCAGCGGCCGGACCAACACCGTCACCGCCACCATCCCGGTCGGCAACCCGCAAGGGATGGCGGTCAACCCGCCGAATGGGGATGTCTACGTCACCAATTTCAACGACGGTACCGTGTCGGTGATCAGCGGCCGGACCAACACGGTCACCGCCACCACGCCGGTCGGCGGCCGCCCGATATCGGTGGCGGTCAACCCGCGGACCGGCGATGTCTACGTCACCAACTTCTCCGACGGTACCGTGTCGGTGATCAGCGGCCGGACCAACACGGTCACCGCCACCATGCCAGTCGGCACCAGCCCGTACGGGGTCGCAGTCAGCCCGCTGACCGGCGATGTCTACGTCACCAACTTCTCCGACGGTACCGTGTCGGTAATCAGCAGCCGGACCAACACGGTCACCGCCACCATCTGGGTCGGCACCAACCCGGGCGCGATCGCCGCGAACCCGCTGACCGGCGATCTCTACGTCACCAACTTCTCCGACGGTACCGTGTCGGTGATCAGCAGCCGGACCAACACGGTCACCGCCACCATCCCAGTCGGCAGCGGCCCGGTCGGGGTCGCGGTCAACCCGTCGACCAGCACCGTCTACGTCACCAGCATCAAAAATGGGATCGTGTGGGTGATCAGCGGCCGGACCAATGCGGTCACCGCCACCATCCCAGTCGGCAGCGGCCCGGTCGGGGTCGCGGTCAACCCGCTGACCGGCGCCGTTTACACCGCCAACATCGGCGACGACACCGTGTCGGTGATCTCCGGCTAACGCTGTACGGAGTCCGGGGCCGTTCTGTCCTGTACGACAATGACCCGGAACTGTACCTCACGATCGAGACCGTCCGTGATGGATCGGCATGTGCCCTCGTCCTAAGCGGTGACCCGGATGGGTGACGGCAGGTTTCTCTTTGAGGTGGTCAGCGGCGTGCCGGTCGTGGCCGACATGACCCGGACCCAGGCTGAAGGCGGCCAGCTGCTGCTGGTGATCCCCGCGCCTGCCGTCCTCCGAGTTTTCGCGCTCACCGCCATGGACCGCATGATCCCCAACTTCACCAGCCTGGACCAGGCCCTCGCGCAAACGAGCTAGTGCGACTGGCCGGGTTCCTCGGATGCGGGGGTTCCGGGGGTTATCAGCCTGGATTCGTAGGCGAGCACGACGGCTTGGACACGGTCGCGCAGGCCGAGCTTGGCCAGGATCCGCCCGACGTGAATCTTCACTGTGCCTTCGGACAGGAACAAGCTGGCCGCGATCTCGCTGTTGGACATGCCCGCCGCGATGCGGGAGAAGACGTCTTGCTCGCGGCCGGTGAGGGCCTGCCGCACTTGGGCGGCGGGGTGGCTGCTGGGTGTTTCGGGTCGTGGGCTGGCGGCGAACTGGCGGACGAGGCGGGTGGTGGCCGTCGGCGCGAGGACGGCATCGCCGGCGGCGATGGTGTGGATGGCGGCAACCAGGCTGGCGGGCTGGGTGTCTTTGAGCAGGAAGCCGCTGGCGCCCGCTCGCAGCCCGGCGTAGATGTAATCGTCGAGGTCGAAGGTGGTCAGGATCAGCACCTTGCACGGCAGCCCCGCGGCCACGATGTCGCGGGTCGCCTCGATGCCGTCGTGACCGGGCATACGGACGTCCATGAGCACCACGTCGGGACGCAGCGCGCAGGCCATGGAGACGGCGGTCGTCCCGTCGGCGGCCTCGCCGACCACCTCGATATCGTCTTCGGCGTCGAGCACCAGGCGGAAGCCCATCCGGATGAAGGGATGGTCGTCGACCAGGAGCACGCTGATCATGGTGGCACCGCCGTGCCGGGATCGAGCAGGGCCGTGACCCGCCAGCCGCGCGGCTGACGCGGGCCGCAGGTCAGCTCGCCGCCGAACGCGCCGACGCGTTCGGCCATCCCGGTCAGGCCGCCGCCGGGAGCGTTGCGTACTCCGGCACTCCCGACGCCGTCATCGGTGACTTCGACGCATACCTCACCCGGTTCGAGCCGCAGCCGGACGGCCGCGCTCGCACCGGGGCCTGCATGCTTCATCGTGTTCGTCAGGGCTTCCTGGACGAGCCGGAAGACGACCAGCTGGACGCCGGGCGGCGTGTCGCCGGGGGCACCGCTGCGTTCGTACCTGACCGGCAGCCCGGCCGACCGGACCCGGGTGAACAGCCCCTCGAGGTCGGACAGGCCGGGCAACGGCTGCCGGAGTTCCAGGCCGCCGTCGGCGCGCAGGACGCCGAGCAGGCGGCGGGTCTCGGCGAGCGCCTCGCGAGCGGTGCTCGACACGCCGCGGATCGCCTCGCTGGCCTGGGCCGGCGCGCGGGTGACCGCGGCCAGCGCGCCGTCGGAAAGCGCCACGATGACGGTGAGGTGGTGCGCCACGCTGTCGTGCATCTCGCGGGCGATGCGGGCCCGCTCCACCGCCGCGGCCAGGGCGCTGGTCTGGTCGTGTTCGCGTTCGAGTCGCTCGGCCCGGTCGCGCAGCTCGGACAGGTAGGCCCGGCGGGTGCTCACGTACAGGCCCGCGACTAGGACAGCCGCGGTCGCGATGACCTCGTAGATAATGGCCAGCCAGCTGTCATGCCAGCCGCCCTGGCCGGTCGCGGGGACCTCGGCCGCCACCACGAGCGCGGCCGCGACAAGTGCCATGTTCCGGCTCAGCGTGGCCGCGACCGTGTAGAGGGCGATAGCCAGCGCGACCGGGATCAAGTCTCCGCGGACCGGCCACTGGGCCAGTATCGCGGCCATGAGGACCACGACGCCGAACACCGGGCCGGGCCAGACCCGGCGCAGTGACAGCACCAGAGCCGTCAGGACCGCCACGACCAGGCCGGCCACCAGCGAGGGAGGCGGAGGGTGCGCCGCCTGGCCGAAGGAATAACTCCCGAAGGAGCCCAGGGCGGCGAGCAGGGCGCACCCGACGTCGAAGACCCAGGAACGCAGCGGGCGCGTTCCCGGGTTCTCGACCGGTGTCCAGAAGGACATACCTTATCCTCGCAGCCTTTCCGGGTGGTCAGGCGTCGCG
>Ga0210398_10005472_pt1 | contig 11775 bp, 11 predicted proteins | sample IncBWC4OmetaG_FD_161047 | JGI IMG/M metagenome (GOLD analysis project Ga0210398, IMG submission 161047) | Forest soil microbial communities from Barre Woods Harvard Forest LTER site, Petersham, Massachusetts, United States - Inc-BW-C-4-O | ecosystem: Environmental > Terrestrial > Soil >... | reverse complement strand
ATCGGATGAACTCGACCGAGACGAACCTACTCGATGAACGCAAAACCTCGGCGCTCCGCGAGCAATTTATAGCGGTGCTGGGTCACGACCTGCGGAACCCCTTGGCAGTCATCGACGCCAGCATGCAATTGCTGCAAAACCCCTTTGAACGACAAGGCGACGGCCATCGTCAACATGGTCCAAGGCAGCGTAACCCGCATGGCCGGGCTGATCGATAATGTGATGGACTTCGCGCGCGGGCGCCTGGGGGGCGGCCTGACGTTGGACCGGGATGCCGCTCAGCCGGTAGAGCCGATGCTGCGGCAGGTTGTTGCGGAATTGCAGTCCAATGCGCCGGACCGGGTGATCGAGGCCCGCTTCGCGTTGACGGCACCCGTCAATTGCGATCGCCGCCGGATCGGGCAGCTCGCCTCAAACCTGCTGGGCAATGCCTTGACCTATGGGGCCGCGGACAATCGATCCGGATGGGTGCGACGACGATGGACGGCTGGTTCGAGCTTTTCGTCGCCAATGCCGGTGAGCCTATTCCCCCGCCGCGCTGGAAGACCTCTTCCAGCCCTTCTCGCGCGGGATGCTTCGCCCCAGCCGGCAAGGCGTGGGGCTGGGCCTGTATATCTCTCACGAAATTACCGAGGCTCATGGCGGCAAGCTCGATGTCGTATCCACGCCGGCGGAAACCCGCTTTACGTTCCGGATGCCGTTGAGCCTTTGACCGCTTGAGCCCTTGTTTCGCACCCTAATGGGGCGGCGGCGCAAGCTCGCAAAGGTGGTGCACCACGTGATCGAGACGGTAGGGCTTTGGAATGAATCGGCTTCCTTCTGGCATCGCTTCTGCACTCATGACGCCGTGCCCCGACGCCACCAACAAACCGATGCGAGGCCAATGCCGACGGACGTGATGGGCGAGCATCAACCCGTCCATCGGACCGGGCATGTGCACATCGGTAAAGACGACATAAACGCGGATCGCCCCACGTTCTAGTCTAGCACGGCGAGAGCCTCGCCGGCATGGCCCGCTTCGATCACCCGGAAATTCGCCTCTTCCAAAGCCGCGAGCACGGCAAGGCGGATCAGGACCTCGTCTTCAACGACAACGATAACGCGCGGCGCGGATATCGGGCAGACCATGGGAGTAACACAGTCTGGAATGACAGCGGTTCCCCCCGCCAGATCCCGGTTGACCGGTGCTGCGACCTGATCGGCGAGCCGACCCTCGCGGACGCCATCCTCGACCACATCATCCACAACGCCCATCGCCTGCAGCTCAGCGGCGACAGCTTGCGCAAGCAAAGAACCCCCAAAACGGTCGCCGCTTGACCTGAGGCAACCGCTTGTGGAGAGATCATTCCGTCCAGCGGGCGCTCCGCCACCCCGGCCGACATCATCGGAATACGCACTGACGGCCGACCCGAACCACGCTTCGTGGCGATGACCCCGAGCACCCTGATCTAAGATTCCGCCTGGGCGGCTTGACCCGCGAGGGCCGCGGCGCGGGCATTGCCCCGCGCCACGGCGGCGGCCTTCGTCCCGTGCACGTCAATCACGTCGCGGGCGAGTATCTGGTTGTCCGGACCATCGGTCATCGATCACCCCGTTGATTACTGTTCAAGGTCGCGAGAAAAGTAGGCAAGGGCCACCACCTCCCCTGCTTTAAAAGGAGAGGCGAGGTCCCTCCACCGCGCAATGGAGCGGGACGGTTTAGTAATCCATGCCGCCCATGCCACCCATACCTCCGCCAGGAGGCATGCCCGGCGCACCCTTGGGCTCGGGCCGGTCGCCGATCATCGCTTCGGTGGTGATCAACAGCCCGGCGATCGAGGCGGCATCCTGCAACGCGACCCGCACCACCTTGGTCGGATCGATGATCCCGGCGGCGACCATGTCCTTGTATTCGCCGGACTGTGCGTCAAAGCCGAAATTCGGGTCGTTCTTGTCGGTCAGCTTGCCGACCACGATCGAGCCCTCGACGCCGGAATTCTCGGCGATCTGTCGGACCGGCGACTGGATGGCCTTGCGGACGATCCCGATACCGACCTTCTGGTCATTGTTCGCGGGGTTGAGGCCTGCCAGGATCTTGCCCGCAAACAGCAGTGCCACACCGCCGCCGGCCACAATGCCTTCCTCGACCGCGGCCTTGGTGGCGTGCACAGCGTCGTCGACGCGATCCTTGCGTTCCTTCACCTCGACCTCGGTGCTGCCGCCGACGCGGATCACCGCGACGCCGCCCGCGAGCTTTGCCAAGCGCTCCTGCAATTTCTCACGGTCGTAGTCGGAAGTGGTCTCCTCGATCTGCGCCCGGATCTGGTTGGTGCGCGCGACGATGTCTTCTTTCTTCCCGGCGCCGTCGATGATCGTCGTGTTCTCCTTCTCGATCAGCACCCGCTTGGCGCGGCCGAGCATGTCGAGCGTGACGTTTTCGAGCTTGATGCCAAGGTCTTCCGAGATGACCTGACCGCCGGTCAGGGTGGCGATGTCCTCGAGCATCGATTTGCGCCGATCGCCAAACCCTGGGGCCTTCACCGCCGTTACCTTGAGGCCGCCGCGCAGCTTGTTGACGACGAGGGTAGCGAGCGCCTCGCCTTCGATGTCCTCGGCGACGATCAGCAAGGGTCGGGCGCTCTGCACTACGGCTTCGAGGATTGGCAACAGCGTCTGGAGACTGGAGAGCTTCTTCTCGTGCAGCAGGATGTGCGCGTCTTCGAGTTCGGCGACCATCTTCTCCGCATTTGTCACGAAATACGGGCTGATATAGCCGCGGTCGAACTGCATGCCCTCGACCACGTCGAGTTCGGTTTCGAGCGACTTCGCCTCCTCGACGGTGATGACGCCCTCGTTGCCGACCTTCTTCATGGCCTCGGCCAGCATCCGGCCGATCTCAACGTCGCCATTGGCCGAGATGGTGCCGACCTGCGCGATCTCGTCATTGGTCGAGATCTTCTTCGAGCGCTTTTGAATGTCCTTGACGACCGCGTCGACCGCCATGTCGACGCCGCGCTTGAGATCCATCGGGTTCATGCCGGCGGCCACCGCCTTGACCCCTTCGCGCACCATGGCGTGGGCAAGAATGGTGGCCGTCGTCGTGCCGTCCCCGGCTTCCGTGCTGGTCTTGCTGGCCACCTCGCGCACCATCTGCGCGCCCATATTCTCAAACTTGTCGGCGAGTTCGATCTCCTTGGCGACGGTAACCCCGTCCTTGGTGATCCGCGGCGCCCCGTAGCTCTTGTCGAGCACCACGTTGCGACCTTTGGGCCCCAAGGTCACCCTGACCGCATGGGCGAGTGTGTCGATGCCGTGCAGCATGCGCTCACGCGCATCGGTGCCGAGCCGAATATCTTTAGCAGCCATGTTTGTCTCCCTTTCAGCCCGTCCGTGCCGCGAGGGCGGCGCCCTCGACAATGCCCATAACGTCGGACTCCTTCATGATCATCAGCTCTTCGCCATCGAGGCGAACCTCGGTGCCCGACCATTTCCCAAACAGCACCCGGTCACCGGCCTTGACGTCGAGCGCGTGCACCTCTCCGTCGTCGCCGCGGGCACCCGGCCCGACCGCGACGACTTCGCCTTCCATCGGTTTTTCTTGGGCGGTGTCGGGGATGATGATCCCACCGGTCGTCTTCGCCTCCGGCTCCACCCGTCGGACCAGCACGCGGTCATGCAACGGCCTGAGTTTCATGAAAATCTTCCCTAATGAATTGTTCAAATCCGATCGCCCTTGCAAAGAAAGCGATGCAAATTCGGGGGGATCAGTGGCGACAGGGGTAGCACTCCGCCACCCGGAGTGCTACCAACATTGGGAGCGGCGCTGTCGTTTACAAGGCAGAACCGAGTTCCGAAGGGAGAGCTGCTGCGGTCTGCTCGCGGCGCCAGGCTGGAGGGCCGCAAGAGCCCGGCGCCGCGAAGGTAGTAGGCGTCCGCCGACCGGGGATCGCCACCTCGTATCGGATGGACTCGATCGAGGACCAGAGGGCTATGCCGATAGGACGGGTGCGGCAAGTGCGCTCGCATTGCGACATGACACGAGCGGAGATCACTCGGCGTCGCCGGGCATGACTAACGGTGTGCAAAATTCCACATATTTGAATCACCCGAATCGCCTCCGAAAAAAACGGGAGTTTTCGAGAGGGATCGGCGAAGCATAAAAACTCAGGCAGAAAACGGGTTAATCCTCTCTCGAAACGCATTCTTGATTTCGACCTCGCAAACGGTCAGAGTGCGGTTGAGTTTCGAGAGGGCTCATGACGATCAAACGGACAAAGGCCGGTCACCCAGCCGCGCGGGCGAAGCGGCGACTTCGGCCGGCCGCGCCGAAGGGCGCGCGAGCGCGATCATCCGATGCCGGCGAAATCACGTCGAAACCGATGCTGATCGGCTATGCCCGCGTTTCGACCGTAGACCAGAACCTTGCCTTGCAGCGCGACGCGCTGACCGAAGCAGGGTGCGCAAAGATTTTCACCGAACAGATGTCGGGCGCGGTTACAGACCGCCCGGCCTTGCATGACGCGCTCGAATTTGCGCGCAGCGGCGATACGCTGATCGTGTGGAAGCTCGACCGGCTCGCGCGGTCGATGAAGCAGTTGATCGAAACCGTCGAGACCCTGCGGTTGCGGGGCATCGGGTTTCGCAGCCTGACCGAAGCCCTCGACACGACGACCGCGCAGGGGTGGCTGGTCTTTCACATGTTCGGCGCGTTGGCGGAGTTCGAGCGCAGCCTGATCCGGGAGCGAACCCAAGCAGGCCTGGCCGCCGCGCGGCGCGCCGGCCGCACCGGAGGCCGTCCGCCGAAGCTAACGGAGGATGACCTTGAAGCCGCGCGGGCCCTGCTTGCTAACCCGGATATCGGCGTGACGGAAATCGCGCACCGCCTCGGCGTGTCCCCGGCGACGCTCTATCGATACATCCCGGCCGCACGAACCGCAAATACCCCAGGCCTTTGACAACGGCCGCTTTATCCCGAAAACGGGACGCTCCAGGAGGGTTTCAGCCTGGCGGCGGGCGGCGGCAGTGCGCCATAAGGGTCGTTCGCAGGACCCTGATCGGATCGTGGCAGGCAACCGAAGCCTTCGCTCTTCGCATGCCCGGTACGGTCGCCTACAATGGCCTTGGACATCCGCTTGGCGACTTCGCGCGCGTTCAGGAAGCCGGCCAAGCAGCCCATCTCCCAGACCTTGAAGTACTTGCGCGCGGTTTCCTCGGGGATGCTGCACCAGACGTTGGCGCCTGACCGACTGCGGCCGCAAGGTCATGGGCACCACCATGTACCTGCGCGAGCACCACTTCCCGAACGTCTACGCCGCGGTCATGCACTGAACTTCTTCAAAGAAAACAATGACGTCACAGCAAAAGAATCTATGCCCCCAGCCAGCCGAGCCGCCAACTCGTAAGCACGTCCGGAGCCCCCTCCTTGCATTCGAGGTCCCGTGCCTCGAATATGAGGACGGGGTTGGCGGTGGAATAGCTCCGATCCGAAACCGCGTCGCCCCGGCGACTCCGCTGTCTTACAAAACTCTCAGCCCAACCGTACAGTAATGTTGCTGGGCCAACTCCCCTTTCGTTGGCCCGCATTTTTCAAAAAAGGGGAGTTGCGAATGCCTACGCTTGTTAACATCAACATCAAGTTCCACACGTACGACGATAACCTAAATGACGACACCAACCTCCACGTTTTCGTCAAAAACCGAAGAGTCGCCAAACCCCGAAGCGACACCGCCTCCGTTTCCCTCGGCCCTACCAGCTTCATCCAGAACCAGCTCGACTTCGCCGAGGCCGTCGAGAACGGAACCTCCGAGTTCAACCCCTTCCTCGGCCGTCTCCTCAACGTCACCAACGGCCATGGGTTCGACAACAACTCCGACCACTCGTTCGACTTCCCGCCGCTCGAAATGATCCTGCTCGAGGACGTCGAGCCGCCCGTCGTCAACATCAACATCCTCCCCAACGGAAGCGACACCTGGATCTTCGACTACACCCTCACGCTCACCTTCGACAACGGCGAGTCGTTCTCGTTCAGCTCGAACGTAAACGGCGTCAGCGGCATCATCCTCGACGAGAAGAACCGGGACTACGCGGGGATAGGCAACGAAAACCCGTTCCTCCCGCTGCCCGAGGCGTCCCAGGCCCAGACCAACGCCATTCTCGACCGCGTCTATCTCGAGATCTACACGCACGATCAGAGCAAGGACGGCGACACCGTCGTAAACGTCCACATCGTGAACCGGATCAGCGCGACCGAGAGCACCGACATCTCCGTCGCCCTGAACATCCTGCCCGGCCAAGGGTTCGACGCCCCGTCAAAGTACAGCCTCGATCTTCCGCTCGCCTCGGACCACATCCTGCTCGCGGATATCGTGCTGCCCGTCGTCAACATCAACATCGCCCCGACCGGGAACCACCGCTGAAACTTCGACTACCGCGTCAGCTACTTCTTCAAGGACCAAGCCGCCGAGGTCGAGGGGGTCTTCCGCCCGCCGTTCTCCTCCACCACGTCCGGCGTCATCCTCGACCAGAACCACCACAAGCACACGAGCGAGTACTCGGGTCGGGCGTTCCCCACGCTGAATGTGCCACCGGCGCAGCTGCAGCCGTTCGCGATCGACCACGTCTTCAACCCCAAGGTCATCTCGCTGAGTTTCATTCAGTCAAAGCTGAACGACTTCGTGAACAACCGCGAGTCCGATCCTCTCAAGATCATTCGGCTCGACAACAGCGGCCGATTCGGCTCGGCCATGCCGGCGAGCTACGCCGACATCAAGTCGATCGACGCGAACCCTCCTCCTCCCCGAACCGTCGAGCCGCTCGACTTCAACATGGGCGTCACGTACGACAGCAGCCCCATGGACCTCGGCCAGATCCGAGCCGCTGACGGCTTCGGCGACCTGTACTTTCAAGACCTCAACAGCGATTCCATCACCGCCAACGTAACCGGCAACACTGAGACGCCTTTCGAGGTCATCGTCACGTTCGAGACCAACGGACCGGACGAAACGGTTGGCGGCAACTGGAACAGCGTCAGCGGCATGAAGTTCACAAGCTTCTTCATCCGCATCCTCCTCACCCTGCGGTTCAACGAGGACAAGGGCTACGTCGACCTCATGGCCTGGGTCGACGACTACCAAAACCTCGTCTACACGGCCGTGGGCGCCGATGCCACCAAGGTGACCGGTTCGTTCCTGGGCCAAACGATCGACGAAACGCTTCCGAATGAGTTTCTCGACACGTTTCAGCAGGACCTCATCGGCTCGGTCCTACACGTAGGACTGACAGCAGACTCCGATTTCGCCGGCTCGCTTCAAAAGAACATTCGCGAGCAACTGTACAGCAGGCTCACCACACCCGACCCGATCACGCTCGCCTCGCCTCGAGATGCCTTGAACGCGATGATCAGCTCGTGGTTCATGGGCGGCGTAGTCCAGATCGGCCACGCCGCGCCCGTCGAATATCCCAACCCGAACCGGCTCATCGCCGCGGCGGTGACGGACGGCAACCTGGTCCTCAACTACATCGGCCCGCCCTTCAGCTTCGTCTACGACACGCCCGGCAACTGGCCGAAGGGCGTCGACTTCACTCCCGGCACGCTCGCGAACATCGACCACATCGTGGTGCTCACGATGGAGAACCGCTCGTTCGACCACATGCTGGGCTACCTCAGCCTGCCGGAGACCATGGGCGGCCAAAACCGGCAAGATGTCGATGGCCTGAAGGGCGGCGAGTTCAACCTGGTTAGCGGTGTGCCGGCCCGAATCTTCCGCTTCCAGCCCGGCGAAACCATCTTCACCCCCGACCCGCCGCACGATACCGAGCCCGCCATCCAGGCCATCAACGGCGGACTGATGGACGGCTTCGCTCAGAACTACGCCGACCTGCGCGGCAGAGAGGTGGGCCCGAACATCATGGGCTACCACACCGCCGACACGGTTCCGGTGTACGACAGCCTGTGGCGCGACTTCGCGATCGGCCATCGCTGGTTTGCCCCCCATCCTGGCCCGACGTTCTGCAACCGGTTTTACGAAATGACCGGCCGGCTGAACGTCGACCCTTGGGGATATTGGGAGTTCAGCAACTCCAGCCCGCTGCTGCCGGTGTTCCAGGACACGATCTTCGATCACCTCACCGAACAGAAGGGCTCCTGGACCTACTTCGAGCACTTTTACTGCTTCCTGCGGTTCTTCGAGCGCCACACGTACGACACGACGAATATCGTCAGCTTCCTCGATCCCGAGTTCGGATTCGTGAATATGGCGAAGACGGGCAACCTGCCGTCGGTGTCGTTTATCGACCCCCACTTCATCGAGCTGCCGCCCGATGGCAACTGCGATGGCCCTCCCGCCGATGTGAAGAACGGCCAGACGCTCGTCGAGACCGTTGTGAACGCGGTGGTCTCCGGCCCGAAGTGGGACAAGACGCTGCTAATCATTACGTACGATGAGCACGGCGGCTTCTACGATCACGTACCGCCGTCTCCCGCGCCTGCCGTCTCGCCGGAGCTGTTCGACTTCACCGGCATCCGCGTGCCGGTGTTCGTGATCACGCCGTGGGTGAAGAACGGCTCCGTCTTCGGCCACGACGGCTCGGTTCAGACGGGCGGAGGAATCGGCACGGTCGGCAACGATGGCGATGTATCCAATAATCTGATTTTGCAGCAACAAAGCTTTCACTTCGACCACACTTCGATCTTGAAAACAATCGCCAGGCGCTTCATGAGCAACAACCCGCCCTACATGGGCGCGCGCTACGCCGCCGCGCACGACCTGTCCGAGGTGCTCACCAACACGGCGCAGAACAGCCAGTTCTTGCCGTTCATCCCGTACACGATGGTCTATCACAGCCTCAATCTGACGCTGGACGTCGCGTCGCTGATCTTGGATCCGGCGACGCCGGCGCTGGAACAAAACTTCCGGTTCGAAGACGCCGGAGGCGGGTTCTTCTACATCCGGGCGCTCGGCAATCTTTATCTGACCGTCGAGGTCCCGACCGGCGCCTCCACCGGCCCCGGGACCTCGCTCACAGTGGCGGCGGCAGCAAAGCTGTCCCCGGCCTCCGGCCTCCAGCGCTGGAAGATGAGCTCAAGCAGCATGATCGTGGAAAACACCGCCTTCACCGTCTCCCCCGAGTCCTTCCCCGACAAAGCCCTCCAGCCCTTCGGCAACAACGCCGGCGCCGGCGCCGCCATCGTCGTCGCCGACCGAGCCCACACCCCCCACTCCAAACCCCCAACCCGTGGTCCATCACTTCCCCGCTGCTCCCAACCGGCGGAATAGAATCGGAGCCGTGATACAACTGCTGCTCACCGACTCGGGCGTCAGAAACAAATCCATCCTCGACGCCCTGGTCGGGCTTCTCGGTAGTCCGATCGACGAATGTGTCACGCTCTGCATCTTGACCGCCGGGTACGGTCACCCGAGGAGCAGTCCGGGGCTTCATCCGAGCGTTGGCAGCGATATTCACTTTTCCGCCTGCCACAACACGCAGATGGCGATGGAGAAGCGCGAGGGTCATCCGATCCCGATCATTCCCGAGGCCACGGTCGTGCCCCCGCGTCGTCCGCCTGAGGAGCAGGGCTGGAGCTACATCCGCCCGTAGCCGCCGATGGTCCGGCAGACGGGCAAATCGGCGCTCGCCGCCTACTTTGTCGATCCGGGCTCGCCAACGGCTGGAATGGGGCAAGGGCCGACGAAGAGTCCGATCGTCTGCCTTGCATCAGATATCGTTGAAAAAGTCGAGTTTGAAGTCATCGTGGTGCCAGCGGCCTGCGGTCGGCAGGGCTCGGATGATGGGCGCCTGTCTCAGGTGGCGAGCCTGGGCGCCGGCACCGGGATCAACTTGGCCAGTTTTCGCAGGTTCTGGGCGGTGGCGGCGAGATGGAATTCATCGCGAGCGCCATTCGGCCCGCGCAATCGCAACCGATCAAGCTTCAGGATGCGTTTGAGGTGGGCGAACAGCATCTCGATCTTCTTTCGTTCGCGCCTGGAGGTGACATAGGCCTCGGTGGCCGCGATGTCGCGCGCCATATCGCGGGCGCCTTCATGGATGGAGCGCAGGATCTTGCGGGCCGGCGCGTTCGGGCAGCACTGCGGCTTCAGCGAACAGCCCTGGCAATCCAGCTTGCTCGCGCGATAGCGCATCATGCCGTTCTCATCCACAAAGGGGCGCGGCACGCGATAGATTTTGTGGCGTTGCCTGAGTTCCTTCCCGGCCGGGCAGATGTAGCAGTCGCGCTTGTGGTCATAGGCGAAGTCGTTTCGGGAGAAGGTGCCGTCGGTGCGCTGGGATTTGTCGAACACCGGAATGTGCGGCTCAATAGCGCGCTCGTGCACCAGCCAGGCAAGGTTCTCGGCCGAACCGTAAGCCGTGTCGGCCGCCAGTCGCTCAGGCCATAGGCCGAAGCGCTCCTGCGTACGATCGATCATTCTTTGCTGTGCCGTCACCTCGGCCTGGCGGACCGCAGTGGTCGCCTCGACATCGACGATGAGGGCGTGCTTCAGGTCGATCAGGTAGTTGGTGCAGTAAGCAAAGACGGCGAGCCCGCCATTCGCTCCCGTCCAGCGCGCGGCCGGGTCGGCCGGCGAGACGAACTTCGGCACGACCGGTGTTGCCGCACCGAACGCGGCATCGTCGAGAACCGCCAGATACTCCCGCACGGCATGGTTCGCCGCCTCGGGCGCCTGCCACTGGCTGCCCGGCACGCTGCGCTGCCGGTTGGCGTCGGCCTTGATCATACTGGCATCGACCGCGAAACCCTCGCCACCGACCAGCCCCTCGGCGAGGCAGCGCTGTACGGTCGTCTCGAACACCTTGCGCAGCAGGTCGCTGTCGCGGAAACGGCCGTGCCGGTTCTTTGAGAACGTCGAATGGTCCGGCACCGCGCCGTCGAGCCCGAGCCGGCAGAACCAGCGGTAGGCGAGGTTCAGGTGAACCTCCTCGCACAGCCGCCGCTCCGAGCGGATCCCCAAGCAGTAGCCAACGATCACCATCCGGATCATCAGCTCCGGATCGATCGATGGCCGACCCACCTCGCTGTAAAACGGGGCCAGTTCGCTCCGCACCCATCGAGCTCGACAAACCGGTCCACCGAGCGCAGCAGATGCTCCGCCGGCACATGGCGTTCGAGCGAAAACTCGTAGAACAACGCGTCCTGCTGTACCTGTCGCTCCCCCATCATCGACTGCCCCCCAGCTGTCGTGATGCGAGATTATACCGCGCCTGCCACGCTGTTTTTCAACACAATCCGCCGTAAGCCGCCATTCGGGAGACCATCTTACGACGCACCCACGCACGGGGGTTCCACAGTGATTATAACCCGGTTGTCCCGATCCGCGCTTCTTGCGCGTTCCGGGCCCGGTGTCAAAAAAACCCCGCCGAAGGCATGGGGAATGGCTTAAATAGCTATTTCCCGATCCTGGTATTGGCGAACGCCATCAATCGGGTGCCGAATTGGGTCAGTTAAGGCGACGACCTCGTTACAAAATCTCAGGCGAATCCCGTTCAAATTCTGCTTTACCGGATCGCGCGTCATCCGTACGACATCCGACGAGTGAGCCTGGATTAGAGGGCGACAAGATAAATCACTGTCCATCATTGACGCACTGGCGATTGGTTTCTTGGCGCCGGCCGCGCATGCTCAAAACCTTATGCGCCAAGTCGCAGGCACATGGTGTCGAGCGACATCCGGAACTGCACCAGTGGCGACGGGCAAAAGTGCACCACTCGGTTGGTTGTTGGTTCGCGTTTTGAGATCCGCAGGGAGGCGTAGCCGACTGGAGGATTTCAAAACGCGGGCGC
>Ga0210398_10005470_pt1 | contig 11780 bp, 8 predicted proteins | sample IncBWC4OmetaG_FD_161047 | JGI IMG/M metagenome (GOLD analysis project Ga0210398, IMG submission 161047) | Forest soil microbial communities from Barre Woods Harvard Forest LTER site, Petersham, Massachusetts, United States - Inc-BW-C-4-O | ecosystem: Environmental > Terrestrial > Soil >... | reverse complement strand
AAAACCGACATTAAGATTTCCGCGCTTGGGATGGGCGGACATCACCTGGGAGACGCTCCTGATGAGCCTACGGCGGTCCGGATGGTCCAGGAGGCCTGTGACGGCGGCATAACCTTTTTCGACAACTGTTGGGAATACCACTTGGGCAAGTCCGAGATCTGGATGGGCAGAGGCCTAAAGGGTCGCCGCGACAAAGTTTTCCTAATGACCAAAGTCTGCACCCACGGCCGGGAAGCCGCCCTGGCGATGCAGATGCTGGAGCAGTCCCTGAACCGACTGCAGACGGATCATCTTGATCTCTGGCAGATCCATGGCGTTGCTTTCGATAACGATCCCGAACTGTTCATCCGCCCCAACGGCGCGGCAGAGGCCCTGCGCAAAGCCAAGGAGCAGGGCAAAGTACGATTCGTTGGATTCACCGGTCATAAGGACCCGCAGATACACCTGAAGATGCTGAACGTGGGATTTCCTTTCGATTCGGTGCAGATGCCGTTAAACGCATTTGACTCACAGTTTCACAGTTTCGAAACTCAGGTGTTGCCGGAATTAAATCAGCGCGGCATCGCGGCGCTGGGCATGAAGCCGATCAACGGTCATGGCGAACCGGTGAAGGCTGGCGTGGTTACAGCGCAAGAGGCCCTCCGCTACGCCATGAGCTTGCCGGTCACAACCACGATTACGGGAATGGAAAGCCCTGAAGTTTTGCGGCAGAATCTTGCAATTGCGCAAGGTTTTGAGCCGATGCCACCGCAGGAAATGCAGGCGCTACGAGAACGTGTCAAGCCGGAGGCGGGCGATGGCCGATTCGAGTTGTACAAGCTCTCGCTGAAGTTCGATAATCCCGAGGCGCGGCTGGCGCACGAATTTCCGCTCGACATGCAGTCGGCGGAAGTCCAAGAGATGATGCAGGCAACCAAGAATACGGGACATCCGTTTCCCAAAGTTTCCTAAGGGCCATGGAACATGCAAGACAAACACGGGTCGACTCGCCGCAGTTTTCTTAAGGGAGCGGCGATACTGGGAGCAACTACGGTTGCAGAACGTATGAGCCTCGCGCAAAGACCGCAGAATCAAAGCCATGCGAAGGTAACGAACTTCGGCGAGACAGTGCCGCACCGGCCGCTGGGCCGAACCGATATCCAGGTGTCAGCGATGGCGCTGGGAGGCTACCATCTGGGCTCCGCCAAAAATCAGCAGCAAGCCAATGAGATTGTTGCGCAGGCGATGGATGCGGGCGTCAACTTCTTCGACAATGCCTGGGACTATCACGACGGCCATAGTGAAGAAGTCCTGGGCATCGCGCTCAAAGGCAAGCGCCAGCACGCCGTGGTGATGACCAAGGTCTGCACCCACGGCCGGAGTAAGGACGTGGCCATGAAGCAACTGGAAGAGTCGTTGCGGCGCTTGCAGACCGACCATCTGGATCTCTGGCAAATCCACGAAGTAATTTATGAGACTGATCCCGACCTGATTTTTGCTGCGGGCGGAGCAGCGGAAGCCTTGCTGCAAGCCAAGCAGCAAGGTAAGGTGCGGGCGGTAGGATTCACTGGTCACAAGGATCCCAGCATCCATCTTCGGATGCTTTCCCACAACTTCCCATTCGATACGGTGCAAATGCCGCTTAACTGTCTCGACGCAACGTTTCGAAGTTTCGAAATCAATGTACTGCCCGAAGCGCGGAAGCAGGGCATCGGCGTACTGGGGATGAAGAGCATGGGGGGTAGCGGCGAGATTGTCACCCACGGTGCGGCCACCCCTGAAGAAGCCCTACGTTATGCCATGAGCTTGCCCGTCGCCGCGACCATTAGCGGGGTGGACTCGCTGGATATTCTGCAGCAGAACCTCGCCATCGCTCGCGGTTTCCAACCAATGTCGACAGCCGATATGCAGGCATTGCGGCAGCGATGCAAGCTTTTTGCCGCAGACGGCCGCTTTGAACTGTTCAAGGTAACGAAAAAATACGATGGAAGCGTAGGCCGGGAACAACATCACTTCCCCTCGTCGGAGGAGCTTCCCGCCTAATTCCTTCTGCCCCAGCGTTTTCAACCGCGGCGAATCGCTCAACCAAGTGCTTCGCCGTTTTCATTCTTCTTACTACCTTCCTTCTACGGCTTCCCGACTAAGCACCTTTACGAAAAACTTACGACTTCCTTAGCCACGCCTTACCAGCGGAATGCTCAAATCAATTGGTTGGAAAACGCGCACGTAGGAGTGTGCGAAAGGAAGTTATGACAACACTATTCTTTTTTATCTGCGCCGTGAGTGTAGTGTTCTTTGGAATTTTTCTGGTGGGATGTTTGCGGGCCGCGCGCAAGTCGAAACAAGTGCCGATTGTCCGCAAGGCGCCACCTGAATCGCAAGCCGTTGACGCAGCCGCAGGGCGCCGTTTTTTTGTTCACCTGGAAGAGCAAATGGCGCACTTCATCTCGGTACACGGGCGCACAACGGCGGTCTTGCTGATCGCGACCGTAATTGTGCCGCTAGTGGCATGGGGGCAAGAGCCCAGCGGACCGTCGGGCGATCAGCCTGCCAGTTCAACCGATCAACAGCAGTCCGCTGCGTCAATTCCTCCCGCGGTCGCCAAACAGCTTGAGGCCATGCAAAAGAAAATCGACCAGTTGGAAAAGGAACTCAACTCCCGAGCCCCGGAAGGAGCGCCTCTGACATCGAAGGCCACCGCTCCTGTCCATGTGATCGGCGAGCAAACGGCGCCCGCTTCCGCGCCCGCTGAGTCCGCGTTGGCCACACCGGAGAATCCAGGCAAACCGGCTCCGTTTTCGTTTGCTGACTTCAGCTGGTTGAATGGCAACTCACGCATCAAAGAGGTTCCGTTTGACAGCAAGTTTTTTACGCCGGAGATCAGGGCTGACATTGATTACATCTACGACTTCGCTCATCCCCAGGACGACACCATTGGCGGATCGAGTGAGATCTTTCGAACCAACGAATTCCAGGTCACACAACTCGGCGTGGGTGGTGATTTTCACTGGGACAACGTGCAGGCAAGGCTGATGACCCAGTTCGGTATGTACTCTCAGACTACGCCACGTAACGATGCCAGCCCAGCGCGCGGTCAGTGGAACTTGGCCGACGCCTATCGTTACGTCTCGGAAGCCTACGCCGGATACCACTTTAACGCGTGGGACGGGATCAACGTACAAGCTGGCATTTTCATGTCATATATCGGCCTGTTCAGCTACTACAACTTCGATAACTGGGCCTATCAGCCATCGTATGTATCGTCTAACACGCCTTGGTTCTTTAATGGCATGCGGGTGCAGATCTATCCCAACGAGCACTTGAAGATCGAGCCGTGGCTCATCAACGGATGGCAATCCTACGGCCGGTTCAACAATCGGCCAGGAGTTGGGGCGCAGATTCTATGGCGGCCAAATGGTTCCTTTGAATTTGTGGGTAACCAATACGCTCTCGGCGAGGACACCTTGGGCGTTCCCGGCCGAGTGCGTTATCACACCGACGACAGCATTCAGTGGAAGTATTACGACCATCCTGACCGTACGCTCGACAAGATGGCGTTCTCTCTCACCGGTGACATGGGATGTGAGCATGGTGGCGGTGTGAGTTGCGCCGGCGATTCCATAAAAGGTCCGAAGCAGAGCTTTATCGGCTACATGCTCTATAACCGGTTTTGGTTCCACAAAGACCTCTACGGCGTAACCCTGGGCGGCGGCCAGATCAACAATCCGGGTCGGTACCTGGTCTTATTGCCGCCGATTAACGGCGCCACTGCGATCTCGGGTACGCCCTATTTCACAGAGAATCCTGGGCAGCCGTTTAAAGCATGGGATACGTCAGCAACGTTCAGCTACATGCCCAGCCAATACATTACGTTCCAGTTTGAGTATGACCATCGCGCGTCGAACGTGCCGTATTTCTCGGGACCGGGCGGAATTACGCCTCCGGGCGGCAATACGGGCGCTCCCGGGTCGTTGGTTCCCGGATTCGCCCCTGACCTGGTCAAAACGCAGAACACGCTGGACATGGCCATCATGGTGATGTTCTAGCAAAATCCGAGAGCCGAACCTCATCACAGCCTCTGGCGATTCCGCGATGTACAGTGTACGGAGTTAGAGCGGTAAGCCAGAGGTGAGAGATGTTCGAAGCGATTGGTAAACGCATTCGGCAAGTGGCGTCGGCGATGATCGTTACCGGTATTGCAATGACATATGTTCTGTCAATACATGCACAGCAGCAAGAACCGGCGGCGCAGTCCGCCGGATCGGTAACCGTATCGGCACAAACTATGGAGCGACTGGAACAACATCTCGCGGCATTGGAGGCCGAAGTGACCGACCTCAAAACGCAGGTGAGGGAATTGCGTACTGCGTCCTCGTCGGCGGAGTCTCGTTCCAGCACAGGGGTTGCGCACGATACGGTGGACGGTGTTGCGGAAGCGGCGGCTCCTTCGAATAGTGACCGAGCATTGCAAGCTAACGGTTCACTTACGAAAGAAGATCGTAGCATCCTTAATTACCTTAAGGGCACGACGATCAATGGAGTGGTCGATACTTACTACGAATATAACTTTAATGATCCGGTTGGCCGGGTGAACTTGTTGCGGGCTTATGACGTCAGCAGCAACGCCTTCAGTCTGAACCAGGCTGGCTTGATCATCGAGCGCGCCCCCGATCTCGCTGCCGGTCGTCGCTATGGAGCCCGTCTCGATCTGCAATTCGGACAGGCAACCGCAACCTTGCAAGGCAATCCCCTCAACGAGCCTCGCCCGGATATTTACCGCAACATCTTTCAGGCATACGGAACATATGTTGTCCCGCTAGGAAACGGACTGACTGTAGATTTTGGTAAGTGGGCTAGTTCGCTAGGTTACGAAGGCAATTACACGCAATTTCAAATGAACTATTCGCGCTCCTACTGGTTTAACGTTCTGCCTTTCTACCACATGGGAGTGAATGCCAACTACAAGTTAAACGGCAAGCTCGCATTCAACTACTGGATCGTTAACGGTACGAATCAAACCGAACCGACCAATGGCTTCAAAGACGAACTATTTGGTTTTGTAGTGACGCCGACGAAGAACATCAGTTGGACTGTGAACTACTACTTAGGCCAGGAACATCCGAATGCTCTTGCCGTGGCGACCTGCGGTCCGGTGCCGGTACAGCCGGGACTCTGCTTCCAGCAGATCAGTCCAGCCCCCAATGGCAAGACCAATATTTTTGATAGTTATGTCGCCTGGCAAACCACTCCGAAGCTATCACTGGTGCTGGAAGGGGATTATGAAATTGTGCGCTTGGGCGCCTTGGGCCAGTCTTCTGCGCCGTCCAACGTTTGGGGCGGAGCAGCTTATGCCAAGTATCAATTTACTCCCCGTACTTATCTTGCCGGCCGGACAGAATACCTCTCCGATACTGGCGGACTCTTCACCGGAATCACCAGCTATACCGAGGCATTGAAGGAAGTCACGGCGACCTATGACTTTCAAGTAGCTGATGGTTTTGACATGCGGTGGGAGTACAGGCGAGATTTTTCCAACCGGCCAATCTTTTTGACGGGCACGCAAGGAGTATTCAGCCCTGATCAGACCACAGCCACTTTAGGAGTGATCTGGTGGTTTGGCCGTAAACAAGGACCGTGGTAATCAGCACGGCTCAGGAGCTTCACTATGCAAGACCTGGTATTCGTCGCAATCACGATTGCTTTCTTCGCTTTGTCGCTGGGGTACGTTCACTTCTGCGACCGGATTAAGTAAGGGGGACCCATGCACACACAATCCATCGTCATGATGACCATCTGCGCGCTGATGCTGGTTTATCTGTTCTATGCGCTGCTGCGGCCGGAGAAATTCTGACATGACAATCAATGGATGGTTTCAAATCGCGATGTTTCTGGCGCTGATTCTGGCAGTCACGAAGCCCATGGGTGTCTTCCTGACGCGGGTCTTCAGTCGCGAGCATACGTTTATGGATCCCGTGCTGCGTCCCATCGAGCGCCTGCTTTACAGGCTGACAGGCGTGGACGAAGAACATGAGATGCGCTGGACGGAGTATGCCTTCGCCATGCTGTTGTTCAGCGTGGTGTCGATGCTGTTGCTGTATCTAATTCAGCGAGTGCAGTTCTTCCTGCCATGGAATCCGCAAAAGTTTACCGCGGTATCGCCAGCTCACCTGGCGTTTAACACAGCTGCTTCGTTTACGACCAATACCAACTGGCAGTCCTATTCGGGTGAGTCGACTATGAGCTACTTCACCCAGATGGCTGGCCTCGCTTACCACAACTTCATTTCCGCGGCGACCGGCATTGCTCTGGCCATCGCCTTCATCCGCGGGATTGCGCGCCGGCAGACGAAGACCATCGGAAATTTCTGGGTCGACATGGTCCGCTCGTGCTTGTGGGTGCTGCTGCCGTTCTGTATCGTCGGCGCACTGGTGCTGGTCTCGCAAGGCGTCGTGCAAAACCTGAAGCCCTACGACGCGGTGAAGTTGGTCGAACCGCAGCAGGTGCAGCATGTGAATACCGATGGTAAGCCGGCAGTCGATGCGGCAGGCAAACCGGTGATGGATACGGTTACGACGCAGACGATCGCGCAGGGACCGGTAGCTTCGCAGGAGATCATCAAGGAATGGGGCACCAATGGAGGCGGATTTTTCAACGCCAACAGCTCTCATCCCTTCGAGAATCCCAACCCGCTTTCGAACCTGATCGAGTTGTTCACCATCTTCGCCATCTCGGCCGGACTCACATACACCCTGGGCCGCATGACCGGCTCGCAGTCGCACGGCTGGGCAGTATGGGGAGCAATGGCAATCCTCTTCCTGGCCGGAGTTACGGTTGCCTATTGGGCCGAAGCTCGCGGCAATCCTCTGCTCCATGGAGTCAATCAGCAAGTGACCGCGACCCAGGCGGGCGGCAACATGGAGGGCAAGGAAGTGCGGTTCGGTATCACCAACTCCGCATTGTTTGCCACCGTGACCACCGACGCAAGTTGCGGCGCCATCAATGGCTGGCACGACTCCTTCACGCCGCTGGGCGGAATGGTGCCGCTGGTGAACATCATGTTGAGCGAGGTGATCTTCGGCGGTGTCGGCGCCGGCATGTACGGCATTCTGATTTACGTGGTGCTGGCGGTGTTTATCGCTGGGCTAATGGTAGGCCGCACGCCGGAGTATCTGGGCAAAAAGATCGAGGCTTACGACGTGAAAATGGCCATGCTGGTGGCGCTGGTTTTCCCCCTGGTGATTCTGGTGTTCACCGGGTTTTCCTCGGTTAACGGCTTCGGGACATCGAGTATTACCAATCCTGGCCCGCACGGCTTCACGGAGATGTTGTACGCGTTTACTTCGGGTGCGGGTAATAACGGTTCCGCGTTCGGCGGACTCAATACCAACACGCTTTGGTACAACACCACACTCGGCATGACCATGCTGATCGGCCGCTTCTTCATGATCATCCCCATGCTGGGGATCGCCGGAAATCTGGCGCAGAAGAAGTATGTTCCGCCGTCACTGGGAACCTTTCCGGTGACCACACCGCTATTCAGCGCGCTGCTGATCGGTGTGATTCTCATTGTGGGAGCGCTGACATTTTTCCCCGCATTAAGCCTGGGGCCGATCCTTGAGCACTTGCTGATGGCGGCCGGTAAGACATTCTGAGGAGTTTGCCATGGCAAGTAAGAGTTCCAAAAAAGCAATTTGGGAAAGTAAGATTGTTGGACGCGCCATCGTGGACTCCTTCGTGAAGCTGGATCCGCGTCACATGATGGGCAATCCCGTGATGTTTGTGGTCGAAGTCGGCAGTGTGATCACTACGGTGTTATTGGTACGCGGCGGTGGAGCTTTCTTGTTCAATCTGCAGATCACGTTGTGGCTGTGGTTCACGGTGCTGTTCGCTAACTTTGCGGAAGCCATGGCCGAAGGCCGCGGCAAAGCGCAAGCGGATACCCTACGCAAGGCGCGTTCGGAAACCATCGCCAATCGCATTCTCGAGAATGGGCAGATCGAAAAGGTTCCCAGCTCCAATCTGCGCACCGGAGACATGGTTCGTGTTGTGGCGGGTGAGTTTGTGCCCTCCGATGGCGAGATCGTGGAAGGCGTCGCCTCGGTAGACGAGTCGGCGATCACGGGAGAGTCGGCTCCCGTCATCCGCGAAGCCGGCGGCGATCGCTCGGCCGTAACTGGCGGCACGCGCGTGCTCTCAGATGAGATCAAGGTGAAGGTGACTTCGAATCCGGGAGAAACGTTCCTTGATCGCATGATCGCGCTGGTAGAAGGCGCCGAACGGCAAAAGACGCCGAATGAGATCGCACTGAACATTCTGTTGGCGGGCTTGACGATCATCTTTCTGTTGGCCGTGGTGACGTTGCAGCCGTTTGCCATCTACTCTGGCGCACCGCAGTCAGTGTTCGTGCTGGTTTCACTCCTGGTGTGCTTGATTCCTACGACGATTGGCGGCCTGCTTTCGGCCATCGGTATCGCCGGCATGGACCGACTGATTCAGCACAACGTGCTGGCTATGTCAGGGCGAGCGGTGGAAGCAGCGGGAGACGTCGACACGCTGCTGCTCGACAAGACGGGAACCATTACCTTGGGCAATCGCCAGGCATCGGAGTTCATTGCCGCTCCAGGCGTCTCCGAGGCTGAAATGGCCGATGCTTCGCAGCTTTCGTCTCTGGCGGACGAAACTCCGGAAGGCCGCTCGATCGTTGTGCTGGCCAAGGAAAAGTATGGGTTGCGCGGGCGGGAATTGGGCTCGCACGATATGGAATTTGTTCCCTTCACGGCGCAGACGCGCATGTCGGGTGTCAACATGAACGGCAACCAGATTCGCAAGGGCGCGGTGGATGCCATAACCAAGTATCTGGCCTCGAATGGCAGCGCGATGCCACCCGAAGTGCAGGCCAGCGTGGAGTTGATAGCGAGGTCAGGTGGAACACCGTTGGTAGTGGCGGAAAAGGGAAGAGCGCTGGGCGTGATTCACCTGAAGGACATTGTAAAGGGCGGGATGCGTGAGCGCTTCGATCAGTTGCGCGCCATCGGTATCAAGACGGTCATGATCACCGGCGATAACCCTCTGACCGCCGCAGCGATTGCACGCGAAGCGGGTGTAGACGACTTTCTCGCCGAGGCGACGCCGAAAGATAAGATGGACCTTATCCGTCGCGAGCAGGCCCAGGGAAAACTTGTGGCGATGACCGGCGATGGTACCAATGACGCTCCCGCGCTGGCGCAGGCTGACGTGGGTGTGGCCATGAACACAGGGACGCAGGCTGCCAAGGAAGCCGGCAACATGGTCGACCTGGATTCCAATCCGACCAAACTCATCGAAGTGGTAGCCATCGGCAAGCAACTTCTAATGACGCGCGGCTCGCTAACGACGTTTTCCATCGCGAACGACGTGGCGAAGTATTTCGCTATAATTCCGGCGATGTTCGCCGGAACATTTCCGGTGTTGAACGCGCTCAACATCATGCATTTGCGTACGCCGCAGTCAGCGATTCTGTCGGCGGTGATTTTCAACGCCGTGATCATCATTGCCTTGATTCCGCTGGCCCTGCGCGGCGTGAAATATCGTCCGATGAGCGCAGCTGCCTTATTGCGCCGGAACCTATGGGTTTACGGCGTAGGCGGAATCATCGTGCCGTTCATCGGGATCAAGCTGATCGACATGCTGATCACCGGAGTAGGGCTGGCGTAAAAAATTCTCCACTACAGAGACACAGAGGCACCGAGAAAAACTAAAAAAGCTTTCGTGTTCTCCTTGTGTCGTGGTGAAAACGGTTTTGGTATTCGGGGAAAGGAAGTATGAAGCAGAATTTGAAAATCGCAATCCTGATGACGATTGTTACCACCGTCTTGCTGGGAATCATCTACCCGCTGGTGGTGACCAGTCTGGCTCAGGTGTTGTTTCATGACAAGGCTAATGGTCAACTGATTTCGCGTCACGGTGAGATCGTAGGATCAAGAATTATTGGTCAGGCATTTGCGAGTGCCGGATACTTGCACTCGCGGCCGTCGGCGGCGGGCAATGGCTATGACGCCGCGAATTCTGGGGGAACGAATTTCGCGCCCACCAATCAGAAGCTGATCGACCGTGTAAATGGTGATGTCGCGCGCCTGCAGGCTGAAAATCCCGGGCAGCCGGTTCCAATCGATCTGGTCACAACTTCGGCTTCAGGACTAGATCCGGACATCACGCCTGCGGCGGCCGAATTCCAGGTGCCACGCCTAGCGCACGAGCGTGGTCTTAGTGAGGATCAAGTGCGGCAAATCATCCAGCGGCACACTTACGGACGGCAACTGGGATTTCTCGGCGAACCGCGAGTTAACGTGCTGGAGGTGAACCTGGCATTAGACGACGTGAGTCCGCTAGGAAAGAAATAGCCGTGAGTTTTGGTTCTTGATGGTGGAGCAGTTATCAGTTTTGGGGCTTTCGGTAGCCAAATACGCGCCCCCTAGAACGCCGGCGCCATTCTCCTTCCAAACCCGCATCACCAGCGACCTGCCCTCGGTGTGCAGTTCCGGCCTTGCATGAGAGCTCTACCTGGGCCACTATCACGATGGAACTCTAAGAAAACAATAGAGTCAATCAGATCAGGATTCGAGAAAGAGATAAAACCTACCGAAAAAGCAACTGAGCGATTCGGTAGCTCGTCTAAACAGTAGTAACGGTAGTACTTTCTTGCGAAAGAGGTTCAGTGAGGTTATCGGGAAATCATTGGAACCGTCCGCTCGCAGCAATCGTGTTCTTGTTCTTTATTGCCGCGGCCGGACGTGCTCAGCAAAAGCCAGACACAAATCCTCTGGAACTGGTGCGCCAGGCGTCGCGAAATGAAATCAAGGCAAGCGATGTTCAGTTTTATGCAATGTTTAAGGACACGACCGAGTACAAAGACCACTCGATAACCAAAGAAATTATTCGTACGAAAGACGGTGGTCTGACGTCCACTCTACTGATCAATGGGCGCCCGCTGAGCGCCGAGGAACGCAACAAAGACAACGAAAAACTGGAGAAGTTCGCTAATGATCCGGTGGCCCGGCACAAACGGCGGGATTCCAACAAAGAAGACGACAAGCGCGCTGAGACAATGTTGACCAGCCTGCCAGATGCATTCCTCTATACCTACGTGGGTATCGATCACGGTCCCAATGGCGAGGAACTGATTCATCTGAAGTTCAAGGCGAATCCTGGTTTCACTCCTCCCAACCATGAAACCGCGGTTTATCAAGGCATGGAAGGCGATATGATCATCGATCGCAAGGCCATGCGGATCGCCAAGATCGACGGCACGTTGTTCAAGGATGTCGATTTCGGCTGGGGGATTTTAGGCAAGCTCTACAAGGGCGGCAAGTTCATCATTGTCCAGCGGGACGTTGGTGGTGGCCATTGGGAAGAGGTGCAGGAAACCCTGCAATTCAATGGCAAAGTTCTCATGATCAAGCCATTGACAATCTGGTCGACCGAGACCATGACCGACTTCCGGCCTGTGCCATCTGACCTTACCACCGCCCAGGCGCTGGATCTGTTGCACAAGAGCGACGATGTAGTTGCAGAAAACGGCGGGGGCATCAAGGAAGCACAAAACAGCCACAAGTAGAGTGGAAGGACGACTTTTCGCTGGCGCGGAGTGATACCTTTGTTTTCGCTTACGCTCGCAGGATTTCTTTCCTGACCGTCAACTCTTCGATCAAGTGAAGGCGCAGATCGTATCCGCGACCGGGTTTATCAGTCACGGCGATCGTTCCCTGTGCGGAGACCTCGACCTCCGGCTCGATGATGTCTTCCTTCCAATAACGCTTCGACGC
>Ga0210398_10005469_pt1 | contig 11780 bp, 8 predicted proteins | sample IncBWC4OmetaG_FD_161047 | JGI IMG/M metagenome (GOLD analysis project Ga0210398, IMG submission 161047) | Forest soil microbial communities from Barre Woods Harvard Forest LTER site, Petersham, Massachusetts, United States - Inc-BW-C-4-O | ecosystem: Environmental > Terrestrial > Soil >... | reverse complement strand
ATGACGAGACCGCTGCTGCGCTCCATATCTCCGCTGCAACCGTGCATCGCGAATTAGCCATGGCGAAGGCTTGGCTGCACAACGAATTGTCGGACGACCGGGCGTAGGCGGAAGCATCCATGGCATCGGCCACCGACAGCGATCATTGGAACCGTCTCGAGAAGCTGTTCTATCAGGCCCTCGATCTGGAACCCACTGCTCGCATCGCCTTTCTAAACCAAGCCTGCGGCGACAACGCAAGCCTGCGCAAGAAAGTCGAGTCGCTGCTGAAATCTTCCGACAAAACTTTCAGCTTCCTCCAAAAGCCGATCGAAGAAGCCGTCCACCACCTCAATTCAATAAGTCACGGCCAACGGGTCGGACCCTATCAACTCACCGGCCTGCTGGGTGAGGGTGGAATGGGAAAGGTCTACTTGGCCACGCGTGCCGATCACCTCTACGAGCAAGAAGTCGCCATCAAGCTGATGCACGCAGGAGCTAAATCTCAGGGTCTGCTTCTGCGTTTCACCACCGAAAGACAGATTCTTGCGAATCTCAACCACCCCAATATCGCACGGCTGCTGGATGGAGGAGTGACGGAGGAAGAATCGCCATATCTGGTCATGGAATATGTCAAAGGGGTTTCCATTGATCGCTACTGCCGCGAACGCTCCCTCGGTATCAAAGACCGGCTGCAGCTATTCCGTACCGTTTGTACCGCAGTTGAGTATGCCCATAAGAACTTGGTTGTCCATCGCGACATCAAACCGGCGAACATTCTGGTCACTCAAGAGGGCATGCCGAAGCTGCTCGACTTTGGAATCGCCAAGCTGCTGAGCCTCGACCCAGATGAACAAGCGCTGACGCGAACAACGGATCGGATGATGACGCCTGAGTACGCCAGTCCGGAGCAGGTGCGCGGCGATCCGATCACCACTTCGACCGACGTTTATGCCTTGGGTGTACTGCTATACGAACTCCTGGCAGGAAAGCGGCCGTTCCGTCTGGGAACCAAGAGCCCTCTCGAAGTGGTAGAGGTCATCTGCGGGCAGGATCCGGAACCACCGAGCGCCGTTACTCGCGGCGGCACCGAACCTGACAGTCATCGCATTGCAAAGGAAATCAGTGGTGACCTCGACAATATCGTCCTTATGGCGATGCGGAAGGAGCCGGCACGCCGGTATATCTCAGTTTCCGCTCTTTCGGCAGACATCCAGGCCCATGCCCAAGGGTATCCGGTGAGTGCGCGTACGGATACCTGGGCCTATCGCTCCGGCAAATTCATGGGACGGCATCGAGCGGCAGTGACAGCCACTGCATGTGTTGCCTTAGCCCTGGTCGCCTTCAGTATCGGCATGGGTCTGCTTGCACGCCGTGCCACTCGTGAACGGCTCACGGCCGAGCGCGAAGCCCAGTTCCTCAACAGCATTTTCCAGGCTTCGACTCCTCTGCAAGCCCGGGGAAAGCAGGTAAGCGCCCGAGAGCTACTCGACAATGGCGCGAAGAGAATTGATGGTGAACTGGCTGATGAGCCTGTCCTGCAAGCTAGCATGCTCGAAAACATCGGCCACGCTTATATTGCCCTGGGCGTGTATGACCAAGCAGAGTCTCTGTTCCGTCGGGCTTACGATTTGCGCACGAAGACATCCGGCCGGAATTCCGCGGAAGCCGCAGACAGCCTCGACGGATTGGCCACAACATTGCGGCTGGAGAGTAAGTATCAGCAAGCGGAGCCACTGTTTCGGCAGTCTCTGACCCTGCGGAAGAAACAATTTGGAAACGATAACGCTCTCGTGGCGCAGAGCATGAGTAATTTGGGAGAGTGTCTGTATTGGGAAAGCCGTTGGGCGGAAGCGGAACCGCTTCTCCGGAAGGCGCTGGCGACCAAACGCCAGCTGCATGACGATTCGGATAACGGAACCGAAAACTTTTTGGCGCTGGTGTTGGAGCGCAAAGGAGACTATCAAGAGGCCGCACAGCTATTGCGTGAGGCGCTTGAGATTAGCCGCCGGGTGGAAGGAACAGATGGTCCGGAATACGTCGTCGCCCTGCATAATCTGGCGGGCACGCTGATTGATGCCGGCGATCTTTCAGGTGCAGAAACCATGGAGCGGCAGTCGCTCGAAATCCGCCGCCGTATTCTGGGGGAATGGCATCCTGAGGTGTATTACTCCCTTAACAATCTTGGCTGGATCTTGTTGCAGAAGGGAGAGTGGCAAGCTGCCGAGCCGTTCCTGCGCGATAACCTGACTTTGGTACATAAGAACTTCGGAGAGAACAGCTCAAAGACTGCTGTAGCTCTGAAAAACTGGGGGCTCGACTTACAAGAAAGAGGAAACTATACGAAGGCAGAACAGACTTTTAAGTCGGCGCTGGATATCGCGACCAGAGTCGCGGGAGAAAAGAGTTGGTACGTGGCTCGAATCCTATCCAGTCTGGGGCAACTGGAGTTTGACCGGGGACGGTACGACAAGGCCGAAAGCTACGCAGGGCAAGCCCTCGACCTTAGCCGCCAACTTGGGGGCGGGGACAGCCCAGACGTCGCCGCTGCGCTCATCGACGTAGCTGAAGCCCGCGTCTTCCAAGGTGATCCGAGAGGCGCAGAATGGATGCTGCGGCGAGCTCTCGAGATTCGGGAGAAGAAGTTCAACCCCGGGAATCCGGCGGTCGTCTACGCCGAAGTTAGGTTTGGCGAAGACCTCACCTTGGAAGGAAAACCGGACTCCGCAGAACTCATTTTGCGCAATGCTCTGAGATCCGCTCGATCCCAACCATTTCGGTTATTGCCCTGGCAGATTGCAGAGGCTGAGAGCGCGCTGGGTGCATGTCTGGCTGCAAAGAACCGTTCACCGGAGGCGGAGAAACTGCTTCACGAAAGTGAACTCGATCTGAAAAAGGATCCGCGACCGGCTTTTCGATACCCGGCGAACGCCCGGGCTACGCTATTCCGTGCAAAACCCGTTCCAAGCAAGTAAGACTAATGCTAAGCATTTCGATAGCCGAAGAGGCTCGGCCGCAGTGCCTTCGTGTTGGACCTTAGGTCCGGGTGCTGCTTGGAGCGTCGAGGCCGGCGAACATACCGGTTTTCACCTTTCAGCCAACACGGCAAAAAAGGAGGGGATACAGGTGGACTCTCCGACCGTGGATTTTTCCCACATGACTACAGCGACAATCATTGGCTCGGGATTTAATGGACTCTCCGCTGCTATTCGCCGCCGCAGGGAGCGATATAAAGGTCTTGGAGCTGACCAGCCGCATAGACGGAGCATGCGCGACAGCCGAGACTAGGCTGTCTGGATGTCGTCAAGACTTGGGATCCTCCGCCTATCCAATGGGATTTGCGAGTCCTTTCTTTCGGTCATTGCCTGTTTCGATCCCTTGGATAATCCCTCCCGCTCAACGCGCACATCCTCTTGACGATGGAACAGCCGGGCTGCTCGAACACTCGATTGAGGAAACCGTCGCTACGCTCGATTCATGCGACCGTCCTGTTCAATCAGACCTGACTACCAAGGAACTGGCGAAACACTACTAGGAGCTCTGGGGGTAGTGCGATTGAGCTGGCTACTTTTTCGCCAGCTCCCAAAATTTTTCTGTGGAAATCTCCCGATCGGACTGAGAAAATCTTCGTGTGCGCGCCAGGGGAAAAGAGATGCTACGAACGCTTTTCGCGCCGATGTCGGAGATGCGTTGGTGACTGCGCCGGACTGGATCTACCAGCTTAACGGTCTTCTACGGCCCTAGCTTCGCGATGTTCTCGTATTTCTGTCGGGCTTTTTGAAAGATCGCGAGCACCGCCTGCTGCTCAGTTTCGGTATTCCACGTCGTGCTGCTCTGCGCCGCCGTGATCAGCCGTCCCATCCATGCCACGAAATACGCTGCATCCTCGGTGTTGCGCAGCGGGGCGCCAGCTATGTCCAGATAAACCGGACTGGTCGTCGCATACGGGTACAGATCTAGAATCGGGTACTCGGCCTTGTCACTGAACGTGCGCAGAATGCACCAGCCACTGCTTTCAAGCGGCAACTTGCCTTCGACGTAAGCGCTTGTGCGATTTGCACTGAGGTCTAGTTCGCGCGCCACTTTCCCGTTGCAGACGATCTGCAGATGATCCACTGGGACAATGGACCCAAGAGCCGCCTTAAAAAAGACATCCTGTTTCTTGTCGAGATGGACCTCTCCTCCTGGCGTCTCCCCTCCGAGTTCAAAGCGCAGCAATGGCCCGTTCGTTGCGAAAGTCCGTCCTGCTTTGATGGACTGGAGCCACGGCTCAAGCTTCAATGATCCAGCGGGAACTTCCGCATACACGCGGTTCAACCCAATCGGCCCTCGCAGCGAGGCGTAGTTCCCCATGAAATCTGTTCCGGCAGCGGTCGGCAGCCGGAAACCGCAGTTCAGCAACTTGTACCAAACCTCTGCCGTGGATTTATGGTCAGAAAAGCCGACAACCTCGATGTAATCCACTTTCCCAAGGGCCACATCAGCCGGCAGTTCGAAGGTGACAGCATCTTTCGACGGATTCGGTACGCTGTCCAGCGGATGAACATACCCCACCAGCGCTCCTTGTTCGTGCGCCAGATCAGCCACGTTGGCATTTGCCGGAAACAAACTGGCCGCCTCCGTGTTCGGGTACCCGGCATATCCCGGCAAGATCAGATTCTGCATCAAGTTCAGAAGCCCGAGATGACCCCAGTAGCTGGTGTGAAACTCCTGCGCGTGCTGCAGCAAGCGATCCCCGTTGGAAGCCGCATCAAGCTTCGGCGAAAAGTACGCGATATCCGGGAAGCGCTGTTCTTTATTGACCACCAGATTTTCAATGATCGACAGATTCTCGGCGGCGGCCTGCTCAATCAGATGCGATGGTGTATTACGATACGTGCCCGCATAGTTCATGTGGACATGAGCATCCCCACTGACCCACCGCGTGTCAGGGCTCTTCCACTCGATTTGCCGAAGCGGAACCGTGGCTTCCAAGGTTTTGCCCGCCAGAACATCTAAGGTTAGTTCTTCGAACCGGTATTCGAAGCCGCGCATCACGCCTACGTGCACTCTTCCGATTGGAACCGTGACCTCAGAGATTCCCTTGGTGTTAAAGTAGTGCGCCTCAAACGGACGCTCCTTGCGGTCGAAACTGTCGTCCGCTTCCATCCACTCATCATCCGGTGCATACGCCCGACCGTCTTCCGCCGTAACGAAGACTCGCGCCGCCACCGGCGTCCCGTTGCGATCGGTCACTCGCAGAAGCAATTTCCCCATCGGCGTCAGGTACTTTCGCTCGCGGGCGATAATCTCGTTCTGCGCACCTCCCGGAATCGTTTGTATCGACAACGACGTATTGCCGGTGTGGTTCGAAATAAACGCAATCTTTGATCCGTCCGGAGACCATCGCGGATTGATATTGTCGTAATCTCCATACGAAATCGGAAACGGATCGCCACCCTCCTCCGGCATCACCCAAAGCTGGTGCCACGACCGTCCCAAATATGACGCGTACACCATGCGCTTGCCATCTGGCGAAAGGTCAGGGCGGGCTTTCCAGGTTGTCTCCTCATAGTGGATTTCATGGGCTGGCGCGTCGGACCGCGCCTTCATCCGCCAGAAGCCCCCAGTACCGTGAACGTGCCCTCGATTCGAAATGAAGAGGATCTCGGACCCATCACGCGACCACACCGGGCTGATCTCATGGTCCACCTTGCTGTAGTAATAGCGAGGAAGTGAACTGACGTTTTCCGGAGTGAGTTGCTGGACGTCCCTCAGTTCGCCATTCTCGAGTCTTCCTGCAAAGATGTGGAAGTGACCTTTGAAGGAAGTTGAAACAAACGCCAGCCGCTTACCGTCGGGTGAGAACCGCGGCTCGAGGTTAACCGCGCTGCCAGACGTGAGTTGTCGCGTCCGCCCATCGTGCAAGTCGAGCAACCATAGCTCCATGGCATCGTGGTTGTAACGTGAAAAAGCGACCCAGCGCCCATCCGACGACCAGTCCGGCTGATAGTCATAGCCGGGACCTGCAGTCAGTTGCTCGGCGATCGTGCTGTTCACATCCTGCCGCCATAGCGATCCGGCCATGGAGTAAATCAGCGTCCGGGAATCCGGAGACCAGGCCGCCGCGCTTGGTCCCGTAGTGAGCTGAGGCAGGTACATCTCGCGATAGTAATAAGCGTGCGGGAGGTCAATCTGCTTGAGCACCGGCTCACGCTGCGCCACGCAATTCACGCACCATAAAAAAACAAAGATGAAAAGCCGAATCAGTCGGAATCGGAACACAGGTTCCTCCGCAAATTCAGAAAACGGGACCGATTATACAGTCCCGAACCGAATCAGCAATTTCCCTGACGATCGGGATAAGGGGCAGCACTACCTGCGAGAGGTGCTTTGCGTCGTAAAATACGCGAATGTGCGCCCTTTTCGTCTCGACACTGTTCACCTCCGATTTTCCACTCTGGAGGCTGCGAGAAAAGTTCGGCGTGAAGCTTGCGGAGATTTGTATGCGGATCCCGTGTCCCTCCAGAAACAGGTGGCTCTTACTCCGAAGAGCAAGAAGAACTCGGAACGAATCCGGAACTCGGAGATTTAATGCCCGGCACCGGCGGCTTTCGAAAGATGCGCTGGGCGGATGCGCGGCGCGGTAAGGGTCGCAGAGGTGGGTTGCGAATTATCTATTACCACTTCAAGTCGGATCATCGGAATTCCTGATGACGGTTTTCGATAAAGACGAAGCGTCAGACCTGAATCCGAAGGAGAAGAAGGCTCTAAAGCACGCAATTGAGGGCGAATTGGAGCGCGACGCTAGGCGGGGTCGACCGAGGGGATCACGGAGGTTATGCTGATGGCGAGTTGATGGAAGGCGCGGCTGCAATGAAGAGCCGCGAGGGCAAGCTTACACTGCCCAGCTGCAAGGTGGCTGCGGCACCGCTCCCCAAAGTTGATTCCCAGCTGATCCGAGACACTCGAAAGCGGCTGCGCTGTTTGCGAGCAGTGTTCGCACGCAGACTGCGCATCAATGAAAGAACTTGGAAAACTGAGAACAAGGCCGTGCGAAGCCGAATCCTCGGGCGGCGGCTCTCGTCCTTGTCCGTCGATACCCAGATACGCCCACCGCCTTTGCTCTGATCCAGATAAACTAATCGCGCAATGACAAGGTCGGGAGTTACGTTTCGTGCGGCGGTGCACAGTGATCTGGATATTCTGTTGCCGCTGATGCACTTTTTGCAGCAGGACGATCCGTGGTCCGTTCCCTTCCACGAAGAAAGGGTTCGCGACACCGTGCGCGAGTTGCTGGCTAGTCCATCTGCCGGGTGCGCCTTCTTGATTTTCCAAGATGAGCTTTGCATAGGATATCTGGTGTTGTCGTTCGACTTCAGCATCGAGTACGGCGGTAAGAACGCTTGGATCGACGAGTTGTTCGTGCAGCGTGAGTACCGTGGCAGTGGGGTTGGCTCAAGGGCGATAGATTTTGCTATCCAGACTACCCGTCAATTCGGGGCGACGGTTCTGCATCTGGAGGTCAACAGGGGAAATCCTGCCATCGATCTGTACCGCCGATTTGGCTTCGAAGACCACGACCGTCGCCTGTTGTCGAAACGCATTCTCTAACGGACTGTCGCTGAGAATCTCATGACTCCTGAATGGTCGGCAAACAAGGCGGTAACGACTTGCTTACTCTCTGGAAAGACGCCGACCCCGACATCCCATCCTCAAGCAAGCCAAAGCCGAGTATGCGAGGTTGCGGTAGGCTGCCTTGAAAAGGTCGCGGTTCCTGCCGATAATCACATTCGCCCATGCCGCGAAGCACGATTGACTTCGACACAGTGAGGAGGATCGGCTTAACGCTGCCGGGCGTCGAGGCAAGCACAGCATGGGGCGCCCCCGCGCTCAAGGTTCGCGGAAAACTGCTGGCGTGCGACCTTCGTTGGCCGGTCTTCAGGTGATACTCAGTGGCCAGTTTTGGGTGATCGCTCAGGCTGGGTCACCATAATTGCGGGAACTTCCTGCTGCTTGACCAGGTTGTTGTAGGCCGCGACGTCGGTCGCGACAATTGCCTCCCATTTCGTTAGTTGTTCATCGACGGCGTGGGTGAGCAGGTCGAACACCTCATAGGACTGTTTCGTCGGCGCCGAATCTGCGCTTCCCACGACGCCACTCAGCGCGACCAGATCATTGTTCAACCGAACCGGAAAATTGAGCACGTCCTGGCCGCTCTTGGCTTTGGTCTGGATGAGCGCTTCCTCCACCACAGTCATCTTTTTATCCAGCGCTTTCCCTGCGTCGTCAATCGTGTTCTCACGGGGATCATTCTTCAGCCGCTTGTTGACGGCACTGATTTGGTCCCGCAGGTCTCGAATCTGGATGATCGCATCGTCGGTCTGCGTGACCTTGTCCCGAATCTTGAGCAACAGATCGAATTGCTTGGCGAGATCCTCCTGGCTGACATTCACCCGCGGGTCGGCTTTGATCTCCAGGGGCGCGGTGTAACTCTTGCCCAGCACCGTCAGTCGCACCTGGTACGTACCGGGCAGAGCCACCGGACCCTCCGTGCCTCCGCCCCAAAGCGGCGCACGTGGCACCTTGGTAGCTCCCTCATAGCGTAAATCCCATACAAAGCGGTTCAGACCCGCGTCGGCAGGCAAATTGTCTGCGCCCCGGTCGCGCTCGAAGGGGTTTTCCTCGTCTCCCGCAGGCTCCTCTTTCTTAGGGAATTTGCGAATCACTTTCCCGGAAGAGTCGAGCACTTCCAGCGTAATCTTCGGTGCTTCCTCTTTCTTCTCTCCTTCCTTCTTCTCTCCTTCGCCCTTGCCAGCCTCGGTCTTCGCCGGTGACTCCGGTGAGGATGAGGTCGAAACCGCAGCGTCTTTCTTTTCCGGCTTCTTGAGCGAAGTCTTCAACCAGTAATCAATGACCGCCCCTGCAGGCGGATTCTTCCCCACATTCCCTTGCCGGCCAAAACCCGACTCCCTAAATACCGTATGATTGGCCGCCGCCGGCGCAAAAAGGTGCGCATCCTGCTTGGGGACCGATTCGTCGTACTGCTCCAACGCTGTAATGTCATCGAGTACCCAGAAACTCCTGCCGTGCGTCGCCACCACAAGATCGTTGTTCCCGTTGTTGCTCTTGATGACCAGGTCGTTCACCGGCGTAGTCGGGAGATTGATTTGCAGCGCCTGCCATTGCTCACCCTCATCGAACGAAACATAGACCCCTTGTTCCGTTCCGGCGAAAAGCAGTCCCGGACGCTTCGGATCGACCCGGACGGCGTGCACGTAATCATTCGCCGGAATTCCCGCAACCAGTTTCGTCCAGGACTTTCCGAAATCGGTGGTCTTGAACACATACGGGGCGAAGTCATCCGCCTTGTGCCGTTCGACGGCGAGATACGCGGTACCGGCATCGCGCGGAGAAGCCTCAATCATGCTGACTGTGCCCCATTCCGGCATTTCCTTGGGAGTGACATTCTCCCACTTCTGGCCGCCATCGCGGGTCAGTTGCACCAGCCCGTCATCGGTCCCCACCCAGATCAAGTCCTTTTGTACCGGCGACTCCACCACCGAAAAGATCGTGTCGTACACTTCAACACCCGTGTTGTCTTTCGTGATCGGCCCACCGGAAGCGGCCTGCTTCGATTTGTCGTTGCGCGTCAGGTCGGGGCTGATGATTGTCCAACTCATTCCTCCATCTGTCGTCTTGAACAACACTTCTCCAGCGAAGTACAACGTCTTCGGGTCGTGTGCAGAAAAAACAATCGGCTCGGTCCATTGGAACCGATGCTTGACGTCCGCTGCGGACCACCCGATGGGATTTACCGGCCAGGGATTAATCGACAGATACTGCTGCGTATGCCGGTCGTAGCGAGTGATCTCCCCGCCGTACGACCCGGCATACACGATCAGCGGGTCTGTCGGATCCGGCGCAATGTATCCGCTCTCGCCGCCGCCGACGTCGTACCAGTCCGGACGATCGATCCCGCCTTCAGCACTCGCACTCGCAATTCCTACGGTTGAGTTGTCCTGCTGCGCGCCATAGATGTAATACGGAAACCGGTTGTCGGTGGTGACGTGGTAGAACTGCGCTGTGGGCTGGTTTTGCTGGCTGCTCCAGCTGTCGCCGCCGTTGGTGGAGATGGTCGCGCCTCCATCATTTCCATCGATGAGCCGCTTGGGGTTCGTAGGGTCGATCCACAAGGCGTGGTTGTCGCCATGCGGCGCACGGATCTGGTTGAAGGTTTTGCCTCCATCGTTGGAGCGATAGACGCCCGTATTCAGAATGTAGACCGTATCGGCTGACTTGGGGTCGGCAAAAATATGCGAATAGTACCAGGCGCGCTGCCGAAACCGGTGATCGTCCGTCATCAGATGCCACGAATCCCCGCCGTCGTCGGAACGATAGATTCCGCCTTTCTCGGCCTCAATTACCGCCCACACCCGATCGGGATTCGCCCCGGAAACCGTGACGCCAATCCTCCCGAGAATCCCTTCCGGCAGACCGTGCCCCTTCAGTTCCTTCCAGGTAGTCCCGCCGTCGATCGAACGGTAAAGACCGCTCCCCGGTCCACCACTGTCCAAACTCCAGGGCGTGCGCCTCACCTGCCACAGAGCTGCGAACAAAACATTGGGATTGCTGGGATCGAAGGCCACATCGATGCCTCCGCTCTTGGCATCCTTATATAGGACCTTCTCCCACGTCTTGCCTCCATCCCGCGTGCGGAAAATCCCGCGCTCCTGGTTGTCGGCGAAGGGGTGCCCGAGCGCCGCCACGAACGCAACATCAGGATTCTTCGGATTCACAATCAGCCGTCCGATCGCGTGCGTATCACCCAGGCCCGCGAACGTCCAGGTCTTGCCGGCATCGATCGACTTGTACACGCCGTTCCCGCCGACGATGTTGCCCCGAACGCAGGCTTCGCCCGTTCCGACGTAGATCACATTCGGATCCGACTCGGAAACAGCCAGCGCGCCGATCGCCGGGGACGCATCTTTCGTCTTGTCGAAAAGAGGTTTCCAGTTGAGACCGCCGTCGGTCGTCTTCCACACTCCTCCAGCCACCGCGCCAAAATAGTAGACGTCATCCTGCCCTACCACGCCTGAAACCGCGACCACACGCCCGCCGCGAAATGGCCCGACCAGCCGGTACTGTAGCCCCTTCCACGGTCCCTGCCATGCATTCTCATCCTGCTCCGCGTCACTCGCCGGCGCAGCCGCAGGCTGGGGCGACTCCGCCTGCTTGGGCGCGGGCTCCGACTTCGCTTTTGGTTGGTGTTTCTGGGCTGATAGTGGGGCCACACAACATGCAATCAAAAGAACGAGCGTAGTGGTTCGCAAGGTCGGTTCCTCCGGAGACGTACACAATAACAGGAGCGAGCTTATTCCAAGGGTGACGTGTCGGTCGAGTGGAAGCACGTGCAACCGGGGATTGCGCGGTCTTCACGTGTCTGCTCGTATGACCGTGCTGGCTACGGGGGCAGTGACCCAGGTCCAATGCCGCGCACGAGCGCGCAAATTGCCCATGAACTGCTGAGTCCGGCTTCGAGCACAACCGTTGGACTTCCCTGGCCGGTACAGTTGATTTTTAGCCGGTAGCCGCCGACATCTATCATTCGGCCGATTTCCGGGGAGCGGCGAGCCTCGGCCTGCGTTGCGATTGACTGATAGGTTGCGCCCGCCACGGCCAGTAGCAGCACGAGGCCAATGAGAAGCAGAACGGCATTGCGCAGCAGGCGAACCAATTCTCAACAGTCCTGAGTGCCATTCTAGCTGCCGAAACCAATGAAGTACACTTGTAACCGTTCGGTCACAAATCTCATAGAGATA
>Ga0210398_10005466_pt1 | contig 11785 bp, 8 predicted proteins | sample IncBWC4OmetaG_FD_161047 | JGI IMG/M metagenome (GOLD analysis project Ga0210398, IMG submission 161047) | Forest soil microbial communities from Barre Woods Harvard Forest LTER site, Petersham, Massachusetts, United States - Inc-BW-C-4-O | ecosystem: Environmental > Terrestrial > Soil >... | reverse complement strand
AGGCGATCGGGCGCATTCGCGCGGAATACCCGGCGGCGCGGATCATTGTGCTGACGACTTTCGATGGAGACGAAGATATTTATCGCGCGCTGCAGGCGGGGGCGAAGGGATATCTGCTGAAAGGGATGGATCTTGCGGAGCTGACCGAGGCGGTGAAAGTCGTACATGCCGGGAAATCGCGGATCCCGTCACGGGTGGCGGAGAAACTGGCAGAACGGATGGCAGGGGCGACGCTGACGGCGCGCGAACTGGAAGTCCTGCATCTGATTGTGGCGGGCAAGAGCAATAAGGATATTGGGGCGGCGTTGTTCATCTCAGAGGCGACGGTGAAGACGCACGTGAACAGTTTGCTCAGCAAGATGGGTGTGGAAGATCGCACCCAGGCGGCGACGACTGCATTGCAGCGTGGCATTGTGCATCTGGATTGATCAGGACAGGAACAGGGTACAGGGATGCGGATGAGACGCAGGAGTACGGTCACGGTTCAAGGTGCGATGTTGGTTGCAGGCTGCCTGATGGCGGCTCTGCTGTCGTCCAGCTGGGCGAAGGAGACGCGGGCGGCAGAGTGGCGACCGGCCAGCGATGCTGAGCTGCGGTCGGTAATTCCGGCGCGAGCACCGGTGGTGCGGGAGCGGATTGAGACGGAGATGCGCTCGGCTTCGGGCATCACGAATGGTCATGGAAAATATATTGCGGGCGTGGTTCTGATCACGGCGGGGTATTCGGCGGAGGGCAAGTACTCGCATTATTTCCTGACCCAGGTCCCGCTGCGGTTGGGAACCGACGTGCGACTGGCGCCGGGCGAATATTTGCTGGGCTATGAGCACAAGGAGAACGAGGTACTGCTGGTTCACTTCTATCAGGCGGCGACGGGACAGCCGGTGGGGAGCGTGCCGGCAACGTTGATGCCAGGGGTAACGCGGGTCGAATCGTTTCGGATCTGGCCGCCGGCAGAACGTTCGGCGATTCAGATTGGGCGGTTCGGCTTCAGTTATCAGATCGGGAGCTAAGGGGCATGGCGCAAACATCGTTACAAAAAGAGCAGAAGATTCTGGATGCGCTGAGCGAAAACTGGCAGGCGGAGATGCGCGGCTATCACACCTACAACACGCTGGCGGAACGCGACGACGACGCTGTTCGCAGGAAGACGCTGCGGCACATGGCGGAGTCGGAAGCGCAGCATGCTGCGATGTGGGCGAAGCGCATCCGCGAGCTGGGCGCGGAGCTGCCGAAGTACGATGGCAAGCCGACGGGGGATGCGGACACGCTGGTGAACCGGCTGGGCGGACCGCAGATGGCGCTGCGGCGGCTGGAGATTGACGAGAGCCGCGACATTGCCCGCTACGGGCAGCAGCTGAAGGAGCTGGGAGACGAGCCGAGCATTGCGATTCTGAAACAGGTGATCGCAGACGAGCAGGAACATTATCGCGAGTTGAGCGAGCTGATCCGGCATCGTTATCCGAAGATGGTAACCACGACGGAGACGGCACGCCAGGAACTGAATGAACTGCTGACGCGGCGGAATCGCCCGGGACGCCAGACGGCGGGCTGGATTGGCGACGCAATTTACGGCGTGAATGACGGGCTGGGCGCGATTTTCGGGATCGTATCAGGCGTGTCGGGTGCGACGCTGGGCAACAGCCACTGGGTGCTGCTGTCGGGAATTGCGGGGATGATCGCCAGCGCGCTCTCGATGGGGTCGGGCGCGTATCTGGCGGCGAAGAGCGAGCGGGAGATCTACGAAGCGGAGCTGACGCGGGAGCGCGAGGCGGTCGAGATGAACGGGCCGGAGGCGCGGGAGCTGCTGTCCCTGTACTACCAGGTGAAAGGCATTCCGCGCGACGATGCGGATCATGTCGTGGGACACCTGGCGGATTCGCCCGAGCAATTTACGCGCGCGTTGGCGGCGGAGCGATTGAACATGACGGAGGAGGGCCTGAGCCAGCCCATGGTTTCGGCGTGGTCGGGTGCGCTGTCGACAGCGGTGGGCGCGTTCATCCCCATCCTGCCATTCTTCTTCATGACCGGCTATCCGGCGGTGATTGTATCGGCAATTGTGTCACTGATCGCGCACTTTGCTGTGGGTGCGGCGAAGTCCCTGATCACAGTGCGGAGCTGGTGGGCCAGCGGTTTGGAAATGACGCTGGTAGGCGCGCTGGAAGGCGCAGCGACTTATGTGATCGGGATTGGGTTGGGGCGGTTGGGGGCGTGAACAGCGAGCGTACAGCGTACAGTTTGCTCCTGGTCACGGTCCTCGGTCACTGACAACTGGATTGTCTACTGCGCCGGATCACTTTGCATCTTTGCGTAGTAATCCTGGAGGGTGAAGAAGGCCTTCTTCTTTTCGCCTTGGTCAGAGACGAGTCCTTTGCGGTTGTAGTCGTCCTGGATGCCGGGGAGCTGACGCATGGGCGAGCGGAAATCCATGAGAACCCAGGGCGTCATACCGCGCAGGAACGGGATTCTCGCGAGCATTTGGAATTGCTGGCGGAAGACGTAGTCCTGATATTCCTCGGTGAACATTTCGGTATCGGGACCATGCAGGCCGGCCCGGGCACCGGCTCCGAATTCGCTCATGATGACGGGCTTGCCCATGGGATTTTCCCAGGTGTAGCCGGGGATGGTTTCCGGTTTGCCCTGATACCAGCCGAGATATTCGTTGTAGCCGAGGACGTCGAGATCCTGGCCGAGGGGATCGTCGAGGGTCGCAGTGGTGCCTTTGAAATGCGTAACAATGGCTGACGTAATGAGGCGGGTCGGGTCTTCGCTGCGCGCTTCGACCGCGAGCTGATGGATGAAGGCGTTGCGTTCCGGGCTCTCCGGGGTTTCGTTCGACATCGACCACAGGATGACCGCGGCGTGGTTGTGGTCGCGGCGGATCATCTCCCAGAGCTGGTGTTTGGCAACGTCGAGGGTGGGCGGATTGGTCCAGTCGATGCCCCAGTAGACGGGAATTTCGGACCAAACCATGATGCCCAGCTTGTCGGCGAGGCGATATTCGTTTTCGGTGTGGGGATAGTGGGCCATGCGCACGAAGTTGCAGTGCAGTTCCTGCGCCCACCCGAGGAGGGTTTCCGCGTCTTTGTCGGACCAGGAGCGGCCGGAGCGGAAGGGCGCTTCGTCGTGATAGCTGATGCCGCGCAGGAAAACCGGCTTGCCGTTGAGCAGGATCTGGTCGCCCTGAACTTCGATAGTGCGGAAGCCAATTTCATCTTTCAGGTCGTCCGGACCGGCATGGAGAGCGATGGCGTAGAGGCGGGGATGTTCCGGGGACCAGAGCTCGAGGCCGGTAGCGGCGAAGGAGAACTCCGCGCGGCCATTTGTATCGGTGACGGCATCTTTTTCGATGTGCAGGTCGGGGATGCGGAGAGTGACATGACTTCCCACGTCGACACCGACGACGTGAACATAACCGTCGAGTTCGTTGGCGGTGCCGCGCTTCAGCTGGAGGGAGTAGTCGTCGATGTAAGAATCCGGCACTTCGACGAGAGAGACGGAGCGGGTGATGCCGCCGTAGTTCCACCAGTCCATGCGAAGGGTGGGGACGCGGTCGACGGCGCGCTGATCGTCGACGGCCGCGACGATGAAGTTATCGCCGTCTTTCACAACGCTGGTGATGTCGCAGTCGAAGGGAGTGTAGCCGCCTTCGTGAGCGCAGACGGACTGGTCGTTGACGAAGATGTTGGCGGCGTAATTGACGGAGCCGAAGTGCAGGAAGACGTGCGTGTGCGGTTTCCGCTGGTACGTGAAGTCGCGCTGGTACCAGAGGAGGCCTTCGTAGTAGAAGAGCGAATCCTTTTGGGAGTTCCAGTCGCCGGGAACGTTGAGGGTGGGCGAGCGCGAGAAGTCGTACTGGACGAGTGGGCCGCCGGGGACGTAGTGCGCGTTCTTCGCGTAGCCATTGGGACTGGGGTGATCGGGGTTCGATCCCCAACCCTCGCGATAAGGGTCGGGAATGTAATGCCAGGGTCCGTCAAGCGAGATTTGCGTGCGGTGATCGACATCGACGAGCACTGTGGATTGCTGAGCGCAAGCGGAGACGGCAACGAGGGCGGCAGAGACGACGAAAAGCGCGACGTGGCGGAGCATGACCACCATGGTAATCGCAAGTGAAAGGCCGGAGCTTTGGGCTCCGGCCTGAATTTCGCTCTGCGGAAATCGTCAGTGAACGCCGAGGCCGTCGTGCTCATGGTAGTTCGGGTAGGGCGGCTTGGGATACGTGGGCAGCGGGTGTTCTTTGAGTTGCTCCAATTCGTACTGAACGGCGCGCTCGAGTTGCGGATCGTGGCCGGCGGCGACTGCTTTGGGCAGGTATTCAACCTCGATGTCGGGTGGGATACCGTGGTTCTCGACCTCAAATTCGCCGTGCAGGCCGTAGATAGCGGTGCGTGGTGCGGTGACTTGGCCGCCATCGATCAGGACAGGATAGCCGCCGATGCCGACGAGTCCGCCCCAGGTGCGCACGCCGATGAGCGGCCCAAGGCCAGCTTTGCGGAAGTACCAGGGCATGAGGTCGCCGCCGGATCCGGCGGCCTGGTTGATGATCATCGCCTTGGGGCCGAAGATGGCGCCGACGGGATCGGTGACGTCCTCGCCTTCGCGCGATTCGTAGCGCGACATGGGAACACGGCGGAGCGTGTCGATGACGTTGTCGGCGATGTCGCCGCCCTCGTTGTAGCGCTCATCGATGATGACGCCCTTCTTTTCAACCTGGGCGAAAAAGTAGCGGTTGAAGTTGGTAAAGCCGCCGCCGCCGGTGTTGGGCATATAGACGTAGGCGACCTGGTTGTCGGTCATCGCGTCGACCTTGCGGCGATTGCCTTCGATGAAGGCGAGGTTGCGCAGGCCGTGCTCGGATTCGATGGCGACGGTGGTGACGTCGCGCGCGCCGGCGCCGTCAGAGTTGGGTCCGACATGAAGGACGACCTGTTTGCCGGCGGTACCTTCAAAGAAGCTGTAGAGGTTATCGGTGGCGTGGAGATCGCGGCCGTTGACTGCGAGGAGATATTCACCTTCCTTCACGTTGACGCCGGGCTGCGTGAGTGGGGCGTGCAGGGCCGGGTTCCAGTTTTCGCCGTTGTAAATGTGGGCGAACTTGTAACGGTCGTGGTCGACGGAGTAGTCGGCGCCCAGCAGGCCGGTTTGCGGCGAGTGGTCGGGCAGGCGCGGGCCGCGGATGAACATGTGGCCAATCGTGATTTCGCCGGTCATCTCCTCGAACAGATAATTCAGCTCGTCGCGTGAGCCGATGCCGTCGAGGTAGGGTTCATAGCGTTTCTCGGCTTTGGCGAGGTCGAGGCCGTGGTGGTTGGGGTCGTAGAGGAAGTCGCGTTCGATGCGCCACGTCTCGTGGTACATCTGACGAAACTCGGCGCGCGGGTCGATATTGGCCTGGAGGTCGCTGACGTTGAGGGTTTTGCCGGGGCTGGTCTTGACATCATCAGCGGTGGCGATAAGCCAGGAATCGCCTTTCCGGTAGAGCATCTTTTCGCCGTTGGCGGAGATGGTGTAGCCGCCGATGCCGGAAAGAACTTCGGTGGTCTCGCGTTTATCGAGAGCGAAGCGCCAGAGGGCGTGGATCCCGGGGCCGTCGCCGTGCGAGGGGTTGGCGACGGGAGCCCCTTCCGCGATGAAGAGCACTCCTTCCTTGCCTGCCTGAAGATCGACGTAGTTCCGCGCAGGGATGGGCAGAGCAAGGATGCGCTGATCGATGCCGTCGAAGTCAACCTTAACGACGGGCAGCTTTTTATCGTCCTTTTTATCTTTGCTCGCGGTTTCGTCTTTCTTTGCGGCCTGGTCGTCGGACTTCTTTGTGTCGTCGGAGGCGGGTTTGGTATCGTCCTTCGCCTTTTCGTCATCGCTCTCGGGAGGCAGAGGCGAGGGCAGGTCTTTGGAGAGGACGACGACGTAGACGCTGGAGGAGACGGCGCGATCGAGGCTGGAGAGATCGAAGCCATCGACCGACGGGCCGACGTTAGTGCTGGCGGTGAAGTAGAGATACTTGCCGTTGCGATCGAAAGCGACGCTGCCGGCGTCGCTCATGCCGTCAGTGACCTGGGTGCTCTTCTGCGTGTCGAGGGAATAGAGGAAGACGGCATGCATGTGGTTATGCAGAGTCTTGAGGTAGCCAATCCACTTGCCATCGGGCGACCACGTGGCGCTGCCGGCGAACCCGAAGGTTGCGTAGTCTTCTGTATCAACCCTGACGGGTTTCGGATTGTCGACGTCGAGATACCAGAGGTTGAGCTTCTTGTCGAAGTAGAGAATGCGCTTCGAATCCGGAGACCAGTGCGGCGAGTAGAAATACGACGGCGAGGGGCCGAGGTCGATTACTTTCGGCGGCTTGATGCCATCCTGGTCGCGGAGGAAGAGCTGATATTCGCCCGAAGCATCGCTGAAGTAGGCGATGGATTTGCCGTCGGGCGACCAGGCCGGGTCGCGCTCGGCAGCGTTGGAGGTGTTGGTGAGATTACGGGCATCGCCTTTCTCGGCGGGGACGGTAAAGATGTCACCGTGAGCCTCAAAGACGGCACGCGCCCCGGTGGGAGAGATTTCGGCGGCGAGGATGGTGTGCGGATCGATCACGGTGAGCGACGGCTCGAGCGCGGGCAGATCGCCGTGGAGGGTGATGTCGACTGGATGCTGCGTATTGGTCGCCGTGTCGTAGAGGTGGATGCTGCCGAACTGCTCGTAGACGATGCCGCCGGGACCGGCGCTGGCGGATTTCAGATCGAAGCTCTTGTTCTCGACGACCTGCTCGACCTGTTTGGATTTTGTGTCGTACCTGAACAGTGTGACGGGACCGTTGCGATCGGAGAGGAAGTAAACCTTGTCGCCGATCCAGATCGGGTTCGTGTCGTTGGAGTTGTCGCGCGGGACTTTGGTGAGGTCGAGGGTGGCGAGGTCGACGATCCAGACAGGCTCAGTCTGTCCGCCGTGATAGCGCTTCCAGGCAGGCTCCCACTGAGTAAAGGGCGTATAGGCGATCTGTTTCGCGTCGGGCGAGAGCGAGCCGTTGTCGACGGACGGAAGCGGGAATTCGACGGGGAGGCCGGAGGCGTCGGCGTGGATACGAAAGAGCTTCGAGAAGTCGTTCCAGCTGGTGCGGCCGCTGAGGAACAGGACGTCCCTGCCATCGGGAGTCCATCCAACGACGACGTCGGGTTCAGGGTGCCAGGTGAGGCGGTGTGGGATGCCACCGTTTGCAAGCACGGTGTAGACGTCGACATTGCCGTGGATGCGTGCGGAGTAGGCAATGGTCTGGCCATCCGGGGAAAAGTACGGGCCGGCAACGACCGAAGCGGTGGAGGTGAGGCGGACGGCCTCGCCGCCGGTGCGCGCGACCACCCAGATGTCGTCGGCATGGCGGAAAGCGATTTGATCTTTGCTCAGCGATGGATGGAGGAGGAGCAGCGGCGCGGCGCGGGAGAGGAGCGGCAGAACGAGGAGCGCAAAGAGAACAGCACACGTGTGGCGAAGCACGGAGCGATACACGGGGACCCCCAGATGGAATCAATCAAATGGTGAAGGGAAAGTGTACGCGGGTTGTCAGGAGCGCGCCACGGATTTGGGATGGATGAGCGTGGCGCGGCCTGGCCTCAAATCAGGGTTTGCGTGGGTCGCGCAGGCGGAAGCGATTGGCGCGGTCGAATTCGTCGCGGAGCTCGGGGGTTTTGAGGTTTTCGCGGATGTGGGCCAGGCGCTGTTCGAGGGCGAGGAGGGACGCCGCGATGGCGTCGGTGTTGGTGTGGGCGATGTCGCGCCACATCGAAAAGGGGCTCGATCCGAGGCGCGTCATTTCGCGGAGAGCGCGGCCTCCGGCGGGAAGGAGGTCGGCATTGGCGGCGAATTCGTCTTCGAGTAGCGCGCACATGGCGGTGGAGACGAACTGCGGGAGGTGGCTGATCCAGGCGCAGAGGACGTCGTGGCGTTCGGGATCCATGTCGAGGATGCGGGAGCCGAAGCGGGCGACCCAGGCGCGCCAGGCCTGCGCGGTCGGGAGCTGCGCGCTCGGCGAATTGCCTTCGGCAGAGCTGCATACGGTGAACAACCACACCGCGCCGTCAAAGAGGGAGGCGTCTGCGTTTTCGGCGCCGCTGACCTCTTTGCCGGCCATGGGGTGGCCGGGAAGAAATCCGGGCTGGCCGGGGCCGTTGTATTTGTCACGAGCATGGTTACAGATAACGCCCTTGACGCTGCCGACGTCGGTGACAAGCTGATGGTCGCGGAGAATGGGCGCGAGGCGGTCGAGCCATTCGAGCATGGTGAAGACGGGGCCGCCCAGGAGAATGAGGTCGGCTTCAGTGGCAGCGGCGAGTGGATCGTCGGCGATCACTGTGATGGCTTCGCGGCGGAGCGCGGTGTAGAGTTCGGCAGGATTCGGGTCCCAGCCGGCGATGGAGCCGGCGAAGCCGTTGGCGCGCAGGGCGAGGCCGACAGAGGCTCCGATGAGGCCGGTGCCGAGGATGGCGATGCTCTCGATGGCCATGGCTAGATCGTCCGGTCAACAGTGGGAGCGATGATGCGGGACTCGCCGTCCAGGCGATAGGCGCTCCACGCCAAAGGTCGACTATGCCGTTTCAAATCGTGCGCTCCACCGCGGGGGCAATCACGCGCAAAGATGCCATGAGCTTCGCGAACTGATCGGGAAAGAGCGACTGCGCGCCGTCGGAGAGCGCTTTGTCGGGGTTCGGATGGACTTCAATGAGGAGGCCGTCGCCACCGGCAGCGACCGTGGCGCGCGCCATGGCGGGGACCTTGTCGCGACGGCCAGTGGCGTGCGAGGGGTCGCCGAGGATGGGCAGGTGCGAGAGCTTTTTGACGACGGGGATGGCGGAGATGTCCATGGTGTTGCGGGTGTAGGTTTCGAAGGTGCGGATGCCGCGCTCGCAGAGGATGACGTCGTAGTTGCCGCCGGCGAGGAGGTATTCGGCGGAAAGCAGGAGCTCTTCGATGGTGGCGGCAATGCCGCGCTTGAGGAGCACGGGACGGCGGACTTCGCCGAGTTCGCGCAGCAGGTTGAAGTTTTGCATATTGCGCGCGCCGACCTGGAAGAGGTCGACGTACGGCATCATGACCTCGATCTGGGAAATCTCCATGACCTCGCTGACAACGAGGAGGTCGTGGGCGTCAGCGGCCTCGCGCATTAACTTGAGGGCATCGAGGCCGAGGCCCTGGAAGGAGTAGGGGGAACTGCGCGGTTTGAAGGCGCCGCCGCGGAGGAATTTCGCGCCGGCATCTTTGACGATTTTGGCGCAGGCGAAGATCTGCTCGCGGGATTCGACGGAGCAGGGTCCGGCCATGACGACGACTTCGTCGCTGCCGACGCTGACGCCGTTGGAAAACCGGACGATGGTGCCTTCGGGGCGGAAGCTGCGGCCGGCGAGCTTGTAGGGGGAGGAGATGCGGATGACTTCCGCGACGCCGGCGAAGACTTCAAATTCTTTGTGGTCGAAAGCGCCGGGAGTGCCGACGCCGGCGAGGATGGTCTGCACCGCGCCGGTGGTGCGGTGGACATTGAAGCCGATTTCCATCATGCGCTCGACGACGGCCTGGATCTCTTCTTCGGTCGCGCGATCCTGCATTGCAACGATCATTTTTCTTTTCCTGTGGGGTTCGGGTGCGCAGCGGTTGCGGGCGTGCCGGGACGCGAGGCAAGTTCGTTTCGCTGCAGGGCGCGCATGACGTCGACGATGCGCTCGTAGATGTGGACAAGCTCGCTGTCCGGCAGGGGCCCTGGATTGTGGCTGCGGACATTTTCGAAGATGACGCGCTCACGGTTGGGTTCGTAGACGGGCAGGTCGGTAGCGCGCTTGAGGCGCCCAATTTCCTGCGCGGCGGCGGCGCGCTCACTGATGAGCGCCACGAGTTGCCGGTCGAGTTCGTCGATCCTGCGCCGCAGGGTTTCGATGTCCATGGTGTTCCTTAGGCCCCGCGCGCGATGGCGCGACACGGTGTGAAAAGATCCGCAAGAAACTATCGTAAATGGGATCAGCGAGAGGGCACGGCGGGCTCAGGAACGAAACCACGCAGGCCCTCGATAAATCGGGCGATGGAACTGGCGGCATGTTTGGGGCCGGCCTGCTCGATGGTGGCGACGAGTGCGCTGCCGACGACCGCCGCATCGGCAAATTCACCGACGGCCGCGAACTGTTCGGGAGTGGAGATGCCGAAGCCGACGGCGATGGGCAGCCTGGTGAAGCGGCGGAGGCGGCGGACAAGGTCTGCGGCGTCGGTGGTAAGCGATTTTTGAGCGCCGGTGATCCCGGTGCGCGAGATGGCGTAGACGAATCCCTGAGAAGCCGCAGCGATGCGCTCGAGCCGCTCGTCGGGGCTCGTCGGCGCGGCGAGAAAAATGGGGGCGAGATGGTGGCGATGGAGAGCCTTCAGGTATTCATCGGCTTCTTCCACGATCATGTCGGTAACCAGGACGCCATCGACGCCCGCCTGTTCCGCAGCGGCGCAGAAATTTTCAAGTCCGAAGCGCAGGACGGGATTGTAGTAGGTGAAGATGATGAGGCCAGCAGCGGGCCGCTCGATGCGGAGGCCGGCAGCGAGGGCGAGAACGTCGTGGAGGCGGGTGCCGCTTTTGAGGGCGCGCTCGCTGGCGCGCTGGATGACGGGGCCGTCGGCGACGGGATCGCTGAAGGGGACGCCGAGTTCGAGGACGTCGGCGCCCGCGTCAATCGCAGCCAGGGCGATGTTGTGGGTGGTCTGCAGGTCGGGATCGCCGACGGTGAGGTAGGCGACGAGGCCGGGTTTTGCAGAAAATTGTAACGGCATCAGTTGCTTAATCTCCGAGGTGCAGTTCGCGGGTGAGGATGCCCATGTCTTTGTCCCCGCGGCCGGAGACGTTGACGATCAGGATGTCGCGCGGGGTGAGCGAGGGCGCGAGGCGGATGCATTCGGCGATGGCGTGCGCGCTTTCGAGCGCGGGGATGATGCCTTCGGTGCGGGCGAGGCGCAGCGTGCCGTCGAGGGCTTCCGCATCGGTGGCGGAGGTGTACTCGGCACGGCCGGAGTCGTGGAGCGCAGCGTGTTCGGGGCCGATGGAGGCGTAGTCGAGTCCTGCAGAGACGGAATGGGTGAGGGCGATCTGGCCGTTGTCGTCCTGCAGAACGTAGGAGTAGGTACCTTGCAGGACGCCGGGGGATCCACCACGGAAGCGGGCAGCATGTTCGCCAAGGAGCGAGCCGCGACCGCCGGCTTCGACGCCGACGAGGCGGACTTCCTTGTCGGGAATGAATTCGTAGAACGCGCCAATGGCGTTCGAGCCGCCGCCGACGCAGGCGATGATGGCCGTGGGCAGGCGGTTTTCTTTTTCGAGAATCTGCGCACGGGCTTCGCGGCTGATGACGCGGTGGAAGTCGCGAACCATGGTTGGATAAGGATGCGCGCCGAGGACGCTGCCGAGGAGGTAGTGGGTAGTGCGGACGTTGGTGACCCAGTCGCGCATGGCTTCGTTGATCGCGTCTTTGAGGGTGCGCGAACCGGAGGAGACGCCGCGGACTTCCGCGCCCAGCATGCGCATGCGGTAGACGTTGAGCTGCTGGCGGCGCATGTCCTCCTCGCCCATGTAGACGACACAGTCGAGCCCGAAGAGCGCGCAGACGGTGGCGGTGGCGACGCCGTGCTGGCCAGCGCCGGTTTCCGCGATGATTCGTTTCTTGCCCATGCGGACGGCGAGCAGCGCCTGGCCGAGACAGTTGTTGATTTTGTGCGCGCCGGTGTGGAGCAGGTCTTCGCGCTTGAGGTAGACCCTTGCGCCGCCGAGAGATTCGGTGAG
>Ga0210398_10005465_pt1 | contig 11789 bp, 13 predicted proteins | sample IncBWC4OmetaG_FD_161047 | JGI IMG/M metagenome (GOLD analysis project Ga0210398, IMG submission 161047) | Forest soil microbial communities from Barre Woods Harvard Forest LTER site, Petersham, Massachusetts, United States - Inc-BW-C-4-O | ecosystem: Environmental > Terrestrial > Soil >... | reverse complement strand
CGGGCCCGGCTTCCAGGATCCGAACAGCGACAACTGGAAACCGGATCCTGCCATCATGCTGCGTCAGAGCGTCCTGTCGGCCGTCAAGGATCAGCGCGAAGCGCTGATAGCGGGTGTCGGCAAGGCTGATCAAATCAAATTGGATCAGTATTTTAATTCCGTGCGCGAGATGGAGAATCAACTCGCCGTCCAACTGCAGAAGCCTGATAAATGCGAGGCCTGTGTCATTCCCGCTGCGCCGAAGGAGGGGCCGCGCTCGGCTTCGGTGGATGTAGTGAACGCCAACACCAAGACGATGGCCAAGCTGTTGGCGATGGGCCTCGTGTGCAACCAAACGCGGGTGTTCACGTTCGTTCACACGGCAGGGTCTTCGGAAACCTACGTGGCGGGCCAGAGCAAGATCTATCACCAGATCACGCATGATGAACCGACCGATGCGCAGCTGGGCTATCAGCCCGAGACCAGCAAGATTGCGGGCCTAGTCATGCAAGCCTTTGGCGATTTTCTTGTCGAAATGAACTCGATCAAAGAAGGCGACGGCACACTGCTCGATCACATGTTGGTCATGGGATTCAGCGATACGGGCTACGCAAAAATTCACTCCATCGAAAACATTCCGATGTTCCTCGCGGGCGGAGCCGGCGGCAAGCATAAGGCAGGTCAGCATATACACACTGCGGGCGACTCGGTTACGCGTGTCTCGCTCACGGCGATGCAACTGATGGGCGCGCCGGTGGGCGAGTTTGGGACGGGCACCATGAAAACTTCGCGGCCAATCACGGAAGTGATGGCATGAGGACGGGGCATCATTTCACGGCGCTCATATTCGCCCTGACGGTGGCCAGCGCTTTCGCTGGTCCCGCTCAGGCGGCTTGGACCAAGACCTACGTCATCGAGTGGAACGAACCGGCGATGTACTACGGCGCGAAGAGCGGCGTCATCGAGCCAGGAACCGATTGTCCAAAAGGGACGAATCCGGAAATCGACTGGATCAAGGTGCTCGTGGATGCCGGATACACGCGCGAAGAAGCGCTGTGGTTGCGCAATCCCGCGAACCCGACGCGCAGTCCGATTCACGGCCAAAATCAAATGGCGTTTCGCGGCAAAGATCGTGCAAACGTCTACACGAATCCAACCTCGACACCTGATCCCGGCCTCGTCGGTGTATCCGGTACGATTGCCGAAGGTCTAAATCTGGATGGCGACGTGAAGACCGGCTTTACAAGTCCGACCGGCGAGAAAGGCATCGACAACAACTTCTACAAGGCTCTCGGGTGCTGGAAGACCTATCGCGGACCGCCGCGGCTTTCAAGCGGCGCCCTGACATTCAACGACTCGATGCGCAACGGCTCATGGACCACGGTCATCGTGGTATCCGGTAAGGGCACCGATCCGATGAACGACAGTAACGTCAAAGTCGGCTTTTACCTGAGCGACGATAAGATGGTGAAGGACGGCAACGGCAACATTGCCCGCGATTACTCCTTCCGCATCAAACCGCACGCGAAGTACGAGGGCATTGTGCCCGCTCGCTCCGTTAATGGCAGAATCATTTCGACTCGTCCCGCCGATATCATGCTGCGCAATCCGGCGTACGACCGAGATTTAGAATTGTTGCGAGCGCGCATTGATCTGACGATACAACCAGATGGTGCTCTCAAGGGCTATGTGGGCGGCTATCGCCCGTGGGAACCGATCTATAGGGGTTGGGTGAACGCACGTGGACCTGTAATCGAAGCGCTGACGTGGGTGCAATTGCCCGCGGTTTACTACGCACTGAAGCGCAATGCCGACTATAGTCCACAGGGATCGAAGGGAGAAAAGACCCATATCTCCTACGCTCTGCGCGTGAGCGCGATTCCTGCTTACGTCTTGACGCCGGACGCGACCCAGGTTGCAAGTACGGTCGAATCCTACAAGGCGATCGCGCCGCAGGAACCCGAGCGCGTATCCGGCCTGTTTGCCCTGGTCGTCGATGGCATTGTTCCCGATCGGAATGCGAAGGTTCAAGCGGGACCGAATGCGGTAATCCTACCGCCGGCCTCTGCCAGCAATACTATCGAAGCTGCCAAACAATAAATACCTGGGAGTACCGTCCTTGAACCATCGCAGGATTCTCGCCGGGATTGTCGGCACCGGCCTTTTTGCATCTCTCGCACTGTCTCAGACGCTGCCGCCGCTGGCCGACGATGTAAAACCCATTCGCGTCTCGGGACTGGGAATCAAGGTGAGCGACCTCGAGCGTTCAAAAAAATTCTACACAGAAGTGCTCGGCCTGAAGATCGGCGCAAAGGTACCCGCGCAAGGCGAACCGGTTGAGTATCTATTGGGAATGACGGGCGATATCCGCGCTGACACGTTGATCGTCATTCGCAAAGGCGAAGTTAAACCGGGCGCAACGGACTTCGGCACGATTACTATCGTCGTGCCGAGCGGCCGCAAGATGGCCGAGCGCGTAGTCGCCGCGGGTTACACTACCGCTCGACCAATCGTCGATGGCACCAACTTCGTGAAGGATCCCGACGGATATATGATCGAGCTCTATCAGAGGCCGGCCGCAGCGCCGCCTCAATAGCATCTGACCCTTGTCTAGAGGGATGTTTTCAGGCTGCTGCCGGGATCGCGAAGTTCGCCCGAGCCCACGCGGCAAACTTCGTCGGCTGTCGGCCAGCGACTCTGTTGGCCAGCGCAATTGCATGGCGCAAATCCGCACCGAGGTAGGTGTGGGCCTCGAAGTAGGCGAGCATCTGCGCGACTTCCTTGGCGCCTGGGAACCAGCCGGCAAAAAGTTCTTGCGGGACTTGCTTGAACGAGAACTTGTGTCCCTGTCGATTCAGCGTGGCGATGACCTCATTGAAGCTCAGGAAGTCGCCGACCAACGGCAAATGTTCGCCGTGCCCCGCGAGTTCCGGTTGCGCAAATGCACCAACCACAATGGGGCCGAGTTCGGTGATGTCGCCCATGTGAATGACGCGCATCTTCGGATCGAGCGGTAGCGCCCAACCTGCGGCCGCATCCGCTTGCTTCTGCGGAGCCATTACGCCGAGCAGATTTTGATAGAAGAACGGCGCGATCACGAATGTGTGGTGCGCGAATCCAGCCTCGCTTACGATGCGGTCTATCTTTGCCTTGTCCGTGAAATGCGGGACATCGAGTTTGCCGCCGCTGATCGTCTCCACGTTCGGCAGCGTCGACCAGATGAAGTGCTGAACGCCGGCGTCTTTCGCCGCATGAACGGCCGCGAGTGCCTGCTTGCGCTCGTCCGTGCCTGGCTCCTGCCAATTGGTTACCAGAAAAACCCCGTGTGCTCCGGCAAACGCGGCTTTCAGTGTCTCCGGACGATCCAGATCCGCCAGCACCACTTCATCTGCCAACTGCGGATGCTTGGGCGGATTGCGCGTCAATGCACGTACCTTGAATTGACCAATCGCCTGCAGCGCGCGCACGACTGCGCCGCCCTGATGACCGCTTGCGCCGACGACGGCGATCAGCTTTTTGGTGTTTGACATGGCAGTTCTCCAATGGCTGGTTTCTTCACTGGGAATAGAGTGCGCCCCGGAGATAAATCTTTGAAGCCTGCATTATTCGATGTTATCCATCGGTGCTTGAGATAGATCATGCTCGAGGCAGTCACCCTCCGCCGGAAGATCTGCACCACAGAAATCTATAAGTCCGTGTTGCGCCGGCCGCGGTGTTGTCGCCGTTCCTGCGCGCCAGGATGCGGTCGTCGCAATCCCGTGAGTTCTTCAGCCCGACGTGGCGGCCCGCGCCGATCCGCGTGATGTTTGTACGCACAGGGACAAGACGCGCCGGCGCTGCATTGAGTCAGCGGAAGATGCGGTGCTTCATCGGAGAGAAAGCGGATGCCCCGAAGCGCTCGGGCTGTGTAACAACTGGCCTGAGTGGTCACGATCGAGACCGCGTGCCACCGACTTCGGTGAAACCCTGTGCCCGACGCTGCCCCCGTTTTTTGCTTCTTCCACATTAAGCGAACACCGCGACGGGCTTCAGTCACCCGAACTTAAGACTAGACCTGAGCCGCGTTGTAGGTAATCTCGCGCAAGCGGATTCAATTGTCAGATGAATCCTAGTGTCGTGTTGTGCACCGCAACGGGCAGCAGGCAGCGCGGCTTAGAACCCTCGCGTCAGATTTTCGACACCCAAACGGGCGATTGCCCCCGCGATGACTTCGCCCTGCACATTTGGGCCAAGCTCGCAGAGCAGAAAATGATCTCGGAGCGCACTAAGGCCGGGTTGAAGCGCTCTTCAAGAACCGCCGCTGATCCAGCCCTGCTCTTGGAAGCGCGTGTTCAGTTGCGCGCCGATCTTCTTGGAAATTTGCTGGGCGCGGCCCTCGATCGTGTTGCTGCCGCTCAGTTCGCCGTACGACTTCATGCCCGTCGTCAGGATGAAGCCCGCTGGGTTTTTAGTAATTGCCCAGGATGCGATGCCCACCGCCATTCCCGGCGTCTTATTGCCGGTCGATGTCACATCGCCGGAGCCGAGCTTGCGCAGACCCATGGTCGTCATCTGATAGGCTTCGACCGCGACTTTTAGCTCAGACTGTCCGGCCGAGAAACCGATGCTCACGCGCTCGGCGGCACTCCCTTGCTGCACCGACAAGAGCGAGCCTTCGAAGACCAGATCGTTGAGTTGCGGCCGGGAGGCTGCCGAGCCGACCGCCGCGGGCATGCCCATGCCGATGATCTCCTGCACCACCTGGGTGGCAATCTGCGCGCCCAGCTTGCGCCCCTCGGCGATCTGCTCTGCCGATTGCTGACCTGCAATGACCTCGGGGTCGCTCGTCAGCGAGGACTCGGGTCGGAGGTCGGTGGGCGTCGCGGCGAACGGGTAGACCCAGATCTGACCCGGACGCGGTAGCGGTCCAACCGCCGTCTGCTGCTGGTTGCTCACTGAGGTCGAGGCGCACCCGGCCGCTGCGGCGAGAGTAACCAGGACCGCCGCAGCTCGTGTGGCATTCGACGTCATGCGTATGTTCATTGGATCTCCGTGTTTCGATGTCCAATTCGAAATCCGCGCGCACCCGGCAGTTGTGGGATGGGTTCCGCGACCAGAGCACATCGGCCATGCTCAATTATCCCCTCGGATTGTAAAGAAAATCCGGGCGAAGCCGGATTGGACTAAAGGGTTACCGACGAGGTCCAAGGACCGTAAGTGGCCCCCACGAGACGCTCGCGACCGACTATCGGCGTGGCGGATTCAGGTGTTCAATTCGTCCACTTTCTCAACCCGGAATAGCGCCCGAGCTGCAGCGAGGGCGGAAAGCGCACCGACGAACTGCGCTCCAATGAATGCCGGCATGTCGACGGGACGAATGCCAGCGAATGTGTTCGTCAACGAGCGGGCGATAGTGATGGCTGGATTGGCGAATGAGGTTGATGCAGTAAACCAATATGCCGCTCCGATCCAAGCAGCGACCATCCACGGTGCGTCTTCGGAACGGCGGTGGCCGATCACAACGAGTAGCAGACCGAACGTCGCCACGCCTTCTGCGAGCCATTGAGCAGGCCCGGTCCGAATATGGGCTGAAAGCTGCCAGAGGGGCAATTCAAACATGATATGCGCAAGCAACGCCCCGGCGCAGCAGCCGGCGATTTGAATGACCGCGTACATCATCGCGTCTCGCAACTCCAGGCGACCCCGCAGGGCGCAGATGAGGGACACAGCAGGATTGAAGTGAGCGCCACTCACGGGGCCCAACAGCGCGATCAGGGTCGCAAGCACGGCTACGGTCGCAGCCGTGTTCGCGAGGAGCGCAATGCCTGAGTTACCGCCGCTCAGGCGTTCCGCCATGATTCCCGAACCGACGACGGTCGCCGCCAGCAGTAGCGACCCGAGACCCTCTGCGGCCAAGCGACGGCGTAGCGATTGTGCGTAGGCAGTCATTGCGACTTGCCGATCTCACGGACTTTATTGCCGAGCGATAGTTGATCAAGACTCGCGATTGGCAGCGACGCGAACATTTCTATTCGGCGCTCAAGCATCCGGAAGGCCTCTCGGAACGCATTTGTCTTATCGAGATCGGTGCCCTCGACCGCTGCAGGGTCCGGCTGTCCCCAATGCGCGGTCATCGGTTGCCCTGGCCATATCGGACATACTTCACCTGCGGCGTTGTCGCAGACCGTGAATACAAAATTGAGCTTGGGTGCGCCTGGTCTAGCGAACTCATCCCAGGCCTTGCTTCGAAGGCCCTCGGTTGTCAGACCCTTGCGTTCCAACAGCGCCAACGCCAGAGGATGAACCGCCCCCTTCGGGTGGCTCCCTGCGCTGAAGGCATTGAAGCGGCCTTTGCCTCGGCGGTTTAAGATCGCTTCGGCGAGAATGCTGCGTGCGGAGTTCCCGGTACACAGGAAAAGGACGTTGTACACGCGGTCAGCCATGCGACACCCCCGCGTGTGAGGACGCCAACAATTTCGTCATGCAAACCGCAGACGCCGGACACAACGACCGGAACTCCGCGCTCTGCTGGATCTTCTCTGGAGTAAGGCGCCGATCAATTACCTCGTAACCGATGGAATGGAAGAACCTTTCAGCCGTTTCGGTCAAGAGCACCAGCTGCAGAACGCCCTCCGTTTGAGCTTCGCGTTCGAGCCGCGCAACAAGCATGCGCCCGAAGCCTCGCCGCTGATAATCAGCGCCGACCGCCAGCGAGCGCAGCAGGGCACACGCGCCGAAGCGCTCCATACCGATGACTCCGAAAACCGATTCGTTTTTCTCAAGTACCCAGAGTTGCAGATCGAGGGCGCTCGTAAGCTCAGTCGTCGGCAGCCCGGAGATTTTAAGAAGCGCGAGCACAACTGCAAGGTCGACGCTCTGGGCGCGTCGGATTGTAGGCTGCGACGATGACATTGCTATGCGCAGCAGCCAGGCCGCTTCGCTTCAGGTTCGCTTTTCGCCGTCGGCACACAACAAGTAGTTTTGCTTGCGGCTTCAACGATTTGCGCAGGGATGGTGGAAGTCCCGTGATCGAACACGGGGGTGTCTTCCCCATAGACAGGGATGCTGCCAAGGGTGTGGAAGGTCTCCCAGGCGATCCCAGTCGGATCGGTGACCCAGTACTTGTCCGAGCGGGCGTAGCAGCAGGCTTGGTTCTCTTCCTGGATCAACCCGCCGTCGGCTGCCGACAATTGCGCCCGCAAACCGAGTAGCTCGTCGGCAGAATCGACCTGAATTCCGATGTGGTTGACACCGACGGGTTGGCGGCGCGTAGAGATGGCAAAATTTATGCGTGGATCATCAAGCATCCACTTGGCGTAATCGGCCTCGACCCTCGAAGGCTGAGTCCCGAACAATGTGGAATAGAAGCGGATGTTCTTTGCGAGATCGTCAACGGAAACATGGATATGAAAGCGTTTCATGCGCGTTTTCTCGTGGTGAGTGAAACCTTGGCCTGCTCAGGGGCACACTCCGGACGGCAGTCCTTGTCAGCGAGAGCACAACAACTCTCGGTGAGAAATCCAATCAAGCGATTCATGTGAGCGAAATTTGGGCGGTAATAAAGAAACCTTCCATCACGACGCACATCGACGAGCCCCGCTCGTTGTAACTCCTTCAGATGAAACGACAGTGTCGGTGAGGCCACATCGAGTTTTTCACCCAGTTGGGTCGGGGTGTACCCCTCCGGACCTCGCTTCACCAGCATGCGGAATAACGAAAGACGGGATTCCTGGGCCAGGGCGGACAGGCTTTCAATAGCATCCTTTGATTTCATAATTCCAAATATATCGAAATATACGAGGCACGTCAAAATCCGCTCATGTTCGCGGCGACCGATTAGCCCGTTCTTCGCTCATTGCCGGCGCTGACTCCAGAAGCGTGCCTGGCATTGATATTAAAATTTTGCGCCGCGCTTTAAACAATTCTTACGTGTCTTGCAACTAACTCCTAACTTCCATTCCTTTTGGCATTGATATCACATATGCGCAGCGATTCCGCCCGCAAAGCACACCCTTTGGTCGTGTGGGTGACTACTAGGGTAAATGCGTTGTTCACGGCGCTCCCACCGTTCGCCATGGCGCTCGCGGCTTGCGGTGTGTCGAGCGGCGCAGTGCGTGCGGCGGATTCCCCCGGACTTGAGCGCTTGGCAGACCAGCTGGCTCATACAACCTGCGCGTACTGTCATGGGGTCACTGGCAACAGCATTTCGCCGATGTTTCCGAATCTTTCCGCGCAGACCGTCCCCTACCTGCAAGCCCAATTGCGCGCGTTTCGCGATCAATCGAGGGCCGACCCGGATGCGCAGTCGTACATGTGGGGCATGGCATCGCAGCTTAACGATGCGACGATCGACGCAATCTCGAACTACTATGCCGCGCAATCAGCATCGCGGCCCAAGGCCGGAATTGACAAGCTTGTGGGCCGCGGTAAGGAGATCTTTGAAGAAGGCATCACCTCGCAGGGTGTCCCCGCTTGCGCGACCTGCCACGGCCCAGGTGCTCGTGGCAACGACATCTTTCCGCGGCTCGCGGGGCAGCACGCCGACTATTTGGTAAAGCAGGCGCTGGTTATTCAGCGCGATTTGCGCGCCTCGCCGGTTATGCACAACGTGATCAAGAACCTCTCGCAGGATCAGATGCGCGCGGTCGCGAGCTATCTCGAATCATTGAGCCCCTGAACTGCCGAGCGCAGCAGCACCGCACAAGACAGGACTGGCCGCTCAATCGGCCATCCAAAAAATACGCCATAGACAATACCTATGGATCTCTTAGAAACAATAAATTGGATTTTGCGAGTTGGAGGGTATGCAATCCGCCGGGGGCGTGAATCTGAATCAGTGATCGAAAGGGCTACCGACCATGACGATAAGGGAACTGCGCTATCTAGTGGCTCTGGCAAATCGTGCACATTTCGGACGCGCCGCGGAAGAATGTCATGTAACGCAGCCAACCTTGAGCACCCAGATCAGGAAGCTGGAGGAGTATCTGGGCGTCGCGCTTATCGAGCGCAATGCCAAATCTTTCGCGCTTACAGCGGTGGGACAAGCAGTGGTCCAGAAGGCGCGCCAGATCGTGGCGCAGGTTGATGCGCTGTTGGCATCGACAAAGAATTCTCAGGGTCCTTTGACAGGGCGGCTCAATTTGGGCGTGATTCCGACGCTGGCACCGTACTTGCTCCCCACGCTGCTGCCGCTCGTTAAGAGCCGCTATCAATCACTGCAACTCGTGATACATGAGGACCTGACGGGTCACCTGTTGGAGCGGTTGCGCGGGTATCAAATTGACGCCGCCCTGTTGGCATTGCCAGTGGACGGCGCCGATTTCGAGGAATTGCCACTGTTCGATGAGCCATTCTGGTTTGCCTGTCCGCCGCGACATCCCCTGGCGCGATCGAAAGCCGTCACCGAAGCCGACTTGACCCGCGAGCCTATGCTTTTGCTGGCTGATGGACACTGCCTGCGCGGTCAGGCGCTGGCCGCATGTGGACGCGTCGCATCAGAGGAGGAGGGGATCGATGATTTCCGAGCTGCCAGTCTGGAGACGATATGCCAGCTGGTCTCCGCAGGTTTCGGTTGTACGCTGCTGCCAGGCTTGGCTGCACGCGCGCCGCAGGGGCCGGAGCCCTCATTCGTCATCCGGCCAATGCAATCCGCCGAGGCAAGCCGCCGCATCGGCTTGGTGTGGCGCCACGGCTATCCCAAAGCGAAGGAACTATCGCTGCTCGGCGACCTGGTGCGGAATAATCCGCCGAGCGGCACACATGCGGTGGTGACGGGAGAGTGCGCGATGGGTGCGCGCTCTTAGCGCTTGCCATAGTCCAAAGGCACACCCTTGCGCTGCGCAATGATGTAGGCCTCGAGCGCCCTCATTTTCGGATCATCGGGCGCCAGCACCTTGCCACGAACGGGATGCTCGATACACCAGTTGATCATATCGCGCAACAGCGCCACACGGCCTAGCTGCGGCTGGAATTTGGGATAGGATTCGGGATGCGTGTTCGCCGCGCGGGGATGACACATGTCGCAGGACACAGCGATCTCGCTGCCGAGTTCATCGCCGCTGTGGAAGACCGTCGAACCGTATACTGCGGTTTTATAGGTCTCGTTCTTCCACACCTGCACGTCCTGTTGCGTCACGGTTCCATAAGTAGATGATTGGCCGGTACCGATCAACTTGGAATTGTCCGCCGGCACCACAACTTGGTGGGCTTCAACCTCTCCTTGAACCCAATTGTTGTTCGGATTGCTTGCCTTCCACTGTGCCATCAGTGCATCGGAAATCTTCTGGCCTTCGGCACGGGTCTTGGGAGCGTCATTCGACACCTGCACGGTGGTCTTGTTGTCGCAGAGCTTGACGGTTTTGCTTGCGGAAGCCGGTGTCACCGGCGATTGCTGCGGGGATGTGCTCTGACCATCGGCTTTTGGGGTCGACACTGACGCCAGCAGGATGAGTGCTAGGAATTGAAGATTCTTCATGACATAGCTCCGGTCAAGTCCGATCAATAGCTCGCAAGTGTTGGCGCGACGGGGACGTCGCTCTTGCCGCCGCTGCTCAGATAGCTGGCTTTAACCTGCATGGGATTGCGGTTCCACAGGTTGTAAAGCTTGTCGACAAGGCCGTCCGGGTGCACGGTGACCGAACCATCGCCGAGGCCGTCGTTCGAGTCGAAGGGATTGGGCCGGTTCATCTGCACGGTCAGGGCCGGCAAGCCCTGTGGGGCGTAGGGCCAGGGCCAAGCGGTGGACAACATGCCATGGAACTGGATATTGCCGATCCGGTTGGTCAGAACCTGATGGGTGTGGCCGTGCAGCACCGTCACGCGATCGAAACGCTGCAACAGCTTTTGCACGTCCTCGGCGTCGTCGGTCCAGAAATTCCACGGACGATAGAGCTTGTAGAGCGGGGAGTGCGAGAACACGATCAGCGGCGTCGATGTCGGCACCTTTTCCAGGTCCTTCCGCAACCACTCACGTTGCGGCGCACCGACTTCAAATGCGCTTTGTACCGCGTTATCCAGGCCTGCCACAGTGTGCATGCGCTCCGCGGGGCTCATGCCGCGCGCGCTCCAAAAGTCCTTCTCCTGCACGCTCATGAGCACCACGAAATGCACGCCCTTGTGATCGAAGCTGTAGGTTTGCGCGCCAAACAGTTCATTCCACCGATGGCCCATGTCGAAATACCAGTCATGCTCGCCCACCATCATGTGCAGCGGTGCCTTGATGCTTTTCAGAATCTGCGCGCCTAAATCAAGTTCCTCTTTGCGTCCGAGCTGTGCCAAATCGCCGCCGTAGAATACAAAGTCTGGCTGTGGATTAAGACTGTTTACATCATCGACCGCGCGCAGCAGCTGCCGCACGAATCGCTCATTGGTCTTCTTCACGTACAAATGCGAGTCCGAAATATAGGCGAAGGTGAAACCTTGGGCCCCCGAGCTGTCAGCGGCGTAGGCCACATTGACCGGAAGGAAGCTGTGGAAGTGATTGGATGCCCCCGCGGCCAACGCGGCGGCGGCTGCACCCGTGGACACTTTCAGAAAACTACGCCGGTCGAGATTTTGGAGCCCGCGGAACATCGCCTCGCGTTCTTCCAAATGCCGCGTCTCGACGCTCTTGATGTGAGATATTCGCCTAGCATCGTTCATGGTCTAGCTCCGTATTAATTCAGGCCGGCAGGACCCATCACCCGCTGCTCGAACGGCAACATCTCGCGGTGCGCCAGCGCATTGTCGCGGAACGGTCGGTGTTTGGCGGCCAATGCCTGCTGTTCGAGAAGCGCCTGTTGATTCTGTGCAGCTAATCGCGTATCCGTGAGTGCGAATAGAAAGGCCACGAC
>Ga0210398_10005464_pt1 | contig 11790 bp, 10 predicted proteins | sample IncBWC4OmetaG_FD_161047 | JGI IMG/M metagenome (GOLD analysis project Ga0210398, IMG submission 161047) | Forest soil microbial communities from Barre Woods Harvard Forest LTER site, Petersham, Massachusetts, United States - Inc-BW-C-4-O | ecosystem: Environmental > Terrestrial > Soil >... | reverse complement strand
CTGCGGGTGGTGTCATTCGCGTGATGCTGCCGGGTGCCTTCGCCGTCACCGCGATCGCGCGCGACGAGCCGAGCCTCCGCAGCAAGCTGCGCCCCGTGCGCGATACCGGCCTTTTTGTCGGGCCGAGCCCGGCGCCCGGACCGTATTTGCTGCGCATCGGTTGGGGCGGGCCGATCCAGGAGACCGAAGATCCGTATTCGTTCGGCCCGTCGCTGGGCGATCTCGACGTCTACCTGCTCGGCGAAGGCAAGCATCACGATCTCGCGCAATGCCTCGGCGCGCACGCGATGATGGTCGATGGCGTGCCGGGTGTGCGTTTCGCGGTCTGGGCGCCCAATGCGCGACGCGTCTCGGTTGTCGGCGATTTCAATACCTGGGACGGAAGGCGCCATCCGATGCGGCTGCGTCATGGCGCCGGCGTCTGGGAGCTCTTCGTGCCGCGCGTGGCCCCGGGCGCGCTTTACAAATACGAGCTCATCGGCCCGGACGGCGGGTTGCTGCCGCATAAAGCCGATCCCGTCGCGTGGCGCGCCGAACCGCCGCCGTCGACGGCGTCGATCGTCGACGATCCGGCGCCGTTCCGCTGGTCGGACGAAGAATGGTGCGCCGCGCGGGCCAAGCGGCAGGCGTCTGACGCGCCGCTGTCGATCTATGAGGTACACGCCGCATCCTGGCTCCGCCATCCCGACGGGCGCTCGCTCGATTGGTCCGAGCTGGCCGACAAGCTGGTCGATTACGTCTCCCGCATGGGCTTCACCCATATCGAATTCATGCCGGTCATGTACCATCCGTTTGCGGGGTCATGGGGCTATCAGGTGCTCGGGCAGTTCGCGCCGAACGCGCTTCTCGGCACGCCGGAAGAACTGGCGCTGCTGATCGATCGCTGCCACGACGCCGGCATCGGCGTGCTGCTCGATTGGGTGCCAGCGCATTTCCCGACCGATGCGCATGGTCTCGCGCGGTTCGACGGCACGCCGCTCTATGAGCATGCCGACCCGCGCGAGGGCTATCAGCAGGACTGGAATACCTTCATCTACAACCTCGGCCGCAACGAGGTGCGCAATTTCCTGATCGCCGGCGCGCTGCATTGGCTCGAGCGCTTCCACGCCGATGGGCTGCGCGTCGATGCCGTCGCGGCGATGCTCTACCGCGACTACAGCCGCAAGGAAGGGGAGTGGGTCCCCAATATCTATGGCGGCCGGGAGAACCTCGAGTCGATCGCCTTTATTCAGGAGTTGCGGCGCACGATCGATGAGCGCTACCCGGGTGCGATCCTGGTGGCGGAGGAATCCACGGCGTTTCCCGGCGTCACTCGTTTACCCGACGAGGGCGGGCTCGGCTTCCATTACAAATGGAACATGGGCTGGATGCACGACACTCTCGATTATATCGGGCATGAGCCGGTCCACCGCCGCTATCACCATCATGAGATGACGTTCGGAATGCTCTACGCATTCTCCGAGCGCTTTATCCTGCCGCTGAGCCACGACGAGGTGGTCTACGGCAAGCATTCGCTGATCGGCCGCATGCCGGGCGATCACTGGCAGCGTTTTGCCAATCTGCGCGCCTATCTCGGCTTTATGTGGACGCATCCCGGCAAGAAGCTGGTGTTCATGGGCGGTGAGTTTGGTCAGGAGCACGAGTGGAACCATGACGGGCAGCTCGAGTGGCATTTGCTCGACGACCCGGCGCATCGCGGCGTGCAGCGCCTGGTGCGCGACCTCAACCGGGTCTACACCGCTGAACCCGCACTCCACGAGCGCGACTACGACGATGCCGGCTTTCGCTGGGTCTTGTCCGACGATGACGAGCACAGCGTTTTCGCCTATCTGCGAATGCCCGCCGGGAATGGACCGCCGCTGTTGTCGATCAGCAACTTCACCCCGGTGCCGCGCGAAGGCTATCGGCTCGGCGTTCCCGAAGCGGGGAAATGGTGCGCCTTGGTGAATACTGACGCCAGTTGCTATGGCGGATCAGGCTATGCCAACGGCCCCGATGCCACCGCGCAGCTCGATCCGTGGCACGGCCAGCCGGCATCGCTCGTCGTTGATTTGCCGCCGCTCGCAACGCTCGTCTTGAGGCTGGAGGACATTAAGTCCTCCTGATCCCGCGTCAGGACGCGGTTTCGCGGGTGGCTTCGCGTTTGCGGCGTGGGTGCCTGGCTGTTTTCGGCCGCGGCTCTTTGTCGGGCTCCTCGTCGGCGATGACCGTTTCGGGGTCTGGCGGTTCGAGCGTCCAGGGCACGACGATCACCGAGAGGTCGGGGCCGCCGTGACGCAGCAGCGCGGCGCGGAGCCGCTCGACGCGACGGGTGTGCAGCAAATAATCCCACCAGTGGGCCCTGACCAGCAGCGGCAGCACGACCGCGAAGGTACGGTCGGGATGCTTGCTCCGCATTTGCAAGAATAGGTCGAGCAACGGCCCGACAATGCTGCGATACGGCGACTGATGCAGCAGCAGGCGCGGAGATCGAAGACCGGCGTTGCGCGCCGGGCGCTGCACGCAATGCTGCCAGTGGTGCCGCAGCTCGGCCGCGCTGCGATCGGCTTCAGGCCCTTCGAGACGGGTCAAATGCAAGGCCACCACGTCGGGCGAAATCTGTAGCGCGCAGCGGACCGCCCGCTCGGCCAGCCGGTCCCAGGCGCGGATCGGGATCAAGACGATCGGCGGTTTCGCATCTTTGAGCCCGACCGGTCCGGCTCCCTTCAGCGCCTGCGCTTCCTGGCGGTAGTAGCGGTTGATCAGCTTCAGCAGCAGCAGAACAAGCGGGATGATCAGAACCGTGATCCACGCACCCTCGAGGAATTTGGCGGCGAGGATGATCGCGAGGCTGCCCCCCGTCGCGACGGCGCCCATGGCGTTGATCGCCAGCTTCGCTCTCGTAGCGAGCCGGCGGCCCTTGCCCTGATGCAGCTGACGCCACCAATGCACCGCCATGCCGGCTTGGGACAGCGTAAAGGCGAGAAATGCGCCGACGGCGAAAAGTGGGATCAGCCGATCGGTGACCCCGTTAAAGACGGCCAGCAGCGTCCCGGCGCAAATGGCCAGCCAGACGATCCCCACCGAATTCACCAGGCGCCGCCCCGACGTGGCGAATTCGGCGGGCAGAAAGCGGTCCTGCGCGACCAACCGGCAGAGCCGCGGGAAATCGACAAAGCTGGTATTGGCCGAGAGACACAACACGGCCAGTACGCTGGCTATCGTCACGAAGTACACGCTGCCGTGGCCGGCCACCGCGCCCGTCAGCTGCGACAGCACGCTCTGGTAGCCCGGCTGGGTCTGGTCCATCGCGGCGAGGCCATAGGCGCGCGCCAGGAACGCAATGCCCGCCAGCAGCACGCCGAGGATCACGACGATCGCCACGAGCGTCCGGTGGGCGTACATCGTCGTTGGTTTGCGAAAGGCGCTGACGCCATTGCTGACGGCCTCGACCCCGGTCATCGCGGTGCAGCCGCTGGCGAAGGCGCGCAGCAGCAGCCACAGACCGACCGTCTCGGTGCTCTTCGGCATCGGCGGCGGCGCGGTGATCGCGTGCGGATGACCACCGGCCATGATCGCCTGCCACACGCCGGCCGCGAGCACGCCGCCCAGGCAAAGAATGAACAGATAGGTCGGCAGCGCGAAAATGACGCCCGCTTCCATGGTCCCGCGCAGATTGATGATCGTGATCAGCGCCAGCACCGCGAGGCACAGCCAAAGGGTATAGGGATGCAGGGCGGGCAGCGCCGATATCAGCGCGCCGACGCCGGCGGAAATGCCGACGGCGACATTGAGCACGTAGTCGATCATCAGCGCCGTGCCCGCCAACAGGCCGGCATTGATGCCGAGATTGTCCCCGGCGACGGTGTAGGAGCCACCGTTGACCGGATAGGCCTCCATCGTCTGCCAATAGGAGAACGCCAGCACGGCAAGCAAAACGAGGATCGCGGCAGTGATCGGCTCGACCCAGACAAGCCCGGCCGCGCCGAGCGGCATCAGGATCGTCAACGCCGCTTCCGGCCCGTAAGCGGAGGACGACAGTCCGTCGAGACCCATCGCGGGCAGACCCTCGAAGCCGGTAATCTTGCGGTCTTCGCCTTCCTCGTTGGAAAGCCGCCGCCCGATCAGCAGTTCGACCAGCCTCATGGTCGTGCGGGGTTGGCTTGTCTCATGGCAGAGAGACACCCGCGCGCCATGGGACGTTCCATCCTCGCGGCCGATTGAAAGCAAAGGGCCGACAATCGCGTCAGCGTTTGGCTTCTGTCGATGAGGGGCGGGTTCGCGGTATCGTGAATTTTCGTTAACCACGATGCACTAACATCGCGCGGTGACGCGATTTTTGGCCACCGACGATCTGGTCTCGTGGGGCCGCGTGCTGCGCGCGCGGCATGCGGTGGCGCGCCCGCATTGGCGCGACGAGCTGCCGGGTCTGATCCGCGAGGGAACCGAGGCTGGCCGCAAGCTGCTGACGGTCGGTCTCGGCCGGTCTTATGGCGACAGCGGGCTCAACCCGGACGGCGCGGTCATCGATATGCGCGGTCTCGACCGGGCGATCGCGTTCGACCCCGAGACACGCGTGCTGCGCGCCGAGGCCGGGATATCGCTCGATGCGCTGCTCGGGATCCTGGTGCCGCGCGGCTTCTTTCTGCCGGTGACGCCGGGGACGCGGTTTGTGACGCTGGGCGGCGCGGTCGCCAACGATGTCCACGGCAAGAACCACCATCGCGCTGGGACGATTGGCCGCTGGGTGCGGCGGCTCGGGCTGATGCGCTCCGATGGCGGCACGCTCGAACTCGGCTCCGACGACAATGCCGGGCTCTTCGCGGCGACGATCGGCGGGCTCGGTCTCACGGGCCTCATCGCCTGGGTCGAGATCGAGGTCATTCCGATCGCCAGCGCGATGATGGAGGTCGAGACGATCCCGTTCGCCGGGCTCGACGATTTCTTTCCCATCGCCGACGTGAGCGACGGCGCCTTCGATTACACCGTCGCGTGGATCGATTGCCTGGCGAAGGGTGATGCGCTCGGTCGCGGTATTTTCAGCCGCGCTCGCCACGCGACCAGCGGACCGCTCGCCGCAAAAAAGCAGCGCGCCGGCCCGAGCTTGCCGCTCGACCTGCCGGCGTTTGCGCTCAACGGACTGACGGTGCGAGCGTTCAACGCGGTCTACTACCGCAATGGCCGGCGTCAGGCGGGACGCACGCCCCAACCATACGAGCCATTCTTCTATCCGCTCGACCGGATCGGTGGGTGGAACCGCATGTACGGCAAGCGCGGGCTATATCAGTACCAGTCGGTGGTGCCGCCGGCCGTGGCGCGCGACGCGACGAAGGCGATGCTCGAGGCGATCTCGGCGTCGGGGGAGGGGTCGTTTCTCGCCGTGCTGAAGACGTTTGGCGACGCTCCGTCGCCAGGCCTGCTGTCCTTTCCACGCGCTGGTACGACCTTGGCGCTCGATTTCGCCAATCGCGGCGCCTCGACCCTCGCGCTGATGGCGCGGCTCGACGCCATCGTGCGCGAGGCCGGCGGGCGGCTCTACCCGGCCAAGGACGGCCGTATCCCGGCGGCGATGTTCCGCGCCGGCTATCCGAACTGGGAGGATTTCGCGCGGCATGTCGATCCCGGCTTCTCGTCGAGCTTCTGGCGGCGGGTGAGCGAGGGAGAGCCGGGATGAAGGTCATCATCCTCGGTGCGACCTCGGCGATCGCCGAGGCGACCGCGCGGCTCTATGCCAGTGAAGGCGCGGAGTTGCTGCTTGTCGCGCGGCAGCCCGAGCGCCTCGCGACGATCGCCGCCGACCTCAAGTTGCATGGCGCGGCGCGGGCCGAGACGGCGGTGCGTGACCTCGCCGACAGCGACGGCATCACCGAGGCGTTCGCCGGGTTTATCGCGACGCTGGGCGGGGTCGATCATGTGCTGCTCGCCTATGGCGTGCTCGGCGACCAGAAGGCGGCCGAGCACGATCCGGGCGAGGAGCAGGCGAGCCTCCGCATCAATTTCACCAGCGCCGCCGCCTGGACGCTGGTCGCGGCCGAGATGCTGGAGGGCCAAGGGCACGGCACGCTGGTCGTGCTCGGCTCGGTCGCTGGCGATCGCGGCCGGCGCGGCAATTTTGTCTACGGCGCCGCCAAGGCGGGACTCGCGGCGCTGGTCGAAGGCATCGCGCATCGCTTCGCGGGCAAGGGACTACGCGCGGTCATCGTCAAGCCCGGCCCGGTCATTACGCCGATGACCGACGGGTTCGCCAACCGCAAGGGACTGATGTGGGCGACACCGGGAACGGTCGCGGCAATCGTGCGCCGCGCCGCCGATCGCGGCGGGCCCATCGTCTACGCGCCGTGGTTTTGGCGCTGGCTCATGCTGGTAATCCGCCTGCTGCCGCCGGCGGTGTTCAACCGGCTCGACATCTGATCGGAGCCCGACTGATCAGAGGCCGACGAGCCGCGCGCTCTCCTGCCACAGCGCCTCGCCGAGGCTGTCGTCGCGCGCCGCGGTGTCGGGCTCGGCGATGCGCTTGTCGATGACATAGGCGCCGTGAAACGGGGTCGGATTCGTGACGGTCGCGAGAAAGACCGAATTCTCCGCGCCCTTCTCCGGGCCGGACAGGAACATCTTGGCGAGGCGCCAGCCAAGCCCCGCGATGATCCCCGCGTTGTTGCCGATCTGCGTCGCGATAACCCCCGGGTGCAGACAGCTCACGGCGACGACGGCCGGGTCGAGGCGCCGCGCGAGAGCGCGGGTGAAAAGGATGTTGGCGAGCTTCGAGCGGCCATAGGCAGAAAGCGGGTTCCATACCGCTGGCCAGGTCAGCATCGTCGGGTCGAGCCGCGCGCCGCGATGCGCCTGTGAGGCGACGGTAACGACCCTCGCGGGCGCCGATTGCCTGAGCCGGTCGAGTAGCAGGTTGGTCAGCAGAAAGGGTGCGAGATGGTTGACCGCCATCGTGATCTCATAGGCGTCGGCGGAAAATCCCGCTTGCGACGCGATCATCCCGGCGTTGTTGACCAGCACGTCGATCCGCTCGTGCCGTGCGAGCAGCTCGGCGGCGAGCTTGCGCACCTCGTCGAGGCTCGAAAAATCGGCAAGCGCGGTGTCGGTTTCGGCCCCTGCCGCGCGTTCCGCGACAAAGCCGCGCGCGGCTTCGAGCCGTTCGGGGTCGCGGCCGACCATGACGACCCGCATCCCGGCGCGCGCCAGCCCGAGCGCGGTATGAAGCCCGATCCCGGCGTTCGCGCCGGTGACGACGGCGAGCTTCGCCGCGCTAGTTGCCATCGCTGGGGATGAACCCCTTCGCCTTGATGACCGCCTGACCGGTTGGGCCCGTCAGCAGCTTGATGAACGCCGCGCTCGCCTCGCGCTCGCCGCCTTTGCTCAGCAAACCGACGGCATAGATCAGGTCCGGGGTCTGCAATTGCTCGGGGATCGGGCCGACGATGTCGATGCCCGGGGTATTCATCAGCTCGCTCATCGGCTGCAGGCCGATCTCGGCTTCGCGCTTCGCTACGGCTTCGCCGACCGCCGGTGTCGCGCCGGCATAGCCCCTGATCAGCACGGTCTTCGCCTCGATCGCGTCGGCGATGCCGAGATCGCGCATGACCTGCGCCATGTGGATACCGCTGGTAGCGCCGCTCGCCGGGTCGGTGTAGGCGATCGACTTCGCGGCGAGCATCGCCTTCTTGAAGGCGTCGACCGAGCTGATGTCAGGCTTGGGCGCGCCGCTGGGCACCACGAGCGCCAATGGCGAACGCCCGAGCACGACGACGCTGCCGGCGACGATCGCCCCGGCGGTCTCGAGCTTCTGCAGGCGCGGCTTGGTCGTTACCGCGACATCAAAGACCTCGCCGTCTTTCAGACGTCTCTCGACATAGCCGGCGGTGTCGAAGGTATACGTGATGTGGTTCCCAGTGCCGCTCTGGAAGGGCGTCATCAGCTCCTGCAGTACCGAGCGCGTCGCGCCGGCGCTCAGCACCGTGACATCGCCGGCGAGAGCAGGCGTCCCGCCGCCAAGGGCAAGCGCCAGTGCGGCGAGCCAGAGGAGTCGCTGCATCCGGGGTCTCCTAGATCTCGTCCAGCCCGTTCGACCAGCGCCGGCAGAGATGGTGCGCGATCGCAAGCGGCTGCGGGATCGAAACCTTGTCCGGGTTGTCCTCGCCGGAGGCGGCGCGGGCGACCATCTCGCGGATTTCCCCGCGCTCGAACCAGCGCGCCTCGGCCAGTTCCTCAGGGTCGATGGTGATGTCTTCGCTCACGCCTTCGGCGAGGAAGCCCATCATCAAGGTCGACGGGAAGGGCCAAGGCTGCGCCGCGAGGTATTTCACCCGGCCGACCTTGACGCCGCTTTCCTCCTTGACCTCGCGCCGCACCGCTTCCTCGGGCGTCTCGCCCGGCTCCATGAACCCGGCGAGACAGGAGAAGCGCTGGCCCGGCCGCCGCTTGTTGCGGCCTAAGAGCGCGCGCTCGCCGCGCACCACCAGCATGATCGAGACGGGATCCGAGCGCGGATAGTGGCTCGCTCGGCAGTTCGGGCAGCGCCGCGTCCATCCGGCCGAGGACACATTCGTCGGCGTGCCGCATTGCGCGCAGTAGCCATGCCGCGTGTGCCAATCGAGCAGCGACCGCGCTTCGGCCAGGATCGCCGCGTCGCCCGACGGCACCAGCGGCGCCAGCGCCCGCACATCGACATTCTCGGCGGTGGCATTGGAGGCGCTGTCGCTGCCGGTGGCGTCGAGCGCGAAATGCGCCCGGCCGTCGTCGTCGACACCGAGAAAGATGCACATCGCGCCGGCCGCGATGCGCTCCTGCCAGGGTCCGAGCGGCTGCCATTCAAGCGCCGGGTTCGCCATGTCGTGGATCGCCGGCTTCAGATCGTAGAGCGGCAGGATGCGGCTCTCGAAATCGGCCAGCAGCCCGCCGATCCATTCCTTGTCGCGCCGACGCTCGCTGACTCGGTCGAGCGGATTGCCGGCAAAGCAGTAGATGTCTTCCATGCGTCTGATGCTAATGCATTTCTCGGAAAGGCAGCAGCCCCGGGGATTTATTGCGGATTTATTGCCCGGGCGGCTTCGCTGGCGCGCCGCCTGCGGCCTCGGCGAGCAGCGAGACCTTGGCGAACCCGGCATGGTTCACGACGTCGAGTAAATCCATCAGCGTGCCGTACTCGATCCCGCGATCGCCGCGGACATAGACGATGCGGGTCGGGTCTTGCGACGCCAGCTCGCCCAGCTGCTTTTTGAGGTCGTCGCCCATCACCTTGTCGTCGCCGATATAGGTCTCGCCGTCCTTGTTGATCGACACGACCAGCGGCTGCTGCGGTGTGGTGATCTGGGCGGCGCTCGACTTCGGCAGGTTGATCGGCACGCCGACGGTCAGGAGCGGCGCCGCCACCATGAAAATCACCAGAAGCACCAGCATGACGTCGACCATTGGCGTCACGTTGATCTCGGCGAGCGGCGTGTAGCTCTCGTCGCCGGTGTCGCCCGAGGGCGGGAGGCGCATCGCCACGGTCAGCTGCCCCCCGCCGCGGCGCGGCTCAACAGCCCGCTGCTGCGGCCGATGAGGCCGTGCATCATCCCGGCGAAGCGGCCGATCTCGACGGTGAACTTGTTGTAGGCGACGACCGCGGGGATGGCGGCGGCGAGGCCCATCGCGGTCGCGAACAGCGCATCGGCGATGCCCGGCGCGACCACCGCGAGACTGGTGTTGTTGGCGGCGGCGATCGCGTTGAAGCTGCGCATGATCCCCCACACCGTGCCGAACAGGCCGACAAACGGTGCCGCCGAGCCCAGTGTCGCGAGAAACGGCAGCCGGTATTCGAGCTGGCGCAGCTGGGCGCCCAGCGCCAGACGCATCGCGCGGTCGATGCGCTCGCGTCGCTCGGCCATCGATTCCGCCGACTCGTCGGCAAAGGCGACGCATTCCTCGACGCCGGCGGCGAGCACGGCGCCGGCCGGATGGTCGGCATCGGCGCTATAGCGTTCGCCGACCAGCTCCTCGGCGCTGCGCGCGCCGGCGGCGCGCGACGCCCAGCCCTGAGCCGATCGCCGTGCGACGCGCAGGCGCAGGATCTTGTCGACGATGACCGCCCAGCTCCACACCGAACCGGCGAGCAGCAGCAGCAGCACGATTTTGACGACGATATCGGCGTTGAGAAACAGCTCGATAATCGACAGCGGAGCAGAGTCATTCACGACGGGGCATTTCCCTCTAGCGCGAAGCGGCCGGTTGCGACCGGCCGCACCATATCGCACATGCGAATAATTTGCAGCGACGGCGCGAACCATCCCTGGCGGACGATCGGCGCCGTTACCTTCTTGGCTTTCATTGTTTTTATCGGTGGCGATTCTCCGGCGGCGGCCTATTTGCCGTCGCGTTCGAGCGCGGCCTTGATGTCCGCCATCGGGACCTTGATCGTGACCCCGGCGCGCTCTTTCTGCAGCTCCATCGCGACACGCGAGTCGCGGCCGTCCCAGCCGCGGTTGAGCGCCGAGGTCAGCTCCATCAGCGCCAGATTGGCCATCGGCATCGGCACCTTCATTTCGCGCGCGAGCTCGGTGGCGAGAGAGACGTCCTTGTGTGCGAGGCGCAGCGCGAAATCGGGTGGGTCGTAATAATCCGAGAGGAAATGGTCGCCCAGGGAGTCAAACGTCCGCCGCCGGCCGCCGGCGCCCTGCCGCACCGCTTCCCACAAGGCCAACGGTTCGACCCCGGCCTTGACCCCCATCGTGAAGACCTCGGCGAGGCAGGTCTGAACCGCATAGCCGGCGCAATTATGCACCAGCTTGGCGACCGAGCCGGCGCCGATCGGGCCGCTATAGCGCGCGGCGTCGCCGATCGCGTCGAGCACCTTTTTATGCCGGTTGAATTGCTGCTCGTCGCCGCCGATCCACAGCGCGAGACGCCCGGACGCGGCGCCCTTCGGCCCGCCGCTGACCGGCGCGTCGAGCATGTAGACATTTTTCTCGGCGAACGCCGCGTTGATCCGGCGCACCACGGTCGGCGAATTGGTCGACAGATCGAAATAGGCGGTGTCGGGCTTCATGCCGGCGAGCAGGCCGTTCGGCCCGAGCGCCACGGCCTCAACCTCGGGCGGGCCAGGGAGCGAGGTGAAGATCACATCGCATTGCTCGGCGAGCGCCTTCGGGCTGTCGGCCCACACCGCGCCGGCCGCGAGGAAGCGCTCGGCGGACGCCCGTCGGATGTCGTGGACGACCAGCTCGTAGCCGGCCTTTTGCAGATTGCCCGCCATGCCGTTGCCCATGGTGCCGAGCCCGATAAATCCGACCTTCATTGCGTATTTCCTCCAGACAGAAATCTCCCTCTCCCCGCGAGTGGGGGAGAGGGGCGGGTGAGGGGCGGAAGCGCCTCAGTGCTTGTCGAACACGTCCTTGGCGACGAGCGCCGCGGTCATCGCCGCCGGCCACCCGGCATAGAAGGCGAGATGGGTGATGACTTCGCTGAGCTCGGTCTTGGTGACGCCGTTGTTGAGCGCACGCTCGAGATGGCCGACGAGCTGCTTTTCGCGGCCGAGCGCGATCAGCGTCGCGACGACGATCAGGCTGCGGTCGCGCTTTGACAGTTGCGGGCGCTCCCAGACCTCGCCGAACAGCCACTTCTCGGTGTAGCCGATCAGATCGGGAACGGTGTCGCGGACCGCGTCGCGCGCGGAACTGGGCTGTGACTGAGCCATTGGGGGTCTCCGATTGTGGTTGGGGGTAGGATCGGCTGCGACGCTACCACGCGCTCGCTTGTCGCCGCCACATGGAGCATGATGCCGCCGCCTTTGCCTACTCAGCCAGGAGTCTTCTGATGTCG
>Ga0210398_10005463_pt1 | contig 11792 bp, 7 predicted proteins | sample IncBWC4OmetaG_FD_161047 | JGI IMG/M metagenome (GOLD analysis project Ga0210398, IMG submission 161047) | Forest soil microbial communities from Barre Woods Harvard Forest LTER site, Petersham, Massachusetts, United States - Inc-BW-C-4-O | ecosystem: Environmental > Terrestrial > Soil >... | reverse complement strand
CAGGCGTCGAAATTGCGGCTTGCATCAAAGGAACGAATCTTTTCGACTACTCTCAACCATGTTTGCTGGAACAGGTCTTCCGCCTCGGCGGGCTGCCGCACGATGCGCAGCAGGTACCGATACAGGCGATTCTGGTACCGGGTAATCAGTTCCGAGAGAGCGTTCAGGTCGCCTCGGCGAAGCCGGACCACATCCGCATCCACTGCCACAAGCCCCTCCAGCGATAGTGCGGTCGCCCCCACCATACTCGTAATACGGATGAGTGCCCAAAAAAGACGCAAGAGATGCAGTTGCTAGATTGGTGTTGCTAGGTATCTCAATGACAGAAATTTTCGGAGACTCCCTCGTACCTTGCATCCTTTTGAGGTTCTCGTCCGTATTTCCCAAAGTGCTCAAATGCACAGTACAAAGCGCAGGAGCGCAACTCAGATCCTGAATTGCTCTTCCATAGGAGGTTGACATGCATGACACAAAGGAGCGGTTGTCTCTATTTTGGATCTTCGCGTTATTGAACTACCTGTATGCGGACGTTGTTGCCCTGTGGTCTCTAGCCGACGCCCCACATCTCCCACCATGGGCTCTGCTGGGTTCAGCGGTCTTGATGGAGATACCCATCGCCATGATTGTGGCGTGTCGACTACTTCCGTTTAGAGCGAACCGGCTGGCGAATATCATCGCGGGTGCAATCTTGACCCTTGTAAACGGTTTCCTGACCTTCGTTCCGCCTCTTTTCGGTGCCCGGACGCCCGCTCTTCCTGAGTACTTGTTCTTCGCGACAATCGAAACTGTATGCACCTCGGTCATCATCTGGCAGGCGTGGACTTGGTCAGAGGTAAAGCCAGCACCTAGTTCGGAGCGGGTCGTCCGCCAACCGGAAGCTGGGATCACTTCTTCTTAACTTCTTAACTGCCGGATTGCTCAAAAATGTGCTCGAACGATCCGTGTCTTCGGAGCTCATCGTGCCGACCGCGAACGGCAGGGTCGAACCGTAATCGCCTTAAACAATGGTTACTTCCGAATTGTCCGTCCTCCGACCACCATCGCGGATGGACCCTGGCAAATCTCTGATAGGCACAACTCGGCGAGCAGCGCCTCATGCACCTTGTTTGTGCTGCTCGGCCGTCCGCCGTGTCAGTTGCTCCCACAATCCGCGCGCCGAGAGGATGACGGAGAACAGCCCGGTAACACCGAGCGCGAGGAGTGTCCAGATAAAGAAGAAGGCGCCGTTGGACTTGGCGATCGCTCCGCCGACTCCCGCCCCCTTCATATGGATGACAGGCACGACCAACCCAAGGAGCGACCCGAGGAGGATGATCACATACCCCGATCGCCTTTCGGCCAGCACCAGCGTTCCGTACAGCCAAATGACCAGGATGGGCACCGCAATGAGGTTGGAAAGCGTTCCCGGCTCCATCCCGCGAACGATGTCGTCCGTCAGGTGAAACGTAAAGAAGAGGATCGAGAGCAGAGACGCGACGGTTAACATAACGTTGGGTTTCATTGGATATTCTCCTTGTTACACTGAAGGCCCTGACCTTGGGTTGCGCGAGGGATACCACTTTTTACCCTAGGTTGAGTGTGCCCTGCTCGTCAGCCAGGTTGCAACATAGCGGGATTGTTGGCGTTAAATCGCGGTTACACTCGTTGGCCATTGAAGCTGGGGGTTTTGAGTTAATGATCGATATTCGCCTAATTGCAAGATTCGTCAGATCGGCTGCAAAATCAAAGCAACGCACTTCTTCGTGCTGTCGTACGGAAGTCGGTGACCGGCAATAATGGACCACATGCTCAACCGGCGCACTTTCCTCAAGACCAGCGCAGCTTCCCTTCCATTGGCCGCCGCCATCCAGACGCTCAATCCTGCGACGGTCTCAGCGGAAACAATCGCCGACGCAGCCATCGGCGGCGCGGCTCCGAAACTCATTCCTCTGCCAGCTAGGCTGGCTCCGGTCGATCCGTCCATCTTGTCCTGGCAACAGAACATTCGGCGCGTCGGTCAGAGCAACATGACCGAGCACGATCCGGCCGTGATGAACATTGAACAATGGGCAGACTACTGGCACTCGGCCGGCGCCGACATCGTTTTCATCAGTGTGACCGGCATCCTCGCCTTCTACCCCTCAAAGGTCCAGTTTCACCGCCACGGAAAGTTCCTCAATGGCCGCGACTTCTTTGGCGAATGTGTCGTCGCCGCCCGCAAGCGCGGAATGCGCGTCGTGGCCCGCATGAGTCCGGACCTGAATTGGGGCGATGCCCTTGAAGCCCATCCGGAGTGGGCTATGCGCGACGGCAATGGCTCCGTTCTCTTCAGTGGCGAAGACCCGCGCTTGTTCCGCACCTGCATGTTCACTCGCTACATGGACGACTACGTCCCGGCCATCATGCGCGAAATCAATTCGCTCTACGACGTGGATTGCTTCTACACCAACGGATGGCCTCCCATCGGCAGTCTGCCCAACTGCCATTGCGCCGTCTGTAGCAAGCTTCCCCCACCCAACACTGCAGCCTACTGGCGCACTTTCAATGATCGCGTCGTCGAGTTGTGGCACAAGTACGACGGCATCGCCAAAGAAAAGAAGTCCGACAGCTTTTACTTCGCAAATCTTGGTGGCAATGTCCGCTGCGGCCCCAACCTCGATCGCCTAGGCAAAACCGCGGTCTGGTTCCAGGCCGACAATCAGGGCCGCACGTCCGATGATCCCGCGGTCTGGGGATGCAGCCTGCAAGGCCGCGTGTGCAGCGCCATCATGGACGGAAAATTCGCCGCCAACGTCTCCGCCGCTTACTCGACTGGCACGGTCCGCTGGCGCAACGCCTCCAAAAATCCCGCTGAAGCAAGAATGTGGTTGAACGAAACGCAGGCCAGCGGCATGGCGCTCTACTACCACTTCATCGGCTCGGAAGCGGGATTCGGAGAAGATCGCCGCTGGCAAAAACTCGGCTCCGATTATTTTCAGTGGGCGAAGAAACACGATGCCCACCTGAAGCCCCGCCGATCCCTCGCAAACATCGGCGTCATCATGGGACAGAGCACGCAACTCCTATATCCGGCTCCCGCCGGCGCTCAGGCTCACGACTACATGCGCGAGACGACACACGGGATCTATGCGACGCTCCTCAATGGCCGATTCGCCTTCGACTTCGTACACGAAGACCGCCTCGACCTCGAACGCATCAGCAAATACCGTGCCCTGCTTCTGCCGAACATTGCCATGCTTAGCGACCGCCAGTGCCAGCAGATCCGAGACTACGTCCGCTCCGGAGGGTCAATCATGGCGAGCTTCGAAACGGGCCTCTACGACGAGAACCTGCAGCGGCGCGAGGAATTTGCCATCGCCGACCTGCTCGGCATTAGCAAGGCTGGAGATGTTATCGAAACGAACGGCAACGCCTACTACGGCCGCATTGAACGCAGTCATCCGATCCTTGACGGCTTCTCGAACACCAACTGGCTGCCGGGAGCGCAAAACCGTGTACCCGTGAAATCGGTGCCAGATCCGGTTCTGACTGTTGTCCCTGGCTTCGTGCAGTATCCTCCGGAATTGGCCTACCCACCCGCCTCGCACACCGATGAGCCAGCAGTGGTGCTGCGTGAAGTCGCCTCCAGCCGCCTAGCCTACTTTCCTGGAGACATCGAACGAACCTTCTGGCTTACCGGTCATGGCGATCTCCTGCGCCTATTGCAGAACACCATCCGCTGGATCACTCAAGATGAAGCCGTCGTCAACGTTGACGGCGATGGATTCCTCGAGTTCTTTGCCTGGGAAACGACGCCGGGTTACGCCATCCACCTGCTCAATTACACGAACCCGAACGCCTACCACGGGTGGCTGAGCACGGTCTACCCGCTGGGTCCGCAAACCGTCAGCATGACGTTGCCCAGCGGAGTGAAGGTCCGCGCCGTGGACCTGCTTCGCTCCGATAGGACAATTCCCTTCCGGCTCGAAGGCGCGGTGTTGCGTTTTACCATACCTCGGGTGGACGACTACGAGATCGCCGCGGTGACTGTCGGATAAGCAGTTTGGTCTGGGAAATATCCCGATTTCACTCAGTGACCCGTCCGCGGATGCCGATGGGTGCTTCTATGAGAAGGTCATAAAAGTCGCGGCGGCCCTCCTTATTTTCTTTCGACGTTGGCAAGAACGTCGGTGGCGGCTTGGAGAGATGTCAAGGGCGTTGTCGTAAGGGAACGTTCATCTTGAGCTTTGACAGCTCTCCAGGCCACTTCATAATCGAGCTGGGAACGAAGCGAAACGCAGTTCAGTTGAGCTTCGTTCCTTAGTGGAAGGGGTTCGGTTTGGGGGCATGCAACCGGTGTGGTTGGCCACGCAGAGGTGCTGAGTGCTAAGGCCTGATCAACAGCAGCGCACCCACTGCTGATTTCAACACTTAGCCTGACCGGCGCGTTTCGGCCATTGGTCGCTTCAGTTTGGGCGTGAGGATTATGACCTTCGCATGGAGAGGGTTGATGACATCGACCGCATACATCGAATCAGAAAACGAGATAGAGTCGTCGCCTTCAATGAACACTTCCCATTTTGCACGCCAAGACAGTTTGGATTTCAGTGCTTGCTCAAAATCTTCGCGGCTCAGTCCTGCGCCGTTTAAGAGTAGCTGGCTTAGTGGACCGTGCTACTTGCACGGACCGCGTCCAAGTGCGGTACGAGCAGAACGAAGTGTGCCAAGCCTTACGCTACTCGCCGTGACCAATCGCCTGTTCCGCAGTCTTGCCAGGGATTCTGACCAGTTCATGCCACGAGGTCGGCCCTTCGCTGCCCGCGACATAGTTGGGGAAGTCCGGCGCCGGTAACTGCGCCCATGCTTCTTCAATCGGTGTAATGATGCGCCACTCCGCTTCTACTTCGTCTCGGCGCGTAAAGAGAGTTGCGTCGCCACGCATTGAGTCGAGCAGCAGAGTTTCGTACGCAACCGGCCCCTTCGATCCGAAGCTCGCTTGGTAAGAGAAGTTGGCTTGAACCGTCACCGTCCGGACCTGCGTTCCTGGTCGCTTCGCGTCGAATGCGATCGAGATTCCCTCGTCCGGCTGAATGCTAATTGTGATGACATTCGGATCAATACCCGAGGACGTGCTCGCAAACAATGCCTGCGGCGTCGGCTTGAGATGAACGCGGATCTCCGTCAGATTTCGTGCAAGACGCTTCCCGGTCCGGATGTAGAAAGGAACTCCGGCCCAACGCCAGTTCTCAATCTGGAACTTTACCGCCGCGTAGGTCTCGGTTGCGGAGTTGGGGTTCACGCCTAGCTCTTGCCGATAGGCCGGCGCCGGTTTCCCATCAATCACGCCGGAACCATACTGCCCGCGAACGGTGAATCGTGCCACATCCTCGACACTCATCGGTCGAATGGATCGAAATACCTGCACCTTTTGCTCACGTACCGAGTCCGCATCAAACGCCACCGGTGGCTCCATGGCAGTCAGCGCCAGTAACTGAAGCAGATGGTTAGCCACCATATCGCGCAGGGCGCCTGTCTCTTCGTAGAACGCCGCGCGGTTCTCGACTCCCACCGTTTCAGCCGCGGTGATCTCCACATAGTCGATGTAGTTCCTGTTCCACACCGGTTCGAACAACGAGTTGCTGAAACGGAAGACCAGGATGTTCTGGACTGTCTCTTTGCCAAGATAGTGGTCGATTCGATACACCGCTGTCTCGTCGAATACGCCGTGCACCACATCATTCAGTGCGTTCGCCGATTCCAAGTCCCGCCCGAAGGGTTTCTCCAGAACAATTCGCGTCCATCCACGATCGCGGCGGTTCAGTCCAACCGCTCCCAACCCTTCAATGATGGGTCCCGCTACCGATGCCGGCGTCGAAACATAGAACAAATGGTTTGGGCTCGAACCATTCTTCCTCATCTCCTCTAGACGAGCGCGCAACTGCGGATAGAACTTCGGATCGCTGATGTCACCTGTCATGTAGTTCAGTCGCGTTTCAAAGTCTGCCCATCCCGACTCGCTGAAGTTGCGGGTATCTTTCGCCTTGGCGGCGGCCTCCCCGGTCTTCCTGCGAAACTCTTCAGAACTCATTGGCGTGCGGCCGATACCGAGAACTTCGAACTCAGGGTTCATGCAGCCTTCACACGCCAGGTTGTAGAGGCCCGGGATGAGCTTTCGCTTGGTCAGATCGCCCGAAGCTCCAAAGATGATCAGGACGCACGAACCTCCGGTTGCCAACGGTTGTCGCGACAGTTTCTCGAGGGGACTGGCTTGGATATTCGCAGACATAATCTTCTCCCTATAGATGCTCTCGATATCGATTTCGAATCGTAACCGGAAACTGACCTACTCCAGCGAGTTTTTCTGTGCATCTTTGGTTGCAGCTGGGCCGGCGCTCTTTCGCATACGAACGACAATTCCACCTTCCTCGAAGCGCACTTCATCCATCAGCGCTTTCATCAGGTAGATGCCCCGTCCAGGAACGGATCCGATGTTTTCGGGGGCGGTAGGATCCGCGATCATATTAGTGTCAAATCCTCGTCCCTCGTCCTTTACCGCGATCGAGACTTCATCGGCTTTACAGCGGCAACGAACATAGACGTGTTTTGCAGGATTCTCATGATTTCCGTGAATGATCGCGTTCGCGAGTGCCAATGTTTCGTATAACCAAAATCGACATCAAGGGTCTAGAGCCTACACATGAGCAAGGATGAGGCCATGCCCGGAGCTGCCTTTGAAGTTCAAGGAATACCGGAATACCTAACGTTGGCCTGTGGTTATGTTGATCAAAGCTGACTGGTTAACAGTTTTGGAATGGCTTAGGGATTCTGCCTTGTGCGGCAACGCACAAATTGTCTGAATCCTTAAGGCCGGTTGATAAATCTGAAGGATAAATCTGAAGCAGTACGGACAGAGATCGTTCCCGTTTTCTGTTTTTGGGGCAACCGCTATGGGGCAACCGCTGGATGTGGGGATAGCGTTTTCGACGCGTAACTGGAATCTCTGTAAAGCGCGACTTTGTTGCCTTTTCGAGTTCCTTCCCCGTCTGTTGGTGGGTTGCACTAAAACCGACCAAAGTCGGTCCATTAGTTAGGTGGGTGGTTCGCGCCTTCGAGTGAAACACTCAAAGACGTTGTTCGCGACCTGAGAGGATTTATGGCGAAACGAATGCTCCTAATGTTGGCTCTGACGGTGATCGTCGTCGCGGGCCTTGGCTTCACGAAGTATCACCAAATAGAGGCGGCGACTCACATGATCATGCAGCCTCCTCCGGAGGCCGTTACGACAATCGTAACGAAGCAGGAAAAGTGGCCCGCAACCCTGAATGTGATCGGAACGGTGGCCGCTGTTCAGGGCGTGACCGTGAGCGCGGACCTTCCGGGCACCGTCGATAGGATTGCTTTCGAGTCCGGCAAATTTGTCAATGCAGGAGACGTTCTCGTCGAGCTCGATACTCGTCAGGAACGCGCTCAGTTGGCCGCGGCCGAGGCGCAGCGCGATCTTGCTCGGATCAATTTCGGCCGAACTCAGGAACTCGTAAAGGCGGGCGTCATCGCACAGATGGAGTATGACAATATGACGGCCCAGAAGAATGCGACGGAAGCCCAGGTGGGAGAGATCCGTGCCACGATTGCGCGAAAGACGATTCGGGCGCCGTTTTCGGGCGTCCTGGGTATCCGCCAGATCAACCTTGGACAATACCTGTCGGCTGGTGAGGCAATCGTACCTCTTCAGTCGATAACACCGATCTATGTGAACTTCGGGGTCCCGCAGCAAGACGCGCCTCAAGTGCGCGTGGGCCGGATTCTTCGTGTGGCGACTAACGATGCAACTCACGCTGAATTCATGAGTCGCGTAACCGCAATTGACTCGATTGTGAACGAAGCAACCCGCAACGTTCAGGTCCAGGCGACGCTGGCTAATCCTGCAGGAAAACTGCATCCAGGCATGTTCGTGCAGGTGGAACTGGTCACCGGCGCCGACCACTCAGTCATCACCCTACCCGCGTCTGCAATTAATTACGCGCCCTATGGCGACTCGGTCTACGTGGTCACTGATCTAAAAGATCCGAGTGGCAAGACATACCGCGGCGTGCGTCAACAGTTCGTAAAGATTGAGGGCTCACGCGGGGATCAGGTCGCGGTGGTCTCGGGTGTCAATCCCGGGGACGAGGTGGTAAGTTCCGGCGTCTTCAAGCTGCGCAATGGCGCTGCCGTTCAGATCAATAACAAGGTTCAGCCCGAGAACAATTCGGCTCCCAAACCGCAGGATAGCTAAATGAGATTTACTGACCTTTTTATCAAGCGGCCCGTCCTCGCAATTGTCGTCAGTCTGGTAATCCTGATTGCGGGATTGCAGTCCATTCGTTCGTTGAGCGTGCGTCAGTACCCGCGCAGTGATATCGCGGTGGTGCAAGTCACGACGGTGTATGTCGGCGCTAACGCGGATCTGGTTCGTGGTTTCATCACCACGCCGCTGGAGCGCGTGATCGCCAGCGCGGATGGAATCGACTACATGGAATCGTCGAGCGCTCAGGGTCTCAGCACGATTACTGTGCACCTGAAGCTTAACTTTGACACGAACGCCGCGCTAACGCAGATCCAGGCAAAGCTGGCACAGGTTCGCAACGATCTGCCTCCGGAATCGCAGGCGCCGGTCATCGATCTGCAAACGGCTGACAACCAGTTTGCAGCTATGTACTTGGGCTTTTCGTCGGCGAGTCTCGACCAGAATCAGATAACCGACTATCTGACCCGCGTTGTACAGCCGAAGTTGAGCGCCATCAGCGGCGTGCAGCGTGCCGATATCCTCGGCGATCGTACCTTCGCCATGCGCGTCTGGCTCAAGCCCGAGAAGATGGCGGCGCTTGGCATTTCTGCTTCGGCCGTGCGCGACGCCTTATCCAAGAATAATCACCTTTCTGCGCTAGGACAGACGAAGGGTTCCATGGTGTCGGTGAATCTAATCGCCAACACTGACTTGCGCACGCCCGAAGAATTTCGCCAGCTCGTGGTAAAGCAAGATAAAGGAGTCGTCGTGCGACTCGGTGAGATCGCCGACGTCGTGCTGGGCGCACAGAACTACGATCAAGACGTTCGCTTCAATGGAGAGACGGCGACCTTCATGGGCATCTGGGTGCTCCCTACCGCCAACTCCCTGGAAGTGATTAAGAATGTCCGCGCAGCGCTCCCCGAAATCCAAGCACAGTTGCCGCCAGGCATGAAGGCCGGAGTTCCTTATGATTCGACGGCTTACATCCAGGACGCGATCAACGAAGTGCTTCACACGCTGACTGAGACGCTTCTCATCGTCGTCGTTGTCATCTTCTTGTTTCTCGGGTCGATGCGCTCGGTCCTCATCCCGGTGGTCGCGATCCCGATTTCGCTCATTGGCGCTGTGTTCTTGATGCTAGCGTTCGGCTTCACCATCAATCTTCTGACTCTGCTCGCCATCGTGCTCTCGGTTGGCTTGGTAGTGGACGACGCGATTGTGATGGTTGAGAACGTCGAACGCCACCTCCATATGGGAAAGCCCCCGGTGCGGGCTGCGATAGATGCCGCTCGCGAATTGGTGGGCCCGATCATCGCCATGACAATCACACTGGCTGCGGTGTATGCGCCGGTCGGTATTCAGGGCGGCTTGACGGGCGCGCTGTTTCGCGAGTTCGCGTTCACTCTTGCAGGAGCTGTGATCGTGTCCGGCGTAGTGGCCCTTACTCTTTCGCCGATGATGGGGTCGAAGTTGCTACGTGCCGGAGACACGGAAAACGGCTTCGCGGGTTGGGTAAACCGGCGCTTCGAAAGCGTGCGAAATGCATACGCTCGATCTTTGTCTGGGACGCTTCAATACAGGCCGGTGGTCTTTGTTCTTTGGGCAATTGTTGTGGCGTTGATCGTGCCGTTCTACATGTTTTCGCAGCGCGAACTCGCGCCGGCGGAAGATCAGGGAGTGGTCTTTGGGGTCATCCAAAGCTCCGCGAACTCCACGATCGATCAGACCAACTTGTTCACGACGCAGGTTTACGACGTCTACCATTCGTTCCCGGAGAGTGAAAGCATCTTTCAGATCACGTCCCCAAGCGGCGGTTTCGGAGGCATGGTGACCAAGCCGTGGAGCGAGCGAAAAAAGACCGCCCAACAACTGCTGGTTGAGTCGGTCGGGCCGTTGTCAAAGATCCCCGGCATCCGCGTAATCCCACTCACGCCTCCGTCTCTGCCCGGCGGCGGAAATTTCCCGGTGGAATTCGTGATTACCTCGGCGGCTGAGCCAAGGCAACTCATCGACTTCGCCAACCAACTCGTGCAGAAGGCATTTGCAAGCGGCATGTTCATTTTTGCCGACACTGATCTCAAGTTTGACCAGCCTCAGGCTGAGGTCGTCTTCGACCGCGACAAAGTCCGCGCTCAAGGTGTGGATCTGACCCAGGCCGGTCAGGATCTTTCCACAATGCTGGGTGGCGATTACGTGAACCGCTTCAGCATCCAGGGTCGGAGCTACAAGGTCATACCGCAGATCAAGCGCACCGAGCGTTTGACTGCCGATCAACTGGAAAAGATTTACGTCACCGGATCTGACGGCAAGCTGGTTCCGCTATCGACGTTCGCCACACTGAAAAACACCACCGAGCCACGGGAACTGAAGAAGTTTCAGCAACTCAACGCGGTGACGATTCAGGCCGTGATCCCTCCTAACGTGCCGCTCGACAAAGCGTTGGGTTTCTTGGAAGATCAGGCGAAGGCCATCTTGCCGCAAGGCTTCACTGTCGACTACTCCGGCGAGTCGCGCCAGCTTCGTGTGGAAGGCAGCAAATTTCTTGGCACTTTCCTGCTGTCGGCCGTCTTGATCTACTTGGTGTTGGCGGCGCAATTCGAAAGCTTCCGCGACCCATTCATTATTCTGGTGGGCTCGGTGCCGCTGGCCGTTTCCGGGGCGCTGATGTTCTCCTTCCTTGGGCTAACGACACTTAACATCTACAGTCAGGTAGGACTGATCACACTGGTCGGCTTGGTGTCGAAGAATGGCATCCTCATTGTAGAGTTCGCCAATCACCTCCAGGAAACGGGCAAGACCAAGCTCGCCGCAGTCATAGAAGCAGCATCGACCCGGCTACGTCCGATTCTGATGACGACCGCAGCTACCGTGATGGGTCACTTTCCTCTGGTTCTTGCAAAAGGCCCCGGCGCAGGAGCGCGTAACAGCATCGGGATTATGCTGGTGAGCGGCATGATCATCGGCACTCTTTTTACCTTGTTCGTAGTACCGTCGATCTACGTGCTGGTGGCGCGGACGCATGCGTCGGTGGCTGAAGAAGAAAGCGCCATGGAAGGCACCTTGGTCGAAGTAGCATAACGACGCTCCCGGCAGAGTCGGCTTGCGAGGACATGCATTGCCCAAGCCGACTCTCTGGCGCGGTGGCGAGGGTCCGTGCAGCTCACAACTTCGTCTTGCCCACAACGGTGAGCTATCCCGCGACCGCTCGCTGAGTTCTACACCGCAGCGTTGACTTCCTTCCACGATTCCAATAAGAATGCCCTTCCGTCTCAAGGAGACAAAACATGCACCAGTTTCGTCGATTTTTCCTCCTGGCAGCTCTCAGCACTTTGGCGTACTCGCAGGACCGGCCTAATGCTCGCTCGATGGTTATTTCGCCGTACGGCATCGTCGCCACTAGCCAGGTGCAAGCTTCGCAGGCCGGTGCACAGATCTTGTCCCGTGGGGGTTCGGCGGTGGATGCTGCCATCGCCGCCAACGCCGTGTTGGGTGTGATGGAACCAGACATGAATGGCTTGGGCGGCGACCTGTTCGCAATCTATTGGGACGCTAAGACTGGAAAGCT
>Ga0210398_10005462_pt1 | contig 11793 bp, 15 predicted proteins | sample IncBWC4OmetaG_FD_161047 | JGI IMG/M metagenome (GOLD analysis project Ga0210398, IMG submission 161047) | Forest soil microbial communities from Barre Woods Harvard Forest LTER site, Petersham, Massachusetts, United States - Inc-BW-C-4-O | ecosystem: Environmental > Terrestrial > Soil >... | reverse complement strand
GGCGGAGATCGGCCGCGGCATTTTCCTCGATCATGCCACCGGCCTCGTGGTTGGCGAGACCGCCGAGATCGGCGATGATGTCTCCATACTGCACGACGTAACCTTGGGCGGCACCGGCAAGGAATGGGAAGACCGCCATCCCAAAATCCGCTACGGCGTCATGATCGGCGCCGGCGCAAAGATCCTCGGCAATATCGAGGTCGGCCATTGCGCCCGCATCGCCGCCGGCTCGGTGGTGACCAAAGCGGTGCCGAACAACGTCACGGTCGCCGGCGTGCCGGCCAAGGTGATCGGCCAGGCCGGCTGCCCGGAGCCGGCGCGCACCATGGATCAGATCTTTCACGACGGCATTTGACGGGAAAAGCCTGTCATCGCTGCGATTGTTGCCGCCGCCATCGCGTGCTATGCGGACCTATTCTCCAGGAGATACTCGGTGGACGTTCAAGAAGTCAGAAAGCTCGACGCCTATTTCAAGAAGCTGTTCGGCAATTCGCGCATCCGCGTGGTGCCGCAGCCGCGCAAGGACGATTTGGCCGAGGTTTTTATCGGCGAGGAGAAGCTCGGCGATCTCAACGTCGACGATGAAGACGACGAGCGCTCCTACAATTTCCGGATGGAAATCGATCTGGGACAGGTGAGCGATATCGATCAGCTCAAGGTCCTCAATACCTACCTCAGGCGCAAATTCGACAACGAGGGCATTCGCGTCGTGCCCCGGCCGAAGAAAAGGGATTCGCTCGAAGCCTATATTGGCGATGAGTTCATCGGCGTGTTGTTCGTCGACGACGAGAAGGGACGCCAAAAATCCTATATTCTCGAAATGCCGATCTTGGATATGGATTTGGCCTGAGCTGACCTGAGCTGCAGTGCCGTCAGTTTTTCTGCGGATGCAGTTGCGCTATCAGCCGGTCGGCACCCGCGGCGACGCCGCGCCAATTGTCGAGCCAGGCGCGCGGAAAGCGCAGCGTGACCTCGGCGGTGTCGATCTGCCGCTCATGCAGGCAGGTGCCACGCACGACGCCGACTTGGCGCGTGCAGCGGGCGAAGAACTCTTCAGGCGTCGCCCCGACATAGACCAAATCCTCGCCGTCGTATGGCGTGCCGGCGCGAAACGGCACGATGGCGAGCCCGTCCGGGCCGGCGCTGGCCTGCGCTTCGATGTAGCGCGGATAAATGGTGCGCAGCCGTGCCGCGGGCGGCAGCATGGAGCCCAGTCCGGCGATGGTCGCGAACAGCCGTTCCGTCGTATCGACCGGCGTTGCTCCAGTATCGCCGTCATTTTCGACCACCGGCTGGTCGGCGCTTTTGGCGTCCGATTGCGGCGGCTTCAGCGACGGCCATAGGAAGGCGAGGTCGACCCGCTCGTGGGGTCCGGGATGGCGCTGCACCGCGGCGCGGATCGCCGCCGGCGGCACATCGAACAGCACATTGGCAACCGTGATCGGCATTGCCGGCGCGTTGAGCGGGACGGGTGTGCTCGGCCAAGTCGGCCACAGCATGTACGAGACGACAATTCCGGCGCCAAGCACCAGCAAAGCGAGGCAGGCAAACGGCAGCATCAGCCTGCCGTGCGCGGTCCGGCGGATATTGCGTCGGGGGAGGACGTGAGCCGTCATGTTTCGTGGCCCGTTTTCAAGAGCCCCATTCAGTACGGCACGCTCGTTAACCTTTCCTTAAGCAAGCCGTGGCGGCCCGCGGCGTCCTCTGCGATGAATTCCGGCCAGAGCATGATCCCGAAAAAGCCTGCCCACGGACTTGATCCGAGGATGGGTACCGGTTTTCGGAAAAGATCATGCTCCTTTGAGGACAAGACCGGAATGTTCACAGCCATGCCGCAGGCGATCACGCCCGAGGCCATCAGTTCGTTTTTCGCGCTGGCCTGGGGCTTTGCCGCGGCCGGATTCTGCGCCAGCGGCTATCGGCTGTTCGCCAAGCATTTCCCGAGCTTTCGCCAACTCGAAGTCGGCCCGGTGGCGGCGCGCTTTGCCGCCATTCCGCTATTAATGTTCTCGGCGCCCTACATCATCATGCGCAATACGCTGCGCGGCCGCCGGCTCGAGAAACGCCGCACCGATCTCGTCATGGTGGCGACCGTGATCGCTGGGCTGTGGAGCCTGATGTCCGGCACCGTGGTCGTACTCGCGCTTCAAGCGCTGCTCCACGTCTGATATCCGTTCCGGGGCGCGGACGAAGTCCGCGAGCCCGGAATCCATATCCCCAGCGATTGTGATTATGGATTCCGGGCTCGCCGCTTCGCGGCGCCCCAGAATGACGATGCGCATGAGCTGGTATTACCCATGATCTTCGAACTCGACGGCCAAAAGCCGGAATTTCCCGAAGCCGGCCGTTATTGGGTGGCGCCGAGCGCCACGCTGATCGGCAAGGTGCGATTGCGCCTCGACAGCAGCGTCTGGTTCGGCGCGGTGCTGCGCGGCGACAACGAATGGATCGAGCTCGGCGAGCGCTCGCAGATCCAGGATAATGCCACCCTGCACACCGATCCCGGCTACCCGCTCACCATCGGGCCAAATTGCGTGATCGGCCACAACGTCATCCTGCACGGCTGCACGGTGGGCGCCAATTCGCTGATCGGCATGGGCGCGATCATGCTCAACGGCGCGCGCATCGGCCAAAACTCTCTGGTCGGCGCCGGCGCGCTGGTCACCGAGGGCAAGACGTTTCCGGACAATTCGCTGATCGTCGGCTCGCCGGCGCGTGCCATCCGCACGCTTGACGAGGCCGCGATCCAATCGATCGCCGGCGCCGCAGACATTTACGTGCGGCGCTTCAAGCAATACGCGAAGGGGCTGAAGGAGATTTGATGACGGTCATCGCGGCCGAGACGTCTGAGGGCTTGATCCGGTGGCGCTATCTGCCGTGGGCGCTGGCGGCGATCGCCGCCATGATTGCCGTCATCGTCGCCGGCAATATCTGGCTGCTCGACTTCGTTCATGTGTTTTCGAGCCTGCTATGGACCGGTGTCGATCTGTTCATGGGATTTGTGCTCGGCCCGATCCTGCGCCGGGTCGATCTTTCGGTGCGCCGCGAAATCGTCCGCCGGCTGACGCCGCGCACGCTGTTCCTGATGCCGACGGTGTCGATCATTTCCGGCACCACCGGTTGGTTTCTGGCCGTCCAATTGGGCTACACCGCGCTCGATTGGCCGGCCTATTGGTGGGTGGCCGCGGCACTGATCCTGGTCACGTTGATGACGATCCAAGGTCTCGGCTTCCTGACGCCGGTCAACGTCTACGTCTGCCTGCAATTGCAGAAGCCCAAGCCGGATATGGCCAAGATCAGTTCTTGGATGCAATGGTACTTTTACGCGGTCGCCCTGCAGGGACTGATGCAACTGGCGATCATCGTCGTCATGACGCGATTTCGCGCCGGCATCTGAGCCGCCGTTTTCCGTCCCTCGGGGCCCTAAACCTTCGTATCGGGCGTCCTATCCCTTTCGGCAGTGCACTCTAACCTGCGTAGAGTAGAGCCATCGCCGGTGCCCCCCTACGGTCAATGCAACGAGTTCCGAGCCGCGTGCGGCATCGCGTTGGCGCGCTTTCGTCAACGCATGCGTCGCGAGCCAAATCGGCGAGTTGCGACATGGCGTTTGCTTTGCACTTTCGTTCGCATCCATGGCATCCGATTTCGACGGCGCCGTGCAATCGCGGCGTCGAGCTTCGTGTTCGCGAAGGAACGGCGATTTCGACTCTCGAATTCCCGTGCCGGAAGACCAATGCTGGCGACTGGATCAACTGCGACTTCGGCACGCCGATAAACATTCAACCGGTCGAATGGCGCGCCTGGCAGCACGATCATGCGCCGCGGCCACAGAGCCCGAAGCGCAACAGCAAAGGCCGGCGGGCGCTGCCACAGCGCGGTCATCGCGGTGCCAATCGATCAACACCGGTGAAGCTTCCGGATCGGCCTGTCCGCCGGGCGAAAAGCATGACCGCCATGGCGTGCGCGCTGATCGGCATCGTCGTTGTCGCGGCGGCAGCCGCTTCGTTCACGCGCATAAGCGCATGGGCGCTGCCGATCGGGTCGAATGCCCCGACGTCGGCGGCGGCCGTCGGCGAAACCGCCATCGCCGCCGCGGACGGCCCGCGCTCCGAGAGCTCCTGTCAGGAGTTCGGTTCCGCGTTTCTCAATTCGGCGTGTTTAACACGCCATAAGAAGTTTGCCGGCCGCAGAACCCATCGCGTTGCAACGTTTGTGATTGGCCGCTCGGAAGCACAGCAAGAACCGCTGAGCCGCTGAGCGTCTGCCCAAAAAAAGACTCGATGCGGAATGCGACGGCGCGCATTCCCACGTAAATAACGAAGCCAAAGAATAAACCGGCGTTTGTTGACAGGGAGTACGGCCATGTCCGTGCAAGGCGTACAACGTTCAAACCATCACGCTCCGCGCTATGACGTCCTCGAGATTTTGATGATTGCCGCCGGCGTCGTGTTTATTGTTGCCGTCGCACTGGTATTTTGACGGTTGCGCGGCGATTTATGTCCGTAAGCACCGTTGTTGCTGAACGGTGTTCCGTGGACGCAATCAAACACACATCTGCCGCTGGCCCGCATCCTGCTTTGGCGCACCTCATTCGACAAGCTCGTCGGCAAGCGAGAGGAATGATGCGGGGATGGTGAGCCCAAGCGCTTTGGCGGTCGTGAGATTGACGGCCAGCCCGAATACGGTCGGCTGCTCGACCGGGATGTCGGCGGGCTTCGTCCCGCGCAGAATCTTGTCGACAAAATCGGCAGCGCGCCGGAACAGGGCAGGATAGTTTGGTCCGTAAGACATGAGAGCCCCGGCTTGGACATAATCGCGGTTACCGAAGATCGTCGGCAACCGCGCACCGAGCGCAAGCGTGATGATTGAGGTTCTGTTGGCGATAATGAGCGTGTCATCCACGACGTAAAGTGCATCCGCTTGGGACCTAAGAGTCTCGAAGACGGGCGCAATATCCTCGGCTCGCCGGATTTCGTGTGACGCGACTTCAAGGCCCAGCGTGTGCGCCGCGGTCTGAACTTCGCCCGCCTCCAACATTGACGCGGGATAGCCGGCATTAAATAGGATTGCCAGGCGCCGGAGATTAGGGAGCACATCACGCAAGAGCTCTATCCGCTTGCTGGCAATATCGTGCTGTTGGAGCGACATTCCAGTGATGTTGCCGCCGGGGCGCGCCAAGCTCTCGACAAAGCCGCTGCCGACCGGATCGCCCGCGATTGCAAAGACGATGGGGATGACCGTTGTCGCATGCTTTACTGTGGCGACGGCGCCTCCATATGTGACAATGACGTCGACCTTGAGCCGGACGAACTCGGCCGCGATCTCAGCGACGCGCTCCGGTCGTCCTTCCGACCAGCGATACTCAATCGCGATGGTGCGACCCCCGATCCAGCCGAGTTCGCGCAGTCGTGTCACAAACGCATCAGTCCATGGCTGCCAGCCCGCAGCATCGGCGCCCAGGAAGCCGATGGTCGGCCGCTTGTCCGCGTTCTGCGCACGGGCCGCCAGCGGCAGTGTCGCCGCAGCACCGCCGATTAGCGTGATGAATTCCCGCCGCCTCATGGGCCGCCCTCAGGCCGAGGTCCATACTCTACCACATCGTTGGCATCGACGGGCTGCGTCTTGTGCGGCACAGCAACATTGGCTTGGCGATGTCGCTATCGGATCAAAATCTGCCTCGCCGTTCACTGGCTGGCGCGGCAGCTATAGGCCCAATGACCGACGACTTCTTGGCTGCTGAGGGCCGACAGCAAAAAGGTCATCCTATAAAAGGTGCGGCCGGCTCTTGGGGGAGAGCCGGCCGCGCGCGAACCCGGTCTGGGGACGGGGAGGGGTGGGGACGTGACCGGGCTCGCGTAGCTCCTGTGGTCGTTGCGCAATCAGTGCGCGGTTGCGGTGAGCGGCACCGGCCGCGGTTCGCCGAGCGCGACCCAGACGTTCGGATCGGACTGCGACTGGCGCTTGACGAAGCGGTAACCGGTGTCCGACCACAGCACGATGTCGTCGGTCTGGTTGTCGAGGACGTATTCGCCCTTGTCGCTTTTGACCGTGAGCACGGCGTGGCCGTCGTTGTTCTTGTCGCGCACCACGGTGATCAAGAGCGCCTCGCGCGGCCAGCCGGCCTGCATCAGCATCTTGCGCTTCGCCAGCACGTAGTCCTCGCAGTCGCCGTAACCGTCATCGGGATAGTTCCAGCGTTCGACGACGCCCCAATGATCCATATCGGTCATCGGCTTGACGGTGGTGTTGACCCAGCGGTTGATCCGCACCAGGTCCTTCCAGGCCTGGCCCGACAGCACAACGTCGCGCGGCGCCGACGGTTTCGTCTTGCACTCCGGATCGTATTCGACGCAGAACTCGACCCAGCCGATCGGCGCACGTGTGGCCTCGCCGACCGAGATGAACAGTGGACGCTCTTGTCCCCGTTCTTGCCCCCGTTCCTGCGCCGTGCTGGTTTTTTCCGTAGCGATCAGGGTAGCGGCGACGAAGATCGCGACCGCGCTCCGCCGCAGAATTGTTTTTGTACGCGAACGCATGTGACCCCATCCCGTCTCAACGGGGACACATTTGCCACAAAGCTTTTGCGGCGCTGCTAAGTTGAATCGCTCAATTTGAAGTAAAATCGGTTCAATAGACTGCCAAAGTCGCGGGATTACTGGGACGAATATTGTATAAAATTTGAACTATTCTATTTTGATTCAAATTGTATCTATCGTAGCGTCATCGCCTTGGGCGTGGGTTTGGCAATGCGCAAGCGGCTTCGCGCTGCCGGCGGCGTTTGTGGTCGGCATGTTGGGAAGGCGTGAAAAACGCAAAAACGGCTGGCGCGCAGGGCGCGGCGAAGCCGACAATTGTCGCGCCGGCCTTTACCCGCCGGTGACGTTGTCTTCCAGAAAGTCCGGATGCTGCAGGCGGGTGAACTCGACGGCGAAGCCCTCTTCGAGGTGACGCACGACGCGGCCCTGTATGGTGCCCAGCGTGACCAGGGCGCCGATCGGCGGCCGCTGGTCGGTGGCGATACCGGCCCCCGATTGCGAGACGTCGATAATGCGGCAGGTGAGGTTGACGCCGTTCGGCATGACCAGGCGGCCGACCGGGTTGCGCGGCACGATACGGCCGTGGCGGCGGTCTTCGGGCAGGCCGAGGATGTTGCGGTTGGCGAGCCAGGTGAGCTGGGCGGCGAGCTTGTCGCGCTTGCGCGCGGTCGCCCCGATGGTCATCGCAAAGCCGTTCTGGAAAACGCGCGCGACGCGGCCTTCGAGCCGGCCCAGATGATCGACATAGGCGATGATGCGCTCGCCCTGCGCGGCGGTCACGGGCGCGATCAGCGCCATGCCCCCCGGCGACATGTCGACGACCTGGCAGGGAAACTCGCGGCGGTCCGCCAGCATATAGCGGCCGAGCAGGTTGACCTTGACGCGCTGGTGGCGGCGGCGGTCCTGGCTGAGCGCCCGCAAACTCGCCTTTCGTTCAACCAAAGCCATGCGATCAATGCGCCTGCCACCACTCGTGGCCAAACCTAGGCGCGCGATGTTAATGCCTCGTTAGCCGCCATCCGTAAGCGTTTGTCATAATTGCGGGCGATCGGCCGGCACGCCGGCCGGCGGCTTTAAGAACGGCCGCCTTGGTGGACGACGAGGCCCCGTCGCGGCGCCATGAAGCGCGGCAAAATGCGGGTCTTTGCCATCGCGCCGACGTGGCGGCGGCTGCCGAGCGTCAGCGCCCCGATCGGGCTCGCTCCGAGCCACGCCGGTGCCTTGAGCGGCGCCAATATGCCGATGGTGCGCGCCAGCCGCGGCCGGCGCATGCCGAGCGGCAGCAGAAGAAGCTCGAGCTCGAGCGGATCGCCCGCCGTAGAACGCGCGGTCACGCCGGCAACGGTGCCGACGCTTTCGTCCGTCGAGATGGCGAGCAGATCCGCGATCGCAGCGCGGCTGCCAAGGTCCCAAAGATTGACGAAGGATTCGCCTTTGAGCTCGCGGCCGAACAACGCGCAGACCCGGGTGCCGGCGAGCCGGAACGCGTGGCTGTCGGTGGCATCCAATTCGAGAATGAAGGTATCGCTCAGGGCCGTCCGTATGGCGCCCGGCTCGATGTCGGTCCGCTCCGGCGCCAGGCGCTGGCCGCGCTGTTCTTCCCAGTAAGCGTAAAGCTCCCGGCTTGCCGCGTGTTTCATGACGCCCGCTCCTGCACTGCCGCCGCCCGGCTGTCCCTGAACGGGACAGCTTTTGCTTCGGGCGGCTGTTTGCTGGAGTGCTGAGCAGGCGGCGTGCCGCGGCGGCGTGCGTCAGCGCAGTGGCGGCGCTGACGCAAAATTAATCTTAACAAAACGTTGACGTTGGCTGCCCCGGTGCGCCCGCCTAGGGTCCGTCCACGAACACTTCAATCCGGCGCTGCCGATCCTGGGCGGCGTCCAGCACATAGAGGGAGGCGAGGTTTTTGCGTGCGACGGCGCGGCAGTGGATGCCGCGACAAGGTCGAGGGAAGAACCCGAAAATCACAGTCGTCGACGCGGAAACTCGCATACAGGGTGCAAAGGGGAGGGCCAAAACCCTCCCTTTTGTTTTGCGCCGCGCGCTTGCCGCAGCCGCCGCGACGGCCTATTTCGACAAGGCGCAGGTATCCGCCCGGTGACACAACGCCACGAGCCGATCTTCAACGTGCCGCCGGTCGTGGTTGCGACGGTCGTCGTGCTGCTGCTCGTTCATGCGCTGCGCATGTGGGTGTTCACCGAAGCGCAGGACACGCAGTTTCTCCTGATTTTTGCGTTCATTCCGGCGCGCTATGACGCCGGCCTGGTCGGCAGTTTCCCCGGCGGTTTCGGCGCCGACATATGGACTTTCTTCAGCTACGCCTTCATCCACGCCAACCTCCTGCATATCGGTCTCAATCTGGCATGGCTGTTGCCGTTTGGCACAGCGCTGGCACGCCGCTTCGGCGCCCTGCGCTATTGCGCGTTCATGCTGGTCACATCGGCCGCCGGCGCGCTGGCTTATCTCGTCAGCAATCCCGAACAGATGGCGCCAATGATCGGCGCGTCGGCGGCGATTTCAGGCGCCATGGCGGCGGCGATGCGCTTTGTCTTTCAGCGCGGCGGTCTGCTTGGCCTCTCGGGCGAAGCCGGCGCCCATCGCGTGCCGGCGCGGCCGCTGTTGGCGACGCTCACCGACGTCCGGTTCCTGATGTTCCTTGTGGTCTGGCTCGGACTGAATATGCTGTTCGGGCTGGGCACGGTGTCGATCGGCGGCCAGGACGGCGAGGCGATCGCCTGGCAGGCGCATCTCGGCGGCTTTTTTGCCGGCCTGATTCTGTTCGACGCTTTCGATCCTGCGGTTCCGCAGGCGGAACCGAACCCTGAGCCGAGCGATATCGGGCCAACGGGGCCAAGCGGATAGCGACGTATTTTCTTCCCGCGTTGCACCATGCACAGTGCGTTGCAACACTTGAATTTGTGATGCCGCTGGAACCCGGCGCCAGTGTAAAACATTGAGACCAACACCTTCACCGTGCCGACCCGCATCGTGCCGACCCGCCGAAGCGAGCGCAGCGCGATGAAGCACAGGGAGGCTATGATGACAGTCAGCATCATCCTCGCCGGCAAAGGCCGCGAGGTCGTCACCATCGAGCCCAATGCCACTCTTGCCGCTGCAGTCGCGCTGCTCGCCGAAAAGCGCATCGGTGCGCTGCTCATTCTGGGCGCCGAGCGCCGTGTCGTCGGCATTCTCTCCGAACGCGACATTGTGCGGGCGCTCGCCGAGCGCGGCGCGGCGGCGCTCGACGAGCCGGTGAGCGGAGCGATGACCCGCAAAGTCTCCACCGCTCACGAGCGCGAGACGGTCGCTTCGATCATGGAGCGCATGACCACAGGCAAATTCCGCCATGTGCCTGTCGTCGACCAGGGCCGGCTGACCGGCATCGTGTCGATCGGCGACGTGGTCAAGCACCGCTTGGGAGAGATGGAGCGCGACTCGGCGGCGATGCGCGACTACATCCTGACGGCCTAGGCGGCGCGCAGGCGCATTCCGGACCGGCCGCTACCGGGCTATAATGTCGTGGGCGATTGAAGACCGGGTAGAGGCAGCCATGCGGTGCTTGGCCGTTCTGTTCGCTGTCGTGGCTGTTGTGGGCTTCGCCAATGAAGCGTCCGCCGGCAAAAAAATCCGTTTGGCGCAATCCTCGGCCACGACGACTTGCATGATGACGTGCAACGCGCAGGCGGCGACGTGCCAAGCCGCCTGTTTCGTCCCGCCGGCGCCGGCGGTGGGTTCGACGACGTCGGCGATCGCCCAGGCCCAGAGCCCAGGTTCCAATGCGACGTCGAGCACCTCGTGCGTCATGAATTGCTCGACGACGCAGCTTGCTTGTCAAACCGTCTGTTCTCGTAGCGCTTCCCAGGGGTTACAGTTAACACCTCCGCCCGCACCTCCTGTCGGTCAATAGTCCAAATCGCCCCTTTTTGGGGTTTTGCGGTACGCCTGTGGTGATGGCGTTTGCAATCTGAAAGACATTCCTCTGTGGAAATCAGTTGATTACAGAGAGTGCTATGGCCTCTGCGTCATGAACTGCGCGATGGCGCAGCTCACCTGTCAGACGATCTGCTCGCCGAATATCGCCACCGCAGTGACCGGCCTCGGCATGAAATTGCCGCGATTAAGAACGAGAAAACAGCATGTCTGGGCGGGGCTTAACTTCATTTGGGTGCTGGCGGCTGCTTGTGGTGGCGCTGATCTGCTTTGTGCCCGCCGTCGCCGCGGCGCAGAGTCTGATGGCGCCGCAAGCCGCCGTGCCGGTGCCGCTGACGCCGGGCACCGGGACGCCCGGGGCAACGATGATGAGCCCGGTGCCGCTGGCGGCGCCGCCGTCTTCGCCCCCGGTCGCGCAAGTGCCCCCGATCGTTCCGGCCGGGCATGTCGCGCTCGCCGTCGCCGCCCGTTACGGCCGCGACGCGCCGGCGATCTCCGGCGGCCTGATCTGGCGCGTCTATTCAGCCAAGGCCGACACCACCGGCGTGTTCCGCTTGATCAAGGAAGACCGCGGCGCGGCGCCGACATTCATCCTGCCGCCCGGCAGCTACGTCGTGCATGCGAGCTTGGGGCTGGCCAGCGCCGCCAAGGCGATCCAGCTGCGCGCCGACACGGTGCGCGAAACGTTCGACATTCCCGCCGGCGGCGTGCGGCTCGAGGGCCGCGTCGGCGACGTGCGCATTCCCCCCGGGCAGATCGCGTTCGACATCTACCCGGGCAGCCAATTCGACACCTCCAATCGCCGGCCGCTGGCGCAGAACGTGGTCACCGGTGACGTCGTGCTGTTGCCCGAGGGCACCTATTACATCGTCTCGAACTACGGCGAGGCCAATTCCGTGGTGCGCTCGGACGTGCGCGTGCAGGCCGCCAAGCTCACCGACATCGTCGTCACCCACCGCGCCGCGGCGTTGACTTTCAAGCTGGTGAACGAGTCAGGCGGCGAGGCGCTCGCCAATACGCAATGGACCGTGCTCACTCCGGGCGGCGACGTCATCAAGGAATCGATCGGCGCCTTTCCCCGCGTCGTGCTCGCCGAGGGCGATTATCACCTGGTCGCGCGCAACTCCGGCAAGACCTATCAGCGCGACTTCAAGGTCATCACCGGCGTCGACGGCGAGGTCGAGGTGCTGGCGCGGTGATAGGATCGGCTGCTACCGGCAGCTTGCACATTCGTATCTCACAGGATACAATACCAAGTGTTCGAAATTCGCCAAACTGCGCGCTACGCGCGCTGGTTTACGAGTCTGCGCGACGGTCGGGCACGGGTCCG
>Ga0210398_10005461_pt1 | contig 11795 bp, 12 predicted proteins | sample IncBWC4OmetaG_FD_161047 | JGI IMG/M metagenome (GOLD analysis project Ga0210398, IMG submission 161047) | Forest soil microbial communities from Barre Woods Harvard Forest LTER site, Petersham, Massachusetts, United States - Inc-BW-C-4-O | ecosystem: Environmental > Terrestrial > Soil >... | reverse complement strand
TGGGAGCGCGATAGGCATCGCGGGCGCGCTGTTGCTTACGCGCTACCTGCAGACGCTGCTCTATCAGGTAAGCGCCACGGACCCGGTGGTGATTGCACTGGCGGCGTGCGCCCTTGCGGTGGTGGCTTTGGCGGCGGCGTGGCTGCCGGCGCGGCGGGCTACCAGGGTGGATCCGGCAGTGGCGCTGCGGGGCGAGTAGCGCGCGTCAGTGCGAGGGCAGCAGACCGTACACATCCACTCTGTGTTTAGCGTCCACATATACGCGGCCGTCGACTACCGTGGGTATGGTGAAACGGAGCGTCAAGCCCACGCGGTCGCGAGCGCTGTTCTGCTCGCTGTTATAGAGTTCACGGGCAACGTTGGCGGCATCGTAGGCATGCAGGACCGCCGGCCGGTCGGCGCCATTCCAGGTCTTAGTCTCAATGAGCCAGACGATGCCGTTGCTTGTCCCATTGGCCGAGATGGCCGGGGTAGCTCCCGGATTGCCGAATCTCTGGACGCTCATCGCGCCGGGCTGCGCGGAGAGTTTCCCATGGTCCAGAGCGAAGGCCGACAGATAGTCGCCGCCAGCCAGGATATAGACGTGGCCATTCCAGTATGCGGGCGCCGAGTAGATGCCGTCGCGGAAGCGGATGACTTGCACTGCGTGGCTGTTACTCGACTCCTGGAACTTGCCTAAGTGGCCGCGATCGAGGACATAGAGACTGCCGTCTTTCCCGCCCACCAGAACGAGGCCGGAAGGGGCGCCCGGCTGCGGGGGAAGTAAGAGCGGCCCGCCGGAGCCCAGGTCGTCATCCCGGCTGTCGAGAGACTTCTCGTTGAATGGAGTGAAGTAATCAAGCACGCTGAGGCTACGGTTGGCGAGGCCCAACTTGAGGAGACTGTCACCGTAATCGCGGCCGTTGACGGCGGCAGTGAATTTCCCGTTTCCGGTGGCGGCATAAATGTTGCCCTCCTCGTCTGCAGCCGGTCCGTTATCGCTCTGCCAGATGCCACTCTGTTCGGCATCCGGCGAAGTGTTGAACACCGCGGTTTGCGCCAGCGTGCGCGCGTCATAAGCCATCACCCAGCCGTGGTAAGGGCCCACGTCGCAGGAGGAGCCCCATGTCAGATAGACCTGGCCGTTCACCAGGAGCAGCGCCGCGCGCGGCAGTTCGCGCAAGGGGTCGAAGGCAACCTCGGCCTGCGAGGCGCCGCGGCCCTTTACGGACGCTTTGATTTCCACCGGCCCGCCGAACTTTTCCGCCCCGGTGGTGATTGCCAGCGCGTGCAGTTTCTGTACGTAGCGGCCCGACGAGAAAGTGCCGCCGCCTTCTTTGGTCCGTGCCAGAACATAGAGCGTTCCGGTCTGCAGATCGATCGCGGGCGTGGGCGTGATTCCGATTTCGGGAGCGATGAACGGGCACGCGACATCGCGGCTGGGCACGGCAGCGATGCCGGCGCCGGAGTTAAGAAAACTGACACGCCACAACGGGCCGGACGCGGCGCCCCCGGCGTCGAATGCATACACGGTGTCATGTTCCGTAGCGATAAAGACGACGTTGTGCGTTCCCTTGCCGGGGATTCCGACGCCGGCCAGGTAAAGCGGCTGGGCATAGACATCGCCATCCACTGGATAGGAAAAGATCTTGCCGAAATGGGCGGCGTTGACGTTGGCGGGCGTCAGCGTAGTCTCATGCAGTGTGGCGCCGGTGCGGGCGTTGTCGTATTGGGCGGTAAGCACCTGGGCGGCGGCGGGGGAGTGGGGGAGCAGCGCGAATATCGGAATGAGTGCGAGCGATGTTGCGGACGGGAGCCGAGCCATTACCGTATTCTCGCGCAGACGAGACAGAGCCGCGACCGTCCGGGAGTGGGATTTCGCGGCCGAGCGAGGAAATTCCGACAACGCTTAAAGCGCCCCCGAAGGATCACCTCACACGCTGATCCGGGGAACTGCAATCTAGGACGACTTTGGCTGGAGATAATCTCCCGATGCGATCCGCGCCCTGGCGTGGGTTTCGAGTGAATAGATGTAGGCCCACGCCTCGACAGCCCGGCCGCTGTCCAGTTGGACGGTCACGACTTTGCGTTCAAATTCGTGCGGCAGAGGATCGTCGGGGCTGCACCCTTCGTATGAATCCAGAAGGGGCAACGCCGAAGATGGGTCATTCAAGAGATAGACCTCGCCATGAACCCACGCATCGTCGTCTGTACAGACTGTCATTCCCGGATAGCCGCCTAAGTGAAAAAGCGCACCGCGAGTGCGGCCCGAACCAACGAATCTCGATTCGGTCATCAAAAATCTCGACCACTCCGTATTGGCCGCGCCACGAAGAGTGCCGTAGACGAAGAGATACTGTAACTCGGGCATTTTGCTGCTCATCTGACGCCTCTTACTTCATTATGATCTACGAGAGTTACAAGCAGGCTCCGCGCAGGAGCGCGTCCAGGTGCTCATCGCTCTGTTCACTCTCGCCATGATCTGCTCATCGTCGGCAATTCTTCGTAGAGGGTACTCGAAGAGGAGTTTCAGGTCCTCGCTGGTAATCTGTTTCAACTCGACCAGACCCGCGACGAATTCAAAAAAATTGAGATAGTCCCACAAATTATCGACTAAATCGCTTTGGGACTCATCGCGCAGGTGCGCGTAGATCTCGAAAAGCTCCCGTTCCGTCCGATAATCGAGGACATCACGCACAGTCCGGTATCGCTCGACTTCATAAACTCCTGATATAACTTCAGGAGCCACTCTGCTCGCTTCAGGCGCACGCTTTGCCGATAGGAGTTCGCTGCAAGGAAAACTCCGAAGCCGCCGACGAGGGTCGCCGTAATCGTCGCCAGCTTTGCGATTATTTCAAGCACGTCCGCATTCCTCAGATTCATGCGGGCTTATCCATGTGTTGGCGCTGGCTCCATCCGCGAAAGCCGGCAAGCGATCGAGCCGCTGCGCCTTCGGCGAGCGTCAACAGGATCACTCCGCAATTGGGCCGACAAACGACCGCCCCACAGTCTATGCAAGAGCGGATTTCCGGCGAACGAGTTCACGTCGCACAACGGGATGGTCCTCAACAAACTCTCGCCATCACTTCCGCGGTCGCCACCAGCGCCCCGATCCCGCCCCACCAATCACCCCTTATAAACCTTCCAGAACGCATCCCGGAACTTAGCCATTTCCCCGTCCGTCCCAATTGTCACGCGCAGCATATTATCGAGCGGCGGGAACGGTCTCCCAGGAACCACGCCCAGCTTCGGCAGCGCCGCGATAAATTCGCGCGCCGGGCGCCCGCAATCGATCATGATGAAGTTGGCTTGCGGCGGAATGAATTTCACCTTGTTGCCGCTCAGCCACGCCGTCAGTTCGCCGCGCGTGTGCGCCAGCGATTTCTTGCGCTCCGGGACGATGGATTGTTGATGCTCCAGCGCCGCCACCACGCCGCGCGCGCTCACGATAGAGATCACGTTCATGCGCAGCGGCTGCAGCCTGGCGATGTACTCGGGTTTAGCTGCCGCGAACCCCACGCGCAGGCCGGCCATGCCGTAGATCTTCGAGAAAGTGCGCGTGACGATGACTTCCTTGCCCTGGCGCACGTAGGCCATGGCGCTCACCAGGTCCGGCGCATCGCCGAAGTGGAGATAGGCTTCGTCCATCAGCAGGATGGTCTTCGGCGGCAGGTTGGCCACCAGCCAATCGACATCGCTCTTGGCGGTAAAAGCCGAAGTCGGATTGTTCGGATTGCACAAGTAGATCACGCCGCCGCCGGCTTTATCGGCCTCGGCCGCAAGCGCGCGGACATCGGCGGTGTAGTCGGCGCGCAGCTTCACCAGGATCACGTTGCGGCCCAGCGCACGCGCGGTCTCGATGGGTCCTTCGTATGCGGGCGTCACGCTGATCAGAGGGCGGGTGGACGACGTGAAGGCGTCCACGGCGGTGTGCAGCACCTCGCTCGACCCGCAGCCGGTGATGATCTGCTCGGGCGCCAGATCCTCGCTCTTGGCGATGGCGGCGTAGATCGCGCCGAACTCCTGATAATGATAGCGGAAGGCGCCGGGCAGGGCCTCGCGCATGGCGGCGAGCGAGACGTCGGGAATGCCGCCAGGGTATTCGTTGGCGTTGAGCCAGACAACGTCGCTGGGCAATCCCGCGCCATTGACGGCGGCGCGCTGGGCGTAAGCCATCTCGGGCATCATGCGGCCGGCGGCGGCGGCGATTCCTATTCGGGCTGCAAAGCCTCTTCGGGTGAGCATGAGAACATCATAGCGCTGGAATTCCCTGTCCGTTTTGCGGTGGAAGCCGAGGGCGGCGCCGCCGTAACATTTAGGTATGACCCTGCTGGCTCCCACGCGCGACGAAATGGTTGACGCGTTTCTGAAATCCGACGGTTCGTACGACGGCCTGTTCTACACGGCGGTGCGGACCACGGGCATCTTCTGCATTCCATCGTGCCGGGCGCGCAAGCCGCTTCCCCAAAACGTCGAGTTCTTCGAGACGGCGCGCGAGGCGCTGTTTTCCGGCTACCGGCCGTGCATGCGCTGCCGGCCCATGGAATCGAATAACGCGGCGCCGGAGTGGCTGCGCCCGCTGCTCGAAGCCATCGAGCAGGACCCGCAGCAGCGGTGGCGCGACGCCGAGCTGCAGAACCTGGGACTCGAACCGGCACGCGTGCGGCGCCATTTCCAGTCGAAGTACGGAATGACGTTTCAGGCCTACATGCGAGCGCGGCGGCTGGCCGCGGCCTTCACGCAGATCCGCGCGGGCGCGGAAATCGACGACGTGGTATTCGATTCCGGCTACGAATCGCACAGCGGATTCCGCGATGCCTTCGAACGCGTCTTCGGCTGTCCGCCGGGCCAGGCCGAGAGCGCGGGATGCGTCACCATCGCGTGGATCGAAACGCCCATCGGGCCGATGGTGGCGGGAGCGACGGAGACCGGCGTGTGCCTGCTTGAATTCAGCGACCGGCGGATGCTGGAAACGCAGCTTGCACGTGTGCGCAAGTGGTTCGGAGCGTGGGGCGGAGCGCGGGTAGAACCTATGGCGGGCGCCGACGCGAAGCGGGTCGCAAAGTGCGGTCCGGCGGCGGTTCCCGGAGAGAACAAATATACTCGCGAGCTGCGCGCGCAGGTGGACGCCTACTTCGCTGGCGCGCGCCGCGAGTTCACGGTTCCGCTCGAGACCAAGGGGACGCCTTTTCAGGAGAAGGTTTGGGCGGCGCTGCGAACCATTCCCTACGGCGAGACGTGGTCGTACGCGGACCTGGCGAAGCGGGTTGGGAACCCGGCGGCGGTACGGGCCGTGGCGAAGGCGAATGGCGATAACCGCATCTCGATTTTGATCCCGTGCCATCGCGTGATTGGCAGCGACGGCGAGCTGACCGGATACGGCGGCGGCCTGTGGCGGAAGCGGGCGCTGCTGGGGCGGGAAGGGGCGGCGGGGTTGGCGCGCGGTCTGTAAGCCGCACATGCTAAACTACCCTTTCGCCCTTACCGAATGCTTCTTGCCAGAGAGTTCGTCCACTACATCTCCAGACAACTGGTCAAGCGGCTCAGTCCGGCATTCATCGAGACTCCGAGTCCCGATCTGGTTGCCGAGAGAATTTCGGATGTGATCTCCGAAGAGCTGGCCGTTGAAGACCGTCTGAACGACGAAGTGCGCGACCTGCTGAGCCAGTACAGCGAATACATGCGGCGCGAAAACGTCAGCTATCAGGAGATGTTCCGCCGCATCAAGAACACGCTGATCCAGCAGCGGAAGGTGGTCCGCGCGGCGGGACGCGACACCGGCGACGCCATGAAGCTTTCGCGCGACAAAGTGAGCGACATGTCTCACAAGCTGATCGAAATGTTGCGCAAGAACCGCGACCTGCGGTTGAAGAACAAGGACGCCAACGCGGTGCGCCTGGAGATTGTGCGCGTGATGACCGAAGTTCTCATGGTGGAGGACAAGGTGGACCGCGCCGCGCGGCAAAAGATCCGCAGCCAGAAGCGCGACATTCCCGAGGGCAGCGAAGAGTGGGACCTGCTGCTCAGGCGGTACTACACGGAAGAGATGAAGAAGCTGGGCATCGACATCGAAGCCCGTGCCCGCCGGGATTAGGTAGGACAGGCCTCCTGGCCTGTCCTCATTCGCGAACGGAGCGTCAGGCTGCCTGGCCCGTCATCCCCGAGGCGCATTCGGAATAGACAGGCCGGCAGGCCTGTCCTACAAAAGTTCTGAGAGGTATTGGCCTGGGATGGCACATAACTGATAAGGCTGCCAATGAACACCAATAAACGTGGATTCGATTTGTTGACCGAGCGCGTGCTGAGCGCTGTCTTTGAAGTCTCCTGCACCCTGGGCGCCGGTTTCCTCGAAAAAGTCTACGAGCGCGCTCTGCTCAGGGAACTCGGCCTTCGTGGCATCCGGGCTTCTGCGCAAGCTTCATTTGAAGTAACCTACAAGGGCCGCCCGGTTGGAGAATACTTCGCCTATATTCTAGTCGAAGACTCGCTGGTGGTCGAGTTGAAATGCGCGGACCGCCTCGCCGACCACCACACCGCGCAATGTCTCAACCATTTGCGGGCATCCGGCCTGACCCTCTGTCTTCTAGTCAATTTTCAGAAGCCCAAAGTCGAGTGGAAGCGTATCGTCCATGGGTTTCAGATTTCCGCGCCGCCTGAGTCGCCGGCTCTGCGTAGATACGGGCGAGATACAAGCTGTCTTGTCCATTAACTTCCTGGACGCCGGAGTAGTCTAGTTCTCCGACCGTGAGATTCGGTGTTACCCAAAGACCGCTTGCCGACGGGGTGCCCTCTGGGCCCGGCTCCGAACGGAGCCAGCGGTCACCGTACCAGCCGCCGCGGATCAATCGCGGCTCAATCGGTCCCGCGGATTTCCAATCCATACTCGCGCAGGGTTTCGCCCGAGGGCAGAGCCACGCGCACGAAATACATTCCTCGCTTTTGCGGCGGCACAGTTACAGACGCTGTCGATACGGGGTTGGCGATTGCGCCCTGCCACACGCGATTGCCCGATCGATCCACCATTTCGATGCGATACGAAGGCGAGGCCGCGAGACCGGTGAGATCGAGTTGCAGCGCCAATGGCCGGCGCGATGGCGCCCGGGCCGGCGTGTCCGGGCCGCGCATGGTCCTTAGGCTCACCGCAAAAGGCGCGGGCGCAGCATGGCGGGTCAAGGGCAATGCGGTCACGGCTATCGCAATCAGGGCTACCGCGGCAAATGCGGGAATGAGGCGCGGCCAACGCCACTGCCACCGCGCTTGATCGGGGGCGCGCTCCTGGCGCGGAAAATCGCGCGCAGCGTCCTTCATGGCGGCCACATACGCGTCCGCTTCCACCAACCGCCCACGGCAGGTCTCGCAAATCAGGAGGTGCTCTTCCAGGCGCGCAGACGCTTCCTGGGACAAAGCGTGCATCGAGTAGCTATCCAGGTCGGCTTCCCCGACGTGCTGATTTTTGGCCGGCAATCCCACTCCAATCATACTAGTTGCCGGGCTCCGGAAAATTCTCAAAACTAATTCGAGTCATACCCGCAAGCTAGTGCGGTTTGTCAGGCGGCGTCTGCCCAGTTCCCCGAACCGGGCTTTGGCCCGCGATTTGATCAAGCGAAACTGAGTATCGGTCAGCCCCATATTCTCGCAGATTTCCTCAGCCGATTCCTCGTTCAGATAGAAGCGGGTCAATACCTCCCGGTCGCGTTTGGGGATGCACTGGAGAACGCTCATCGCCAGGCCGAGATTCTGGCGCTCGATGGCCGCACGCTCGGGATTGGGACGCTTATCGGATACCGATTCCTGGAAATCCACGTCCACATAGTTGCGCCGCATCTGGACGGCGCGATCGATGTGCGACGCCACCTGGCGGCGGACCACGGTGTGCACGTAGCCCATCAGCCGCTCCGGTTCCCTCAGCTCGCCGTTGCAGATGGCTTGGGTAATGATCACGAAGACGTCGTGGACTTTGTCGTCCAGGTCCTGTGGGCCAAGCTGGCGGTACAGCAGGAAGCGAATGCCGGTGGAAAACATCTTGTACAGCTCTTCCATGGCGGAGGAATCGCCGCGACGGATACGCTCCACCAGACTAGTCCAGTCTGAGGCGCCCTGAACAACAGGCGCCTGAACAACGCGCGCCTGAACAGCGGGCGCCTGGGGTAGTGTCAATGCTATAGAGGAGGCCAAATTTTATTCCTTTCCCATCGCGAAATACGCGCCCCAATATTGCGGGCGGGCGCGCCAGCCGCCCAGGTGCAACATCTCCAATTGCGCGGCGCGCAACGCCTCGGCGGGGGGCAATCCACCGGGGCCCAGGTTGCGGTAGAGCGCCGCAAAAAGCGCCCCGCTATCGTCGGGAACCGCCCAACGGCTGCTGATCACGTTACGGGCCCCCGCGGCCAGCCAGGCGCGGTTGAGCCCCAGCAGACCGGTTCCTGGCATTACCGCGCCCTCGGCCGAATTGCAGCCGCTGAGGACGACCAATTTCGCCGAGGTGCGCCAACCCGCAATCTCGGCCGGCTGCAAGGTTTCGACCACGCCGGGGCCGGTGAGACTGAGCGCGATCATGCCTTGCGGTTGCCGCTCCGCCGAGGGAACGAAGTGGGTAGCGAAGTGCAGCACGTCCGGATGGCGGTTGAGCTGCGCCGCGATCTCGCTGCGCGACGCGCTGGCGCCTTCGAGAAGAATCCGGTTTCCCTTCCACGCGCGCACGCAGGCATCGAGCTCGGCCGCGCTCGCCACCAGTCTCGGCAGGGGCCGGGGCGCGGACGCGAGTAGTTCGAAAGGCGAGGCGGCGCGCGCCGTCTTCGGCAACCTGGGATCGGCCGAATTATAGATCGGATCGCCAACGCCCATGAAGAGCGGCGCATCCGGGTGCTGGACAGGCGCATCCTCCCGCGCCAGCCAGTAGGCCACGCCGGGGATAATCTCCACACTGCGGCGCTCCACCATAAACTGGACGTTTGACGGCGAGCTTTCGAGAGACTGTGAGCTTTCGAGCGCGGGAACCGGCAGCGTCGCGAAGGGAACCTGAAAAAGCGCGTCGTCGAGCGCCAGCAGCCAATGCGACTTGCGCTGAAACCGCGGCGCCAGCGAGCCAAAGAGGGCCTGGTATAAGACAGCCCCAGCGGTGGCGTCGCCGGCGCCGCTGCGGATGGCTTGCAATGCGGCTCCTATCAGCGGATTGAGCGTCGCAAGGGATGGCAACCGATTGAGGTCGACGCCATCCCGGTCTACGGCCCACATCCAGGAAGCCGACTTATCGATGTGAAAGCCAAGCACGGCGGTATCGCGATCCAGCCTGGCGCGTGTGCGGCGAAGCAGATCTTCCACCGGCAGTGGCGGACCGCCGGCGGAAGATGCTTCAATTTGCGCCAAGTCCGCGCGGGCATCGAGTACCGCGTCCTCGGATTCGGCGGTGGGGCTGCGCACAGCCAGCACTTCGGCGCGTTGCAGGCGAAGCAGAGCCGTCCAATAGGAAGGCGGAAGAGATTCGGCGGCGGCCTTCCGCCCCTCCACCAATGCCCGCAAGCTGCTGGCGCGATTTTCCGCGGCGGCTTCGAAGGTTTCGCGGACCAGCGCCGTATCGCCGGTTCGCATGTAGAGCCGGTTGCCGGCGTCCACCAGCGCGGAGTGGACCCGGTCGAGCCAGCTTTCGGCGCCCATGCGCATGCCGTCTTCGGGGGGCATGGACCAGCGCCACGCACGCGCCAGACGAACCGCCACGCGCAGATCGGCGAGCGCCTCTTCGAGGCGTCCCTGGGCCAAACGCACGCTGCCGCGATAGTGATAGGCATACCAGGAGGGAATCGGGCCGTTCGGCTGCGCGGAGATCTCGATGGCGCGATCCAGCAGAACCGCGGCGCCATCCAGATCGCCCTGTTCCAGGCGCAGCCGGCCCAGGTCGCGATAGGACGTGTCGAGCGGCAGATGGCGCAGCGTGCGGACGCGATAGGCTTCGAGCAGCGGGCCTTCGGCCTGACCTAGGTTACCGAGCTCGAGGTACTCTTCGCCGAGGCGATTCCAGCCGACGGCATAAAGCGCCCAATCGCCGGACCGGGCGGCGGCTTCGATTCCCTGCCGGAACAAATCCACCGCTTCCGGCATGCGCTTCTGGCGGGCGCGCACGGTGGCGAACTGGAGCTCGATTTGGGCGTAGTGGTCGCGGCGGTCGGTTCCGGTCAAACCGTCGAGCGCGCCTTGAATCCAGCGGGATTCTTCGTCGAGATCGCCTGTCTCATTACAAAGGGAGGTAAGATTTGCGTCCAGTATGGCCAACTCGCTGGTATCGCCGGCCGCATCCGCCTGGCGCCGCGCGGTCAGAAACGAGTTCAGCGCAGCCCGGTATTGGTGCATGGCTAGCTGGGCGGCGCCCACATTACCACGGCCGCGCGCCGACATTCTGGGATTGTGCGCCTGGGCGGCGAGCTTCGAGACATGGTCGAACTGCCGCACTGCGTCGTCATAGCGGCCGGCTCTATAGAGATTGGAGCCCTTGACGAGTTCGGCATGCCAGAAGCCATCGGTGGGTTCGTTTTGAAAACGGGTCAGGGACGCCGCCTTGAGTGTCGAAGGGGACCGGGAACCGGGACCGGCGAGCGGGATCGCGAGTAGGCAGAAAACCAAAACCTTGGTGGTTTGCAAAAATCCACTCCGCTGCATCTCAAACTTAGAAAATTGAACTGGTAATTCCTTGAGAATATTTCCCGAAAGAAATACCCCCAAAGGAATATTACCAGTATTTTATCCTAAATTGTTTACCCTCTATTGAGGGGTTATAGTATGGTTACGCGCGCGCTTGTAGTAAAGCGTGGCTTAGAAGCTAAGAGCAATCCACAAGCAGGTCACGATGATAATGATCGGATCCGACATTTTCCCCCTTTCGGAGGGCCGCCACAACCATGCGGGCGACCTTCTCGATTTCAAATTACCGCACAAAGAATGCGGCGCAATTGAATTGAAATTGCCAAACCATTGATAATAAATGGTGTTTATTTTTTGAAATTGCGTGATTGGGGATTTCTTATAGCGGGAAATAATCGATCAGCCTCGGCTTTCACTCCACGTGTTATCGGAGCCGGTGTAGAAATGGCCGTCAAACCGGCCTTTCAGAAAACAAAACCCAGACACGTTTTCGGCCAGCCACGGGTGACAGGCGAAAACGTTGCGGGCTACGCGTGTGTCTCCACCGATCGGCAGACGCTGTTGTTATCGGATCGCAGCCCTGTACCCGAATATTATGATAGGAGCTGGATACTGCGGCATTCGCAAAACAATGCGTTTGGACGGCTCAGGCGCCAAGGAAAGAGTGAAATCGGGGGTTGAGGATGAACCATCGGCGTCGGACTTCCTTTGTTTTTGGGTTCTGCTGTTTTGTCTGGGCACTCGTCTATTCTTGGGCGGTACTAACCCATCGTAGTTTTTTCCCCTTGCCAGCTATCCTGGGACTGATGCCAGCAGCACTTTTCTGGCTGGAGGATAGCCTTCGCCGCCGTAGTGGCACACCGGCAGGCGCCTACGCAGATCTGATGTTGTGTTCCATCAACTGCATGGTAGCGGTCGCGAGTTGGAACAGCCGAAGGTGGCTGCTGGGTTCTTCCTTCACGATCCTTTCCGTCGTCTTCGCGTTCTGGTGGTTTCAAAAAGGGCGACCTGTCTCCCCAACAGAAAGGCCCTAAAACGGGCGGCACTCGGCGGAACGAAAATTGAGTAGTCTCCTCACGCGGATTCTCCCTGTAACAGAGAAGCCCGACCGAGAACTGCTCCGTCACGCGCCCATGCCGAAAGGACACGATAGTAACCCGCGGGAATATTCTCCCTCTCGGGGA
>Ga0210398_10005459_pt1 | contig 11802 bp, 7 predicted proteins | sample IncBWC4OmetaG_FD_161047 | JGI IMG/M metagenome (GOLD analysis project Ga0210398, IMG submission 161047) | Forest soil microbial communities from Barre Woods Harvard Forest LTER site, Petersham, Massachusetts, United States - Inc-BW-C-4-O | ecosystem: Environmental > Terrestrial > Soil >... | reverse complement strand
TTCCCAACATTGATCGCATCATCGCATGTATGAAAGCCAAAAGGGCGAGCCTCAGCACCCCCTGTAGGTTGGTGTTCGAAAAGGAACTCCCGGGGGATGCGGCCCAAAACTCGCAGCCGGCCCCCTGAGGCCAGAATAGCGGTGGCTATAGCGCAACATTGACGCGGTCTGAAATTGCAACGCCGACAGCGCCGCTGTTTCGCCTTCGCCCCCGCCGGATCTGCCCCGATGCCCGCTCATGACTGCCGCCTCTCCGACTTAATACCTTGCAAATTATAGCAAAATGAGAGCTTCCGCACTATTCGTCGGCGACCACGGCTCGGACTCGATCACCATCTCGCAGAAAGGCACCCGACCGAACAACGATCATGTCGCCCTCCGTAAGTCCTTCGCGTATTTGTACGTCATTTTGGGCAAATAGCCCAACAGTTACGCGCCGGGTTTCGACACGGTCGTCGCGTATAGTCTGGATCACCGATCCATCGGGTCCGAATAGCAGCGCGGATAGAGGTACCGCCACGCCGCAGGCCTGTCCGACAGTAATCGTCGCCCGCGCAAAGGCACCGACACGCAGCAGCGAATTATGGTCAGGCGCAATATGGGCTTTTCCCAACTGGGTAGTCGGATCGACTGTCGTTGAAACCAGCCTGACCTTGCCTGGTAATTCGTTGACGCCAGCCACCTTGATCTTGGCAACTTGACCAATGGCCAATCGGGACGCCTCCTTGGCGGGCACATCGGCCAACAAATCCAGGTCTCCTGCGCCTAAAATACGGAATAGCGGATCCCCACGCGCCGAAGCCGTTTCCCCGACCACCGTCGGAGCGGCAAGGATGATGCCGGAAACCGGGGCATTGATCGAAGTCGGCGATCCTTGCGAATCATTCGGCGCGGCTAACCGCGCCAGCGCTTGCCCCGCATTCACACTCTTTCCGGATTCCACCAATATTTCTTTGATTACCATGCCTTCGCGATCCGGGCGGACCAGCACTTCGTTCTGCGGCACGAGGTTTCCCATCACAACAAGAGTGTCCGAGAAGCAGGCGTTTTTTACCTTCGTCACCGTCACCGCCATCTCGGCCGGAGGATTGGTCGCCACGAGGTCGGCGCCCAAAGAATGGATGGTTGACGTACCTAGGACAGCAGCAATGATCAGTCCCACACACGCAGGCGGGATAAGAACATAGTTGAGCCGGACCGTCCTAAGCGAGCGCATTGTGTAGATCGCCTCCCGCGGGCTCATCGACCGTTTCCAAAAAAGCCGCCGCCATTGCTCGGACCTCCCTTGAGAATGCCACCGATGAGGTTGTCGAACATGCCATTATTGCCGCCGGACTGATTTGCGTTGCCCGACGGACCAGCATCGCCCGATTGACGGTTGTCGCCAAACAAGCCCTTGCCCGCCGCTCTCAATTGGTCGAATGCCCCGGCGGGATCGTTGAGAATCCCGCCAACGTCCGGATAGATGCGGGGCGCGCTCCAATTCCCTTCGATGAGCACGGGAACACCAAGCCCAGTGCCACCACCCGAGGCACTGGTGTTTTGCTGTCCAACGTTCAGCCGCGGGTCGACCTTCAATTGCAACGTCTTCTCCGCAATGTTGATGCTGCCAGTTCCCGTGATTCGCGCGATTGGCCCCGTCAATACGAGATTCGTGGTCGTCGCGACGCCGTTCGCCAAACTGAAGCTCGCATCCAAGTCGGATAGCGGAGTCTTGTCGCTTGGATTTTGCTGCCAACCTTCCAGAATCGTGCTTGTCAGATTGTGCATCAATTTGCTGACGTCAATGCCGCGCACGGCCCCATTTGCAAGCGCAACATCGACAGTACCGGCCAGGCTGGATATGGCGGACCGCTGGCTGGCCCCCGAGGAGTTCACATCGATATTTGCCCGCATCGTCCCCTCGAGAGATGCGAAACCGGCAACGTCCGACAGCAGCGGAAGCGCACTGACGCCGGCAAGTCGCACGTGCAATGCGTGAGTTGGTACCGCACCAGCGGCGTCGAGCGAAACCGTTCCGTCGAGGGTTCCCCCATATAGACCGGTATCTGCCACCGTGCCTTGGATGACACCTTTGTCCAGGGTCAATTGCACGGCGGTCGGCGCCAGACGAAACGATCCGATCGTGAAATCGCTGGCCGATATTCGCATCGCGGCATCGAAAAAGTTGAGCGCCTCAAAGTTAAACTGGCGGTCGCTCCATGGCTCGCCCAATACATTGCGATCGCCGTCGCGGCGCTCGGCTTCCGGCAAGATTTGGACGCGGTCAAAATCAAGGTCGGCCTTTGCCATGGGTTTGTTTGCGCTGAAGTCGACGGAAGCCCAGCCGTTGAATCTACTCGCGCCGAAACGTCCGCTGAGACCGTTGATGGCGAGCGAATTGTTCCTTATCCGCAGTTCGGCGCTCGCAGAAAGCGGCCGCTCGGATAACGCCGGCCCTTGTAGTGTGAGGTCAACCGGGATCGCCTGCCCTTCCACAGTCGGCAGCGTGGCATTCGATTTCAGTTGGATGTGAATTAGCTGACCGCCGACGGAAAGACTTCCCGCCATGATCGGCATCTCGACGGCCGGTGGAAACGAGGCGTCGAGAGCGATGTGGTCGATCCGTCCCTCGTCTCGAGCCGATGGACTGTAAAACTCGACTACACCGTCCTCGACGACGATGTGATCAATCGCCGGAAATGCCTTGGATGTGCCGGAATTGGGCGCGGCTGGCGGCACTGACGAGAGCGCGCTGCGTCGCCGCGGCAATAGCACGCGAACCGTCGGACGTAAGATCCTCAATTGCGTGATCCGCGGATGTCCGTGCAGCAGATCCGACCACGAAAGAATGACGTGAATGGCCTCTGCCTTGAACCGACCGTCAGAGCCGTCCTGGGTTTTGGACAGGAGATTGACATCGCGAAGAGAAATAGCCGGCGTCGGCCAAAAGCTTACAGTGGTAACGCCGCCGAGACCCAGGCGGTATCCGGTCGCGGCCTCAAGCCGGGACTGCACCGCTCCGGTTAAAAAATTCGCAGGTATTCCGAACACAACCAAGAGCGCGGCCAAAACCACTACGCCGACGATCGCGATCTTGTACCATTTCAATTTGAACTTCATGGAGCCTACCGTTGCCGCAAGCCGCCCATTCGCCGATCAGACCTATGACTGCCAGGGCCTCGAACATCGCAAACTGCGATTAGACGCGCCGCGCATGCTCAATGAACCGCTCCCCCTTTCATGCCCGGCGCCGACGATTCTTCTCCAGGACCGATGAGGTGTTTGCCGTAACGCCACGTAACTCGTCCAATGTCGTCCATCATCGCCATGAAGGCAGGCACGAAGACCAGCGACAGCAAAGTCGAAACGATCAATCCGCCGATAACGGCGATTGCCATCGGGGCGCGAAACTCGCCTCCGGCGCCGTATGCAAGGGCCGCCGGAGTCATGCCCGCGATCATCGCGACCGTGGTCATGATGATTGGCCGCGCCCGTTTTTGACCGGCATCGATGATGGCAAAGTTGCGCTCGATTCCCGCGTGCATGGATTCCATCGCGAAGTCGACCAGCATGATCGCATTCTTGGTTACGATGCCCATCAGCATAAGAACCCCTATCCAAACCGGCGTAGTAAGCTGCTGTCCCGTCAACAGCAATGCGAGGATCGCGCCGCCAATCGAAAGCGGTAATGAGAACAGAATCGTGATCGGTTGCAGGAAACTGCCGAACAGCAGCACCAGCACGGCATAGACCATCATAAGCCCGCCGATCATGGCGGTCTTAAACCCGTTGGCCAGTTCGTTCAGGCTTTCGGCGTCTCCGGACTGGCTGACGGTGATGCTCTTGGGCAACCCCTTCATGACCGGCAGCTCGTTTATCTTCTGCAAAGCGTCGCCGAGCGCGGCGGTGCCCGCGAGATCGGCCGCGACGGCGGCTTGTCGTTCGCGATTGTATCGGCTGATGCTGGTCGGCCCCTGATCGAGCCGGATATCGGCAATCGCAATCAGTGGCACGCTGCCCCGGCCCATCGGCAGAGGCACACGGAGCTGTTCGAGCACCTGCCGGTCGGTGCGCGCGCTGTCTTCCAACTGCACGCGTATAGGTACTAGCCGGTCGCCGGCGTCGAATTTCGCCAACGCCGGCCCGAAATCGCCGATGGTCGCTACCCTGATCGTCTCCGCGAGGTTTTCCGTCGATACGCCAAGTCGCGTTGCAAGATCGCTTTGCGGCCGGACCCGAAGCTCCGGGCGATCAAGCGAAGTCGCCGCGGTAACGTTCGATATCAGCGCTACGCGTTGCATCTGTCTGGCCAGCTCGCTGGCGACGTTATCGACCGTCCTGCTGTCGGCGCCGCTCACGAACAGTGACACGGCGCGCAGGCCGTTTTCGTCCAAGAACCAGTGATGGATGTCGGGAACGCCAGCAAGATCGCCGCTGATTGACTGCTCCAGCTGATGCTGCGTCACGGAGCGGCTTGATTTCGGCGTGTAGTTGATGACGAGCGAGGCTTTGCGCACCTCCTTAATGCCCGTTACGCGCCCGCCGTCGACAAAGACGCTCTTGACTTCCGGCCGCTTGCGCAAACGCGTAACGATCTCCTCGGTCTTTCGCTCAGTATCGGCAAGCTGAGAGCCGGGCGGCAGTTCGATGGCAAGCAGCGAACGCGCGGCGTCCTGCGCCGGCAGGAAGCCTTTGGCCAGGAGACTCATGCTCCAAATCGACGCGGCGAACAACAAGACACCGACAAATATGGTGCGGACGTAGTGTCGGACCGACCAACTCACCAGCGCCGTATAGGCATTGAGCAAACGTCCCGGCGCCCTATCGACATGCGGCCGCGGCCGCAGGAAATAGGCCGCCAGCATTGGCGTTATGAATCGAGCCGCCAACAGCGAGAACAGCACCTGGACGGAGACGGTGATGCCAAATTGCTTGAAGAACTGACCGGCGATCCCCGACATGAAACTCGCCGGGGCAAAGATCGCAATAATGGTCAGGCTGATGGCGATAACGGCCAATCCAATTTCGTCGGCCGCCTCGATGGCGGCTTGATAGGCCGACTTGCCCATGCGCATATGTCGCTCGATGTTTTCGACCTCGACAATAGCGTCATCGACCAGGACGCCGGTGCTCAGCGTGATCGCAAGCAGGCTCACGAGGTTCAGCGAAAAGCCTAAAATATCCAATGCCCAAAACGCGGGAAAAATTGAAAGCGGCAGCGAAACTGCCGCGATGACGGTGGTGCGCCACTCGCGCAGGAACAGGAAAACCACCGCCACTGCGAGTGCCGCTCCCGCGAATAGCGTTTCGATGGCATCTTCGTAGTGCCCGCGTGTAAACTCCACAGAGCTGTCGATCACCTTCAGGTCGACGTTGGTTTCCGCCGCCTTCAACTGGTCGATCCGTGCCTGCACCTGCTTGCCCACGACCACGTCGCTTGCGCCCTTGGCGCGCGTGACCGCGACAGCGACGACAGGTTCGCCGTTAAATCGCGCGAACGTGCTGCGTTCGGCGACCGTGTCGGTGACGACACCAAGATCGTCCAGGCGGACTTCGCCGCCCGAAGGCAGGCTGATCATCGTTGCCGCCAAACCGGCGACAGTATTGCTGCCGGCAAGTGTACGGATCGCCTCGTCGCGGCCGCCGATGCCGGCGCGGCCGCCGGCAACATTGACGATCGTGCCGCGCAGGCGATGGCTGACATCGAGGGCAGTCAGCCCCAAGGCTTCCAACCGAGCCGGATCGAGCGAGACCAGGATCTCGCGCTCGACGCCGCCGACGCGTTCGACTTGCGCCACGCCATGCACGCCTTGCAAGGCGCGGATGACGACGTTGTCGACGTAATACGACAGCTGCTCCGGCGTCATGCCCGGAGATATCGCGGCGTAGGTCACGATCGGCAGTCCGACCACGTCGACCCGCTGAACCAGCGGCTCGTTGATGTTTTGCGGCAGGCTGCCGCGCACTCTGGTGACCGCGTCCTTGACGTCGTTAAGTGCGCGGTCGGTATTTGACTCCAGCGAGAACATGATGGTCGTCGCCGAGACGCCGTCGGTGATGTTGGAGATTATGTTATGGACGCCTTCGACGCCGGACACGGCGTCCTCGATCGGCTTGGTGACCTGCGCCTCGAGCTCCCCGGGCGCAGCGCCAAACTCGGCGACGACAACCGAAACGACCGGAATATCGGCGTTTGGCAGCCGCGTGATCGGCAGCTTCATAAAGCTCATCCATCCGAGCGCCAGCGCCACGATCGAAAACACGATGGCGGGCAGCGGCTGACGGATCGACCAGGCTGAAACGTTCAACGCCATTAGCGCGCTCCCGGCTGGCCGATGTCGTCGGCAAACATCGGCTTGACCTCATCGCCGTCGTGCAGCGAAGTGCCGGCGTTGGCGATGACAAGCTCGCCTTCCTTGACGCCGTCCTGCACTTCGATGTTGTTGTCGGTAAAGAATCCAAGACGCACTTGGCGCGTCTGGACAGTGTCGTTGCGCACGACCTGCACCGTCGTGCCTTCGGTCCGATATTGCACGGCCGAGCGTGGAATGGAGACGACGTTGCATCTGCGATTGGCATCGATGGTGCCGCTGGCAAACATGCCGGCACGCGTAGCCTGATCGCTATCGACCGTCAGTCGAACCTTGCCGAGCTGCGTATTCGGGTCGATCTCCGGCATGATGGTGCGAATTTTCCCGCTCACATCGCGGCCATTTTCCAGCCGCGCGCGCGCCGGTTGTCCGGCTTCGAGCTTCGGCAGATCTACGCTCGTCACCTCAGCTTCGATTTCGAGCTTGTTGTCGACGATGATGCGGAACAGGGGACCGGTCCCCATCGGCGGCGGCAGCGGAACCGGGGCGGCGACCGCGCCGACCTTCGCCGTGCTTTTGCTAACGACCCCGGCAGCCGGAGCGGTCAGCGTCATGGCCGAAGGCTGCTGCGGCGCCGAACCGGCAGCGGCTCCGGCGCCTTGTTGTTGAGTGCCGCCTGAACCGGCAGGGGGGCCATTCGAGAGGCGGGTCAGCTTCACCAGCGCCTGACCGGCGGTCACCGTGCTGCCTTCGCCGGCCAGAACCTCGGTGATCACATAACCGTCGGCGTTGAAATTAACGACGGCCTCGGCACGCGGCACGACCAGCCCCGTAAAACGAACCGCCGAAGCGAAGCACGCGCTCGTCGCCTTAACGACGATCGCGGACACGCCGGATGTTTGCGCCCGGCTTTCCGTGCCTGCTGGCCCGACGACGCCAATCGATGCCGCAATGGTCGCTGTCGCGATCGCGACCAGCGCCGCCGAACGGCGTTTGAATTTATCGAACGCCATAGCCGGCGAACTCGTCGGCAATCGTTGCCTGTATGGCCTTTGCAGCATCGATGTCGTGCTTGCCAGCGTCGGCATCGCCGTTGCGCGTCTTGGCGATGCCACGGCCGTACAGTGAGGGTGCGTGTTTCGGATCGCGCTGCAACGCCCCGTCGTAATCGGCAATAGCCTGCGACAGCAAACCGGCCTTCAAATTGACCAGGCCGCGACTGTCGAGGGCGTCCGCATAATTCGGCGCGATTCGCAGCGCTTCATTGCAATCCTTCAGCGCTGCCCCCAGATCGCCGGTGATCGCGCGGACCCAGCAACGATCGTTGAGCGCTCCGGCATGTTTTGGATCGAGCCGGATCACTTCGGTGAAGTCTTTGATGGCTTGGTCGTAATCGCCCTTTACCGCATTGCGCTGGCCGCTTCTGTAATAACCGGCCAGATCGGTCGGGGCAGAGTCGGCGGCCGGCGACTTGGTCGTAGTATCAAGCGCCGCCATTTTTTTGCGGGCCAGATCGGAATAGATGCCGGATGGGTGTTTAGCGAGGAAATCATCCCAAGCTTTCTTTGTGCCGACGGATTCCGCGTCGACGTAATCGTGCAGCGCTTGGGCCTCCTGATCCTGCTCCGAACTCTTAGGTGTCGACGGCGGCGTCGAGGACTTGTCCCCTGGTTTCGCTTCGGTAACTTTGGGCTGTGCGCTTGGATTTGGCGGCGACTCCGAACCCAACGAAAAATCCTCCATCAGAGAGGATGAAAACGACGGGACCTGTTGTCCCTTGGTGTCGCGCGACACATCCATGCGCGTGCGATTGAGAACCTGCTCGACGGTAGCGCCTGGAACCTTCAATTCCTTGATGAGGTCGGCGACAAATACCGGCGGGTTGCCATCGCTGACCACTGCGTCGGACAGCGCCGACATCATCAAGGCCGCCCCTTTGGGCGCGGTGGTCGCGGCCAAGCCCGCAGGGGCACTGCGGAAATTGCGCTCATACGGATTGTGCCGCGATGCGTCGATGAGGGCGATTTTCCTTTGGGCGCCGTTGTCGGCCATATCGCTGAGGATCTTATCGAGGCTGAAGCCGTCAATCCGGACGTCAGCCTCTTTCCAAATCTGCGCGTCGACCGGAAGGAGATAGCTCTGGCGGCCGGTCTGGATGCCGAAACCGCTGAAGAAAATCAGGGCGGTCGAGCTCGATTTGATTTTTCCGTAGAATCGGTCGAGCGCGGTCCGCATCGCCTGCTTGCCGAGGTTTTCGGCGATCTCGACGTCAAAACCCTGGTCGCGCAGCTGCGCGCCGAGCGCGCGGGCGTCGCTAACCGGCTCCTTCAGCGGCGCGTCAGCATTGGGATAGGCGGCGTTGCCGATCAGCAGAGCGACGCCGCTATTTGCCACAGCCCTGGGCACGGCGGCGGCCGCAACGAGGACAAGCGCTAGGAGGACACTGAACCCCAGTCTCATGACACGCGCCGGCGAGGATGTGCATCAACCAGTCGTCTCGAGGCCGAGCAGAGCGGGTTTCAGCAACTCCAGGTCGGTAGCAACCGGCCCCACCCGCAAGGCAAGGCGCGACGAGTTGGCGATTGTCCGTAAGCTCCCTCGGTAGAAATGATAACCGCCCACCCTCAGTTAAGCAACGCCACAATTCGGATTGCAACGGCTCCGCTTTCAGCGGACGGTTGTTGCCAAATTGCAACGTCAACCGGAATAGTGCGCGTTTCCCAAGCATTTTCGCGATTGAGGGCTTTTAGCGCGCGCTGCCCCAATTATAGTGAACGCCACAATGGGGACACAGGCGTTTAACACGTAGCGATGGGGGGTTCCATGTTTACGATCACTTTCCGGGCCGATCCGACAGGACATGCCACGGTGGAATCAGGGAAATCGGCGAGCACGGCGCGGCGTAAAGGCCGTGGCGTTGCAGTCGCTACCGGAATGGCGCTGGCAGCGTCGCTGTTCGCGGCGTCAGGGGCGCAGGCGCAGAATTGCCCGCCGCCAGGCGCTGTGAATGTCTCGCCGATTGCTGCGAGCGTCTCGGGCATCGCGAGTATGGTCGGTGCAACGATTACGGCATCAAGCACTGCCTTCCTACTTCAGAGTTCGTCCTTCATCGGCAGTCCGCCCAACCCCGCGCCCGACCAGCAGGGCGGCGGCATCTGGGTCCGCGGTGTGGGCGGCGAAGTCAGCGTGAAGAGCGCTACGACCACCAACGCTGTAATTACAAACGCGGCAACGGGCGGCGTCTTATTTGCCTCCGGGGCGATCGCATGCTCGCAAAAAGTCAACGAGAACTTTGCTGGCGTGCAGTTCGGAGCCGATGTTGCCAGACTTAACATCAGCGGCTGGAACTTCCACCTCGGGACCACTGCAGGCGTCCTCGGATCGAGGGGTACCCTGAGCGGCGGCGCGTTCGCGTTCAACGATCCGTTCAGTGGCCTACCGGCCGGCGGAGGATCGTTCACCAGCAGTACGCAGGTCCCGTTCGCCGGCGTCTACGCGGCCGCCACCAAGGGGGGGTTTTTCATCGACGGGCTTTTGCGCGCCGAATATTATCAAACTACTCTGAATGCGCCCGGGGATAATCTTTTCGGCCAAGCCATAGATGCCCACGGCTGGTCGTTCAGCTCTTCGGCCGGGTACAATTGGGCGGTTCCCAATTCCAAGTGGTTCATCGAGCCGTCGGGCTCGGTCATCATCTCCCGTACCAAGGTCGACCCGCTCGCCTTCACCACCGCCGGCACGTTCGTCGGGCCGTTTACTGACCAATTACCCGGCACCTTGCAGCTAAACGAGATTAAGAGCGATATCGGACGCCTCGGGCTACGGGTCGGTGAAACCATCGAGGGAGACAGGGTCGTTTGGCAGCCTTTTGCCGCCGTCAGCGTGTGGCACGAGTTCGGTTCCAATCCGACTGGGAATTTCGCGACTGCGCCGGGATGTTGCGCTTTTGGCAATACTGCCGCTAACTTCTCAGGTGCGGGGTCGACCACGACGATTGGAACCTTCGGCCAATATTCGCTCGGCGTATCCGCGTCGGTTATCGGCACAGGCTGGCTCGGCTTCGCCCGGGTCGATTACCGCGACGGTCCCAACCTTCAGGGCCTGAGCGGGACCGCCGGCCTGCGCTACCAGTTCACGCCCGACGTGGTTGTTGCCCACGCCATGCCAGTCAAAGCGCCAGTCCTTAAAGCGCCCGTTATGACGGCCGTCAATTGGACCGGCTTCTATGTCGGTGGTTACGGCGGCGCCATTTTGGGCAGAGCCGATTGGGGCTATGTGGGCGGCGAAGTCTCGCCGCATGTCGGCGGCTTCGACGGCGGCGGCAATATAGGCTTCGATTGGCAGTCCGGCCGATGGGTGCTTGGCGCTGTTGCCGAGCTCGAAGGGACCAACACCAAAGCAAGCGGCACTGCTTGCAACCCGGGTGCAGCGGCCTTCGTAAGTGGAATGTTGCTGACTACCTGCAATGCCTCGATCCGTTCGCTGGGGGATGTTGCAGCGCGCGTCGGATACACCTGGGATCGCGCGCTGTTCTACGTCAAAGGCGGCGGTGCCTGGACCAACGAGCGCTTCACTGGAAGTTGCAATAACGTCAGCAACGGCATCACCTTCCCGTGCACCAACCCGGCTAATGCGCCAACCACCGGCTTTTCGGCCAGCAACAACCGCGGCGGCTGGATCATCGGCGAAGGTACGGAATTCGCCCTTACTCGGAATTGGTCCGCCAGGGCCGAATCCGACTACTTCAGCTTCGGCGACAGGACCGTGACCGCCACCGATGGCAGCGCCCTCAAGGTCGGCATGCACGTCTGGGAAACGAGAATCGGTCTCAATTACCGGTTCAGTTCCGCCCAATAACGAGCAGCCGTCCACGGCAGCCGATCGACAAGCAGCAAAAACCCGGGCCTCGGCCCGGGTTTTTCGTTGGACTTTGGGTCGGTGCAATGAGGCAGTTCTTCACGGCGCCCCCTCAAGCCCGCGTCTTTAGGCTAATGTTAAGCATAACGCGGCACTCTCAAATATCTTCAACCTGGGAATCGCGATGATCCAACGGCAGAACCGCGTCTTCGTCTTCGCCGGCCTCGCGCTCTGCGCCATGGGACTCTCGGCCTGCCAGACGACCGGGACCCCAGAAGGCAATCTGGCCGCGACGCGCGGCCCGCAGGCGCAACAAGCTCAAATCAGCAGCTTATCGGCCGCACCAAAACAGAGCAGCCGGCCTGATCTTCCAATGGTTATCGGTGTCGCGTACTGAGCGCGAGCAAGGCTCCCGTACGCACTCGACCATCATCAATAGGCGACGCCGAGAATAACCGGGAACGCCCAGCGCGATCCGCCCTCCAGGGCCGGCAGCCAGGCGGCGCTCGCCAGTCTGATGACGCTGTGCTGCCGCACCACCTTCTTCGCCGGCGCGCCTACGCTGGCGGCTTTCTGCAGAGGCAGCACCGGCAATTCGGTCGCTGCCGCAGGCATCACCCAGCTCGCGGCCAGCGTTGCGGCGACCAGGGCC
>Ga0210398_10005458_pt1 | contig 11805 bp, 12 predicted proteins | sample IncBWC4OmetaG_FD_161047 | JGI IMG/M metagenome (GOLD analysis project Ga0210398, IMG submission 161047) | Forest soil microbial communities from Barre Woods Harvard Forest LTER site, Petersham, Massachusetts, United States - Inc-BW-C-4-O | ecosystem: Environmental > Terrestrial > Soil >... | reverse complement strand
GGCCGGGCATCCATTTCCGATCGGGCCCTTCGGGCAACCAAATATGAACGCCCGAATCGATGATCATCATGGCCATGTCTCCTCGGTTTCCTTGTGTCCTCTATCACGGCCGCATCTCGGCAGGCCGCTCCGCTCGTTCATTGCTTGCTGATGCCGGCCTGCGCGATCACCTTGGCCCAACGATCGATCTCGAACCGCATGCGCCGGTCGAGCGCGGCGGCGGGGACGGGTTTGGCGTCAAAGCCGATCGCTTTGTACTGCGCGATCACATCTGGCCGTCGCAGGATATCGGTTGTCGCCCGCGCCAGCACGTCGATCGCCCGTTGCGGCATGCCCTTGGGGCCATAGAGCGCATTCCACGACGTCACATCGAAATCGGCAACGCCGGCCTCCTTCATCGTCGGTACGTCCGGCAGTTCCGGAATTCGCTCGGCCGAGGTCACGGCCAGCGGGCGCACCTGCTTGCTGTCGATCCCGGCGCGAAGGCCGCCATAGGCGTTGATGACGAGGTCGACCTCGTTGCGCAACAAGGCGACCGAGAGTTCGGCGGGCCCCTTATAAGGCACGACGGTGAAATTCAGATTTTGCGTCGATTTGAACAGCAGCGCCGCCAAATGATTGCTGGTGCCGGCGCTCGACGTGCCGACGTTTAACGCGCCGGGCTTGTCCCTGGCCGCGGCCATCCATTGCTGAAGTGTCTTGTATTGCGACGCCGCCGCATCGACAAAAAGATAAGCGAATTCGCTGACGCCGACGATCGGCGTCATCTCCACCCGCGGGTCCAGCGGTTCGCGGAATAGGCTCACGCCGATCGCCGTATTGTTGCCCGTCCAAGCGATGTTGTAACCGTCGGCAGGCGCGTTGGTCACCGTACGCCCGGCGATGACCCCGCCGCCGCCCGGCTGGTTCTGCACCAGCACCGGCACGCCGAGGCGATCCGATAATTTCGCAGCGAGAATACGCAGCGCCACGTCGGACGCCGATCCCGCCGCAAGCGGCGTCACAATGCGGATTGGCCGCAAAGGATAGACATCTTCGGCGCGCGCTTCCCCGCGGCCCAGCGACAGCGTCGCCCATCCCAGGCAAAGCAAGGCAAAGATGGCGGCGATGCGCGGCCCGCAACGTGCGGCAATGCCGCGCCGCCGCTTCGCCACTTGCAGCTTCATTTAACCTGCTCCGAGCGCGCGGGTCGTGTCGTCGAACAGCTCATCGACCGACACCGGTCGCGGGATCAGTTTTTGCTGCCGGCAAAAATCGATGATGATTTCCAAAGTGGGGCGGCAGGCTTCGACGCCGAAACGATAAGGATCGAGAACGCCCCCATCGGGCAGGCCGGCAGCGCGTTTACTGTCCTGGAATTGCCGGAACACGTCCCGCACCACGTCGGGCCGCGATCGGGACAACTCGGTTCGCACCACCAGCATATGATTGATCGGTACGCCGTGGTGACGCTCGGCCCATTTCCGCGCGGCCGCATCGGCGTCCGGGATAAGATGCTTGAGCCGCGGATCGGGCAGCTTGTCGCCGACAATGGCCGCATCGATTTCGCCATCAAGTAGCATCTGCACCAGTTCCTTGCCGGGCGGTGCCCGTTTGACGATGTCGGGATCGTGGTATTCCGCGACATGCGGATCCTCAAACGTGATCCACTCCACTTTGTTGAGATCGACGCCATAATCGCTCGCCAGAATCCCCCTGACCCAGGTGCCGGTGGTCACGGTGAAGGCGCGGACGCCGACGCGCTTGCCGTTGAGATCGGAGGGCTTGAGCGTGCCGCGTTCGGCGTTATAGGCGATGGTGTGATGCTGGCCGCGGCTCACCACCACAGCAGGCATCAAAATGTAAGGCTTGTCGTACGTCCGCGCCTGCAGATAGGTGACGATCGCCAGTTCGGCGAGATCGTATCTGGCCTCGCGCACCACCTGCTTGAACAGGTTGTTGGCGACCTTGACTTCGACAAAATCGAAATCGACGAGATCGGAGTGCACCGCCCCGCTTTTGAGCGGCGCGACGTTGGGATAGTTGCCCAGCATCGTGTGCAAAGTGAGTTTCGATTGAGCCGCCATTGCAGCCTCCTTTATCGATCAGCAAGTACCGGATAAAGCGCCAGCGCCGTCTTGCCGAAGATCCACTCCTGATCGGAATCCTTGGCGAAGGCAAACGCCGTTCTCGCCGCGCCCAGAATTTCCACAAGCGTTCCGACCGAATTCGGGAAATTCGATCCCCAGGCGATCCGCGAGGCGCCGAATGTGTCGATCAATTTGCCGAAGAATGTTTGCGGCGTGCCTTTGCCCCATGATTTCGGCGTCACATTGATCGGCGTGATCTTCAGATAAACCTGCTGGTACTTGGCGAGCGCGAACAGATCGGCGGCGGCGTTGTAAGGCGGCCCGTCTTCGAACGGAACCCGCGTCAAATGATCGAGGATCATCGTCACTTTCGGGAACTTGTCCATGATCTGACGCAGCAGCGGAATGCCTTCATCCTTCATCTGCATGCAGACCGGGATGTTCTTCGCGGCTGCGTGCTCCCAAAATGGATAGGTCTTCGGATCGACGAACCAGGTGGCCTGATCCGGCAGCGTGCTGCCGGTCGTGAACAGCCGCATGCCGGTGCAGCCGCGCCCCAGCCAATAGTCGAACGTCTTCACCGCGTCCGGCGCCATGACGTCGATCGAATAAACGCCGCTGAAGCGCGACGGTTCGGCCGCGACGGCGTCCGCGACATAGCTGTTGTCGTATCCGTAGGCCGTCGATGAATGCACGATCGCGGCTTTGGCGACGCCCGCGTCGTCCATGGCTTTCAGCAGCGTTTGGTACGTCGTCGGCCGCTCGCTCGACCACGCCGATTGCTTGCCGCCGAGCGGAGCAAGCGGATAGCGTTTGGTGTCCGGCGAAACGATATGGGGATGAATATCGATGACTGGCGACATGGCACCTCACGTGACGCTGGAGGAATTTTACGGGTTGATATCGACGAAGATCCGATCGAGCTTCGGCCGCGACGGAATGAGACCCTGCTGCAAGGCATAAGTGACGAGCGCCTCGATGCTGGGTCCGTTCGCGGCCATGCCGTATGGCAAGGGATCGTTCATGAGCGAGAAGAAACCCCGATAGCGCTTGTCTTCCGGAGCGTCGCCCCGACCAAGTTTGAGTTCATCGAGATAGGGGCGCTTGGCCGCGACGAACGCATTCATCAGCGAACGCGCCAGCCATGAATGCCGCGTGATGTGCTCATCCTTCACCACGATGAGGCCGTGGATCGGATAGATGCCGGTGCGGCGGAACCAATCCGCCTCGATTTGCTCGACATTGGCGAACAGCTCCGGGTAGGTGCCGGTAGCCCCGCCGGTCGGCGCGTTCATGTCCCAATTTCCGATCGGCGGACCGGCGCGGCCGACCCCGGCCGGCCCGGTGAACCCGGCCTCGATCTCGCCCGACGCCATCATGCTTTGCAGCGTCTTGCCTTCCAGAGCATGCACGACGTTGGGCGGCAATTCGAGCGTCGTGACATGCTCCTCGTCGTCCACCACCCAGGTGACCCTGGATGAATCGAGGCCGTATTCGTTGACGAAGATGCCCCGCGTCCAGACGCCGGTCGTGACCGAATAGGCCCGCACGCCGACCTTCTTGCCTTCGAGATCCTTGGGCACGCGAATGCCGGCGTCGGGCCGCACGACGAAACCGCCGTGATGGAATCTCCGCATGACGAAGATCGGTAGCGCGATGTAAGGCGCGCCGCGGGCGCGGGCGATCATGTAGGTCGTCGGCGCCATCTCGCAGATGTCGAACTCGAGGTCGCGAACCATCCGGCGGAACGCCTGGATGATCGGCACGACTTCGACAAAATCCGCGTCCACGCCATCGATCGGAATGGCGCCTTTCTTGATCGCCGCGGTATGACCGTAACCGCCGATCGCGATCTTGAGTCGCGGCCTGTCGGCGCCGGCGGGAACGCTGCTATTTGTTGCCTGTACGCTCACGTCACTGTTCCTATCTGCCGATTACTGTTTCGGGATGCCGGCTTTGTCGATGACCACGCGCCATTTCGCGGCGTCGGATTGCAAGCGCTGCGTTAGCGCCTCCGGCGTGCTCGCCAGCGGCTCCATGCCGAGATTGGCCATTTTTTCTCCGATTTCGGGCATTTGCAGAACCGTGCTGATCTCGGTGTTGAGCTTGGCAATGATGTCGGCCGGCGTGCCGGCGCGGACAGATAGCGCGTTCCAGCTGGTGACGACATAGTTGGGATAGCCAGAATCTTTGACCGTCGGCACACCTGTAAACAGCGGTGACGGCTTGTCACCTGACGTGGCGATGATCTTGATCTGCTTGCCGGCCACCATCGGGCTGAAAGCCGCGTAATAATCGAAGCCGACATCGACATCGCCGCGCTCGATCGCGGTCATAAGCTCCGGCGTGGTCCGGAAAGTCACGACCGCGGCGTTCACTCCGGTGACCATTTTGAACAGCTCGGCCGAAAGGTTTTGCGTGCTGCCGACCGCGATGCTGCCGAAATTAAGTTTGCCCGGATTCTGCTTGCCGTAGGCGACGAGCTTCTGGACGGTGTCGAACCGGGTATCCATTTTCGTTGCCAACAGCATGTCGAACTGCGCTAGCAGCGAAACAGAGGCAAAATCGCGCGTGATGTCGAAGGGCAGTGAGGCAAACAGGCTCTCGCTGATCGCGGCGCCATTGCCGGCAAGGTACAGGGTGTAACCGTCCGCCGGTAAGCCCAGCGCGGCCTTGGCGGCGACGATGCCGCCCGCTCCCGGCCGAGTGTCGATGAAGAAATTCTGACCCGTGCGCTCGCTGAGCTTTGCGGCGACCAGCCGGGTCGAGACATCGGCTACGCCGCCGGGCCCGTAGGGCAGGATGATGCGAACCGGCCGATCCGGATAATTGGCCTGCGCCCGAGTACCGGCGGCAAATGTCGCCGTCACAACCGCCGAGATCGCGCACGTGCCCATGCCGTGCCAAATATCGCGGCGAGACAGCATGTGCTCCTCCGGCGGCGTTATCGTTTCGGCGATGCGGGATTGCCCGTGCGCCGATTTTGGCCGCGATCATGGCGACGGCGCGCCTCCAGTCCATTCCGATTAGCCTCTGGGCTTGATATAGAAATCGTCTTGGAAACGCCGGACGGGTCGCGAATGGGCTCGTAAGGTCAGGTTTTCCCAGACGTTGGACGATATGGGAATTATGCCAGATGATTGATTTCAGGCTTTTGCGCCACTTCTCCTATTTCCTCGCCGTGGCCGACGAAAGGCACTTCGGCAACGCCGCGAAACGGCTCGGGATGTCCCAGCCGCCGCTCAGCCAGCAAATCCAGGTGCTGGAGAGATCGCTTGGTGTCCGCCTCTTCGAGCGCTCGCGCCAGGGGGTTGCACTCAGCCGCGAGGGTGCCGCCATCCTTGCCCCGGTGCACCGCTTCATGGAGCACGCCCAGCGGCTGCAACAGGCGGTCACCGACGCGCGTCAGGGCCGCACCGACATCGTGGCCATCGCCGCGATCAACTCCGCGATGTTCGACGTCGTGCCGCGGCTGGTGCGGACGGCAAAGCGGATTTATCCGCAGCTTTCGTTGTCCGTTATGGAGGCGCGAAGCGACGAAGCGCTGTCCGCGGTGCAGCGTGGCGAGGCCGACATCGCCTTTGCGCGCTTCGACGACCGTATCGCTTCGCTCGAGGTGCGTCCCATCGTCTACGACCACCTCGTTCTCGTCCTTCCAGTCGATCATCCTTTGACGCAGCGCAGCCGGGTCGGTCTCGCCGAGCTCGCCGACGAGAGTTTTGTGCTGTTTCCGCGACGCTCCAGCCCGAGCTTCTTCGACCAGATCACGAGCGCTTGCCGCGGCGCCGGGTTTTCGCCGCATGTGCTCTACGAAGTTCATTCGGTGGTTTCGCAGATCGCCTATGTCGGTTGCGGCGTCGGCGTCGGCATGGTGCCAAGCCGCGCGATGCGGTTTGGCGGCGGCGACGTCGTGTTCCGGCCGCTGGTCGAAACCATCAATGTCGTCAGCATTGCCGCCGCCTGGAAGCCGTCATTGTGCAAGGAACTGGTGCCGACAATCGTCGACATCGCCGCCGACATCGGCGCCGACAGGGAAGCGCTGCCTATTGCCGGATCGGCGGCGGAAACCGTAGCGGCGCAATAACGGCGAGCGCCCGCGCCAGCGGCGACGTTGGAATCCCTACATGGTCATGGTATCTGCCCAATCTGCCTGGGCACAGTCCGCAGCCGACGCGGCACGCAGGGGGCGCCGGAATGCCGCTGATCCACGACAATGAGGTCTGGCAAGAAAAGCTCGCCGCGCTTCCGCTCGCGAGCTACGGCGCCGGTGAGACCGTGTTCACCGAAGGCACCAGCACCGGGCGGCTTCTCATTCTCAAAAGCGGCGCCGTCAGCATCGTCAAGGGAGGCATCGAGATCGCCACGGTGGCGGAACCCGGCGCGGTGTTTGGCGAACTCTCCGCGCTGCTCGATCAGCCGCATGGCGCAGACGTGCTTGCCGTTGACGCATCGGAGTTTCACGTTGCCGACGCTGCGGCATTGCTCGGTGAAGACCCGGTTGCGCTGCTCTACGTCACGATGGTTCTGGCGCGGCGCCTGCACGTCGCCAACCAGGCACTCGTCGAGCTGAAGGACCAGATCGAGGCGGGCGATCCGCCCGGCATGATCGAAAAATCGGTCGAGCGGATCCAAGGATTATTGAGTGCGATCGGCACCGGCTATATGCGCGCCGGCGTCGGCTATTCGATGCTTCCGCCGACGTAACGCGGCAAGCTCCCTGCGACTTTAGTGGCTTTTGGCGCCAAGGTAGCGCGGCACCACGATGCGCTCGCCTTCGGTCAGCGCCGCGTGCTCCGACTTCGGATTGAGCTGGATGACCGCCCAGAGCGGCACATGATTGGTCGCGGCGACGCTTTGCAGCGTATCGCCGGCATGGGCCGCGACCGGCTCGCCCGAGTCCCACAATTCGATGGCGCCGGTGGCTGGCGGCACGAGCCGTAGCGGCACGGCCTCGCCCTCGCCGCGCGCGGCGGCCGATCTGACCTTGGCGGCCAGCTGCTGCTGAATGGCGTCGAACTTGTCCAGATTGATGTGGACGATCTCGGGGCGGTCTTTGAGGTTGTAGCTGGCGTAATGGCCGTGGAAGCCGCGCCCAGGCTCGAGGTCGCCGCCGCCAAGGATGTTGGAGGACTGGTAGAGATTGATATAGCGCTCGACATTCGCCGGGATGGGATGCGCGGCACGCGTCGGGTCATAGGTGATGAGCAGGCTAACCGGGACATGCGCGCCTTCGAGCGCCTCGGCGAATTGCACGGCCGAATCGCCGCCGATGGAATGGCCGATGACGGTGATCGGCTTGGGATCGCGGCGGTAATCGGCGATGGCTTGAGTGGCGACCGAGCGCCAAGCCGAATAGCCCTCGATATCGGCGGCGACGCCGACGCGATCGATGCGCTGCGCGAGCTGATCCATGCCCCAATCGATCATGCCGATGAGGCCACGGAACATATAAGCGCGGCCGTGAATGGCGGTCGCGGTCTGTTCGGCGCCAGCGGTCGTGACGAAGCAGGCCGCGATCAGGGCCGCCGCGACACAGCTTGCGGCATAAGTGAGGATGTCTTTGGCTCGAACCATAAGCTCTGAGATTCGGAACAGTCTAAAAACCGATGCATCGCGGAGACAGGTCGTATTTCTGCTTGCCGCGGGACCCACCCGATGCCCCGGAATGCCTCGCCCGCGCCATCGACTAGCACAAATCGGCTATGGGCTGGACATTTTCGTGGCAAAACGGGTTCCGTCGCTCCGCACAGTCAAAAACTTCGCGGATAGCGGCTAGAATCAAGCCAAGATCGTCTCCGACCTCGATCCGCCGCGCCGCTTGTCTCTGCTAAATTGAAATCCATGAAACTTATGCAGCGAATGATAGCCGGCGATATCGCCCTGTGGCGCGCCTTCTGGCTGATCGGCGCTCCGCTTGCCCTCGTCTGGGATCTCACCGGACTGAGCATGCTCACGGGTTACGGCGTCGGCGAGCCGTCGGTTGCGATAGCGATCGGCGTCGCGTTCACGCTATCGAGCGCGGTCCTGCCGCTGGTCGCGGTAGCGATATGGCGCAGTGCTTCGCGCTATCCGCGAGAGGTCTGGTGGAAGCACGGCTTCGCCTGGGGCGCCAAATTATGTGCCGTGTTTTGCGGACTGACGGCCGCCGCCAGCTTCTGCACGGTTCTGTACCTGGCCTTTTCATTCGTTTACGCGGGCGAACTGCCCTTTTGACGATGCACGCGGCCGGCGCGCAGAGCTAATTCGACGCGGTTTCTGTCAAATCGCCTGTCGGCGAGCCGCGATAGGTTCGCGCGGCATAGTCTTTCAGGTCGGCAGCCGTCAGCTCACGTTGCCCGAACAAATCCCCTGAATTAACCGCGCCCGAAAGCTGGTCGAGAAAGGCCGGCGCGTCAGTGGACGACAGGTCGCTCGGCGGCGCGGCGCTCGGCTGTGCGGCCGCTTCCGGCCTTGGCGGCAGCGGCGGTGGGGGCGGCAACTTCGCCAACGCGGCTGCAGCGATTTGCAGGGGATCGTCGCTCGCCGCATTGTCATGTCCGCGCGTGCGGTCGCGCACGGACTGCGGCTTCGGCCGCTCCTGCGGCAACCGCGCCCCAGGCGCCGGCATAGTCGGCATTTCGACACGAGCAGCGCGATCGTCGGCGGCCGGATCGCTCCGCTCCTGAAGGTCCACCACCGGCTCAAGCGGCATCGACGGTGACGATTGCGCATAGGCGAGCGGTTTCGGCGCATCGGCTTGCGCCATATCCAGTCGATCTTCGGCGGTGAATTTGGCAACCTCGGTTTTCACCAGATCGCGAAATTGCGAACTGAACTGCGCACCCGGATGGGAATCGTTGTTGGCGATGTATTCGATATTGTCCCCTTCCAACTTCTTCGAGCCCATGCCGCCGAGCGTCTCCCACGGATTGGGATTGTAGATTTCGATCATCCGCCCGACTTTTCCGGGCTTGAGCGCCGGGTTCCAGCTCAGCATCGAGGGCTGCAGCGCGACGATCAGGTCGACATGCTTGGCATCGTTGGCAACGAAGACCGAGCTGTTGGCGCCGAGACTATAGCCGACGACGACGGTGTGCGTTCCCGGCGGCAGCTTGGAGAGGTCATCGACCAGGCTTGGCCAGGCCTGATGCACGTAGGTCTCGACTTCGACATCCGGCATCGCCTTAAGCTCGGCGACCAGCTCGACGAGCCCGATCGCCGGCAACGGCCCGAACATGGGCCACAATACGCCGATAAAAGTCTTGGCCTGCACTGGAGTGCCGGTGAGCAAACCGCACAAGGCAACAGCGATTGCGAGCTTCTTCACGTGCTACGTCCCCGTCGGCTGACTTCCCCGTCCATAGAGAGCCGGGCAATTGCGGGGATTTATGGGACGGCAAGGGGAATCATTGCGGATGAATGTGGGCGGTGATCGAACGTGCTTAATGGTCGGTGAAGAAATCTTGGCGGCCGCGCGGTCGGTACGCCGGCGAGCGCGGTACTCGTGACGACCTAATGCCAATACGGCGGAAAGCCGGATGTCTTCTCTTCCGCCGCGAGGAGCCGCAGCATCGCCGGCCATTCCAGCACGCCATAAGGTCGTCGCGTGCCGGGCTGATAGAGATGCGCGGTGTGGGCAAGCACGTTCTCGCCAGGCATCGTCAGCTCGGCCCGCGCCGCCATGGCATCGACCTGCGAGCGGCAGGACATTTCAAGCTGATACATGGTGTTGAACGCCTGCTGGATGGTGGCGCCGCAGGTGAGCAGTCCGTGGTTGCGCATCACCAGCGCATCGTGGGGCCCGAGGTCGGCCACGATGCGCTCGCGCTCGTCGGTGTCGATCGCCGGACCTTCATAGTCGTGATAGCCGAGATGGCCGACGAAGCGGATCGAGGTCTGCGACAGCGGCAGGAGACCGCATTTCATCGCCGCGACCGCCATGCCGGCGCGGGTATGCGTATGCAGCACGCAAGCGACGTCCGGCCGCGCCTTGTGGATGGCACCGTGGATGACATAGCCGGAAACGTTGAGGCTGTAATCGGTGTGGGGCTTAGTGACGATGTTGCCCTCGACATCGATCTTGACCAGGCTCGAGGCGGTGATCTCCTTGTAGAGGAGGCCGTAGAGATTGATGAGCAGATGCTCCGTGCCGGGAATGCGCGCCGTGATATGGTTATAAATGAGGTCGGTCATGTCGTAGGCATCGACCAGCCGGTAGCAGGCGGCAAGATCGAGCCTCGTCTGCCACTCTTGCGCCGACACTTCGTTGCGGATTGACTTGAAGTCAGTCGAGTAATTCACGGGCGTTCCTCCGTTTCCTCCAGCATAGCGCGCCCGACGAAAAATGTCAGTCCAGAAGTCGGCCGGGGGGCCGGCTTGAGAAATTGGTCGAAGACCCCACGCCTTAACAAAATGGTTGAAGCGAGCCGATCCGATGCCGGGCAAGATCGACGACATTCTGCGTAATCACGTCAAGGACAAGCTCGCCCGCGGCGAGGTCGTTTCTTCGATGACGGTGAGGCTGGTCCGCGGCATCGAGATCGCGCGCATCGCCAAGACCGCGGGTTTCGACAGCCTCTATGTCGACATGGAGCATGCAAGCTTCTCGCTCGATACCACGGGCCAGATCTGCATGGCGGCGCTCGAAGCCGGCATCACTCCCTTGGTGCGGGTGCCCGGCGTGGCCGAGGTGTCGCGCGTGCTCGACGGCGGTGCGCTCGGCATCATCGCCCCGCATGTCCGCTCCGCCGCCGAGGCGAAGGACTATGTCCGGGCGGCGAAATTCCCGCCGCTCGGCGACCGCTCCGCTGCCGGACGCCTGCCCCATCTGCATTACCGCTCGTTCCCGGCCGCGGAAGCCGATGCCGCGCTCAACGACGCGACGTTGCTGATGGTGCAGTTCGAGAGCGATGTCGCTTTGGCGAGAGCCGACGAGATCGCGGCGGTCGGCGGCGTCGACATGGTGATGATCGGCTCGAACGACCTTTTGGCCGACTGGGGCCTTGCCGGCCAATATGACCATGCGCGACTGCGCGAGGCCTATGCGAAAACCATCGCCGCCTTCCGCAAGCACGGCAAGCATGTCGGCGTCGGTGGGCTATCGTCGCGGCCGGAGCTCGCCGCCGAGTTTGTGCGCATGGGTGCGCACTATGTCTCGACCGGCACCGATCTCGGTTTTCTGCTGGCGGCCGCCACTGCGAAGGCGAAAGAGGTGCGAGAGATCAAACTGAACGGATAGAACTAGCTGTGGAAGTGCGGCTCTCGTCAGCGCTCGCGCGTGGTAACGTGACGGGTCATCGCAAGATTCGATCGCGCCGGCAAGGTTATCCGGCGCTTGCCGGTTCCTGCGCCGTCCCCCTGTATAATTCGCAATTTGACCGGTTCGGGGGTTGCCGGCGCCGGCCGTGAGTCGCGTACCGCACGCGCGGCGGCGGCGCGCATGGCCTGCATCTCCGCGAGCCGGCTTTTCCGCTCAAGCCGGTCCGAACGCAACTCCGCATCGGCGAGCGCGACATAGTGATCGGCAATCGCCAAATATCGGGCGCGGACCGCGGTGCCGAAGGAGCCCGACGCCAGATCATAGTAATCGGCGGCACACCGACGAAATTGTCGCATTCTCACGAACCGCTCTAGCACCGACATTGCACACCCGCGACCTGGGTACGCAACGTGGCCGCAGGCGCGGCAAACATCGGTCAGCCTCGCGCGCGATTCAATCAACTGGCGGATGCTTTTCCACAGCAAAACCGGCGGAGAC
>Ga0210398_10005457_pt1 | contig 11806 bp, 14 predicted proteins | sample IncBWC4OmetaG_FD_161047 | JGI IMG/M metagenome (GOLD analysis project Ga0210398, IMG submission 161047) | Forest soil microbial communities from Barre Woods Harvard Forest LTER site, Petersham, Massachusetts, United States - Inc-BW-C-4-O | ecosystem: Environmental > Terrestrial > Soil >... | reverse complement strand
GCGTCGCGATCGGTAGAGACTACAGCGACGTCGCGCCGATCCGGGGCTTCTATCAAACGGCCGGCGGTCGGCAAATGATGAGCTATGAATTGGAAGTGAGAGAGGCGTCCGGCCAAGAACAGGATTGGGAACATCTTGCGGTTCCGGTCGAGCGTTTGCGATGAGCTACTGTTTGGCACTGGTCCAATGTGAAGTTGTGCTTCCACGAGGTGACCTTCTACTCTGCTTGGCGAGTCCTGATGCCTCATCGGATTAGGGTTGAACGTTTCCATTGGTTGCCAGACAACAGGATCTCAATGAAGACCAGTGAAAGGTCATGAGTTGCCCAATGCGACCCTTGTCGGTGTCGAAGGACAAAGACATCGCGACTCGAGCGTGCTCACTATCATTTAGTATCCTGGGCGCGGAACGTCCGCGTCGCCGGTTCCGGGTTCGATTTCCATAACCCTGAAATCTGTATCACTAATCGTCGTCAGATAAATCAAATTGCACGGAGAAACCCATGTCACAGACCTGCAAAGCGGAAGGACCCTGGCCTACGGAGGAAGAAATCCGCAAACATGCTTACGAGATTTACCTGGCGCGACGGAGCGATGAGTCCGGTAACGATCTCGACGATTGGTTGAGGGCGGAATCCCAACTCAGGTCGGCTGGCAAGAGGGCGATGCAGCTGGGCAAAGTGTAATCTTGCAAAGTGGGTAAGGCCACATGGCAAGATCCGGGTGCGTAATCTGTTGTCGCTGGGCTACAGCGGTTGGCTGAGGTCGTCTGGCAAAGTGATGGGACCAATCGTCATAGGAAATGTAGCGTTACTAAACTTGAACCAGTTGCCACCCGACGTGTCGCTCGCTGCCGGATTTGGCAAAGCCCAATGCCACCGCTGGCTCCAAGGTTCGCTGCGGGACTGCCGGTACCGCTCGACGCACTATAGAGCCAATTGCAGTTCGTCCAAATTACTGGACGACGAACAAGCGCCAATCATCAGGGACGTCCTTAAGACGATGCCTGCCGCCATCGCCGCAACTTAAGGCCGGAGCACGAAACAGGTCCTTGACGATACTGGAGACCAGCGCCTGGCCCGAATGAGCAAGGCCGGCAACGCGACTAGCGACGCGATGCCAGGTCGCCCTACGGCTCGGACTCGTGTGAATTTGAAATCCTACCGCCCTGACTCGTTCGCGGATTGGACGAGCGCAGCGAACCGCCACCCGACGAAACTTTCGGTGGGACGCAACATCTAGCGTCGCGTAGCGTCGCGCGACAGTCGCGCGACGCTACGCGACGCTTTGCACAATTTGCGTCTCTAAGAGTGCCTAAACTTATGACCCAAATCCAGTAATTGCGGCATCGCACTTGCTCTCTGAACAATGAGCGTCTGCTGCTTCGTAAAAGATGAACAAAACTACTTTTATATCTGGATTGTTCGTTTCCGCAGCGGTCGGCATCTTGAGCGGTACAATCGGAGCAATTATTGCCTCTAAGCCGGTTCTGGCGAACACGCTCCTCTTCCCCTCTCACCCGTCAGAACCGCGCATCATTACGCCGAGCACGCCGATCCTCCTCTTCCAAGAAGGCGGTGCGCACGCCTCGGTCAAGGTCGACCGGAACGGATTAATCATCCTAAACTTTACGACCAAGACCGGCCGCAACCAGATTGCGCTCGGTGTGCTCGGCGATTCCTTTCTTCACCCATGCGTGTTCGATGCTTCAGGCAGAGTCCGAGGCGGGCTTGAACTCCCGATGCCCGCCGCCGCGCAGGTCCAATCTCTGTACCTGAATATCCTGAGGCAGTTGCCGGTTGGTCGGCAGATCTAGCCCGTCTTCATTCCTGTCAGTAGAGGTTCAACATGCGTTACGGAATAGCTTGGCTTCTCGGAGTACCGATTTCAGTTTTGGTTATCATCTATCTCTTCACTCATCTCCTCTAGGACGTATTCGAGGCACTCATACCGGGAAGAAGGGAAGAGCCGAATCCTGGTAATGGATGACGATGTGGACGGCTTTGCGGTCTCAGAGTTGAGATTCTCGAATCCGAAGGATTCGACACCATCTGCGCGAAGATAGACAAAGAGCTTGGGAATTGATGCATCAAACACCGCGTCCCGACCTAGTGGTCCTCGATCTGATGATGCCGAAGATGGGCGGCTGGACTTTGCGCATGCATCAGCGTCGTGATCCAGATCTCGGCAAAATTCCGGTGGTGGTAGTATGTTCGCTTCCGGGAAAGTTGGACGAAGACACTCTTAAGGCGGTTTTTACGAAACCGCTTTACCTACCGAGATTCCTCGACGTGATAAAAGGTGAGATTGAGCGAGGCGAGAGCTCTTCGGAGCCGCTTTGTTCCTAGCTCTCGATAGACGCCTCGCTTGGTAAGGCGCGCCGACGATTGCCCACGGGTAACGAGCACTATCCTCAAGGAGAAGTTATGAAAAGAACGATCGCAAAATTAACAGTAGCCGGATTTCTCGGCGTCGCCTCAGTCGGTTTGGTTGGCTGTGCGGATACCGCAGATACTGCGCCAGCTTACACGCCGCCCGTGACTACCAACGAGACTACCACCACACGTGAATACACTACTGTGCAGCCAGCAACCGAGGTCGTTGACGTTCCGACAACGGTTGCTACAGTGCCGGCGACCGCGAATTCGACGACTGTAACGACTCAGTTCAACAATGGCACAGTCGAGAAGCGCACGACGACGGAGTATAGCCCCGCACGAACCACAATGGGGCCTCCCTATGCGACCACGGTGGTGAGGACGGTGCCGCCGGTTGAGGTAGCACCGGTGGTAGCGGTGCCTGAAACTACTACGACACGGACCACGACTACCAGTGACGATGCGGGAAATACAACCGTCCAGAAGCAGACCACTATAGTGACCTCACCCACGGACTGAAACGGATTCCCTCAGTCACAGGGCCGTCGCGCAAGCGACGGCCCATGAACCGAGTGTCTTCCGAAACCATCTAATCCCAGGAGTGATTTTATGAGCGGAACAGCTGACAAGGTAAAGGGTCGCGTGAAAGAAGCAGTTGGAGCACTTACTGACGACAAGCGCCTTAAAAGCGAGGGCAAGGTGGATCAAGCGAGCGGCGCTGTCAAAGATGGCGCAGAGAAGGTGGTCGACAAGGTCAAAAATGTCGTATCGCCAACAAAATAGTGACGATACGTCAAGCCTTCTCAGAAATCTGGAGACGGATAGATGATATCTCAAAGGTTTTTACTGTTAGTGATTATATTACGATAGCGGGCTGCAACAGCCCGGAGACTCCCGCCCTTGCTCACAAACTTGTTGCAACAAGGGTCACACTTCCATCCCTATATCCCGATGACACGCGCTCGTGAAGGTATCACATCGATATCGGCAGGGCGGAGTCACGGGTAGGGTCGATTCTGTTCAAACACACAAGTCTGCCAAGCAGATGGATGATCAAACTCCAGTCGATGTGGTGTCCACGGATTACAATGCTAAAGAGTTGAAATCATTGATGGGCCGATGGAGGACAACGGGGGTTCGTACATAAGCAGACCGTACTATAGTTTGCCAAACATAAGATCCTGCGGAAAAAGGGTCAATATCATTCGTCAACCCGAACAGCCCTGCTGTCGGGTGCCTTATTCCTCCTTTTGGAGGCTTCCTACGCGGCCCAAGCATCCAAAGTTTCGGCGCGAACGTGCGGGACACCCAGGAGGCGAGTGTGGCTCTTTTTGGAGAAACCGCGATTAGTGACGCCGCTCGATTAGGTCGAACAACTTACGATGGGTTACGTCTAATAAACGGTTAGTTTTCACCGACAGCCCTTTTGTGAAGCGCCCGATTGCCTTCGGTTTCACGCTTTCAACCAAAAGAACTATGCCGGCGTTGCATCAACGTTCGCTCGCGCCCGGCGCGATACAAAATGAGGTCAGAGATGTCGAAACACGATGCCATTATGTTGTTGAAGACCGATCATGCAGCGGTCAAAAAGCTTTTCGAGCAAGAGGAAAAGCTTGGCAAAGGGGTTGAGAAGAAGAAAACGGCTCTTTTCAACGAGATAAAAGCCGCACTGGAAGTTCACGCGGCCATCGAAGAACAGATCTTTTATCCCGCGGTGAAAAAGGCTCGCTCCGAGCACGTCAAGGATGAAGTGCGTGAGGGTTACGAAGAACACCAGCAGATCAAGACTCTGCTGGCAGAAATCTCGACTATTACCTCTTCCGACGAGACCTACAACATGAAGGTGAAGGTCCTTAAGGAAGATGTCGAGCACCACGTCAAAGACGAGGAAGGCGAGATGTTTCCGGACGCCAAGAAGTTTCTCGGCGAAAGCCGCCTGATGGAACTGGGTGCCGAAATGGAGGAGCGTAAGCAAGAACTCGAGAACCCTACTACGGCATCCAAGGCGGTCAGCGGCAGCCGTCCGACCGTGCATAGCGCGAAGTAACGATTCAAAACACGGAGATAACTAATGGGCTATGGAATCGCATCGCTACCGGGCGTTCCAGTCTCGGTCTCAATCATCTGGTTCGTCGTCAGGCGGGTGTTCTAGATCCAGCGGACACAGGAGGAATCAAATTGAGAAAAATCATATTAACACTTTTAATATCGTCGGCGTTACTAGGATTGAACTCGGTGGCGTTGGCTCAGAATTCGACCGCAGTGGCTCCCGACAATTCCGCTGTGAATGCGAGGGACCGCGATGCCGGCGCTGTGACCGCCGGCCAGCAGTCGAACACGAAGAGCGACACGGCGATTACTCGTAAAATACGCCGTACCGTGATGAAGGACACTACTCTTTCAACCATGGCGCACAACGTGAAGATCATAACCGTAAACGGGGGCGTGACTCTGCGGGGCCCCGTAAAAACCGATGACGAGAAGACCGCAGTCGGAAATATAGCCCAACAAGTCGCGGGCGCAGACAAAGTGAACAATCAGCTCGAAGTAAAGGGTCAGTAAAGGAGACGAGATGGCAAACAAAGCAGTATTTGGTATCGCTAAGAGTGAATCTCAGGCGATCATGATGGCGGACCAGTTGCGAGCCGCTGGCTTCACCAACGACGACGTGTCGGTACTTTTTCCAGACAAACAGGGAACCAAAGATTTCGCACATGAGCAACACACCAAAGCGCCTGAGGGTGCCGCAGCGGGAGCCGGAAGTGGCGCGATTTTGGGCGGTGCTTTAGGCTGGATGGTGGGGATTGGAGCACTGGCAATCCCTGGCCTCGGACCCTTCATCGCGGCAGGACCCATCATGGCGGCTTTGGCGGGCGCTGCTGGCGGTGCGGCGGCCGGCGGTCTGACCGGGGCGCTCATCGGAATGGGCATTCCCGAGTACGAGGCGAAACGCTATGAGGGCAAAGTCAAGGACGGGAATATTCTGATGTCCGTCCATACTGAGGACGCCAATCAGCGGGAACGCGCAAAAGAGATCTTCGTAAAAGGCGGTGCAGAAGATATTTCGTATACTGGCGAGGCTTCGGTTTCCAAAGATCAGAAGGCAGCCGACATTCGATAAGCATTAACTTGCGGGTTGGAGATGGATCTCGTGGGGTTCATCTTCAACCGGACAAATTCCCACTCTCAGAGCTCCAGCGGACCAGGATGGTTTCGAATCATACGGCAAGAAAGTCGGGAATGCCCGGCCGAACGGTGTCCAGGACGCTTGCGGCCGGTCGTAAACACACCGGGCAAGTGTTCAACGGTGCGGAAACCTTGGTGCAAGCCGCTGGCCGAGGGATGGCGAATTTATTTTCGAAACCCGAAGCGAAGTCTACAAAGACGTCCTCCCAGAGAAATGACTCTGCGAAGAAGCGAGCAGCCACCAAGAATAAAAAAAGGAAGCGCTCATCGACCTCTAAGAAGTCCAAAACAAGTAATGCCACTCGATGCTAATCCTCTCTATTCGGAATTAGCGCAAGCAATCACTATGGGGGGAGACAAACCTACTGACGATTTCCCAGATCCGAACGTGGACGACGAGTCCCAGACGTTGGCTGGGTTGACGTTCATATGGACCGCTTTGCCCATCGTCGCAATGGTTTTCGCGACAGCGACACTATATCGCGGTCGCGATGTGCTTTTGCCAATTACGATGGCTCTCATACTCGCAGTGATTTTCACACCGCTTGCCAGTCTCATCGAGCCCTATGTCGGTAGAATTCTTAGCGCGGCGCTGGTGGTGCTCATAGCGGTAGCGGCGATCGGGGCAGTTGGATACTTCATGACCGTCGAGCTGACAGCGGTGGCCGACGATGTTGCCGGGTACTCGGATAACATTGGCAACAAGCTAGCGGGACTCGCAGCCTCCTCGCCTCCGTGGCTCCAACATTTAAAGTTCGCTTTCGCAGATATCCGACGTAGAGTTGAAACAGCCGAGCCCCCTGCGAAAGCGCCTGCCATGATCCAGGTGTTACCCGCTTCTTCCGGGTTGACCGGCAATTTGAGACCGGTTATTCCGGTTCTCGACGGCATAGTCGAGAGCTTACTGATAATCGTCCTTTTGTTTTTTCTGCTGTACAGCAGGAAGGATTTGCGCGATCGGTTCGTGCGGCTGGTGGCGAGAGCTCGAATTACCGTCGCGCCTCAGGCACTCGAGACGGCGGTGCAAACGGTAGGTCGTTACCTCATGCTGTTTTCGCTGACGAATTTCGGATTCGGCGTCGCGTGTGGAATGACAGCTTGGCTCCTGGGACTGCCCAGTGCACCTCTCTGGGGTCTGCTGGCCTTCCTGCTCCGGTTTGTCCCTTATGTCGGTGCGATTTTATCGGCGCTGTTGCCGGCGATGGTCGCATTTGCGTTGTTTCCGGGTTGGACGAAGACCCTGCAAGTGATTGGCGCATTCGTATTCTTTGACCAGATTGCGGCTCAATTCATCGAGCCTTTTCTGATAGGACGGGGAATCGACGTTTCGCCGGTGGCGCTTCTATTGTCGGCGATGTATTGGTCTTGGTTGTGGGGATTGCCAGGGCTGCTTCTGGCTACTCCTCTGACCGCTTGTCTCAAGGTGGCAGGAGACTATATCCCAGCTCTCGGTTTCCTTTCGGTGTTGTTGGGAGCCGACAGAGAACTCGACGACTATCACGACTTTTACCGAATGCTTCTGGAAACGAACGTTATCGGCGCTCGCGAGCTGGCGATACAATATTGTGACAACAATGGCATGGAGCAAACCTTTGACGATATCTTCAGTCCAGTTTTAACTCTTTCAGGTCAAGAACGTGCTGAAGACCATATCAGTCAGGCGAACCAACTGCTGATCCTCGAGACCATTCGCGAGCTAATCAAGGATCTCGGTAATAGATTCGTACGTCCTCGGGCGCCAGGAAGAGTTCGAGTTCTGGGGATCTGCGCGCCCGGAGAGCTTCACGATCTGGGCCTTTTGATGGTACTCGAGCTTCTGCGACATTCAGGAGCAGCCGCAAAGCTGTTTGAGATAAAAGAAGATGTTACTGAAGTACGCGAATTTGTGAAAAGTTTCGCTCCGCACGTAGTCTGTCTTTCCTGCACCACTACCGAATGCTTACCGAAGGCGGTGAGTTTGACGGCAGCCCTGAAACAGGATTCGCCCAATCTAACGATAATTGGCGGGGGAAGAGCAGCTCTGTGGGACGCCGCGAAGCTTGTCGAGGCGGGTTGTGCCGAGGTTTGCGGCAGCCGCGGAGAGGCACGCCGCGCGATGCGTCAAATCGCATTGAAACGAGCTAGATCCCGAAATCCTCTAGCCGTCTAGAGGGCATCCCCTGTAACGAAGAGTCTCAACGCCTGAATAGGTGTTAGTCTATCCCCGACCGTCGGAGGATTTTCGAGGACGAATCAAAGCTATGCAAGAAAATGAGAATAGATTGAAGCCTAAATACGACTACCGCGTCCAGTCAGTTCACCAAGCGGTCGACGCACCGCGCGGATCGGGCAAGACCAACATTGCGGTCGAATTGTCCGGAGCGGAGCGATGACACGTTCCGCGATCCTGAAACTAAAACAGTCGATAACGGGCGAAGTGGTTTTACCGGCTGATCAGAGGTATGGCAGTCTGCGTCGGGTCAGGAATCGGGCGATAAATCAGCATCCTGCAATCATCGCAAGGTGTGCTAACAAGAAGGACGTTCGGGTGTCACTAGAATTTGCGCGCCGGAAAGGCTTATTAACCGCGGTCCGTTCTGGTGGTCATAGCTTCGCCGGGTATGGCGGCTGCGATGATGGGATGGTACTCGACTTATCGCTGATGAAACGCGTTCAGGTCGACCCGGTCCACAAGAGAATATCCATCGAACCTGGTATTCTTGCCGGCGAGCTCGATTGCCTCACGCAGTCCTTCCAAATGGCAGTTCCACTGGGATCGTGCCTGACCGTGGGGGTGGCGGGATATTCGCTCGGCGGAGGTGAAAGCTCGCTTACACCAAAGTTCGGCTATGGATGCGATAGCATCGTGGGCCTCGAAGTGGTGACGGCCGACAGCACGATCGTGACGGCAACAGCCGTGGAAAATCCAGATTTATTTTGGGCAATGCGTGGCGCAGGCGCAAATTTTGGAGTTGCAACTTCGCTTGAGTTCCAGCTGCATCCTATCGAGAGCGTTCTATCAGGAAACCTTCGATACCCGTTGCGGCAAGCCAAAAAGGTTTTGCGTTTTCTCGACGATTTCGCGCCGACGATACCATCCGATCTCTTTCTGATCGCCGGCGTACTACCGCATCCAGGTGAGCGTATGCTTGACATTAAAATCGTCTGGTTGGGCAAGCCGGAAAAAGGCGAACGCCTGCTGCGTCCGCTGCGGACCTATCTCCGGCCATTTGAGGATACAATAAAACCCAAGGCGTACCTGGACGAACAGAGAGGCGGCTTTGACACCCCGGAAGGCGATTTGTCAAGTCATCGACGAGGAGGACATTTCAATCGGCTTACCGATGAGATCATTGATACGATCGCTGAACACGCGTCGAACGCCCCACATGAAGCGAGCGGGATAACGATAATGTATTGGCACGGACCGTGGTGCGCCAAGCCGCAAGACAACGCTTTTGGTTTTCGACGAACCGGATTTGAATTCTGGATTCATTCCTATTGGAAGAAGGCCGCCGATCGTGAGAAATCATGGGTTTGGGTGGAGAAATTCTTCAGCGCAATGGAACCGCTCTCCACGGGCGCGGTGTATGTGAACGATCTTGAGAACGAAGGTCATGCTCGAGTCCGAGCTGCTTACGGCGACAAATATGAGCGGCTGTCGGTGCTCAAGCGTAAGTTCGATCCCGATAATTTCTTTCGCGTCAACCAGAATATTCCGCCCGCCGCGGGATAGAGAGGGCTCATGGCTAAACCAAAAGCGCTGAAATTACCGGGCTTCAACGAACGCCAATCGATCCTCGGCGCGCGGCGAGGTCTGAAAATGGCGCGCTCCGCGCATGCTTATGTGCGCGGCAATACAAAGAAGTTTTACGAGTGGCTGGGGACTTCCGCTGCCCAGAATCTGCCGCATGGCCCCGCAGTATGGATCTGTGGTGACTGCCACGTTGGGAACCTCGGCCCTGTTGCTAATAGCGAGGGTCGTATAGACATTCAGATTCGCGACCTTGACCAAACGGTAATCGGCAACCCTGCGCACGACCTGATCCGCTTGGGGCTTTCACTAGCAACCGCAGCTCGGGGATCTAATCTCCCGGGCGTTACGACAGCGAAAATGGTGGAGCAGCTGATCGAAGGATACGAACAGGCCTTCAGCGAGGAAGCCAGTGAGGATGACTTCCAGCATCAACGGCCCGATACCATCAAGGTTGCAATGAAGCGATCCATGCGCCGCTCCTGGAAAGAGCTGGCCCGCGAACGGATTGAAGATATTCAGCCTAACATACCGCTCGGAAAAAGATTTTGGCCGCTTCGGCGAGACGAGAAGCTCGAGATAAAGCAGATGTTCCAACGAGAAAAGGTTCGTCGCCTCGCAACCTCCCTGCGCTCGCGTGAAGATGACGATCCAATCGAAGTCCTCGATACCGCGTATTGGATGAAGGGGTGCAGTTCCCTTGGAAGGCTTCGATTCGCAGTTCTCGTTGGCGTAGGAGACCCGCCCTACGAGGGCGAGAGTCTCTGTTTGATGGATATCAAGGAAGCCACTCAAGCCGCCGCCCCACGTTACCCAGGCGTTCGGATGCCACGCGACAATGGCGAGCGAGTTGTGGAAGGAGCGCGACGACTAGCGCCGAATCTTGGCAAACGAATGCTAGCAACACGGTTTCTCGACCGAGCAGTATTTCTACGCGAGCTTCTACCCCAGGACTTGCAACTCGAGATCGAGCATCTGACACGCGATGAGGCGATGAAGGCGGCAAGGTTTCTGGCAATGGTGGTCGGTAAGGCCCACGCGCGACAAATGGACGTAAACAAGAGAAAGAGTTGGCAGGACGAGTTGGGACGTCATCGGTCCAAGGCCCTCGACGCCCCCTCGTGGCTTTGGTCCAGTATCGTTGAGCTGCTAGTTAGCCACGAGGGAGAATATCTCGAACATTGCCGTCGATATGCCATGGAAGCCATACCAGTTAGGTGAGGAGATCAATTCGATACCGTGAGAACTCGCGGCGGCCAGTGCCTCCTTGAGGCGCTAGTCTTTTTCTAACTTTCCTGCCACAGCAACCAATCAGAAAGCAAGCGCGGATGAAAAGTTCGAGCCATTTTCCTGGGCGAATCATCGGGCTGCATACCGCCAAACGGGAGCCGGATCGCCGGCAAAGGGCCAGCCGTTGGCGCCCAAATTGCCAGCTCGACCATCCCGAGAATACACTTCACTCGAGTGATCATGCGCTGAGGCATCGCCTGATGTAGTGCGTCTGACCGCGGATGTTGGGGACGTGCTTGGAGCTCGCCATTTCGGCCCCGCTCACGTTGGTGAGTGTCACCGGGTCTTCGGAGGGGGTGAAGACCCGGTGACGGGCAAACCGAAAAACCTTGGCCAAGGAGCTTACGAGCAATCGCGGTGCCTCATTGCGGGAAACCATTAATTTCAGTCGCGGCATACTCCTATTCGCAAGAGTCGCCGAGTTCGCGACAGTCGCGCACTCGTCGCGTTCTGGCGCGTTTTCGCCCAGCGCCTGATACCGCCCGGCCTACCAACGGTTGCGCGAGACTTCCCTGAACTCGAACCCGGCAGCCCGCAGGACGGCCATAGCTCTCGTGCGCGATTCCGGGGCCAGCGTCATTCGAGGGTCGTCAATTGCAGACAAAGGCGAATGGTTTGATGCCGGCTTGGCGCAAGCGCTCACACGCACGAAGTACAATCTCGCCCATGGTGAACGCGCCGGGAACTCGCGCGAAACGAAGTACGGGTAGCATCACCTCTTCGACGCGGTGAAGCTCGGTTTAATTCGTCATCCCTTCGATCTGAGGACGCAAAAGCGACCGAATAGAGGAAAAGCTGACAGATCGTTGAGGTTGCGCAAGCCGTTTTTCGGGAACGAGCCGATAGCCATGAACAGCTCACCTCCTCGCACGATCCGATCGGCTTCTCGATGGTCCGGCAGTGCGAGGAATTTCGGATGGCGTCCCGATTCTCGGCCATCCATCCCGAATTGCTCGATATGGGTTTGACTAAGACGCTACGCGTCCAACTTTGAATCGGCCCAGATAGACTCCGGCCTCGATGAGTCGATAAATCGTGATTCGGTGAACCTTAAGATAGTCCGCAACCTCTTGTACCGTCATCATTGGACCGGCGGACTCGGGATCTTCGGTCAGCCATCGCGTAGTAACGTCATCCGCCAATGCTGTTTCGTCAGCACTAGTCGCCCATGCGCGGTTGTTTGCTGTCGTATGATTGAACTTTCGTTCGCAAGAGCGGCA
>Ga0210398_10005456_pt1 | contig 11807 bp, 6 predicted proteins | sample IncBWC4OmetaG_FD_161047 | JGI IMG/M metagenome (GOLD analysis project Ga0210398, IMG submission 161047) | Forest soil microbial communities from Barre Woods Harvard Forest LTER site, Petersham, Massachusetts, United States - Inc-BW-C-4-O | ecosystem: Environmental > Terrestrial > Soil >... | reverse complement strand
CACAGCCTTCAAAAAGCTGGTCGACGACTATGAGAAACAGAGCGGCAATACGATCGATTTCAGCCTGATCCCGTTCGCACCGTTGAACCAGAAGACCGTCTCGGCATTCACCAGCGGTGATGTGCCTGACATCATCGACATCAACACCGACGTTCTGGCGCCGCAAAACGCCTGGGATGACAAGATGGTCGAGGTCGGCGACGTCGTCGACACACAGAAGGACGCCTACCACCCGACGGTCTATCTGGCGACGCAGTACTACAACAACGCGGCGAAGAAGCGCGGCATGTACATAGTGCCGTACAAGACTGCCGTCGTTCCCTTCCACATCTGGAATTCGCTGGTCGAAAAGGCCGGCTTCAAGTTGTCGGACGCACCGAAGACATGGGATGCGTTCTGGGATTTCTTCAAGCCGATGCAGGCTAAGCTGCGAGATGCGGGCATGCGCAACGTCTATTCGATCGGTCTGCAATGCACCACGACCGGCCCGAATGACGGCAACAACCTGTTCAACCATTTCCTGATTGCCAATGGCGGCAACGGTATCCTCACCAAGGACGGCAAGGTCCATCTTGACGATCCGCAGGTGAAGGAAGCCGCGATCAAGGCGATCGCCTACATCACCAAGACCTACAAGGATGGCTACGTTCCGTCAGGGGCACTGAGTTGGAACGACGCCGACGACAACAACGCCTTTCACTCGAAACTGTTCGTCATGGATTTCGACGGCACGATCTCGACCGAAGTCGCGATCAAGGACCAGGCCGAACGCGACGAGGTGACGACCATGGGGCTGCCGCTCGGCAACGACGGCAAACCGATGCCGGCGCAACTCGGGGTCGCCGCCGGCGTCATCCCGAAGGGCGCGAAGAACGTCGCTGTCGCCAAGGATTTCCTGAAATACCTGATCCAGCCGCAAGTCGCGAACAACTACCTAAAGGAGGGGCTTGGCCGCTTTCTCCCGGCGATGCCCGCGCTGGTCAAGAGCGACCCGTTCTGGTTGTCGAACCCGCAGCGCAAGGCCTACACGACCGAAGCGCTGTTGAGCGATACCGTGCCCAACTACCCGGTGCTCAACCCGGGCTGGGCGGAGGTCAACGCCCAACAAGTTTGGAGCGCGGCTGCGGCAGATGTCATCCGCAACGGCACCGATCCCACGGTGGCCACCGAAGCCGCCTTCAAAAAGGTCGAGGCGATCATCGCAAAATACCCGATCGTCGAGAGCTGAGGGCGGCATGCCGGTGGTAGTTGACGGCGGTCACCCGCAGCAAGGCAATCACTGGGTCTGACGACGAGAATCGAGCTGTCTTTCCTCCATTTCGTCATCGCCGGGTCAAGCCCGGCCATGACGAAGAACGGCTGGTTAGAGTTATCTAACGCGGTGGGGGCGCCAGCACCTCGCGGCGGCCGACGTGGTTGGCGCCGCCGACGACGCCTTCCTCCTCCATGCGCTCGATGATGCGCGCGGCGCGGTTGTAGCCGATCTGCAGGTGGCGCTGGACAAAACTGGTCGAGGCCTTGCGCTCGCGGGTCACGAGGGCGACGGCCTGGTCGTAAAGCTGGTCGCCGCCGCTCGACACGTCGTCCTCGTCGAGCCCAAAGCCGCCGCCGGCGCCGCCGCCCTTGTCGTCCTCGGTAATCTCGTCGACGTAGTCGGGGGTGGCGCGCGTCTTGAGGTGGGAGACGACACGCTCGACCTCCTCGTCGGACACAAAGGGGCCGTGCACGCGGGTGACGCGGCCGCCGCCCGCCATGTAGAGCATGTCGCCGCGGCCGAGGAGCTGCTCGGCGCCGCCCTCGCCCAGGATCGTGCGGCTGTCGATCTTGGAGGTGACCTGAAAGCTGATGCGGGTCGGGAAATTGGCCTTGATCGTGCCGGTGATGACATCGACCGAGGGGCGCTGCGTCGCCATGATGATGTGGATGCCGGCGGCGCGCGCCATCTGCGCCAGGCGCTGCACCGAGGCCTCGATGTCCTTGCCGGCGACCAGCATAAGGTCGGCCATCTCGTCGACGATGACGATGACGAGCGGCAGCTCGGTGAGGTCGAAGGGCTGCTCCTCGATGATCGGATGGCCGGTCTCCGGGTCAAAGCCGGTCTGCACCTTGCGCACCAGCGTCTCGCCCTTCTCGCGCGCCTCGAGGATGCGGGCGTTGAAGCCCTCGATGCTGCGCACGCCGAGCTTTGACATCATCTGGTAGCGGCGCTCCATCTCGCGCACGGTCCATTTGAGCGCGAGCACCGCCTTCCTGGGATCGGTGACGACCGGCGCCAGGAGATGCGGAATGCCGTCATAGACCGACAGTTCCAGCATCTTCGGATCGACCATGATGAATTTGCAGCGGTCGGGCGGCATCCGATAGAGGATGGAGAGGATCATCGTGTTGATGCCGACCGACTTGCCCGAGCCGGTGGTGCCGGCGATCAGCAGATGCGGCATGCGCGCGAGGTCGGCGACGACCGCCTCGCCGCCGATGTCCTTGCCGAGCGCGAGCGCGAGCCGGCCTTGGTGCTTCTCGTAGGCCGGGGAGTCGAGCAACTCGCGGAGATAGACGGTCTCGGCCCGGGTGTTGGGGAGCTCGATGCCGATCACGCTCCTGCCCGGCACCACCGCGACGCGCACCGAGATCGCGCTCATCGAGCGGGCGATGTCGTCGGCAAGGCCGATGACGCGCGACGCCTTGATACCCGGCGCCGGCTCCAGCTCATAAAGGGTGACGACCGGGCCGGGGCGCACCTGCACGATCTCGCCGCGCACGCCGTAATCCTCGAGCACGGCTTCCAAGAGCCGGGCGTTTTTCTGCAGCGCCTCCTCGTCGATCGTCTCGGATTTGGCGACGGGCGGTTTCACCAGCAGCTCGATCGGCGGCAGGATCGGCTGACCGTCGAGGTCGAGCACCGATTGGCGCTCGAACTCGGCGCGGCGGCCGGAGCTCACCGAGCGCGTGCCGGGCAACACCAGGCGCGCAAGCCGGTTGCCGGCGGACTGCGGTTCGGACACAGGCTCGACGACGACGGGACGCAGCGGGGTGACGCGCGCGGGGCTCGTCGCCGGGCCGGGGAAGTTCGGCTCGTGACGCGCCTCGCCGGGCGCGTTCGCGGCCGCCCGCGGACGCGCCCAGGGCAGCGGATGCTGCGGCCCGAGCCTCGGGTCGATCGCGGGCGCGCGCTCGCGCCGGGCGGCGCGCCAGCGCGAGACGGTGCGCGCGCCAAAGCCGACCGCGGCCGCCGCGCCGACACCCGACACGGCGGCAAGCCGCGCCGCGTTGCGGCCGGCGCCGCTGCCGACGTCGCGCCAGTCGCCCCAGGAAAGGCCCATGACCGACAGCAGCAAGAGCGCGGTCAGCGCCGCCGCGCCCATCGCCAGCGGCAGCTCGAGCCCGGCGAGGCCAACGGCCTGCACGAGATGCTGCATCCCCCAACCGAGCGCGCCGCCGGCACCAGCGGGCAGCGGGATCGGCTTGAACTGCAGGATCGACACGGCATAAGCGCCGAGCAGCAGCGCCGGCATCACCATCAAGAGCCGGCGCGACATGTGCTGCGGCGGCCGCTGCAGCATCAAGCGGAGCGCCCAGCCGAGCAGGATCAGCGGGATGATGAAGGCGGCGAGCCCCAGGCTTTGCACCAGGCAGTCGGCGACGAGCGCGCCGTCGCGGCCGAGGAAATTGCTCGGCGTCGCGTCACCCGCGGTGTTGAGCGACGGGTCGGCCGGGTTGTAGGTGAAGAGGGCGACAGCGACGAGAAAGCAGACGATGACCAGCACCGCGCCAAGCCCTTCCCAGAGGCGGCGCTTGAACGACGCGACCATCGCGTTCCAGCTGTCGACCTGATGATTGACCCGCTGGCTGAAGCCGCGGGCAAGCGGTGCCGATTTGGCCATGTCGTGGTCCCCCAACCACTCCGTGGTCTTCCAGGCGCCGGTCTTTCCCCCGAAATTCCGGCGCCGCGTCTCGTCCTGCCGCCCCGGGGCTAGAAGACCCGGCTACAACGCCCGGCGCATCCGCGCGAACGCGGCGTCGAGCGTCGCCTCGTCATGGACGACCGCGACACGAATATACTCGCTCCCCGGGTTCTTACCAGCATTCGCCGCGCGGGCGGTATAGCCGCCGGGCAGCACGCGGATCGCCGCGTCGCGCCACAGCCGCAGCGCGGCTTGCTCGCCATCGCCGACATCGAGCCACAAAAAGAACCCGCCCGCCGGCCGGTAAAAGCCGTAACGCCCGGCGAACGCCGCCTCGGCGAGATCGAACTTGCGGCGATAGAGCGCCCGATTCTCGATGACATGCGCCTCGTCGCGCCACAACGCCGTCGCCGCCCACTGGACGGGCAGCGGCACCTGACAGCCGCCAAAATCCCGCAGACGCTTGAACTCGCCGACGAGCTTCGGGTCGCCGGCGACAAAGCCGGAGCGCAGGCCCGCCGAACTCGACCGCTTCGAGAGGGAGTGAAAGACGACCACGTTGGTGAAATCGCCACCTAACGCCTGGCAGGCTTCGAGCGCGCCGGGCGGCGGGACCGTGTCGTAAAGCTCGGCATAGCACTCGTCGGCGGCGAGCACGAAATCGTATTCGCGCGCGAGGCGGATCGCCTTTTTCAGGTATTCGAGGTCGGCGATCGTGCCCTGCGGGTTTGACGGCGAGCACAGATAGAACAGCGCGCAACGCTCGAGCGTCGCCTTGGGAATCTCGTCGAGATCGGGGAGGAAGGCGTTGTCGCGCGTCGCGTCGAGAAACACCGCCTCGGCGCCAGCCATCGTCGCCGCGCCGTTATAGACGAGGTAATACGGGTTGGGCACCAGCACGACCGGCTTCTGCCCGGCCTTCTCGCGCGGCACGACCACGCTCGAAAAAAGATAAAGCCCCTCCTTGGTGCCGGCGAGCGTCGCGACATGCTTTTCGATGTCGAGCGCGCCGGGCTTCAGCTTGTAGCGAAAGGTCAGCCAGTCGACGATCGCCTGGCGCAGCTCGGGCGTGCCGGCCATCGGCGGGTACTTGTTCCACTCATGCGCATGCGCCACCAGGGTCTCGGTAAGCAGCGCCGGCGGCTGATGCTGCGGCTCGCCGACCGACATCAGGATCGGCGCGTCATTGACCCGCGGCGTCACCGGATTGAGGAGCGCCCGCAGCGCCTCGAACGGGTAATCGCTGAGGCTGTCGAGTTCGGGATTGAGCGGCACGGCGAGTCCTCGGCGAGGTTATTTGCCGCGAGACTATGTGATCGGACGCGCGCTGTCATTTCCGGGTCATCGCCGATGGTTACGGTGGCTCGCGTCCCCAAATCCGACCTACGTCGTCCGACGGCAGGACTTAAACTTTCTGCGCGACAAAGCGTATCGCGCGAACCGGGGTCAAGGCCGAGGGAAATTTCACGCCGTATTGCAGCACAAATCGGCCGAGCGGAATGCGATCTATTACGGGCGGGCTACCGCAATATCGTTCTATCGTCTGGGCAATCGTGTCGACGGCGAACTGGAACGTTGGCGGATGCCTGATAAGCCGCTCGATGACGGCACGCGACGGGCGATATAGCAGTTTTTCGATCAGGTGGAACCAGCGGGGCACACACGACTCGACAACAATCAACCGGCCACCGGGGCGCAGCACTCGCGTCGCTTCGGCGATGGCGCGATCCAAGTTGGCGGTGCAGTCGCGCCAAGTCCGCCCGACCAGATGATGCAGCAGCATTACCATCAACACGCCGTCATGCGTTGCATCGGGTCTCGGCAACTTCAGAGCGTCGCCGGCGATGAACGTGACGTTTTTTGGCCTTCCTTCGAGCGGCAGCGAGTCAACTGCTAGATCAACCGCCGTGATGACCCCTACGACCGATGTGTCATAGTCAAACACGCCCCCGTTTCCTATATCGAGCAGGTCGCCCATCCCCTGGATTGCTGTTGTCACAGCACGGTTGATGGCTTGGTAGCTGTCGATAGCCGCAATCGCGTCACGATAGGCGCCATCACCATCGAGGAAATAGCGTTCGTTCGCCGCCGCCGCGGACCGCGGCTGGCCGACCTGATCAGCCAGGGAACATCTCGCTAGCAGCCTTCGCAGTGACGTTGGTGGTTACGTCCACCATACGCGATTATCAAAGCACCGCACGGCTTATGTGCACTGCGAGTGCGCATTCTACCTCGCCGGAGCCCGGCAAGCGTCAGCGCACCGGTGCGCGCAGGGCTGAGTGGCCCTCACACCGATGCTGACAAGCCGGGGCTTTGCAGAAACATTTTCGCGGCTCCTCAGTCCCATGGCTTGAGGCTTGGGAGCGGGGGCATGGACTACTCAGCGTTGCGATTGCCAATCGTCCATCGCCGTAAGGGCGTGGCTCCGATGAGCCCCAACGATGTCCTCGGCTGGGGTGCGGCGGCGCTGGTCTTTTCGACCTTCTACGCACGCCAGATGACGCTCCTGCGAATGCTCGCGATCGCCAGCAATATCGGCTTTGTGGCGTACGGATACCTCAATCACCTATGGCCGGTCGTCGGCCTGCATGTCGCCATGCTGCCGCTCAACGTCATTCGTTTGCGTGAAATTCTTCGGGCCAGGGCTCGGGTGGAAAAAACCGCTACCCGGCCCATGGCAATCTTGCCCGTCGCCGCTGTCGGCGGGACGCACAAAAGGGAGCGCGCGGGAGGCTTTGAGCCCCCCGCGCCTCCTGATACTCGCCTTACCTCTGTCGAGCGCCGTCAGACCGTCAGATCGATCGCGAAGGATCGGGTCCTCGAGCCTTACCGCGCCGCCAGTTAGCCGCGAACCATCGGCACCGCAGGCGGCGGTGGCGGCGGCGGGGCCGGAGCCATCGGCGGCGGTGGCGGCGGAGCGGGCGCCGGAACGGGAGCACATGCCGCGAGCAACGCGGGAAGTACGACGGCGATAAGGGCTGCCTTACGCAACTGCCTGAGGCGAGCCCTTGTTTCGGCAACGTTCAACATCTGTTTCCTCCACAGTTGAGGGACTCACACAATACGACAATCGGAACGTGATTGACAGCACAGCAACGTCGACACCGCATCGTGGTTCCAGCGCGAGCGCGCGAAAAGCCGATCGAGGTCGCCGCAACCCTCCGTGAACCCTATCCCGAGGGCCGGCGTACCGGAGGTCGATCAACGAAAAACTTGCTTTTACCCGCGCTTGAAGCACCCTCGTCCCAGAGGGCACGATTCGTTTTCTGAGGCCATCGCGTGAAGGTTTTGCACCATCTCGATTCGGAACCGCGAACGCGCACCGCCGTTTTCCACCGGCGGCAGCGCAAGTCGTTGGCGGATCACGCTATCGGTGAGGCGATCTTGACGAGGGGTCTTCTGACATGCGGCGCAATGGCGTTGGCCGCGGCCTCGATGCTTGCCGCGCCGGCCGTTCTCGCGGCGGAACCTGGGGGAGCCTTCTCGCCGCCCGGCCCTGCGGCGGCTTCCATCAACGCCGATCTCGGCCAGCTGCTCGACAACACGCCGGAGCTGGTCGTCGCCGGTGAGCGGCTGAACGCCCCGTTGCTGCGACGTTTTTACGCGCGTCATGGGTTCGCCCCGGTATGGACGAACCGGCGGGCGCAGGCGATGTCGCTGATCAACGCCGTGCTGCAATCCGGCAACCAGGGCCTCCCGCCGGAGCTGTTCCACGCAAATCTGCTGCTGTCGTCCGCGACATTGACGCCGCTCGACCGCGAACTCCTGCTGTCGGACGCCTTCCTCTCCTATGCCGACGCGCTGGCGCGCGGGATCATGCCGATCGAGCGCCGCCCGGACGACCAGGTTTTGACCCCCGAGCCGATCGATGTCGCCGCCGCGCTCGACGCCGCCATCGCCAGCCCCGATCCGGCGGCGGCGATCCAAACGCTGGCGCCGGCGACGCCGACCTACTTGGCGCTGCGCCAGGCTTTGCTGGATCTGCAGGCGGGGTCCCCGGCCCACGGCAAGACCGCGACGGCCCGCTGGCGCCAGATCGAGGTCAACCTCGAACGCGAACGCTGGCTGCCACGGCACCTGCCGGCCGACCGCGTCTGGGTCAATGTCGCCGACGAGCGGGCCGTGCTGTACCGCAACGATCAGCCGGTTTTCTCGACAAAGGTCATTGTCGGGCAAGATGTGCGGGTGAACCAGAGCCCGGAATTCCAGGCCATGATCAGCGGAGTCATCTTCAATCCGCCCTGGAACATCCCCACGGATATCGCCAACAACGAGATCCTGCCAAAGATCAACCAGGACCCGGATTATCTTGCCAAGCACAACATGATCATGCTGCCCGATGGCGTGGTGCAGCAGGTGGCGGGACCCAACTCGGGACTCGGGCAATTGATGCTCGACATGCATAACCGGTTCGACGTCTACCTGCACGATACCCCGGGAAAGAATTTGTTCGCTCGCGATGACCGGCGCATCAGTCACGGATGCATCAGGGTCGAGAAACCCCGCGAACTGGCCGCGCTGCTGATGCAGCAACCGACCGATGCCATCGATCAAGCGATCGCGACGGGCAACACCACCGAAAGCCCCCTGCCGCAGTCCGTGCCGGTCTTCGTGACGTACGAGACCGCGTTCGCGGATGCTGATGGCAAGCTGCAAACCCGCCCTGACTTCTATGGCCGCGACGCCGAAATATGGCAATACCTCGACCCGGAACGGCGGGCGGTGGCGGAACGCGACGCGCCCGGCCAACGCGGGGGCTGAGTCCACAGCGAGCCGACCCGGGACAGCGGCCGGTGCGTTAACCGAACCCGCGATTGACGACAGCAACAACCGAGTTTCATATGCCACGCATGAGGTCGCTCACCTCTCCGGGACTTTGCGTCATTACCCCGTCATTCCGGCAAGGCCGCTTTATCAAGCGGACGATCGACAGCGTCCTCTCGCAGGGTGTCGAGTGCGACTATGTCGTTGTCGACGGCGGCAGCGACGACGAAACCGTCGACATCCTCAAGAGCTACGGCGAGCGACTCCGCTGGGTGTCGGAGCCCGATCGCGGCCAGTCGCATGCGATCAATAAAGGGCTGCGGATGACCGATGCCGAGATCATCTGTTGGCTCAATTCGGACGATCTGTACTTTCCCGGCACGCTGCCCCGAATTCAGCAGTTCTTCGCGGAGCGACCGGAGATCGACATGGTCTACGGCAGGGCGCACTACATCGACGCCGACGACCGCTGGATCGAAGATTACGGGACCGAAGCGTGGAATTTTGATCGGCTGCAGCTAACCTGCCACCTGTGCCAGCCGGCGACCTTTTTCCGCCGCCGGCTGATCGATCGGGTCGGGCCGATCGACGAGACGCTCAACTACTGCATGGATTACGAATTGTGGATCCGTGTCGCGCAGGCCGGGCTGCCAGTCGCGTATCTCGACGATGGCGTGCTGGCGGGCTCGCGCATGCATGAAGCGGCGAAGACGGTCAGTTTGCGCACGCCGGCGCAAACAGAAATCCTCAGCATGCTGAAGCGGCGGCTCGGCTCGGTGCCGGACGTTTGGCTCTCCAATTATGCGCACGCGACGCTGCCGCCCAAGGTTGCGGAAGGGGGCGACAATTTGCGCCGGCGGAGCGAGCTCAGTGTCCGCGTCTTGCTCCCAGCCTGCGCTGGAACCGGTCGGTGCGGTGGAGCCTGTTGCGGCTCGTTGGCATGTGGATGGTAGACATACTCCTCGAAACGCCGCCCGCGCGGCTGGCACGCGGAGGAACCCGGAAGTTCCGCCGGGGAATCGCAAAGCTCCTCCGGATCGCGAAGCTCCGCAGCTGAGGTCAAGCGCCACCGCGAACCCCTTGGCGCTGACATCGAATGGCCCGACAATCACGGTGACGATTATCCTGGGCTAGCGGGTGGCTGCGATGAACGACACCGGGCCTTCCTCCGCCGGACCGTGGATCGGGCAATCGATCAAGCGTCGCGAGGACCAGCGTCTGCTCACTGGCCAAGGCCAGTTCGTCGCCGACCTGGTGCTGCCGAAAATGCTGCACGCGGTGCTGGTGCGCAGCCCGCTCGCCCATGCGCGCATCCGCGCCGTCGATCTGTGCCAGGCGACGCAAGCGCCAGGCGTGGTCTATGCGATGAACGGCGCCGATTTGTTGCAGCTGCTGCCGCCGATCCCCGAAGGGCAAATCTCGCTGCCGCCGAAATGGACGACGCAGATCCAGCACAAATTCCTCAACCCGCAGGAGCCGCTCCTGGCGCACGACAAGGCGCGGCATGTCGGCGAGGCACTGGCGATCATCGTCGCCGAGACACGCGACCAGGCGGAGGACGCGGCCGAGCTGGCGACGCTCGACCTCGAAGAGCTGCCGGCGGTGACCGACCCAGAGGCGGCGGTCAAGGCGGACAGCCCGATCGTCCATGAGCAGTGCAACACCAATCTGATCGGCGAATTCACGGTCGGGCGCGGCGACGCCGCGGGCGAGATGGCGAGGGCGCCGCATCGCCTCAAGCGGCGCTTCTATCACCACCGCTACGCCGCGGTGCCGATGGAGACGCGCGGCGTGCTGAGCGCCTATGACCCGCGCACCGACTCGGTGACGATCTGGTCGTCGACCCAGGTGGTGCATTGGGTGCGGCGCGAGGCGGCGATGCTGCTCGGCATTCCCGAGGCGCGGGTGCGCTGCATCGCGCCCGATGTCGGCGGCGGGTTCGGCGGCAAGGGGCATGTCTACCCCGAGGACATGCTGATGACGTTTCTGGCGCGCAAGCTCGGCCGGCCGGTCAAGTGGATCGAAGGCCGCAGCGAGCATCTGCAAAGCGCGACGCACTCGCGTGATCAGCTGCACGATATCGAGGTCGGGTTTGACGATGACGGGCGCATCCTGGCGCTGCGGGACGACTACATCGTCGATTGCGGCGCGTGGAACCCGATCGGCTCGGCGGTCGCCTACAACACCGCGGTGCATCTCACGGGCCCGTACAAGATCGAGAATTACCAGGCGCGCGGCCGTGTCATCGTCAGCAACAAGGTGCCCAACGCGCCCTATCGCGGCGCCGGACGGCCGGAAGCCTGCTTTGCGATGGAGCGGACGATCGACCTGATCGCGCGCACGCTCGGTCTCGAGCCGGCCGAGGTGCGCCGGCGCAACATGATCCCGGCAGCCGAGATGCCCTATGCGGTCGGCATGCCCTATCGCGACGGCGAGCCGATCGTCTACGACAGCGGCAATTACCCGGCGGCGCTGGAAAAGGCGCTGGCCGGTGTCGGCGGGGTCGCGGCGTTTCGCGCGCGGCAAGCCGAGGCGCGCAAGGCGGGACGGCATCTCGGGCTCGGCATCGGCTTTTATATCGAGGGCACCGGGGTCGGGCCGTTCGAGAGCGCGTTTGTGCGGGTCGACCCGAGCGGCAAAATCTACATTTCCGGCGGCGCCGCGCCACAGGGCCAGGGTATGGAGACGATCTTCGCGCAGATCACCGCCGATCTGTGGAAGGTGAGGCCGGAAGACGTCGTCGTCTCGCTCGCCGACACGGCGTCGATCGCGATTGGTTTTGGCACCATGGCGAGCCGCAGCACGGTGACCTTGTCGGGTGCGCTGCATGGCGCCAGCGAGCGGTTGCGGGAGAAGGTCTTCGCCATCGCCGCCAATATTCTCGAGTGCGCGCCGGCCGATCTCGAATTGCGCAACGGCGGGGTCGGCATCGTTGGTGTGCCAGCGACGACGCTGAGCCTGCAGCGCATCGCCCGCGCGGCGATCCCGGGCTGGACCAACGACCGGCCGCCGGGGGTCGATGCGGGGCTCGAAGAGACCTATTACTGGCAGCCGCCGACCGTCACCTGGAGCTATGCGGTGCATGTCGCGGTGGTCGAGGTCGACACCGAGACCGGGCGCGTGCGGCTCGACGACTACGCC
>Ga0210398_10005454_pt1 | contig 11808 bp, 18 predicted proteins | sample IncBWC4OmetaG_FD_161047 | JGI IMG/M metagenome (GOLD analysis project Ga0210398, IMG submission 161047) | Forest soil microbial communities from Barre Woods Harvard Forest LTER site, Petersham, Massachusetts, United States - Inc-BW-C-4-O | ecosystem: Environmental > Terrestrial > Soil >... | reverse complement strand
CGGCCTGCAATTTCATACCAGCATCAATGACTGGCACACCTGCGCCGCGTCGGGGCCGATCATCGCCTCGAATCCGTGCTCGGAATACATGTTCCTCGACGACACCGCGTGCAATCTGGCGTCGCTGAACCTGCTCGCGTTCCACACCCAAGCGCTGCCCGCCGCCGCGACCGGCGAAAAGCTCAAGAGCGAGCTTTATGACGTCGAAGGCTATGAACACGCGGTGCGGCTGTGGACCATCGTGCTGGAAATCTCGGTGCTGATGGCGCAGTTCCCGTCGCGCGAGATCGCGCAGCGCAGTTTTGACTTCCGCACGCTCGGCCTTGGTTACGCCAACGTCGGCGGCCTGTTGATGTCGTCCGGCATTCCCTATGACTCCGACGCCGGCCGCGCTATTTGCGGCGCGCTGTCGGCGATCATGACCGGCATCTCCTACGCCACGTCGGCGGAGATGGCGGCCGAACTCGGCCCGTTCCCGCGTTTTGCCGAAAATCGCGAGCACATGCTGCGCGTGATGCGCAACCATCGCCGCGCCGCTTACGGCGAGCGCACCGGTTACGAGCAGATGTCGACGCCGCCGGTGCCGCTCGACCACAAGGCCAATCCCGACCAAAAGCTCGCCGAACATGCCAAGAAGGCCTGGGATCGCGCGCTAAAACTCGGCGAAGCGCACGGCTATCGCAATGCGCAAGCCAGCGTCGTGGCGCCGACCGGCACCATCGGCCTGGTGATGGACTGCGACACCACCGGCATCGAGCCCGACTTCGCCCTGGTGAAATTCAAAAAACTCGCCGGCGGCGGCTATTTCAAGATCATCAACCGCGCCGTGCCGGAAGCGCTGCGCGTGCTCGGCTATTCGGAAGCCGCGATCGCCGAGATCATCGTCTACGCCGTGGGCCACGGTTCGCTCGGCCAGGCGCCCGCGATCAATCATACCACGCTGAAGGCCAAGGGCTTCTCCGAAGAAGCGATTGCGAAAGTTGAAAAGGCGCTGCCGACCGCGTTCGACATCAAATTCGCCTTCAACAAGTGGACCTTGGGCGCCGACTTTTTGCGGGATGAGCTCGGCGTCGACGCCGAAGACCTCGCCGCGCCGAGTTTTGACCTGCTCGCGCATATGGGATTCACCAAGCGCGAGATCGAGGCAGCCAATATCCACGTCTGCGGCGCCATGACGGTCGAAGGCGCGCCGTACCTGAAGCCTGAGCATTACGCCGTGTTCGACTGCGCCAATCCGTGCGGCCGCACCGGCAAGCGCTATCTCTCGGTCGACAGCCATATCCGCATGCTGGCGGCGGCGCAGCCGTTCATCTCCGGCGCCATCTCAAAAACCATCAACATGCCGAACGAGGCCACGGTCGAGGATTGCAAGGCCGCTTACATCCTCTCGTGGAAGCTCGGCTTGAAAGCCAACGCGCTCTATCGCGACGGCTCAAAGCTGTCGCAGCCGCTGCAGAGCCAGCTGATCGCCGACGAGGACGAGGACGACGACGTCATCGAGGCCTTCATCGACAAGCCGATGGCATCACGCGCCGCGGCGCTGTCGGAAAAGATCGTCGAGAAGGTCGTCGAGCGCATCGTGGTAATGCGCGAGCGCGAGCGCATGCCCGACCGGCGCAAGGGCTACACGCAAAAGGCCGTGGTCGGCGGGCATAAGGTTTATCTGCGCACCGGCGAATACGACGACGGCCGGCTCGGCGAGATCTTCATCGACATGCACAAGGAAGGTGCGGCGCTGCGCTCGCTCCTCAACAACTTCGCCATCGCGGTATCGCTCGGCCTGCAATACGGCGTGCCGCTCGACGAATATGTCGACGCCTTCACCTTCACCCGCTTCGAGCCGTCCGGCCCGGTGCAGGGCAACGACTCGATCAAATTCGCCACCTCGATCCTGGACTACGTGTTCCGCGAGCTCGCGGTCTCCTACATGGAGCGCTTCGACCTCGCCCACGTCGATCCGACCGAAGGCGGCTTTGACGCGCTCGGCAAAGGCGTCGAAGAAGGCCGCCCGGCCACCGAAGGCCGCTACGTCTCCAAGGGCCTCACCCGCTCGCGCACCGACCGCCTGAAAGTCATGCAAGGCGGGGCGGACCTGACGTCATCCTCCCCTGTAGGGGGAGGATCGGCCGGCGAAGCCGGCCGAGGTGGGACAGTCTCCAACGTGACATCCTTGTCCTCCGCAAGCCCGCGCGGCGAAATCTCCGGCTCGACCGCACTCAAAGCCGAGCCCGAGCAAAAACTCTCGCCGACCCAAGCGCTCGAGCAAATGCAATGGACCAAGACCGACGCCAAGGCGGTAGCCGCCGAACGCCGCGCCGAAGCCAAGGCCAAGGGCTATGAGGGCGAGATGTGCTCGGAGTGCTTGAATTTTACGCTGGTGCGGAATGGGACTTGTTTGAAGTGTGAGACGTGCGGGTCGACGACGGGGTGTTCGTAAAACTCTCACCCGTCATGACCTGGCTTGACCCGGCCATGCGCAGCTTAAAAAGGGCGGTCGAGAGATCGCCCTTTTAAGGTTCACTTACTTGGCATCATTTTGAGATGCACACTGAGGCACTCTCAATAGGACGTGGCTGACACTTAAGTGGTTGGCTGCGACCCGTTGCAGATATACAGTTTAAGTGAGCTGTTTACGTAGCTAATTGCCGCCGCACAACCGCTAATGCTCTAATTCCGGGGGCCGCGTTGATCGACGATCCCGTGCTCGTACATTTAGTTCACGGCACATGGCCATTTGGATTCTTTGGAAGGGCATCCTCCAAAGAACCGACATGGTTCGAGTTCGACTCTAAATTTCGAGAAAATGTTATGCTCTTTGCTGACCGCCTATTTGAATTCCGCGTCTTTTGTTGGTCGGGCAAGAACTCATTTTCCGCGCGCTGGGAAGCCGCCGCCCAGTTCGCGGACTATCTTGAAGGGGTCAACAAAGCGAGACCAAATGCGAAGCATGTAATTGTCACACATAGCCATGGAGGCACCGTCGCGGCACAGGCACTCGAACTTGAAAAATTTCGAGGCGATCCGCCAATTAAAGCGTTGATTTGCCTGTCGACCCCCTTCGCTTATTTATCTGCGGCCGGTACTTCCGATGGGCTTCTATTCTCCGGCGCGGCGGCATCTGTATTTTCCGCGCCGATTTTGACTCACCTTGACAGAACTTGGAGCGTACCGTGGCTGGTTGCTCTCCTGATTATTGTTCCCCCTCTAATTGCAGCTCTAATTTACAGCTTAAGCTTAGCCGGCCCGATTGACTCGTACGTCCCGGCAGTCATTCATCCTGCCATTCCCATATTCATCGTCAGAGGTTCGCGTGACGAGGCAGCACTCACGATTGGATTCACCCAAGCGATGAATGCTCTTGTTCGATTGATCTACAAGGCCTATGACGATGTGCCTCACGCTTGGCGCATTACGAGCTGGCTGGGAAAAGCATTCGGATTTCTCTGCTTCACCGCTGGCGGACTTTTTGCTATCAGGCTGTTTTCTTCGTACCTCGCCATCGAGACACTAGACAATTTTCATATGATATTCCTGATAGGTGTCTGGGCGTCTGCCGTTGGCGGACTAATCTATATTGTAGCTTATGCGCTAACTGCTTTTGCGGTTGGATTCTTCAATATTCGAAAGTGGGCGTGCTCGACCGTTGAGGTCGAGGCGGTGCCGCCCGAGCGGCAATGCTCAATCAAATGTTATGCCGATTTGGATGATATGAAGGAATCCTCTCTGCGGCATGGAATCTACGATTTGATTTCAGTTCAAATGGACGTCGCCTCTGTGATTCAGTCCGTCGTTGATGAAGTAATGCCCCGACTTGCGACTGAGGATGAGGCCCGCGAGGCACGACGCCGCATACGCCAGCGAGAGTAGGCTAGCTAAGTTCGCCATCGTGGTCGGCTTCAAGCACGGCAAGATTTCGCACGAGCACATCTATTGGGATCGAGCCAGCGTGCTGGTGCAACTGGGCCTGCTCGATCCGGCCGGCCTGCCCGTCGTCGGCGCCGAAGGCGCCCGCAAGGTGCTTGATCCGAAGCAAGCTCGTAGGATGGGTAGAGCCCTTGCGAAACCCATCACGCGGCTTCTCCGATAAATGATGGGTTTCGCTTCGCTCTACAATCCTACGAACGCGAAACCATCACGCCCGCTGTCGGTCATTATCGATCGGCAGCACCTGGCCGCTGATCGATTTGGCGGCGTCGGAGGCGAGGAACACCGCCAGCGGCCGCGATGTCTTTCGGGTCGATCATCGCCTTGATCGACTGCTCGGCCATCGCCGCGGCGCGCACTTCCTCGATCGACCTGCCGCTGATCTGGGCGCGGCCGGCGAACACGCGCTCGATGCGGTCGCCCTCGACCGCAATAGCCACCGCATGCTGCCTCCTCTATAATGTCCCTATGAAAACCGAATTGCTGAGCAAGGCGCTGGAGCGTATCGAGAACTGGCCGGCGGATGCGCAGGATCAGCTAGCCGAGATTGCGTTCGATATCGATGCCGGCCTCAAGGACGTTGTCTACGAGCCGACCGACGAGGAGAGTGCCGGCATCGAACGTGGCCTGCGCGATGCCGCCGAAGGACGCTTCGCAACCGATGCGGAGGTTGCAGCGGCATTCGCCAAATTTCGTCGCCGATGAAGGTTGTCTACACCGCCGGGGCACGCAGCGACCTCGACGAGATTGGCGAATGGCTTTCCGATCACTACCCGACGATCGCGCCGGCCGTTGAGCGGCGCATTCACAACGTCATCGCACGCATTGCGCAATGGCCGCAGAGCGCGCGCCGCTCTGCAAAATACCCCGGCGTCCGTGTCGTTCCGATCGGGCGATTCCCGTACCCCTCCCCTCGTCACCACCGGGCTTGACCCGGTGGCCCATGCGGAATGGCGGCACGAAAGACCCATCGGACTATCGCGTAATGTCGTCCCATAGATCGCGCCAATCCGGATTGAGTGAACGGACCAGATCGATCTTCCACTTTCGCGACCAGTGCTTGATGTTCTTTTCGCGCTGGATCGCGGCTATGGCCGTAGCGTGTTGCTCGTAGTAGACGAGCATTTTCACGCGATGTGCGCTGGTGAAACCTTCGATCAGTCCCTCGCGGTGCTGGTAGATGCGGCGAATAAGATCGTTGGTCATGCCCACGTAGAGCGTCCCACGCGGGCGGCTTGCCAAAATATAAACCCAATAGCTTCTCATCCGGGTCATCAGCATGGATTGCCGGGTCAAGCCCGGCAATGACGAATTGAGAAACCATCACGCCCGCTGCCTGTCATTATCGATCGGCAGCACCTGGCCGCTGATCGATTTCGCCGCGTCGGAGGCGAGAACACCGCGAGCGCCGCGATGTCTTTCGGGTCGATCATCGCCTTGATCGACTGCTCGGCCATCGCCGCGGCGCGCACCTCCTCGACCGACCGACCGCCGATCCGGGCGTGGCCGGCGAAGACGCGATTGCGCCCTACTCTGCCGCGGCCATTTCCGGGCGCGGCGTCACCATCGTCACGATGGCGTCGGCGCTATAGTCGGAGGTATCGGGATCGCGCCCGAGCAGACTAGCGCATATCAATGTTAGCCTAGGGAATGACAAAGAGCCGCGACAGATAGCGTTGCCGCTGCAACCCATAAAACTTTTCCAGCCCTGCGCCAAAATCCGAATCACGATCCTGCTGCCGCCGATCTTGAATATAATATGCGGAAGCCTCGTAAATGACGCTCGCTTGAGTCTCGAACGCATCGAGAGCAGTGTTCTGGTCACAGCTTTTCGTGTGCACGCAAAACCAGAGTCCGTCGAAAAAATCGACGAAGGTCAACAACTTCGCCTGATTGCCGCTGTCTTTGAAGAAATCGAGAACAATTGTCTTGGTCTGGTCATTGGTCGTTGTGAGCGTTGAGTGGCCGACAGGAGTCCATTTGGACAGAAACTCCACATAGTTGATCCTAATATGATCGATATAATCCTTCCGGTACTCTCCGATTGCTTCGATGCGTTTTCCAAACGGCCCGAAAATCAGAGAGCCCAAGCCAACAAATATTCCGCCTATGATCGTCAAATTTTGGACGATCTTAGCAATACGCGCGATGTTTACCCACATTGGGGGCGGGCTTTTATTTGCAATAGTCCGGCGGATGATCGCCGCAGCACGGCGACACGTAACCTTCGTAATTCGCATTTCCCTTGCACTTGGTCCCCACGATAATGACATTATCGCGGTGCGTAGCGAACTGCTGGGCCGCAGTAGCAATGGGGAATGCTAGCACCTGCCCTGTCCACGACACGGCGAGTCCTGCAGAAAGTAGCCACCAAAGACAGCATCTCGGCATTGGGATTTCCTCCGCGCACCTCAACCGGAGCGAGTATACCCAGAATCAAGCTTGGCGCAACGGTCTCGGTCTTGGATTAATCAAATCCCATCGCTCACGCCCGCTGCCGGTCGTTATCGACCGGCGGCACCTGGCTGCTTCGCGGATGGTGCGATGATGGGTTCGCGACGCAGCCAGAACGTTTCGGCGCCGTTCACGTGACCTTGTTGCCGGTCTTTGCCGCTTTCTCTTTCCGCAGCGCCTCCTCAAATGCCTTATCAACGATCTTCTTGTAAGCCGCGGCAGGATCCTCCACGGCCGGCTGCTTCGCGCGCTTGGCGAAGTAGGCTTTTATGGCGGGCAGACCCTGTTCATAGAACGCATGCGTGAAGTGATTGAGTATCTCTTTTCCGCTGATCAACATGATTTGTTCCATCGTTTGGTGCGCACGGTGGGTGTCGGCAGGCACGGAGCCCGGCGATTCAACCGCGATGCGTCGTCAGGCAAGGGTTGTTATAAAAAAAATCGCAACAAGATTTCAAACAAGAGGACGTTTTGAACCGCCTGTCAATCCGCGCAAGCGTAGTCCAGGCACTCCACCCCATCACGCCCGCTGCCGGTCGTTGTCGATCGGCAGCACCTGGCCGCTGATCGACTTGGCGGCGTCGGAGGCGAGGAATACCGCGAGCGCCGCGATGTCTTTCGGGTCGATCATCGCCTTGATCGACTGCTCGGCCATCGCCGCGGCGCGCACCTCCTCGACCGGCCGGCCGCTGATCTGGGCGCGGCCGGCGAACACGCGCTCGATGCGGTCGCCTTCGACGGCGCCGGGCGCGATGGCGTTGGCGCGGATGCCCCACTCGCCGAGCTCGATCGCCAGCGTCTTGGTGAAGCCGATCACGCCCCATTTGGTGGCGGCGTAGGGGCTGCGATTGGCAAAGCCGAAGCGGCCGGCGACCGAGGACATGTTGATGATGACGCCGGCTTTCGAAAGCTTCAGATGCGGGATCGCCAGCCTCGTCACGTCGAACATGGCGGTGAGATTGACCGCGACCACCTTGTCCCAGTCGTCCGGCGGATAATCGGCGACCGGCAGCGTCATGCCCGAAATGCCGGCATTGTTGATCAGCACGTCGAGCCCGCCGAGTTTTTCGACCGCGTTCGGCACCATGCGCTCGATCTCGGCGCGTCGCGCCATGTCGCAAGCCTGAGCGATCACGCCGGGGATTTCCTTGGCGATCGTCGCAAGCGCCAAGGTGTCGATGTCGCAGACGAACACGCTGGCGCCGGTCGCGGCAAACGCGCGCGCGAACTCGCGGCCGATGCCGGCAGCGCCGGCAGTGATCAAAACCCGTTGCGGCATTGTCGCTCCCTCCCCTGTTGCATCTTGATCTCTAGGCTTGCACGAAAGCAAGTGCAGCCAGCCTCGCCCGCACGCTGGACTTCCCCGCGCCAGCGACTACGTTCCAGACATGGGCGCCGCCAAATCCCGCCTCACCGACCGCCAGTTCGCGCAAATCGCGCGCGCGCTCGCCGAGCCGCGACGCTATGCGATGTTGAAGGACATCGGCGCGTCCACGGTCCCGACGGCGTGCCGCGCGCTGCACAAGCGGCAGAAGGTGAGCGCCGCGACGATGTCCCACCACCTCAAGGAGCTGGCGACGGCGGGCCTGATCGAGATCGTTCGCGACGGCAAATTTGCCAATCTGGTTCTCCAGCGCGACGTGCTGCGCGCTTATCTCGACCGCCTCGCGAAAATCTGATCCGGCCCCTCTTGCGGTCCGCCGCGCCCTTCATACTTCGACACTTATCGAACTATCGGGGCGATGGCTGGGCCAACGGAACAGGAGAAAATCATGAGCGATCTCAAAGGCAAGGTAGCCGTCGTGACCGGCGCATCGAAAGGTATCGGCGCCGGCATTGCCAGGAGCCTGGCCGCGGCCGGCGCCGCGGTTGCGGTGAATTATTCTTCCAGCCGCGAGGGCGCCGAGCGCGTCGTCGCCGACATCAAGGCCAAGGGCGGCAAGGCGATTGCCGTGAAGGGCGACGTGGCGAAAGCCGCCGACGTGCGGCATTTGTTCGACGAGACCGAGAAGGCCTTCGGCCGGCTCGACGTGCTGGTGAACAACGCCGGCATTTATCGGTTCCAGCCGCTCGACGATATCACCGAAGACGAATTCCACAGTCTGTTCAACACCAACGTGCTGGGCACGATCCTGGCGACCAAGGAGGCTGTGAAGCATTTCGGCGCGAGCGGCGGCAGCGTCATCAACATTTCTTCGGTGGCGAGCGAGGATGCCGTGCCGACGGCTTCGGTCTATTCGGCAACCAAGGGCGCGGTGGACGCCGTCACGCGCGTGCTCGCCGCCGAATTGGGGCCGCGAAAAATCCGCGTCAACGCCATCGCACCCGGCGGCGTCGAGACCGAAGGAACCCATGCTGCGGGCGTTGTCGGCAGCGATTTCGAGAAGCAAATGGTGGCGCGGACGGCGCTCGGACGGCTTGGCCAGCCCGACGACATCGCACGCGTCGCCGTGTTCCTCGCCTCCGACGATGCCGCATGGCTCACCGGCGAGCGGCTGGCAGCTTCGGGCGGTTTGCGCTGAGATCCGCGGCTTGCAGCAAGCATAGCCAGATGGAGCCAACGGGTCTGGCTCGAAGTGGCCGGCCCGATGACAGGCTCCGCGTAATCCGGGAGCGGCAGAGAAGTCCGTGTCGGCAGCCCCGGATTTCGCTGCGCTCCCTCCGGGCCACAAACGATGCGGCCCTACACTACCGCGGCGCTTTGTGTTAAATTGCTGTCATGAAAAGCAAACAGCTCGCCGAAGTCCTTGAACGCATCGAACGCTGGCCCGCGCGGGCTCAAGACGAGCTCGCCGAGATTGCGCGCGATATCGACGACAGCCTCAGCAAGGGCGCGTACCAGCCGAATGAAGCAGAACTGGCCGGCATCGATCGCGGCCTGCGCGCGGCAGATGAAGGCCGCTTTGCCACCGACGAGCAGGTTGAAGCGGCGCTCGCCCGACTCCGCGACGCGTGAAGGTCGTCTATACCGATCCCGCGCTCGCCGATCTCGACGAGATCACCGCTTGGCTGAAAGAGCACTATCCGGGACTCGGCCGTGCGGTCGAGCGACGATTGAAGATCGTCGTCGGCCATCTGGCTCGCTGGCCGGAAAGCATGCGCGCTTCGGCACATCGCCCGGACGTGCGCGTAGCGCCGCTTGGTCGCTATCCGTACAAAATTTTCTATCGCGTGCATGCAGACACGGTCGAGATACTGCACATTCACCACGCGGCACGCGAACCCTGGGACGAGCAGGAATGACGCCTGTCAGCACGCCAATACCGCGACATGCCCCTGCTCGCCGTAATCGAGCAAAGCGCGATCGCGCGTGACCAGCATAGCGCCCAGCTCGCGCGCGGTCGCGGCAATGATGCGGTCGGTCGGGTCGCGCGGCGGCTTACCGGGCAGGAAGGATGACGCGATCAGCAAATCCGGCGACATCTCGGCCAGCTGGACGCCCGGCACATCGAACAGATTGGCAAACCAGCGCTCCGGCCTGATCAGCAATTGCAGCCGTCCGCGCGCCGCCAGCATGCCGACCTCCCAGGCGGTGATCGGCGAGATAAAGGTGGCGCTGGCGTTCGCACGCAGCGCCTCTACGGCCGCGGGCGCCAAAGGCGCTTTTTCGGTCAGCCAAATGACGACGCAAGTATCGAGAAGGAGCGGCCGCACCTACTGCTCCCGCCTCTCTTTGCCGTAGGCTGCATCGAGTCGGTCGGCCCACTCGGGATCGGCCGGCTGGGTGAGATCGGTGCCGGGCATGATCCGGACGAGACCTTGCATTGCACCGTAAAGCGGATGAAACGGCGTCTCGCCGGCCGCCGGCCCAACTGCGCCCGCGGCTTGCGGCTTGCGCACCCGGCGAAATACCAGCTTGTGCTTTGCCATATCGACCTGCTCGCTCTTGAAGCCGGCTTCGAGCCAAACCTTCGTCAGCACGCTATTGAAATCGTTGTTGCTCCACCACGCGCGATAACGCGCCGAGGCCGGCAGCTTGCCGCCGATGATCTTTTCGATTTCAGTAAACTTCATCGGCACCACATCGCGGCGCTGTTGGCGGAGATAAGTGCCGAGGGGGCTGTATTTCGACATCGAATAGGTACTTTATGTATGAAATATAAAGGTACCTATATTCTCAGGTACTGTCAATGATCACGCGGCGACAGGCAAGCCTTGCATTGCACGCGCGGTCGGGCCAAGCAGTCCCGCATGGCGCGATCGACACCGAGAGGAAACAGGATGCGAATTCTCACCCGTCGTGACGCGCTGGCCGCGGTCGCAACTATCGCGGCAATCGTCCCCGTCATCCTCACACCCGCAAGAGCCCAAGCCGTCATGACCACGCCTTCCGGACTGAAAATCATCGACACCCATCCCGGCACCGGCGCCTCGCCGAAAACCGGCCAGACCTGCGTCATGCATTACACCGGCTGGCTCTATGACAACGCCACCAAGGGCAAGAAATTCGACTCCTCGGTCGATCGCAACGAGCCGTTCGCGTTCAAGATCGGCGTCGGTCAGGTCATCCGTGGCTGGGACGAAGGCGTCTCGACCATGAAAGTCGGCGGCAAGCGCACCCTGATCATTCCGCCCGAGCTCGGCTACGGCGCCCGCGGCGCCGGCGGCGTCATTCCACCAAACGCCACGCTGATCTTCGACGTCGAGCTCCTCGACATCAAATAACGCCGCAGCTGCCGCGCGATTGGTTCGCCCCGTGGCGCGGCGTTGCGCACCATGCGGCCTCTCGCGCTTGGGCACCCGCGCAAACCCGCCAACATGGCAATTTTCGCGCTGGCGGCGCCGCTTTGCCCCCTTATTGCTTCGCCGGATTTTTCTTACATCTCATATGAACCTCGAGCCCGGCCAGCTGTCCTACAGGTGAAGGCCAATACAGAAACGTCTCAGGAGGTCGACATGACCCGGCGCGATCAGGAGCTTTTGGACCGGCAGCTTCGCGGGCTTTGCATCCAGCCGCCCCCTACCGGTACGATGATACTGGCGATCATGGCGGTGTTCGTCGCCGGCCTCTTCCTCGGCAACGCGCGCTCCGAGGCCCGCCAACCGGTGCACTTCGACACCGTCGAAACGGCGCTCTCCGCACCGAGCGGACCAATCCCGCCGCTGACGGTATTGCGATAACCCACAATCTCGCCGCGCGGCGAGCCGCGGTGCCGTCACCGCCGGGTGGCGCCCGGCGATGACGGGTGAAGATTCTCGCGGCCGCCGCTGGCTGGAATTACGCGACTTGCGAACCTGGAAGCACTCGTGAACTTAGAAGCACTTGCCGTCGTGCGACTTGCTCACTTTGGTATGCTGGCGCAGACAGTCGTTGCCGTAGGTTTTGTTGTTGCAGCCGCAGACCGGAGCGACGATAGCCGCCCCCTTCTTGGCGAACGGACAAACCACCGGCACTCTCACGCAGGTGCCTTCGCCGTCGGCAAAGAAGCA
>Ga0210398_10005453_pt1 | contig 11812 bp, 12 predicted proteins | sample IncBWC4OmetaG_FD_161047 | JGI IMG/M metagenome (GOLD analysis project Ga0210398, IMG submission 161047) | Forest soil microbial communities from Barre Woods Harvard Forest LTER site, Petersham, Massachusetts, United States - Inc-BW-C-4-O | ecosystem: Environmental > Terrestrial > Soil >... | reverse complement strand
AGTCGCCGCTGGGCGCGATGCCCCCGGTCGAGGTGTTTCTCAAGTACATGAGTTCGGCATAGACCGTCGTATGTTCATTCACGTCCAGGTGCATGAAAGACCCGGCCGTCCAGCGCTCGTTCGGCCGCTCCCAGTAGTTGAGCGCTCCGAAATTATAGAGATCGCTCGCGACCCGCGGCGCAACGTTCTTGGTCGCCGCGTTGATGTTATCGGTCAGAATGTTTTTGCCGACGGAGTTATAGGCCAGGATGGTGCCGCCCGCATCCGTTCCGGATCCTGCGCACACGGCACCGCCCAGTGTGTGGCTCTTGGCACCCAAAGAGCAGGCACTGTAGTCGTATTGCGAACCCAGGACGGAGTTCTGCTTGTCGTAAGTCGCGTAAAACGTGGCATTACCCATGTTCTCGGCGAAATTCGATCCGGCAATGATCGAGAAATGCTTTTGATATCCGGCGTTTACACTGCCGCTCGGCGACGCAGTGCTGGCCGCGGTTTCGAGGGCTTGATACTGGCCCTCGTGATTGTCGTGGTTGTAAAAGCCGTACTGCGCATCGACCTTCACGCCCTCGTAATGATCGTTCATCACGAAGTTCACGACGCCCGCAACCGCGTCAGCGCCGTAGGTCGATGAAGCACCGCCGGTCAGTACTTCGACCCGGTCGATGAGTTCAGCGGGAATCTGATTGACATCGGCGAAGTTGCGCCCGTCGGGCGAGCCCGGAGCGAGTCGCTTGCCGTTCACCAGCACCAGGGTGCGTGCCGCGCCCAAGTCATGCAAGTCAATGGTCGCGGTACCGTCGGCGCCGTTGGACAGCGTGTTGTTTTGTGCGGCAAACACGGACGGCAAGTTATTGAGAATATCCTCGACGCGGGTCAAACCTGTCTGTTCAATCTGCAGGTTGGTGACCGTGACGATCGGGCTGATCGATACGAGGTTCGCGGTTTGAAGGCGAGACCCGGTGACCACCACTTCCTGGAGCTCAGCTTCTCCGGCGGTCGCGGCCGCTGTGGTGGCCGGCGCGGTCTGCGAAAATGCGACCGGTACCGCGGCCGAAGCCGCCGCCGCTGCGAGCACAGCCCGCACAGCATGCTGCAATATGCGATTTTTCCCCATTTTTAGCTCCCTTAAGTTGTCCGATTATCCCGTCCTATGAGTGGCCCGTGCCGCCACACCAGGGTTTGGACTGATTACAACATGTTGCGAATGTGTTGCCAAGTCACGAAAGTCGAGCGGACTTCGACGCGCGCACCCCGAACGCGCCGCTTTCGCCTGTTGCTAATGCGCAACAGGACTAAAATGTGCTATCGGGACCACATGCGGTGCAGATTCTCGATCACATACTGGAGCTGGGTCCGGTTACGCCAATCCATCTTCAAGCCTTCCAAAGCCTGAACCTCGCGGAGCGAATACAACAGGTCGCGCTGCATTGGATCGGCAATCTGACTTTGTATGAAACTGATCAGCACCAGCCGCTCTCCGGAAGTCACCGGAAGCACTTGATGTACGGTGGTCGAGGTATAGAACACCGCGCAACCCGCCACGCCCTTGACTTTGATCATCTCGGTGCCCAAATGGATGACCAGCTCGCCTCCCTGATAGTCCTCCGGCGCGCTGATGAATATGGTGCAGGACACGTCGGAACGAAGCGGTTCAGGGCCGATCGGCAGGAACGCCGCGTCAGTATGAGCGCCGTACTTCATGCCGGCCGCATAGCGAGTCAGCGTGGGCGCGGCGACCCGATAGGGAAGGACGAAATTCCGCGCCTGCTCGCTGCGCTGAAACGCGCCGAGAGCCAGTTGCGATGCCTTCTGTGCCGCAGCGTCTCCCGGCTCGGCGATGATATTGTCTTTGACGATGTTGTGCGGGTTCGAGCGCCGGCCGTCGATGAATTTGGCCTGTCGCGCAAATTGAGCAATCGATTGAACCTCGGCCGCCGTCAAAAAATCCTCGATTTGCAGGAACATGGCTCTTCCTATGCCGGCTTATCGGCGTGCTCGATTGAGGTATTCGCGTATTTCGCTGAGTTCTTTTTCATAGTGCCCCGATCGTCCCGACGAACGCCCATGCAACGGTTCTCTCACCTGCCAGACACTGGCCGTCTTGATGCTGCGCCCCACCGCCGGCACGTTCAGGCAGCGTTCATCCCACTCGAGGCCCAAGAAGGCCAAAAGTCTCTCGATCACGGGCTTGGGGTCATTGACCAACGCATCGTAATCGACGGTAAAGATGTCATCCGCATACATCCTCTGCCAGTGCGCCATCATCCGCAAATATTGGCCATAGTGATGCGCAATGTCGTTCAGATCCAGGGCATAGCTTAGGCGCTGATCCAGATGCAAAAAAAATATCGACAGGCAATTGTCCAGCGCGTTGCGGCTGGTGTGAACGATTTTGGCATCCGGAAACAGGGTTTTGATCAGGCCTATGTTCATGTAATTCTCGGGACGCTTGTCGGTCACGTAGCTCGCCCCGCGGAAGAGCTCCTCCAGCATGCCTAAGTATCCGGCCGCCACCTCTTTTAGCCGCTGAGGCAGAACGGCAGCCATGGAGGCGGGAAACGGCGCCAATGTGTCCTGCACCGCGTGCGGGAGATAATCGAGTTCGCCGCCCGCAGCCACGAGCGGATGCCCCGCAATCAAGTGCTCTATCAGCGTCGAGCCCGACCGGTACATTCCGCACACAAAAATGGGGCGAATTGTCCCATTCGAAGCAGTCGCCGGGGCGGGGATCCGTGGCACATCCGGAAAGGCCGCGAGCATCTGGTCCGTGATTTTTTCCGCGACAGCGCGATCGTAGACGCCCGAGCCTGCGGGCGCGCTCTCACGGCTGTGGCGATTGGCGGCAACGTACACCTCGAAGGCCGCCGCGTAATCTTCACAGCCGTCCAACGCCCTGCCGAGTGCGAATTCGAGGCTGGCGCGGTCGGCGACGCTCATATCAGTCCGGCCGAGAGCCCGGCGCAGCCAGTCAATCAGGGGATCGTTGCGATCCGAGAAAGTTCTCAAGCCCGCATAGCGCGCGAGCGCCGGAGCCGACTGCGGATCCAAAGCGAGGATACGCTCGTAGCAACGCGATGCGAGATGGCGACGCCCAAGGTCCTCATGCAAATTGGCCAGATTGATCAGCGCGGGTACGTAGTTGGGATTGAGAGTGAGGGCGGCCTTGAGTTCGCGCTCCGCGGATTCATCCTGACGCAGGCAGTCGCTGTAGATGACCGCGCGATTCAGGTGCACTTCTTCAGGTCGTTTGACATGGTGTTCGAGCGCCCGCTCATAGGATTTCAGTGCCTCCGGGAATTGCCGGGTTTTGCGTTGCAGCATCGCCAAGCTATACCAGCAATCCGGCAGCGCGGGCCAACTCTCGAGCAGCCGTTCATAAGCCGCGATGGCCTCTGTGCTTCGGCCTTGCCGGTCGAGCTGCACCGCTTCCTGGAACATCACTTCGTAAGATATCTTCACCGGTGTCTTAAAGGTCCTGGCGGCTGCTCGCGAAAGTTGCGCAGCGGTGAGAAACTCGCCCTCATGGACAAGTTGCTCGAATCGGTTACGGAATCTCCGGAGTTATTCCCGTATGCGTTCGATGTGGGCAGCGACCAAGTGACGCTCATTCGCCTCACACGCGCGGACTACGAGAACGCGAGTTTTCTCGATGCGCGAATTCTAACGCCAAAAACCCCCAGCCGCGCAATACCGTGGCCTGTGCTGGCCAAATCGGTCGACGCCGCGCAACTCCGCGAGCATTGCCGCTTCATATTTCACATAGGTCATGTCGGCTCGACGTTGCTGTCGCGACTTCTCGGTGCCCATCCACAGGTATTTGCATTGCGCGAACCCCTGGTATTACGCACTTTCGCGAACCCGCATGCCATGATTGGCGGCGGCGGCGATTTTGCCGACCGGCTCACCGGCATGCTCAAATTATTGTCACGTACCTTCGATGCCAATCAGACCTCGGTCGTCAAGGCGACCAGCTTCGTTTCGGAACTCGCCGCCGGCCTGATGTCACGTACCTTTGCACTGCCCGCGGTTGCCCTATATGTTTCAGCCGAGAGTTATATGGCCACGATCCTGGGCGGTCCCAATTCACGGCAGGAAGCCAAAATCCTGGCGCCGAGCCGCATCGACCGGCTGCATCGACGCGTCGGCCAAGAGTGGCGCGTCCCCCCTCTGAGCGAAGGTGAAATTCTGGCGCTGAGCTGGGCGTGCGAGATGTCGGCACTGGCTGAGGCCATTGCGGCATCGCGCGAGCGCATCCTGCAGATCGACTTCGACCGGTTTCTTCAAGATCCCAGCGCGCTGTCCGATGTTTTCCGGCATTTCGGCATCGCCGTCAGCGATGGGGAGGTGCGCGCGATCCTCGCCGGCCCGGATATGCGCAGGTATTCAAAGGCTCCGCAATTTGCCTACGACTTAGGTTTGCGCACCGCGGTACTGAACGAAGCGCGCGCCGTCCATGCCGCGGAGATCCATCGCGGTTTGGCCTGGCTCGATCGCGCGGCATCGCAATGGCCGGTTGTAGGACGGGCTATGACGCTCAAGGCTATGAGACCGGGATAGTATGACCGCACCCAAAATCGTCAATATGTTCGCCGTGCCGTTTGCGTTCGGTGCCTACCCTGGGCACGTGGCGCTCAATGAGGCGCTGAAGCGCGTACTGTTCTCGATGGAGAGAAGCGGCTCTGCTGCCAACCCGGGACCTCTTACCGAGCGCAACAAGCCGGTATTCGAAAGCCACTTCAATCTGTTTCGCGAGAGCGATCCGGCCATTCAGGAATTGAAGACGTTCTGCTGGGACCAATTGCTCAACGTTGTCGGCCAGCTGAACGGCTACGACGTCGCGACCGTCAGGCGTCTGGAGATCTATAACGACTGCTGGTTCCATATCACCCGGCGCGGCGGATTTTTCGGGCTGCACAATCACCCGAACGCTTCTTGGAGCGGGGTGTATTGCGTCGATCCGGGACGGCATGATCCGGACAAAAGCAGCAGCGGGACCTTGTGCTTCGTCAATCCGATGCTCATGAGCTTCATGCACATCGACGCGGGGAATGCCAAATTTCAACTACCGTTCGGCAACCAGATTACCACCTTCAGCCTGGCACCCGGGGCGCTGGTCCTGTTTCCGTCCTGGGTGCTGCACGATGTCAAACCCTATGAGGGCGAGGGCGAGCGCATTACCGTCGCTTTCAATTGTTGGTTCAAGTTGCCGGATCTCGGTTAGTGAATACCGGTCCCCAACTGCGTGGCGTGCTGCATTGAGTTCACGAGCTCCTGACTGGCGGCGATGGACCGCAGAATGTCCTCGGGCGAGCCGCACGACTGGACCTCGAACCGGCTTCCCAACTGGGGTTCGGAGCGGCAGTAATACGTTACGCCCTTTCTTATTTCCGGCTTGTAGTGCGCGATTCGAAGCGTTTTCGCTTGATCCGGCGTGAGCCCTCCCGGCAACGTAGCCGTTTTCGCCGTTGTGGCGGCACTCTTTGCGTGATCCGCTGCCGCCGCTTTATCCGCTGCCGCGGTTGAAGCCGCATCCGCAGTGGCTGGTGCGGTCGCCGCCGTCGCGGCGGGCGGTGTCGGGTCGGGAGGTGTCGGGTCGGTCGCAAAGGCCAGCGATCCCACACCCATGCACAAGGAGACCGACAATGCTTTTGCAAAAATCATGTAAACGCTCCCTGGCCTGTTGCTTAAGCTTGTAGGGCACACCTTCGGAGAAGTCAATTGTCAAGCCAATTTCTGGCCCGCATAAGATGCTTATTCGAGTCGTCCGCGCGATCGGATGCACCCGCCGCCAACATTAAGAAACCGTCATTTTCGGCGCTCCGTCGGCGCTGTCCGGCGCGCGGTGTCGCCTGATTGAAACAGGCATCAGCTTAGATAGTTGGGTAATAATGAGGGTGTTGGCCGGGTCTCTTACATGAGCAGCAATTCCGCTGCGTTCTATAACTATTGAGGAATCCAAAATGCAGATCAATAAACTGTCGAGCGCCGCCATGGCCGCCGCTGCCGCCATGCTGTTCACCTCTGGAATCACCACCACTGCCTTTGCCGCGGATGCCGCCACGGTCAAGTGCACGGGCGTGAACTCCTGCAAGGGAACTTCCGAGTGCAAATCTGCGAAGAACAGCTGCAAGGGCATGAACAGCTGCAAGGGACAGGGCTTTGTCTCCATGACCAAGCAAGCTTGCGACGACGCCAAAGCCAAGGCGAAGAGCTGAGGCATTGAAGGAGGCCGGGCTTCACGGCCCGGCCTCATCTTGATGAATTGAGTCTTTGATGAATAAACTCTCCGGCTTCGGCCTCGGTCTGCGAACACCTCACTATGAGGCCATTTTGAGCGAGCCTCACGCCATCGATTGGCTCGAAGTCATCACGGAGAATTATCTGGTCCCCGGCGGCAAGCCGCTCGATTACCTGGAACGCGTACGCGAACGATTCCCCATGGTGATGCACGGGGTGTCACTCTCGATCGGCAGCACCGATCCCATCGACTTCGAGTACTTGGCTAATGTAAGGGCGCTTGCGCGGCGCATCGAACCGCACTGGATTTCCGATCACCTCTGCTGGACGGGAGTCGACGGACGCAACCTGCACGATTTACTGCCGCTGCCCTACACCGAGGCGGCATTGGCCTTGGTGGTTGCGCGCGTGGGGCAGGTGCAGGACGCCTTGGGAAGGCAGATCCTTTTGGAGAACGTATCGAGCTATCTCAGCTTTCACGCGGATGAGATGAGCGAGTGGGAATTTTTGCGCGAGGTCGCGGCGCGTGCGGACTGCCACATCCTGCTCGACATCAACAACATCTACGTCAGCAGCGTAAATCACGGTTTTGACCCCCTGAAGTATCTCCAGGCCATGCCGGAATCGCGCGTGCGCCAGTTTCATCTGGCCGGACACAGTGACATGGGCGGTCACTTGATCGACACCCACGACCATCCCATCGTTGCTCCGGTTTGGGACCTGTATTCGCAGGCCGTCGCCCTGTTCGGCGATGTACCGACCATGATCGAACGCGACGACAACATTCCCGAACTCGGGGAATTGGTGGCGGAATTGGCGGTGGCGCGCGACATCGCCGGCCGCCATGCCCGGGAAGCCGCGTGACCTTACGCGAACTGCAGCAGGACATGCAGCGGCACCTGCTGGGTGAAGACAGCACGGTCACGGCCGCCATCGTGGATGCGCCGCCGCTGAGCGCAGCGGATCGACTGGCGATTTATCGCAATGCCTACCAGGTGCGGCTCATCGATGCGCTGCACGAAACCTACCCTGTGCTTCACGGTCTGCTCGGCGACGAGGCGTGGCTGACATTGGGCGAAGCCTACGTGGCGGCACACCCCTCCGTGTTTCGCTCGATTCGCTGGTACGGCCGCGACTTGAGTGTTTTCATGACCAACTGCCCGCCGTATGACGAGGCGCCCGTTCTCTCCGAAGTGGCACTGCTGGAATGGACACTGTCGGAGGTGTTCGACGCGACGGATGCGCAGACCTTGGGGCGCGCGGCGCTGGCCGCCGTGGATCCGGCGCAATGGGGCGCTCTGACCTTCGCGTTTCATCCTTCGCTGCGCCGCCTGACTTTCAGCTGGAACACGGCCGCTGTTTGGAAGGCGATGAGCCGGGATGAGACCCCGCCCCGGCCGCAACTTGGCGAAACGCCGGTGGCGTGGTTACTGTGGCGTCAAAATCTGCAGAATTATTTCCGCTCCATGACCGGCGTGGAGGCGGCCGCGCTCGATGCCGCCCTGCGCGGCCGCAATTTCGCTGAGATCTGCGAGGACTTGAGCGCTTCGCTTCCGCCGGATGAAATCCCCGCCGCCGCCGCCGGTCTTTTGGGGACCTGGGCGGACAGCGGCCTCATTGTCGGCATCTCCTAGAGCAGGCTGCCTCCGTCCTCTCCCAGCAATTCCTTGCGCAATAACGGGATAGGCGGTCCTCCGTACGACAAGAACTTGTCGTGGAATTCGTGCCAGCGAGCCGTGTCCGCCGCGTTCGCACCCGCCGCGTTCGCACCCGCCGCTGCGCCCTTGGCCAGCCAGTCCGCCCTCAACTTACGAATCATCAGTTTGCCCAGCGTGTAATTCAGATACGCCGGGTCATAGGTGCCGCGTGCCGCCTGCTGGCGCGCATTGCCCGGATCCTGGAAGGCTTGCTCGCGGAACATTTTCTCGGATTGAGCGATCGTCATGCCGTGCGTATGCAAGCCGATGGCGGACAGCAATCGCACATCGCGCAGCAGCGCCTCGCTGATCTGGCCGATATGCTTTTCAGAATCGCCCTTACCCAGGCCCATTTCGACCATCATCTCTTCGCAGTAATGCGCCCACCCCTCCGCGAAGGCATAGCCCACCCACAGGGCTTCGAGCTTGTCGGGATTCGCATTCGAATGCAGGAACTGCAGGAAATGTCCGGGCCACACTTCATGCACCGAGGTAAACAACAAGGCCGCTTCGCCGGGAATGTAGGCCGCCTGCTCGGCCTTGCTCCACTTCGGATCCGGCGGCGCAATGTTATAAATGGATACCACGCCTTTTTCGTAGGGTCCCGCGGTATTGATGAAGGCGGCGTTGGATCGATTGTAGGGCGGCGCTTCCGCCACCAAGGCTTCATCATCGCTCGGAATGGAGGCCACGTTGTTCTGAACGATGAACTCTTTGAGCATTTTGAGCTGGTTACGAGCGTCTTCGACCGGGCCGCCTTTCGGCTTGTTGGCCGCCATTTTCGCGACGCACTGCGCGAGCGCCGCCTTCGGCGCGTAGGTGCTGCACTCCGCCTTGAGCGCCGCGGTATTGCGGTCCAGGTCGGCGCGTCCCGCTGCTTCGATCTGATCCAGCCCCAGGTCGACCTGCTCGGTTTGTTTGACCATCTGGGCGAACAAGTCCGGACCAAAAGCGTACTTATCGTTGGCGTTCTTGCGCTCGGCCACCAAGTAGTCCTTCAGCGAGGTCATTGCCGCGGCTGCGTTGGCATCCGCGTCGCTCAGCTGCTTCTGCAGGTCGGGGTCCGACACCGAGGCAAACACGGCCGACACATTCTTGGTATAGAAATCGGCGAGCCCGCCGAATTGGGCGATCCCCAGTTCGACGTAGGGCTTGGGCAGCGGCGATTTGAGATTCTCCTTGATGGCCGTCGCCATCCTGGGGACGCCGCGCGCGTACTTGATGTATGCCTTCATGCGCACGTCGAGCGGCGCATAATTTCGGCTCAAGTAGACATCGGGATCGAGCTGCGGCAAGTACCAGCCCGGATTGCTGAAGGGAAACGGGGTCTTTTCGATCCAGAACAGGTCCTTGTCGAGGACGGCGAGCAGGTAGGCGCGATCGAAACGTTCCCGGGGCTGCAGGGTGTTCGGATCGACGGCGGAGATTTGCTCGCGCTGATCGTGGAGCCGGGCGATTTCGCGCTTGATGCCGTGCGCGCTCACATCCGGCAGCTGGCCGTCGAATTCGTGGCGGCCGGCTTGCACAGCGAAGAAAGGCTGGGCCTGCATGTAGTCTTGGATGAACGCGCCCGAAAGCTTGAGCCAGGCAGCGCTCGCCGGCGAAGGGCCTGCGGCCTTCGGCGGCGGTGGCGTCGACTGATTACAGGCTGTGACGACCAACAACAGAACGCACGCTGCGCCCGCTTTAAGCGACTTCCACATGGCAACTCCCCCTGCTTTATTAGCTAATAGTCGTACTTCCCGCCGCGTTCGAGCGCGCGTTTGTAAGCGTCGCGCGCGTGGATCCGTTCGAGAAATGCCATTGTCTTGGGGCGGCCGGCATCCAATCCGGCTCGCGCCACCGCGATCTCCAGCGGAAAGCTCATTTGCACGTCGGCGGCGGTGAACTGCTCTCCGGCAAACCAGGCGTGCGCGCCGAGTTCTGCCTCGATGAAATCCAGATGTCGTTTTATGTTCGGACCAATGAAGGCCCGGTTGACGGTTGCGGAAATTCGTCGGGTAATCGCACTCACGGGCCAAGGCGCAGGATTGGCGGCAACCCGGTCGAATACGAGTTTGAGCAAGAGCGGCGTCATCGCGGAGCCTTCCGCATAGTGCAGCCAGTAGGTATAGCGCAGGCGCTGGGGTGTGCCGGCGGGGGGCAGTAGGCGTCCTTGGCCGTAATGATCCACCAGGTATTCGATGATCGCTCCGGATTCGGCCACCGTGGCGTTGCCGTCGACGATGACGGGCGACTTGCCGAGTGGGTGAATCGCGGTCAGCGCCGGCGGGGCCAGCATCGTCCTGGCATCCCGCTCGTAACGTTTCACCTCATAGGGGACACCCAGCTCCTCGAGCAGCCACAACACCCGCTGCGACCGGGAGTTGTTGAGATGGTGAACGACGACCATCGGCGTAGTGTAATCCTTAGGAGCCTGTCGGCGCGAACCAATCGGCTTTGACGGACCGGAACTCGGGAAGCGCTTCGCAGCGCGCCGCCACCGCGCTCAATGCGGGATACATCACCGCGTCTCGGTTGATGTCCAGCGCTTCGCTCAAGAACGTATAGACGCAGGTCGCCGTGACGTCGGCCTGCGTAATTCGATTCCCGATCAACCACTCCCCGCCTCGCACCTGGCACAACCGGTCCAGTTCGGCGAGCGCGGCATGCATTTGGGTGTGACAGCGCTCGACCCAGGGACGGTAGCGCTTCTCGGGCGGGCGAAACGCCGTCTCGTAGAGCTGCGCCACGGCTTTCTCCGCGCCGCCGACGGCAATCGCCATGATGCGCAGCGCTTCTCGCCGGGCTTCCCCCGATCGGGGCAGCAGTGCGCGGCCGGTAGGCGCGTTCTCGTCGAGGAAATCCAATATGGCGGCCGACTCGATCAAGGTATCGCCGTCCGTCTGCACCAACGCCGGCACTCTTCCGAGAGGGTTGAACTGGCGAATCAGCTCAAAGTCCTTGCCGACGGACCAATTGCGATGCTCAAAGGGCACCTGCAATAGATTCATGCTGACCGCCACCCGGCGCACGAACGGCGAATCGAACATACCGATGAGAATCATGTTAGTGGCCACCTTTCACCACCAGCCCGGCGACGGCCAGGGCTTGCGCCAATTGTGCTTCGATGCGCAGCGCTTCGCTGCGCTCGATGTATTGCAAATGCATGGTCGGTCCCGTCAGCACCTCGATACCTCGCTTCAAAACGCTGCCCGCCGCACGGATCCCCGCCTTGTGCTGATCGAAGCGCTGCGCCGGACTATACTTGCTCATGCCGACATACAGCCCGTACGGCCCACGGCGGTCCGCGAAATCCAGAAGCACCAGGTAGATATTCGATCGCCCCTTGGCAACGGCCCTGAACTGGCACGCGATTTCGTAAGCTTCGGGCAACCAGTCGATATAGCGCATCGGCAGCCACTCCGGAACGGATGCCGCAGCACTATCCCAGAGCCGTTCGAGCGCCCGCTCAATGTTAACGGACATTGCTCTTCGCATCCACAGCTCGTGAATGCAATGGGCGCCGGTCAATCCGTCTGCCGCTGCGAAGGCGCGCTCCAGGCGCTCGGCGATATCGCTCTGCGCCAGATGTTGCAGTGGGCGGCTACCCGGCGGATTTTTGGCATCGATGCGCAAGCCCGTCGCATTATAGTGGAGAGCGCCGCCCGCGCATCACAGCGAATAGTCATCGTCGCGCGTGCGGCTTGCGGCATGGTCTTTGCCGGGTTGGGGCTGTGCCTGTGCTTCGCGCCAACGCCGCCAGTTCTCCGCAGACTGCTTCCGGAGCTCTTCGATGCTTTTGGGTTCAGCGGCGGCGGCCGGCTGCGCGGATCGCTGCAGCCGCGACTCGACTCTGGCCTGGTATTCCTCGCGAATGCGTTCGGCGAAGACACTTC
>Ga0210398_10005452_pt1 | contig 11816 bp, 11 predicted proteins | sample IncBWC4OmetaG_FD_161047 | JGI IMG/M metagenome (GOLD analysis project Ga0210398, IMG submission 161047) | Forest soil microbial communities from Barre Woods Harvard Forest LTER site, Petersham, Massachusetts, United States - Inc-BW-C-4-O | ecosystem: Environmental > Terrestrial > Soil >... | reverse complement strand
ATTGAATGACGCGGCGGCTGGCGGCGATTCCCGACTATTCGCGCGAGATCGGCATCTACGTCCCGTGCGCCGTTCCGCCGCGAAACGCGGCCTCCAGAATGGACTTGCTCCACTCCGGCGCGCGCCGCATGGCGTTGAGATCATCCGGGGCGGGAAAAGTGACGTGGCCGTCTTCCATCTCCAGCACGAGTAGTGGATCCGGCACGGTGCCGTCGGCTGCCGCCTCTGCGCTATTGTCGTAGACCTTGATGTACGCCACGTGCGGCATGAGCTTGATCAGGTTCATCTGCGCTTGGCCGTAGCGCTCGCGGATTTTCTCTTCTGGGATGGGGTGGCCACCCGCCGCAACGCGAGCCTCGACGCGCGCGATATGCAGCTCGACGGAAGACAGTCCGCAGAACCAAATCAAGACCGAATGCGTCTTCGTCGCCTGCAGAATCTTTGCCGTCACTGACTTGCCACCCAACGTCGTTTCAAAGGCATGGTTCAAGCCCTTCGCCAGGGCTTCTTCGAGGCGACGCATGCCCTCCTGCCACGCGTGTGCGTTCGCCGTTTCCTGGTCGCATCTCGTTGCGGCCTTGAGTTCGCGAGCCAAGGTATCAGGGTTGAACCAGGTTAATCCTTCGCGTTGCAGCAGGTGGCCGCCGATCGAACTCTTGCCTGCTCCGTTTACGCCGGCGAGGACGACGAGAACAGGCCGGGTCATTAATAACCCGAGCCCGCTTTCACTTTGCCGCCCAATTTGGCACGACCTCGAACGGTTGATTGCAGACGAGTCGCTGCGGACTGACCTTGAAGAACTGCCAGACGCTCATCAAAGCTCTGCCTCAAGTGCGCAAGCACCGATTCGGTCTGAGCCTCCGACTGTTCCGCGAGGCGCAGGAGGTCGTCATATTCCGCCACCGGAATAATGACCGCCTCGGGCTGATCGTGATTGGTCACCAAGATCTTCCCCTTGCTCCGCACTGCATTCATCATCCCGCGCCATCCGAGTTTTTTCAGATCGGACGCAGGTGTGCGGGGCAGTTTCGCAAGAGGCAGAATTGCGACGGGTTTTGCCGAGATGGGCATGGGTTTTACTCCTAGGGCACGAGCGGTCATTTTACCCCAATGGTCCATTTTTACCCACTTTTCCCCACTTTTCCCAATTGGACCTTTTGGCCTGAGCGACGAAATCACGCATTCAGAGCACCGGATGATCGGATCTAACGGCCGAACTATGCGTCAAATCGCAAATAGAACATAGAATTGACTGTCTGGATTATTTCGATAAACTCTTTGTTATGCCAAAGATCTCTCGGGCGCTGCTAACCATCCCGCCGGCCGCGGCTCAAGCGCTCAAGGCTTTGGGCGAAAACCTCGCCATCGCCCGGACCCGCCGGCGCGAATCCCAGCGCGCCTGGGCCAAACGTCTCGGGGTCTCGATTCCCACGCTGATCCGCATGGAGCGGGGCGATCCCGGCGTCGGCGCCGGTATCTATGTGACTGCCCTATGGTTGATCGGAAGGTCGAGTGCGCTGGCCGAGCTTGCCGCACCGGCATCGGATCGTGGCGCGCTCGAAAGCGATGTCCGTGATGCCATGACCCGGCGCGCGGTCCGATCCGCGGCTTCAGCGCAAGCTCGACTGGCGCGCACGCACCCAAAGGTAAGCTGACTTGAGCGCCACGGCGTACGCGCCTTCGAACCGGCTGTATCTCTGGTTGCTGACCCGGCCCGAACAGCCGGTGCCTATCGGCGAGCTTAATCTCGTGCGCGTAAGCCAAGGCGTGTCGTTGCGCTATGCCGATTCTTGGTTGCAGGGCGGCTTCGCGCTCAGCGAAGACCTACCGCTCATCGACGAGGAATTTCTGCCTGTTGAGAAAGGCACCGCGGTTGGCGCGGTGGACGACGCGCGACCGGACCGGTGGGGTGAGCGAGTGATTCGCTTCATCGATAAACCTGCGCGCCTGTCGCTCCTCGAGTACCTGTATTTTGCCGGCGACGACCGCTTCGGCGCTCTCGGGGTATCGACTGCGGCGAATGAGTACCTGCCACGGCGTTTGGGCCCACTGCCGACGCTGAAGGATGCGGATGAGCTGCACGAGCTAATCCGCAAAGTACAGAACAACGAGCCGGTCCTGCCGGCGCAGCGGCGCTTGATCGCGCCCGGCGCGACCATGGGCGGTGCTCGCCCCAAAGCGCTGATCGACATTGCAGGCCATCAGTGGGTCATCAAATTTTCCGACGGCGATCCCGCGGACACTCCCCTCATTGAGCATGCCACCATGACACTTGCGCAGAAGGCCGGCATCCGGACCGCGGAGACGATGCCCGTGCGCCTGACGCACGGGCATGCCGTCGCCATCAGTCGCTTCGATCGCCTTGGCGGACTGCGGGTGCACAGCCTATCCGCCGGCGTGGCACTGCGAGCCGCGGGCGAACGCTTTGGATACCCGGAACTGGCACAGTTGCTGCGTCGCCGGGGCGTGACCGATGGTGACGCGTATGTCGGGCAGATGCGCGAAGTATTTCGCAGGATGGTGTTCAACATTCTGATCGACAACACCGATGATCACGAGAAAAATCACGCGCTGCTCATGACCGATGCGCAGCAGTACGAGCTATCGCCTGCCTTCGATATCCTGCCATCGGGTCAGGCGCTCGGCTTCCAGCAGATGCGAGTGGGGGAGCAAGAAGCCGACTCGACCGTCGCCAACGCGCTGTCGCTCTCACAGATGTATGGGCTCACCAAGAGCGAAGCGGTCAAAGAGGCACAAGCCGTTGCGCAGGTGATAGACGGATGGAAGCAGCACTTTGCAGCATGCAACGTCACCCGCGGGGACATCGATCTGTACGCGCAGCAGATCGATCGGCCGTTTTTACGCGATCAGCGCCGCGAGCTCAACGCTTAAGGCGCTAGGGTTTTAGATTTTCGTCAAAAAACCGTTTGATCATTTTGTAGCCGTGCCGCCCGTCATTCTGGCGCATGAGGCCATGCTTGGCGCCGGGATACACCATCACATCAAAAGGCTTGCTGAGGTCTTGTAGCCGGCGAAATAACTTGGTGCTGTTGAGAAACAGCACGTTGTCGTCGGCCATGCCGTGCATGACCAGGAGCGGACCCTTGAGGTCTTTCGCGTACGGCAGCACCGAGCTCGCGGCATAGCCGGCGGCGTTGTCCTGCGGGCGATCCAAGTAGCGTTCCGTGTAGTGCGTGTCGTACAGCGCGAAATCGGTGACCGGCGCGCCGGCGACGCCGACGCGATAGACGTCGGGCGCCTTGAACATCAGGTTGAGCGTCATGTACCCGCCATAGCTCCAGCCCCACACACCGATGCGCTTTGGGTCCACAAAACTCTGCGAACCCAGCCACCGCGCCCCCTGCACTTGGTCGGCGACTTCGACATCGCCCATCCGGTCATGGATGGGATTCTGGAAAGCAGTGCCGCGATTCGCGCTGCCGCGATTATCAAGCGTAAATACCACATAGCCGGCGCGCGTCAGAATCTGCGTGAACAAATTGCCGTGCCAGTTGTTGATGACGCGCTGCACGCCGGGGCCGCCGTAGACATCGACGATGGCGGGATAGCGCTTGGCCGGATCGAAGTGCAGCGGCTTGAATATTTGGTAGTAGAGCGTCTGACCGTCGGCCGCCGTGAGGGTGCCGATCTCTGCAATGGAATTGTCCGCAAGATAGGGCGCATCCGGATGCTGCGCATCCAATCGATTTTCCAGCAGCCAGGATTTGAGCGTTCCGTCGACCGCATGCAAGCCGACTTGCGGCGGTTGGCTGCTGTTGGTGAAGTTATCGATATAGAAACGCGCATCCGGCGACATGGAAATGCCGTGCACACCGGCTTCCTGAGTGATTCGATGAACCTTGTGCGGATCCACGGTATCGAGCGACGTGCTGTACAGATGCCGCTCGGTCGGGCTCTTTTCGGTGGCCGAGAAATACACCGTTCGCGTCTTTTCGTCGATGCCCATCACGGCGCGTTTGCGAAAGTCATCGACGACCCAGTTACCGGCTGTGAGCTGGCGAATCAAATGGCCATCAGTACCGTACAAATACAGATGCGTATAGCCATCGCGAGCGGAAGCCCAAACGAACTCATGGGATTTCTTCAGGAACGACAGCTCGTCGTTCAAATCGATCCAGGTATTGCTGGTTTCCGTCAGCACGGTTCGAGCCTCGCCGCTGTCGATATCCGCAAAGAGCAGGTCCAGTTTCCGCTGATTGCGACTCTCGCGCTGAACCGCCAGAGTCTTGCTGTCGGGCAGCCAATTCACCCGGGCAAGATAAATATCGGGGTCGGTCCCTAAATCCATCCAGGTGACCGCGCCGGTCTTGACGTCGATGACTCCCAGCTTGATCAGCACGTTCGGTCCGCCGGTGGTGGGATAGCGTTGCGCAAAGGTCGCGACATTGTCGGCGGCGATTTCGAAGCGCTCGGTCACTTTAATCGGGCTTTCATCGACCCGCGCGAAGGCGATGTACCGCCCGTCGGGAGCCCACCAATAACCGGTGCTGCGGTCCATCTCCTCTTGAGCAATGAACTCCGCCATGCCGTTTTTGATGGCGCCGCCGCCGTCGGCGGTCAGGGCCCGCTCGGTTTTGGCCGCGATGTCATAGGCGTAGAGATTCTGATCGCGCACATAGGCGACAGTCCCACCGGCCGGCGAGACGGTCGCATCGGTCACGAAGCCATGCGTGTCGATGAACTCCACCACCGCCTTTTGCTTCTTGGTTGCCAGTTGGCAGTAGTACAACTTGCCGTTCAAGGGAAAAAGTACGGCATCCCCGGCAGGTGCAAAGGTGTATTCCAAGATGCCGGACAAGGCAGCGGTTCTTTGCCGTTCACGGCGGCCGATTTCCTCGTCCGAGAGTTTCTCCTGTTTGGGCGCCAGGGCCTTGGAATCCACCAGTACACGCGCCTGTCCGTCGTGAATGTTGTATTCCCACAGATCGAGGCGGTCCTTGTCATCCGCCTTACCCTTGAGATACGTCACGCGCGCGCCATCGGGCGAAATCTTCAAGCCCACAATGGTGGGCCCCGCCAAGGGCGGGGCATCGAACAATCGATCGATGGTCAATTCCGCCGCACTCGCGCCGGTGGCCACCGCGCAAGCGACCAATGCGGGGGCAAAGTATCTGCCCGAGTTTCGAGAATCCGTCATGGATATTCAGCCCTGTTCGTTGTGCTCGTTTTTAGACGCCGATGTGTGCCGCGAGGCGAAAGTGTATTACAGCCGGGTCATCCGATAACAAACCTCGCGCAATTCAGTCAGCCCGCGTGCCTTGAGCCGAGGTTCAAGCTCCAATATCTCATGGCGGCCGAGCTCCTCGATTGAATAATGTCGCGCGTAAAGGTTCTCGATGGCGTCGCGGCTCAGCGGGAAGGGCGGCCCATTCATTTGCTCCGGCGGGTACTCGATCGCGATCAGCAGCGTTTGGGTGCCGGGGCGCGTCAGCGAGGTGAGATGCTGGACGTATGATTCCCGCGCCGCAGGCTTCCAAGATATCAGGGCCGCGCGATCGTACACGGCGGACACGCCGCCGAGCAGCGCCGGAGTCATTTTAAAGTAGTCGCCGCAATAGAGTGTGAACCCGTCGGCCTCGTACACATCGAAATCGGCGAGTACGCGCCGCCTCGCCGGAATGCCGTGCTCCATGCAAAAGGACTCTAATGCAACGGGCGAGAGTTCCACGCCCATTACCGAATGGCCCTGTTCTCGCAGCCACATCAAGTCGAGGCTCTTGCCGCAAAGAGGCACGAATACGGGGCTGTTCGCCGGCAACTTCAGCGGCGGCCAATAGGCTTTTAGATGTCGATCGGCCGCTGCTTGATGAAAGCCGATCTGCGCAGTGCGCCAGCGATCGAGCCAGAAGTCAGGCTGCACGCGTCAGGATTCTTCGGCGGAGTCGGGATGCAATTGATCCTCCGCGGTTCCCGCTTCGTCGGGAATTTTGTGTTGTTCGGTGAGCCAGGCACCAAGATCGATGAGCCGACAGCGATCGCTGCAGAAGGGCCTAAACTCCGATGCCGGCGACCATTCCACATCGCGCCGGCAGGTAGGACATTTCACGATCGTCGCCATCGAGCCAATCAACCCAAAATCTAGGCGCAGCAGGTCAAGAGAAACGGTACGTCTACTTCGACGTGCGCCGGGCGCGCCGTTGCATCCAGCCAATTCAAAAAGCGAATGGTGCAGCGATGCTGATTGCCGCTTATTTCCGGAAACAGGTCAGTGTCGGAGGGCAAGGTGATGCGCACCAACTGGCACGGGTTTTCGCGATCGAACTGCAGCTGAAAGATGCCGCCCACGGCCACTTCGGATTTGCGCTTGGCATTCTGACGGGTGAGCCAAAGCAATTCTGCGATGCTGTCGCACAATGGCCGTATCAACGATAGCCAGCTGTTGAATTCGGCGGCGCGAACGTCCGCCGGACGATTCAGCCAATAGGAATAATCCGGCAGGTCGAAGTCACAAGTGCCGCCGGGGATGGCGCTGCGATGTTTCACCGCGCTCAAGAATTCCGAATCGCGCAGCGGTGCCATGTAGTTTCCGCCGATCGACGACAGATCGCTGCGCAGCTTGACCAAATTGGACATGAGTGACTTGAGGCGCGCCGGATCAACACCGGTCTTGCTCTGGTATTCCTTGAGCACGTTGACTTGCCGCTCGAGTTCCTTCAGCACGTCGCTGCGCGAGTCGCCGCGCGCGGTGATGGCGAGGATTTCGAGCAAGCTGGAGACTGCGGCGCGCGAACTCCAGGGACTGGGCGACTCGCTGTGATAGGTGGCTTGGATGTAAAGAAATTCGAGCCGCAGAAATGTGCGCATGCGCTCGTTGAGCGGCTGCTCGTAAACGACCGGCGCCGCCTCCGGCTCTACCTGGGAGGAAATGTCAGGGTAAGAGTTCATGCCCCTATTGTGAGCCAACCCGAGCCTTAGGGTAAACCTTGGATTTAGGTTAAATTTCGCGAGGAAGACGATGTTTGCGCAAGCTGTAAATATTGCGCGTGCAGTCGATCGACCGCCTGACGCAGATCCGCGACGCTTCCTGAGTTCAAAAGCACATCGTCCGCTTCACTTAAGCGCGCGGTGCGGCTCGCCTGCGAGGCGAGAATCGCGCGGGCCTGCTCGACCGAACTTCCATCACGTGCTTGGAGTCGCTGTATTTGCAGCGTTTCGTCCGCATCGACAACCAACATGCGATCGACGCGCTTGGCAGAGCTGCCGCCCTCCACGAGCAAGGGTACGGCCATGATCACGTAGGGGGCCTGCGCTTGCGCGGCCTCGCGCTCCATCTCAGCACGAATCAACGGATGAAGGATGGCGTCCAAAGCCCGCCGCAGGGATGAGTCCTCAAATATCAGGTTTCTCAGGGCGCGTCGATCGAGGTGGCCGTCTTCGAGAATGCCCGCGCCAAAGCGCTCGACGACCTGCGCAAGTCCCGGCGTGCCAGGCTCGACGACTTTTCGGGACGCCACATCCGCGTCGATCACCGGAACCCCGAGTTCCGTAAAGCGCTGGGTCACCGTGCTCTTGCCGCTGGCGATTCCGCCGGTGAGGCCGATTCGCAGCGGTCGCGTCATGGCTTAGTGCTTAAGGCCCGAAAACCGCAAATAAGTGTTGAGCAGCGAATCGCCGTACATCATGGCGAGCCAGCCCGCGGCGGCCAAATAAGGCCCAAACGGCATCGGGGCCCGGCGATCGCGGCCTTGCAGCGCGATCAAGAGAATCCCCAGCACCGCGCCGGTGGCGGCGGACAGCACGATAACCAAGGGCAGGACCTTCCAGCCCAGCCAGGCGCCCAGCGCCGCAAAAAGCTTGAAATCTCCATACCCCATGCCTTCCTTGCCGGTAACGAGCTTAAATGCATGAAACACCAGCCACAGGCTTATATACCCCCCCGCCGCGCCGATGATGGCGTCTTTCGGGGACACGGGCACCGCGACGCCGGATAGCGGGCCTATGGCCACCGCGGCCACCAGGCCAGCCCACATCAGCGGCAGGGTGATGTTGTCGGGCAGCAATTGATGGTCGATGTCGATGCCCGTCAGCGCAATCAGGGTCCAGGTGACCAGCAGCGCGCAGGCCGCGGGTGCGCCGAAGCCGAAATGCCAGGCCACCCAGGCGGAAAGAACGGCCGTCGCCAGTTCGACCAAAGGATAGCGGGCGGAGATTTTCGCTTTGCAAGCAGCGCAGCGGCCGCGTAGCACCAGCCAGCTCACCACCGGAATGTTCTGCAGCGCCGTGATGGGCGCCTTGCAGTTGGGGCAGGAGGAGCGGGGGCTGCTCAAGGTGAAACGCTCGAGCGGAGTCCCGGTCGGTGGTGCGTCGCCGGCGGGGCGCAGCAGATCAGCGGCCTGCGACCGCCAATCCCGCTCCAGAATGATGGGCAGCCGGTAGATGACGACGTTGAGGAAGCTGCCGATGACCAGGCCCAGTAGGAATACCGAGCCGGCGAACCAAATCGGTTCGGACGCGTAGAACGCGGCAAGGTCGTTCAGCATGAGCTAAACCGGATCCTTGCCGCGATGGTTCGGTTAGACGACCGCGCCGAGTTTGAAGATAGGCAGGTACATCGCGATGACCATGCCGCCGACCAGCACGCCGAGGATCGCCATAATCATGGGCTCAAGAAGGCTGGACATGCTGTCGACCGCATTGTCGACCTCCGCTTCGTAAAATTCGGCAACTTTGCCCGACATGGTGTCCAAGGAACCCGATTCCTCACCCACAGCGATCATCTGCACCACCATATTTGGAAACAGACCCACATTTTCCATGGCTCGCTGTAATCGCTGACCAGTCGCAACCTCGTCCTTCATACGCAGCACGGCTTCTTCGTAGACGATGTTGCCGGTGGCGCCGGCCACAGACGACATTGCTTCAACTAGCGGCACGCCCGCTGCAAACATGGTTGACAGCGTGCGCGCGAAGCGCGCAATGGCCGATTTTTGGAGAATCGGTCCGATGATCGGGAATTTGAGCATAATTCTGTCGAGCGCGAGCTGCAGCTTCCTCGACCGTTTCTTGAAATAAAAGAAAGCGTAGAAACCGGCGCCAATCACCACCAGCATCCACCAGCCCTGGTGCTGGACAAACCGCGACAAGTTGACGACCATTTGGGTGAACGCGGGCAAATCCGCACCAAAACCTTTGAACAATTCTTCGAACTGTGGGATCACGAAAATAAGCAATATGACTGACACGACGACGGCCACGATCAATACGGCGGCCGGATAAAACAGTGCCTTTTTGATCTTCTTCTTGAGGGCTTCGGTCTTTTCTTTGTAAGTCGCAATTTTGTCCAATAGGGTTTCGAGGGCACCCGCCTGTTCGCCTGCCTCGACCAAATTCACGAACAAGTCATCAAAATAGAGCGGGTGTTTCGCCAAAGACTCGTGGAGCGTACTACCGCCTTCGATATTGCTTTTAATATCGAGGACCAATTTCTGCATAGCAGGCTTTTCATGACCGTTGCCGATAATCTCGAACGCCTGCACCATGGGAATGCCGGCTGACATCATCGTCGCCAACTGGCGGCTGAATACCGCAATGTCTTCGTTGGTTACTTTGCCGCCTGACCTAAATGAGCGGCCTTGGGTTTTTACCCGTGTAGTAGCGACTCCTTGACGCCTTAAATCCGCGCGCAGCGCAGCTTCATTCGCCGCAAGAGCCTTGCCGCGAATTTTGTGACCGCGTTTGTCCTTGCCCTCCCAAATGAACTGGACATCTTTTTTCGAAGCCGTTGCGGATACCGCCATAAAATAAGTCCTTATCAGAAACTACTTAGTCGATAGTGACACTATTGATTTCTTCCAAGCTTGTTAGACCGGTTCGCACTTTCTCGAGCCCGGAACGGCGGAGATTCCAAACGCCATCCTTGCTCGCCTGGTCGTTAATGTTGATGGCCCCGCCACCTTCCATAATGATGCGACCAATGGTCTCGGTGACGGGCATGACCTGGTAGATGCCCATCCGGCCCTTATAGCCATCCGTACACTGACTGCAGCCGACGGCCCTAAATACCCTGATCCCGGCTTCGATATCTGCAGCCTCAAAGCCTTCCTTCTTGGCGGCTTCGCTTGGAAGGTCGATGGGTTGTTTACAATTGCTGCATAACTTGCGCGCGAGACGCTGCGCGATAATGAGGCTTACCGAAGTGGCAATCGCATAGGGTTTCACGCCCATGTCGACCAACCGCGTTAGGGTCTGTGGGGCATCGTTCGTGTGCAACGTCGATAGGACCAAGTGGCCCGTTTGCGCAGCTTTAATCGCGATCTCCGCCGTTTCCAAATCACGAATTTCGCCGACCATGATGACGTCCGGGTCTTGACGCAAAAACGCTCTTAAGGCGGCCGCAAACGTGAGACCGACCTTGTTGTTGACGTTGACCTGGTTAATGCCCGGAAGATTGATTTCCGCCGGATCCTCAGCGGTCGAGATATTGCAATCTTCCTTATTGAGGATATTGAGTCCCGTATACAGCGATACGGTCTTGCCGCTACCTGTGGGGCCGGTCACGAGGATCATGCCCTGCGGTTTGGCGAGGTTTTTAAGGTACAGCTCGCGCTGCACCGGCTCGTAGCCAAGTGCGTCAATCCCGAGCATCGCGCTCGAGGGATCGAGAATACGGGTCACAACCTTTTCGCCAAACAGCGTTGGGCAAGTGCTGACACGGAAATCGATGGCGCGATTCTTGGATAACCGCATTTTGATGCGGCCGTCTTGCGGTACGCGACGCTCCGCAATATCAAGTCTCGACATGACCTTGAGGCGGGCAACGATCTTAACTGCCAATTGCACGGGCGGAACCGCCACCTCTTTCAGAACTCCGTCCAGTCGCGTGCGGATACGAAACATTTTTTCGTAAGGTTCGAAGTGAACATCCGAGGCGCCTTTCTTGATTGCATCTAACAAGATTTTATTGACGAAGCGCACGATGGGCGCATCTTCAACATCGTCGCGGCCAAGCGATTCTGCATTGGGGTCTTCATCGCCGCCGGTGACCTCCAAATTTTCGAGGTCAAAGTCATCATCCGTCAGGCTCGGCATGACCGCTTCGGCCTGATCGATTGCCTTTCCGACCGCCATCTGCAATTTGTTGTCTTCGACGACAACAAATTCGATGCTCATGGAGGTTTGGAATCGGATCTCATCGAGCGCATGCAAGTTGGTCGGATCGGCGACGGCCAGAAACAGCCGCTTGCCGCGTTTCATCAATGGCAGAACGCGGTGTTTCTGCATGAGTTTTTCGCTCACCGCGCGCACGGCATCCATGTCGGGAGCCACAGCATCAAGGTCGAGCAGTGGCACGCCAAACTCGTTTGAGGCCGAAATCGCGATATCGCGTGCCGAAGCCAAATTTGACATCACGAGATGAGTCACGAGACTGAGGCGCTTCTCCTTAGCCTTGCCAATCGCATCCTGCATGACAGACTCCTCCAGCAGCCCGTCCTGAACGAGTCGTTGGGCCAGCCCTCCTAGTGCCACACGGTTTGTACCGCCGGCTGTCGCTATTGCGTTGTCATTCATGGACTTAAGGAAACCCCAATGCTAGAGAACCCTAGTCTACTACCTGTAGCCAGGCGAGCAATTGTCAAATCTTCGCCAATGGTCGCATATCGCTACAGAGCCCCTGCGTGACTTTGCTCCCAATATCGAATGTCAGACCGCCAAGCCGCCATAACCGGCCCGTCGGCTTTGCTGTCGCTCAAAAGAAAAAGCCCCTCCGAAGAGGGGCTTCCGCATGATCTCAGGTGACACCCGGGATCCTGCTAGGCCACTTTAGGCGTGGCAAGTGGTCGGAACGTACTGCGGAG
>Ga0210398_10005451_pt1 | contig 11817 bp, 8 predicted proteins | sample IncBWC4OmetaG_FD_161047 | JGI IMG/M metagenome (GOLD analysis project Ga0210398, IMG submission 161047) | Forest soil microbial communities from Barre Woods Harvard Forest LTER site, Petersham, Massachusetts, United States - Inc-BW-C-4-O | ecosystem: Environmental > Terrestrial > Soil >... | reverse complement strand
ATCACGTCAAGACCAATATCTCCTCGGTGTCGCCGTTGGGCCTGGTGGAAATGACGCGTAAGCGCACGCGCGAGAGCCTCGAACATCTGCTGTGCCATTCCTGTCCCACGTGCGAAGGCAGGGGATTTGTCAAAACGGTGGAAACGGTTTGCTATGAAATATTTCGTGAAATCGTGCGCCAATCGCGCCAGTTCGAGTGCCAGCAATTGATGGTCCTGGCCCATCAGGACGTCATTGAACGGCTGCTCGACGAGGAGTCTTCGGCCCTGGGGGAACTGGAACTGTTGACGGGCAAACCGATACGCCTGCAGACGGAAACGCTTTACACCGCCGACCAATACGACGTTGTGCTGATGTAAATGATCATCCGCAAGGTCTGCAAGGTCTTGGGCTTATGTTTCGCGGGCCTTTTGGTTCTGGTACTGCTGTTGACGCTCGCACTCAAGTTGGCGCTCGATCGGGCGCCGCGCTACGAGGCCGAGATCAAGGAGTGGTTTCACGCGCAAACCGGATACCACATCCGCTTTGCGCGCGTCTCGCCGGCATTTCGCTGGTACGGCCCGGAGCTGTATTTCGATCGGCTGGAACTGCGCTCCAAGGATGATCAGCGCGTGTTGGCGCGCGCCGCCGACGGCCGCGCCGCGGCGGATATCTGGCAGCTGATTCGCACCGGCAAGCTGCTGGCCGGGCGCATCGAAATCGACTCACCCGCCATCGACGTCGCGCGCTTGGGTCCCTATCGCTTCGCGGTGGCCTCGGAAATCGAGTTGGGCGGCGAGGAGTCCGCGATGGGGACGCTCAACCTGAATGACTTGCCCGTCGGCAGGATTGTGATCCGGCACGCCGTACTGACGCTGCAAAATTGGAACGCGGCGCTGCCGCAGCTCATTTTGCAGGACGTCGACATCGACGCGCGGCGCGATGCCCACGATTTCGCCCTGGCCTTCGGCGCGCTCCTGCCGTCCGTGCTCGGTGGAACCGTGACCTTCAAGGGAAGCGCGCACGGCAGCGGCGATGTGCGCAACCTCGCCTGGGACGCGCTGGCGCGCGTGCGCGACATCTCCTTTCCGGGCTGGCATCAGCTGCTGCCGGATTATCTGGGCAACCTGGACGCCGGCACCGGCGCGTTCGAGGTCGCTGCGGTCGGCCGCGGTGCGGAGCTGTCCCGCGCCGATGCCGATTTCGGGGCCATCAATGTGGTGACGCACCTGCCTGAGAGCCCCATCGCCAAGTTCGACCAGATGAACGGCGCACTGAGTTTGGTGCACGCCGCCGATCGGTGGAGCCTCACGGGCCGGCGGGTTCGCGTCGGGCGCAGCGATCCGGAGTCCGCATTCGAGGTCAATTGGCAGGAAGGCGACGGCGGCCTGTTGAACGTGCGCACCCACGCCAATTATTTGCGCATCGAAACGCTGCTGCCGCTCACCGGCTTCTTGCCGCAAAAGGATCTGCGGGACCAGCTGCGCGAACTGGCGCCGAGCGGCGAATGGACCGATACCTCGATCGCCTTGCAACGCGACCGGGTCAGCGATCCCTGGCGGATGCAAGTCCAGGCGAAATTTCGGCACGCGGGTTACGCATCGGTCGGGGGGGCGCCCGGTATCCGCGGTATCGACGGTTCCATTGCCGGCAATGAACGGGGCGGCCACGTCATCATCGATACGAACGCCGGTGTTTTTCATTGGCCTGCACAGTTTCCGCAGCCGGTGGAACTGGAGCGGTTGAAGGCCGATGTGTATTGGAAGCGAACGCCCGAGGAGTTGTTGGTCGCTTCACCGGGCTGGGAGATCGTCACGCACGATGGGGATATTCGCGGCCGGCTGGCGTGGCACCAGCCGGCGGATGGCTCATCGCCCCGCATGACGCTGGTCAGTACCATTCAGAACGGCAATGTGGCCAATGCGCGAAATTACCTGCCGCAAAGATCGATCGCGCCCTCGGCGCTGGCCTGGCTGGACACGGCATTGGTGGCCGGCCGCATGACGCGGGCCAGTGTCCTGTTTTCAGGACCGGTGCGAAGTTTTCCATTTCGGGAGGGCGGTGGCCTATTTCTGGCGCGCTGTACGATCGAGGGGATGACCCTGGATTACAGCGAAGGGTGGCCGGCCGCGGAAAATCTGACGATGAACGCTGAATTTCGCAATGAAGGCATGAGTGCGCATCTTTCGGCCGCGCATATCGGGGATCTTGTCTTGGAATCGGGCGACGCGCATTTCCCCGACTTCAACACCGGAGAACTGAGGATTCGGGTCGGCTTGCACGGGGATGCCGCAGGCGCGCTGACTTACCTGCGAGCGACGCCGCTCGATGCGATCGCTGAACACGTCTTTTCCAACGTCGAGGCCAAAGGACCCCTGCAGGCGACGGTGGATCTGTTCTTGCCCTTCAAGGACTTTGCACACCGGCAGGTCTTGATCCATGGACATCTCGTGGACGCCACTTTCAACAGGCTCGGTTCGACCATCATGGCCACGGACGTGGCCGGCGACTTCGATATCGATGGCGGGCAGGTTGCGCGCGCCGATATTCACGGTCAGCTTCTGGGCGGCGGCTTTCAGATGCAGGCGCGAACGGGGCGCAACCGGCCGGTGACCCGCACGCAGCTGGAGTTCCGCGGCACCGTCAGCGCGGGTGCCTTGCGCACGGGACTATCGATTCCCGCGTCCATCCCCATCAGCGGTCAAACGGACTGGCGAGGCGTTCTTAAAGTAACCCCTGAGCCGGCTCGAGAGCGTTCACTGCGCGTGAGCAGCACGCTGGTGGGCCTGGACATGAACCTCCCGGCGCCTCTGGACAAGGCCGCCTCCACACCCTTGCCCAGCTGGCTGGAGATCCAGTGGCCGGCGGTGGGCGGCCCCCAGGGGACGTTCGCGCTCGGGTCCTTGGTGAGCAGTTCCTTTGCGTTGGATACCGACGCGGACGGGTTGCGGCTGGCGCATGCGTCACTGACCTTCGGTATCGGCGAGGTCAACGGCGGCGAATCGCAGATACTGAATGTGGCCGGGGAGCTGCAGCGCCTGGATTTAGGGGGCTGGCTGCACCTGAGTACGCCCGGCGGTAAGGACGCCAAGCCCCTGTCCTACTACATGCGCACGGCCCGGCTCAACGTGGCGGAATTGGACTATCTGGGACTGGCGTTTCACGATGTCGCGTTGGACCTGGCCGTCGCTGAACGCAGCTGGCGCATCAATGTCGGCGGCCCCAATGTCATTGGCGCGATCACGGTTCCGACGGCGGCGGGCTCGACGGAACCTTGGAATCTGCAGTTCGACCGATTGCGGTTCGACGTGGCGAGCGGCGAGGATTCCCCAGGCTCCGGCGGAGCGAACATCCCGGACGATGCGGACCCGCGCGCGATTCCGGACGTCAACTTTCATGCCACGGAACTGATTTGGGGCGAACGCCAATTTGGCGATGTGACCGCGACGCTCACCAAACAGGACTTTGGCGTCGAGCTCGAAACCTTGAATGCAGTGGGGCCCAGCTTTACCGTCCTCGCGCAGGGCGAATGGCGCGCCAAGGATGCCGGCGTCAGCCGCATCAAGGGCACGCTGGCCAGCACCGACGTGCAGAGCACCCTGAAGGAATTAGGCTATGCGGATGTGATTCAGGCGAAGGCCGGCAAGATGGAGTTTGACCTGACGTGGGAGGGCGCGCCGACCACGGCGGCGCTCCACCAGGTGATCGGGCATGTGCAGCTATCGCTGGAGAAGGGGCAGGTGACGGGGATCAAACCCGGCGCCGGAAGGGTGATGGGCCTGGCCAGCATCGCCGCGTTGCCGCGCAGGCTGTCCTTGGATTTCAGCGATTTGACCGACAAGGGGCTGGCTTTCGACACCGTTCACGGCGACTTTGAGCTGCACGACGGCAACGCCTACACCGAAAACGTGCTGCTGAAAGGCCCGGCGGCCGAAATCGGCCTGATTGGCCGGGTCGGCTTGAAAAACCGGGATTATGACCAAACTGCAGTGGTGACGGGCAGTGTCGGCAATTCGCTGTCGATTCCCGTCGCGGGCGCCCTGGTGGGCGGACCGGTGGTGGGCGCCGCCGTGCTGTTGTTCACCCAGGTGTTCAAACAGCCGCTGAAGGGGCTGGCGCGAGGGTATTATCGCATTACCGGCAGTTGGGATAATCCGACGGTCGAACGCATCAAGAGCGCAGACGCCGCAGCCGCGACTGCCGAGGCACCGAAATAGATGGGCAAAGTAGCCGCAATACAAATGACGTCGAGCCACGTGGTGGCGGACAACCTGGCCTCGGCCGGTGCGTTGCTGCGCGAGGCGAAGGATGCCGGGGCGCTGGTCGCCTGTCTGCCGGAGAATTTTTCATTCATCGGACTGAAGGATGCCGACAAGCTGCAAGTTGCCGAAGCGGATGGCAACGGGCCCGTCCAGGCATTCTTGAGCGCTACGGCACGCCAACTCAACATGTGGATCTTGGGCGGCACCCTGGTGATTCGCACCAACGACTCGAGCCGCGTGGCCAACTCGTCGCTGCTGATCGACGCGGACGGCAGACGGGTCGCACGCTACGACAAGATTCACTTGTTCGATGTCACCGTTCCGGGACGCGAGGAGCCGTATCGGGAATCCAACCACGTGCTCCCCGGACGCAGTCCGGTCATCGCCGACACGCCGGTGGGCAAGCTCGGTTTGTCCGTGTGCTACGACATGCGGTTTCCGGAACTCTATCGCGAGCTGGTGTCGCAGGGTGCCGAATGGCTGGCCATGCCCGCGGCATTCACCGTGCCGACCGGACGGGCGCATTGGGAGACGCTGCTGCGCGCACGCGCCATCGAGAATCTGTGCTATGTGGTGGCGCCGGCACAGTTCGGCACGCATACCAGCGGCCGCGAGACTTACGGCGATACGCTGATCGTGGATTATTGGGGTCAGGTGCTGTCGCGCCTGGCAAAGGGGACCGGAGTGATTACAGCAGACATCGATCTTGCCAGCCAATCCGAATCGCGCGCCCGCTTTCCCGCGCTGGATAACCGCCGGCTCGGACGGGCAGCCGCCGCGGCGGTCCTGACGTGAACGCACGCGCCGCTGAGTCGAGCCTGCCCACCTTTGCGGTGGCTGAGAAAATGATCCTGGCTCCCTCGGGCCTCGATGAGCGGCGTTTGAGCCAGGTACTGGATACGCTGATGAGCCGCGGCGTCGATTATGCCGATCTTTATTTCGAACTCTCGCGCGAGGAATCCTGGTCGCTGGAGGATGGCATCGTCAAGGAAGGCTCGCACAGCATCGAGCAAGGCGTGGGTGTGCGCGCCATCAGCGGCGAGAAGACCGGCTTCGCGTACACCGACGAAGTGCTCCTGCCGGCGCTGCTCGAGGCTTCCGACGCGGCGCGGGCGATTGCCCGCAGCGGCGGCAAGAATGCGGTAAAAGCCTGGCAGCGCCCTCTGACGCACCGGCTCTACCTGCCGATGGATCCGCTCGATGCCATCAAGGATGAGGAGAAGGTGGCCTGGCTCATGCGTATCGATGCCGATACGCGCCGTGTCGACCCTCGGGTCAAACAGGTGATGGCCTCACTGGCGGCCGTCCACGAGATCGTGCTGATCGCCTCCAGCGACGGCACGCTGGCGGCCGATGTGCGTCCTCTGGTGCGCGTCAACGTTTCGGTCATCGTCGAGCAGAACGGCCGGCGCGAGCAGGGCTACAGCGGCGGAGGAGGCCGGTTTGGCCTCGATGAGCTGCTGCATGGCGAGGCGCCGTTCGAACATGGGCGCGAGGCCGTGCGCCAGGCGCTGGTCAATCTGGAGGCGGTGGCCGCGCCCGCGGGCTCCATGACCGTGGTGCTGGGTCCGGGCTGGCCCGGCATTTTACTGCATGAAGCCATTGGCCACGGATTGGAAGGCGACTTCAATCGCAAAGGGACTTCGGCATTTTCGAATCGTATCGGCCAGAAGGTCGGCGCCGATGACGTGACGGTGGTGGACGACGGCACGCTCAATCGTCGCCGCGGTTCCTTGAACGTCGATGATGAAGGAACGCCGACCCAGTGCACGACGCTCATCGAGAACGGCATCTTGCGCGGCTACATCCAGGACAAGATGAATGCGAAACTCATGGGCATGGCGCCGACCGGTAACGGCCGGCGCGAGTCCTTCGCGCACATGACCTTGCCGCGCATGACCAACACGTACATGCGCGCCGGATCGCGCGCGCCCGAGGAGATCATCGCATCGGTGCAGAAGGGCCTGTATGCGGTCAATTTCGGCGGCGGCCAGGTCGACATCACGTCCGGCAAGTTCGTATTCTCGGCAAGCGAAGCCTACATGATCGAGGACGGCAAGGTCGGTGCGCCCGTCAAAGGCGCGACGCTGATCGGCAACGGACCTGACGTACTCACGCGGGTCAGCATGGTCGGCAATGACCTGAAGCTCGACGCCGGAGTCGGGACCTGCGGCAAGGAAGGACAGTCGATTCCGGTGGGAGTCGGCCAACCGACGCTGCGCGTCGATGCGCTGACGGTCGGAGGGACTGCTTAAGCTCGTACTTCTGCACCGTGATGTTGATCGGTTCGAGCACCCGTCCGTTTCTGCACGTTCCCGCCGCGCTGTCCCGTTCACGAACTGAAGGCCCGCGTGGAAAAATCAGCGTGCGGCATTTCCAGGAAGGAAATCCAACTTTCGGATGGCAGGACGCCTAAACGCCGCGGCGCGGGTGGGGTGTTTCGACGCCAGGCGCCTTACCCGCGCCTTTGTGACATGATCGCGATCCTGACGCCGTGCCTGGCGTTGCCGGAGAAGCGATACGATGAAATCGAATCGAGCGGGGCTGCTGCTCCTAACTTTGAGCTGCGGGACAATCTCGGGCGCTTTGTACGCCGCCGATCCAGGGCCGCAGCTGGGGCTTCCCGCGGGCGTCTCGTCGTCGATACAGAAGATCGATGCGCGGCGCATCGCCGAGCACGTGCGATTCCTGGCCGACGACCTGCTCGAGGGCCGCGGTCCCGGCACGCGCGGCGGCGACATCGCGGCGAAGTACATCGCGGCGCAGTTTGCGCTCGAGGGCCTGAAACCGGCGGGCGACAACGGCGGCTACCTGCAAAGAGTCGACTTCGTGGGCGTCAAAACCCTGCCCGGCACCTCCGCCTCGCTGCAGCCCACACACGGCAGTGGGATCGACCTGCGGCTCGCCGAGGACTACGTCACGGGCAACCAAACGCAGACCGAGAGCGTCGATGTCGATGCGCCGATCGTTTTCGTCGGCTATGGCATCGAGGCCCCGGAATACCAGTGGAATGACTTCAAAGGGGTGGATGTCAGGGGCAAGGTCGTGCTGGTCATGGTCAACGAGCCTCCCTCGAAGGACCCAAAATTCTTCAATGCAGAAGCGCTGACCTATTACGGCCGCTGGACCTACAAGTTCGAAGAGGCGGCGCGCAAGGGCGCCGTCGGGGCCTTGATCATTCATCGCACCGATCTGGCCAGCTACGGGTGGGACGTGGTGCGCAATTCGTGGAGCGCGGAACAGGTGTACCTGGGCAATGACCGGGATCCGAAGCTCAAGGCCGCGTCCTGGATTCAACTGGAGGTCGCGCGAAAATTATTCAGCGCAGCGAACCAAAATCTGGACGAGATGATGGCGGCAGCCGGCACCCGGCAGTTCCAGGCGAGGGAGTTGCCGATGCGTTTCAGGGCGCACATCGAGAGCAAGGTGCGCAAGTTCGAGTCAGCCAATGTGCTGGGGCTGTTGCCGGGCAAGGAGGGTGGCGGGCGCCAGGCGGTGGTGTATTCGGCCCACTACGATCATCTCGGCATCGACCCGGCGATGAGCGGCGACAACATTTACAATGGCGCGGTCGACAATGGCACGGGCTGCGGCATTCTGCTGGAAATGGCGCATGCGTTCGCATCCTCCGCGCCGCCGCCCTCGCCCGTGTTGTTTGCCGCGGTGACCGCCGAAGAGAAGGGATTGCTGGGATCCAATTATCTCGGCAAACATCTGCCGATCCCGGCATCCAGGATTGCGCTGAATTTGAATTACGATGCCATCCTTCCCATCGGTATTCCCGAATCCGTCAATGTCACGGGCGCCGAGCGAACCTCGTTCTATCCCACCGTGCAAAGAACGGCCGCCGCCTTTGGATTCGAGATTCAAGCGGATGCCGAGCCCGGCGCCGGGCACTACTATCGGTCCGATCACTTCAGCATGGCGCGCGCAGGCGTGCCGGCGTTCTCCATCAATACCGGTGTGAAGTTTGCCGGACATCCTCCGGAATGGGGCAGGGCGCAGCACGAGGAGTACACCGCGAAGCGCTACCATCGGCCCGGCGACGAATTTACGCCGGACATGGATTTCACGAGCGACGCGGCGGTCGCCAAATTCGGCTTCGCACTGGGTTGGCAAGCGATGTTGGCGAAGAGCACGGTGAACTGGCTGCCCGGCGATGAGTTCGAGGCCGCGCGCCTGCGCGGCACGGCGCACTAGGAGCGATAGGCCGCGCGCCTGCGCGGCACGGCGCATTGGGAGCGATAGGCCGTGCGTCTCCGCAGCACGGTGCATTGGGAGCGATACGCTCCTACGTCCACACCGTGACGTTGATCGGTTCGAGCAACGGGAACCGCGGCACAACGTCGCTGTCATAAGCTGGAAGGCGACGATTGCGTCGCCGCCCGGCGACGGCTCGCGCTTCGAGTCTCGGCGAGTCCGGCGAAGCGTGCGTCGAGTCACACTGCGCGGCCTGTCGGACTCGGTAGGCTGCACCTCGTTATCTCACGACATCTCACGACGGAGTTTCCATGGCCGACAATTCAATGACGGGCACTTTCCAGATCCCGAAGGATCTGCTGTCCGAAGCCAAGCGCACCACGAAGCCGAAGAGCGAGCAATTGCACGTGGAGGGCTGGCGCAACTCTTGGTTGTCGCGCATTGCCGAGATGCTAGTCGGAAAGGACTGAAGGCTTTGTAGGAAAAGCTCCCGGGCGCGGTAGGCCGCGCCCTGAAACTGGGATTTTAAGTTAAGTATGTCTGTTGCCGCGGGGCGACGGGATTAGGATGGGCGCAGGAGGTGTTGCACCATGCGCCTGGCTCGTCCTGTTTACGAAAGCTTGCCCATCATTTATATGCTGATCGGCGGATTGGCGATATTGCTTTTCTATGTCAATCCTCTCGGATTTGCCGGCAAAGCGGCTTTCCTCATCGGCGTGCTCGCCGAGACGGCGGCGCTCACGTTGTTTTTACGACGTCGGGACTTTCGCGAGCTGAGCCGTGAATACAACGGCGAGACCATCGAGCTGCCTTCCAGCCTGAGGGGCTAGCCGGACTTCGGGTTTTCGATGACGCCCGTGGTCGGTCCGACGTCGGGCACGTCGATCGAATCGAGTGAACTCCTCACCCGCGGTGACCGCTCGTCGATGTACATGATCTCGTGCTGACCGACCTGCACCACATCGCCGTCGTTCAAGTTGTGGCGCCGCACGCGTTTTGACTGAACGTAGATGCCGTTGGTGCTGTTGAGGTCTTCGATGACGCAGGAATCCTGCTGGGTCACGATGTGGCAGTGATGCCGGCTGATGAATTTGCTGTCGATTTGCAGGTCGTTGTCCGGCGTACGGCCGATCACCAGGCGACCGGGCTTCAGTTCGCGCTCCACCAAGGTCCTGCCTTCACTGGCCAGAAGAATCCGGCCGACTATCGGGCTGGGCTCGCTCTGCGGCGCAAGCCCGTGCTCGAGGGTGGGCGCCTTCATCCGGTTGGTGCCGGAAGCGAATTCGACCCAGTCCAGTTCCTTGATCGCGGCCTCGAGCTCCGCCATCGTCACGCTATCGCGATCCTTCCCGTAGGCGGCCATCAGACAGGTGTCGCATAGGGTGTTGACGAGACGCGGTACGCCGCCGGTGTATTTGTAGATCGTCGCGTACGTGTCCTCGGCGAATATGTGCCGCCCCTGCGAGCCGGCGACCTCCAGACGATGGTCGATGTAGGCGTGCGTCTCGGCTTTGGAGAGCGCGGTCAGATGAAAACGCAGGCGCACGCGCTGCGAGAGCTGGATCAATTCCGCAGAATTGAGTTTGTCGCTCAATTCCGGCTGGCCGGCGAGGATGATGCGCAGCGCCTTTTCCTTGGTCGTCTCGACCCCCGACAACATGCGCACTTCCTCGAGCACGCGGTTGGTCAGATTCTGAGCTTCATCGACGATCAGCAACACCTTGCGGCCGCTGCTGTGCTGTTCCATCAGAAACTGATTCAGGGTCGCGAGAACCTCCGGTTTCTTCATGTGGAAGGGCGAGAACCCGAACTGCACCAGCACGGTTTGCAGAAACGCCGTGGGCGACAATTGCGTTTGATTGATCTGCGCCACGATCACGTCGCTTTGCAATTCGCGCAGAAAAGTCTCGATCAGGGTGGTCTTGCCGGCGCCGATTTCACCGGTGATCACGACGAAACCGTCGGTGAACCAGATGGTCGATTCCATGTACGCTTTGGCGCGCGCATGCTGCTTGCTGAGGTACAAGAACTGCGGGTCCGGGCTCAAGCGGAACGGCAGTTCGTGAAGTTTGAACAGTTCTAGGTACATCTTGCGACAGTTTAAAGTATTGACGGCCTGGGAGCCTGTTCAACTAGCCTGTCTCGCGTGCTCCTACAGAGAATCGCGCATTCAGGCCCATTCGATCATTCTCAGTGCCTCGGCGAGAGCCAGGTTGCGGTCCCTGGATTGGCGCTTGAGGATGGTGCAATGGCCCAGTTTGCGCCCCGGCCGCGGCTCCTTGCCGTAATCGTGAAAAGCCAACCCGTCGATCGCCAGCAATCGGTCAGGTTCGGGCATTTTTCCCAGAAAATTGACCATGGCGGTGTGCCCCAGTGCACGCGTGCTTCCCAGCGGCATATCGCAAATCGCCCGCAGATGATTCTCGAACTGGCTGGTGACGCAGCCCTCGATGGTCCAGTGGCCGGAGTTGTGCACCCGAGGCGCCATCTCGTTGGCGACCAATCGGCCATCCACCACGAAGAACTCGATGCACAGCACCCCGATGTAGCCGAGAGCGTTCATGACGCGCTTCATGTAGAGCTTGGCGGCGCGTTCCAAATTCGCATTCGCAAAAGGTGCCACGCTATATCGCAGGATGCCGCCTTCATGGGTGTTGGCGGACAGGGGATAGAACACGGTGTCCCCGGTTGCCGATCGCACGCCGACCAGCGAAACCTCGCGGGAGAATGCTTGAAATTTTTCATAGATGAGGCCGCCGGCGCCGATCGCGGCCCATGCCTCGCCGATCTGCGCCGCCTCCCGCAGCACGAACTGTCCCTTGCCGTCGTAGCCCAAGCGCCGAGTCTTGAGAACGCCCGGAAGCCCGATTTTTTTGGTGGCCGCCACCAACGTAGGTTCGCTCTCGACGGGCGCATGCGCGGCCACGGGAATTTTGAGCTTCGCAAACAGCGCCTTTTCCGCGAGGCGATCCTGCGATACCTCGAGAGCGGCGCGAGGCGGGCGCACCTGGGTGATTTTCTCCAGCGGCTTCAAGGCGCTCCCGGAAATATTTTCCCAGTCAAACGTGAGCACGTCGCTGCGCGACGCCAATTCGCCGAGGCGCGCAGCGTCCTCGAGATCTCCGAGGAGGGTGGGGGCGACTTGCGCTCCGGGCGTCCCGGCGCTGCGATCGAGAAATAAGCAGCGCACGCCCAATGGATATCCGGCCAGGGCGAGCATGCGCCCCAGCTGGCCCGCCCCCACGATACCGACGTGCAGCAATTTCAAGAGTTGCGAGGATCCGGCTTGGCGAGCACCGCTGCGGTCTGTGCCTTGCGAAAGTCGTCCAAGGCCGAGCGGATGTCCGCATGTTCGTTCGCGAGCATGGCGGCGGCG
>Ga0210398_10005450_pt1 | contig 11817 bp, 8 predicted proteins | sample IncBWC4OmetaG_FD_161047 | JGI IMG/M metagenome (GOLD analysis project Ga0210398, IMG submission 161047) | Forest soil microbial communities from Barre Woods Harvard Forest LTER site, Petersham, Massachusetts, United States - Inc-BW-C-4-O | ecosystem: Environmental > Terrestrial > Soil >... | reverse complement strand
GCCATGCACATCAGCCAGCTCTGGCGCCTCCTTGGGCATGTTGTCAAAATACGGCGGCATCTTGATGTACGTCGATTTGGGATCCCATTGATAAATGTCGCCGGCGGGCACCGGCATGGACTTCCAGTGTGCGTCACCTTCAAAAACCTGCGCATATTGTTTGCTGTACATTTCTGAAGTGACTGCTTCGCGAACCGTTTTTTCGATTTCCTGTGGTGTCGGCCAGATGTCCCGCAAATAAACCGGTTTGCCCTTCGCGTCGGAACCCAGCGATTCGGTCGTCAGATCCACATCCATTCGTCCCGCCAGCGCATACGCGACCACCAGAGGCGGTGATGCCAAATAATTCGCGCGCACCAGCGGGTGAATTCGTCCTTCGAAATTGCGATTTCCGCTGAGCACCGCGACAGCCACCATATTGTTGTCTTTGATGGCCGCGCCGATGGCATCCGGCAGCGGTCCACTATTGCCGATACAGGTCGTGCAACCGTAGCCCACCAGATGAAATTTCAGTTTTTCAAGATAAGGCGTGAGTCCCGCAGCTTGAAGATAATCCGTAACCACTTTTGATCCTGGCGCCAGGCTGGTTTTTACCCACGGCTTTACGCTCAGTCCGTGCTCCACCGCTTTTTTAGCAAGCAGCGCCGCGCCCAGCATTAATGATGGGTTGGAAGTGTTGGTGCAACTGGTGATCGCGGCAATCACTACCGCGCCACTCGAAAGATCAAAGCTGTCGCCATTATTTTTGACCGCCGCATGAATGGCCGGCGCGCCTTCCACAACTTTGGCGAACGAATTCTTTGCATTCCGCAGTGCCACGCGATCTTGCGGACGCTTCGGACCAGCCACAGTGGACTCGACGGTTCCGAGATCCAACTCCAGCTTGCCGTTGAACTCCGGAGCCGGAGTCGCATCCGTTCGGAAAAGCATCTGCTCTTTGCAGTAAGCTTCGACCAGTGCGATCTGCTCGGCAGGCCGTGCCGTGAACCGCAGATAATCGAGCGTCTCCGCATCGACGGGAAAGAATCCCATCGTCGCGCCATATTCAGGCGCCATGTTGGCGATGGTTGCGCGATCCGGGATGCTCAAGGTGGAAAGTCCCGAACCGTAAAATTCCACAAATTTTCCCACCACCCCATGCTTGCGCAACATTTCCGTTACCGTAAGCACCAGATCGGTAGCGGTCGCACCTTCATTTAATTTGCCGTGCAACCGAAATCCCACTACTTCAGGAACGAGCATAGAAGATGGCTGCCCTAACATTGCGGCTTCGGCTTCAATACCGCCGACGCCCCATCCAAACACGCCCAGCGCGTTAATCATGGTGGTATGTGAATCAGTGCCCACCACCGAATCCGGATACGCCTCAACTTTGTTGCCGGACGGCATGGCGCAAACCACGCGCGCAAGATACTCAAGATTTACCTGGTGGCAAATCCCCGTATCCGGCGGCACTACTTTAAAATTATGAAATGCGGTTTGGCCCCAGCGTAGAAACGCGTATCGCTCGACGTTGCGCTGAAATTCCAACTCCGCGTTTAGCCCGAAAGCATTCACGTTGCCGAAACTATCTACCTGCACGGAATGGTCGATGACTAATTCCGCGGGGAACAGCGGATTGATGCGCTTGGGATTTCCGCCCATGCGCTGAACCGCTTCGCGCATGGTGGCCAGATCGACGATGGCCGGCACGCCGGTAAAATCCTGCAACAATACGCGCGCAGGCATAAAGGCAATTTCTTTTTCAGCGGTTCCGGGGCGCCAATTGGCCAGCGATTTGATGTCCGCGGCGTGAACGAATCGGTTGTCCTCGCAGCGCAGAAGATTTTCAAGCAGAATACGTAGAGAAAAGGGAAGCTTGCCTAGATCAGCGACACGATTTTTTTCGAGCGCTTCCAGCCGATGTATTTCAAAGCTTTGCGCTCCAACGCGCAGTGTGTCACGCGTGCCAAACGAATTTCCTGCGGAGATGGCCATCCTCGCGGTCCTTTCACCGTTGCCAGCCCTCCATGATAACCGAAATCGAATTACGGCGCGGGCGGCTATACTGGTAATGCCGTGAGCGCCACTTTGAAAATCGTTTTAATTTCCACCTATGAATTGGGGCGCCAGCCGTTCGGTTTGGCATCTCCTGCGGCGTGGCTGCGCAAACGCGGCCACAGCGTTGTATGCATGGACCTGGCGCGGCAAGCGTTGAATGATGCCGCCATAAAAGAAGCCAATTTAATCGCTATTTATTTGCCTATGCACACCGCGACGCGCTTGGCTGCGCAAATTCTGCCCGGCTTGCGTGCGCAAAACCCCAGTGCACATTTTTGCTGTTACGGCCTCTATGCGCCCATGAATGAGGCCTACTTGCGAAGCTTGGGTGTATCCACAATTTTAGGTGGAGAGTTCGAAAATGGTTTGGTTCATTTGTCGAAGCGCTTGGCGCGCTCAAATGAGTCGAACGGCAATGGCGTCGATCAACCAGCACCGCAAGAGGAATCTACAATCTCGCTGGAACGCCTGAAATTCGAAGTCCCGGATCGCTCCGGAATGCCTGCGTTGCAAAAATACGCGCATCTTATTATTCCCGGCGACGGTTACCGGATTGTCGGCTCGACGGAAGCCAGCCGCGGATGCAAGCATCTATGCCGCCATTGCCCGATCGTTCCGGTATACAACGGCGTTTTCCGGATCGTACCGCGGGAAATTGTGCTTGAGGACGTTCGCCGCCAAGTATCCGCGGGTGCGCAACATATTTCATTCGGCGACCCGGACTTTTTTAATGGCATAGGTCACGCCATTCCGCTAGTAGAACAATTTCATCGCGAATTTCCCAGTGTGACCTATGACGTCACCATAAAAATCGAGCACCTGAGAGAGTACGAAGAGCACTTGCCTAAATTGAAAGAAACCGGTTGCCTGTTTGTGATTTCGGCCGTGGAGTCCGTTAACGATATATTCCTCGCCGCGCTGGAGAAGGGCCATACGCGCGCGGATTTCTTGCAGGCTGCCGCCACATTTCGCAATTTGGGCCTGACTTTGCATCCCACTTTCGTTCCGTTTTCACCGTGGACTACCGTCGAGAATTATCTGGATCTGTTACGCGTCTTGTATGAAGAGCACCTGACGGAAAATGTAGCCCCCATTCAGCTGGGCATTCGCCTGTTGATCCCAGCGGGTTCACGCATGCTGCAACTCGAAGAAATCAGCCGAGCGATTGGGCCTTTTGATCCGCAATCGCTGGTGTATCCATGGCGACACTCCGATTCGCGTGTGGACGCATTGAGTGAGGCAGTCCAGGAAATTGCCGCCGGGGCCGACCGGGACAAGTTATCGCGCACGATGACTTTTGAACGCATTTGGATCGCTGCGCATCGCGCCGCCGGAATGCTGGCACCGGCGCTTCCACGCACTCAAACGGCCCAGACCGTTCCATTCCTCAGCGAGCCCTGGTATTGCTGCGCGGAACCTACAACCGATCAGCTGATTTCCATTGGACGCCCGAAACCAGTGGTCAGCAATCCGACCGTGACCGCAGACAGTTTTGTTTGAAGCTGAAAAGGTGTCATTAACAATGGACGCTCCATCCAAACAAAATCTCTTGAGGCGATTGCTGCTGTTCACCAATAAACTGGGCTACCAGACGCGCAGCTTCGAAGCAGCCGCTCAAAAACACGCCACCGAAATCATCTACGTTACCGACCGCTGTCATCGGTTGGAAGATCCCTGGGGCGATCGAGCCATCCCGGTGCACTTTGAATCCGCGCAGTCCGCGGCAGCCAGCGTGGTTGCAGCGCTGAACGGCAAAAGCGTCGATGGACTCCTGGCCCTGGGAGATGCACCATCGGTGGCGGCCGCGTACACCGCTCGCGAGCTGGGAATTTCTTACAATCACCCGGCTTCCGTGGAGGCTTGCCGCTCAAAATTACGCATGCGCGAAGTGTTTCAGCGAAGTGGTTTGAACACGCCGTGGTTTCGCGTCATGAATCTTGATCCGTTGCCCGAGCCCGCGCTTTTAGGAATTTCTTATCCATGCGTTTTGAAGCCGCTCTCTCTTTCCGCTAGCCGCGGCGTAATCCGCGCGAACAATCGCGACGAATTCGTTTCCGCCGCACAGCGCATTCGCAATCTGCTCGAGTCGCCAGAAGTCCGCGCCACTCGTGAAGCGCATCTCGATCAGATTTTCGTGGAGGGCTACATTCCAGGCAAGGAAGTCGCCGTCGAAGGCCTGTTGACTGCTGGCGTTCTTAGAGTTCTCGCGATTTTCGACAAGCCCGACCCGCTCGAAGGCCCGTACTTTGAAGAAACAATTTATGTGACGCCATCCAGCCTCACGGAATCGCAGCAACTCGCAATTCAAAAATGCGCCCAGGACTCCGCGCGCGCCATCGGCCTGACGCGCGGACCCGTACATGTTGAATTTCGTATCCATGGCGACGGCGAGGCGGGCACAGGAGTCTGGCCGCTGGAAATTGCCGCCAGACCTATTGGGGGATTGTGCGCTCGAGCGTTGCGCTTCGTTGAAAATGAAAGTCAAACCCTCGAGAATAAAAACGCGACGACACAAGCGAGCATAGGACTGGAAGAACTGTTACTGCTCCACAGTTTAGACTTGCCGGTAAGCACCTGGATGCGCGAACGAAGGGCCTCCGGCGTAATGATGATTCCGGTACCCAGCAGCGGAATACTGGAAAGTGTTCAGGGGGAAGCAGCCGCGCGCGAAACTCCTGGAATCACCGAATTGCTGATTACCGCGCGCCTGCATGATTACATCGAGGCATGGCCGGAGGGCGCCAGCTATCTGGGATTTTTATTCGCGGCCGCGGAGACGCCGCGCGAAGTTGAGCAAACGCTCCGAGATGCGCACGCGAAATTACGTTTTACGATGATTCCAAGGCTACCCGTACAGCACCCGGCACAACATGCCAGCGGCAAATCGGCTCGCTAATCGCCTGCCAAACCAAGAATTATCCTTTAGCTTTTGGCGGCACGTACCCTTCAGGCAACTTAGAACCTTCTCCGAAGAAAAATTGCTCCATCTGCTCTTCCATGATTTTCTGGGAGTTGGGATCCAGCGGATTTAGTCGGTATTCGTTCATTACCATCTTGGAATGTTCCAGCCACAACTTCCACGCGTCTTTCGATACACTTTCATACACGCGTTTTCCAAGCTCGCCTTTCCACGGCACTCGATCGAGGCCGGGCAAATCTTTATTGAACTTCACGCAATGTACGATGCGCGTTCCGGGCTGAGATGTCTGGTTGGCGGGAGGCGTCGAGCCGCCATTTTCACTGGCCATAAACTGATTCTCCTGAAAGAGCTGCTTTTTGACCTTACTGCAAGTTGCAGGAAATTCCTAGTCGCCAAGCGGTCATTACTGCGGACGGCGCACGCTAGAAATGGCCAACGCTGGCCCCGTCATTTTCGACGAGATTCGCCAATTTTGGGGAAAATAGTTTGAAGCAACTCGCGGATGTTGCTATACAAGCAGTGGCGCAAATTCGAAGATTCACAAGAAATGCAAGCTTGATCGTTTCCGTTCCTAATCTCCAAACTGTGGGGGATCGCGTTCTTGGCCGACATTACCACTATGTTCTGGGACATTGGCGGGGTCATCCTCACCAATGGCTGGGGCCGGTCTTCCCGGCTGGAAGCGGCAAAAGTGTTCAACCTGGACTGGGAAGAATTTGTCGACCGCCACGATCTGTGCTTCCCGGCCTTGGACGCAGGCCTCATCACCCTCGACGCTTATCTAGACCGCACCCTCTTTTACCGGCCGCGGCCGTTCACCCGCGAAGAATTTACCGCTTTTATGTTTGCGCAATCGAAAGAATTTCCAGAAACGCGCGCCATTCTCGATGAAGTCACGCAGTCAAAGAGATATTTTATTGGCTCAATAAACAACGAGCCCCTGGAGCTTAATCAATACCGCATCGAGGTCTTCGATCTGCGAAGGAACTTCGACGTTTTTTTCAGCTCCTGCTACGTGCGCTCGCGAAAGCCCGAAGAAACCATCTTCCGTATCGCTCTGGAAGTTTCGCAACGTCCCCCAGAAAAATGCATCTTTATTGATGACCGGGCTCTGAACCTGGAGGTTCCCCGGCGGCTGGGCATGCAAGTCATTCACTACCACGATGCCCGCGATCTGCGTTCGGAACTGCGAAAGCACCGTGTTGAGGTATAGTCTCCTGAAGCTTAAATCGGTTAAATGTGGCCTTTTTAGCTGGAAAGGGAACCCTGATGGTGGACAACTCTAATCCTTCCGGCGGCTACAACGGCGCCACCGAACCCGTTACCGTGGTTCTTTTCGGAGCCTCAGGTGATCTCGCAAAACGCAAAGTGATTCCCGCAATGTATGACCTCGCTATACACAATTCCCTGGGACCTCGCTACACCATCGTAGGCTTCGCCCGCACGCCCATGAGCGACGACAGTTTTCGGTCCGCCTTGGGCGAAGCGGCAAAAAGCATTTCGGAAGTCGGCCCCATCGACCCGAAACAATGGGATGAATTCGCCAGCAATCTGCATTACAGCCAGGGCGAATATGACGATCCGGAATCCTACGCGCGCCTCGCGAAAAGCTTGGAAGACTTGGAGGCGGCAAAAAAACTTGGCGGAAACCGCTTATTTTATCTGTCCACTCCGCCGGAAGTTTACCCTCACATAGTCGACCAATTGGGTAAAGCTGGATTGGCGAAGCCCAAATCACCCGATGTATGGGTAAGAATTATCATCGAAAAACCTTTCGGACGAGACTTGGCGTCCGCCAAGGAGTTGAACAAAACCGTTCTAAATGTTTTTGAAGAAAAGCAGGTCTACCGCATCGATCACTACCTCGGAAAAGATACCGTGCAGAATTTACTGGTGCTGCGTTTTGGCAACGGCATTTTTGAGCCGCTATGGAATCGCAATTATGTGGATCACGTGCAGATTACCGCTGGCGAAACGCTAGGCGTAGAGCGTCGTGGCGGTTTCTATGAAACCACCGGGGCCTTGCGCGACATGATTCAAAGTCACGTCCTGCAACTTACCTCGCTCGTGGCTGTCGAGCCACCCGCCTCGTTCGATGCCACATCGGTGCGCAACGAAAAACTGAAAGTGTTGCAGTCGATTCGCCCCTTCAATCTGGAAATGGTTGCGCAGGCCGTCGCGCGCGGCCAGTACGCGCCCGGTCAGGTTGGCGGCAAGCCCGTCCCAGGTTATCGTCAGGAGCCCGGCGTAAGCCCCACCTCGCGCACCGAAACTTTTGTGGCTGCCAAGTTATTGGTCGACAATTGGCGCTGGGCCGGCGTGCCATTTTATCTGCGTACCGGAAAGCGTCTCGCAAAACGCAGCACCGAAATCGTCATTGAGTTTCGACGTGCGCCGCATATGGTCTTCCGCGAACGCGATCTGGAGCCCAATCGCCTGGTCCTCAATATCCAACCCGATGAAGGTGTCTCCATTTCCTTCGTGGCCAAACGTCCTGGAACGGAAATGAGCATCGGCAACGTAAATATGAATTTCAAATACAAAGAGGGCTTCGGCGATGCTCCCCGCAGCGCCTACGCCACGCTGGTGAATGATTGCGTGCGCGGAGATGCCACACTCTTCGATCGCGGCGATAACGTCGAGGCTGCGTGGGCGCTAATCGATCCGATCCTGGACGTCTGGACCGCCGCAAAAAGCGCGGCCGTCCCGCAATACTCTGCGGGAAGCTGGGGCCCGCACGAATCCGACGTTCTTCTCGAGCGCGACGGCAGGCATTGGCACAACCCGTCGTAAAAATGTCCGGTAGCACTCTCGAAGATTTAGGGGGAGCTGGTGATCCTTGCTGGGGATGTCGGCGGTACGAAGTGTAATCTCGCGTTGTTCTCGGAAAAAGACGGCAAGCTCACTTTTGTTTTCAAACAAAGGTTTGCAAGCAAGGAATTTGCGCAATTCAGCCGCATCGTGAAGGAATTCTCGCGCCAGGCCGCACCCTATCTCTCCGGCGAGCGCATCGAAGCCGCCGGTTTTGGCGTGGCCGGACCGGTAATTAAAAATCGCGTTCGCGCCACAAATCTTCCCTGGGTCGTGGATACCGAAAATCTTGTCGACGAGTTGAAGGTAAAACAGGTTGTCGTGCTGAACGATCTGGGCGCCACGGGCCACAGCATCGAACATCTCCCTGCGGAAGATTTCTGCGTTCTCAATACCGGCAAGCTCGAACCTGGCGGCACCAAAGCTCTGCTCGCGGCCGGTACCGGGCTCGGCCAGGCGATTTTGGTGTGGAATGAACTTGAAAACCGTTACAAGGTGGTGCCTTCTGAGGGCGGCCACTCGGATTTCGCGCCGCACACCGAACTGCAGATCGAACTTCTGCGCTTCATGCGCCGCCGTTACCCACAGGTGAGTTGGGAATTGATTCTTTCCGGGCGCGGTTTTCGTACTTTGCATGAATTTCTTGCCCCCACTGTAAGACATCCCACCTTTGAAGATCCCGATGCCGATCCTGCGCCGGTTATCACTCGCCAGGGTCTGGATAAATCGTGCCCCGTCTGCGTGGAGACCCTGGATTTATGGTGCGCCATCTACGGCGCGGAAGCAGGAAATTTGGCGTTGAAAGTTTTGGCGCTAGGCGGCGTGTTCGTGGCGGGCGGAATTGCCGTAAAAATCTTGGAGAAAATCAGAGACGGCTCGTTTTTCCAGGCTTTTCAGGACAAATGGAAATTTGAACAACTCATGAATAATATTCCTGTGTCGGTAATTCTAAACGAATCGGCGCCCTTGATTGGCGCGGCCTACGAAGCCCTGGCAGCCATCCAGAAGTAATCCAGAAATCAACCTTCAGAAATAAGGGTTGCGTGACACTTCTAGAAGAGCAACTCGGCCCCTGGAAACCGGTCACTGGCGCGGCGGCCATTGGCTGGCTGGTGTTCTATATAATTTTCTTTTTGTATGCGGCGTTTAATAGCTCGGGATTTCTATTCCTCGATTACGTCAATCTCATTATTCACGAAGGCGGCCATCTTTTCTTCAGCTGGTTCGGCTACACCATCACCATTCTTGGAGGAACGCTGGGCGAATTGATCGTGCCGTTATTGTGCGCCCTTTATTTTTTCTGGCAGCGTGAGGTCACCGCTGTAGCTTTCTGCAGCTTCTGGTTCTTCGAAAATTTTCTGTACATTGGCACGTACATGGCGGATGCGCGAGCTTTGGCGCTGCCGCTGGTCGGCTCCGGCGATCACGACTGGGAAATTCTGTTCGGCCAGTGGGGTGTGCTGCAGTACGACCAGCGCATCGGCGGACTTACGAGAGATCTGGGTTGGCTCGGAATGCTGGCGGTTATCGCGTGGTTCGCCTGGCGAGCAAAACTAGCTTCTTCTCAATCAGTCACGTAGCGATTTCTGCTCGGCCCGTTCGGTCCTCTGTGTCTTACAGATTTTTGGTAGACTACCATCATCCGTTCGACCGCGGTCCGCTCCGCGATTAACGTAAATAATAAGGAATCCCAACATGAGCACCACTGCCGCAACACAAACTCCTGATTTGCAAAATTATATTCAAGGTGGATGGTGCCGGTCCGCCGCGAAAGAATACGTCGACGTGACTAATCCTGCGACCGCTGAGGTGTTGGCGCGTACTCCTCTATCCACTACCGCAGACGTTGACGCCGCTGTCCAGTCCGCCGCCGACGCTTTTCCGGCATGGCGGCGCACGCCACCCGGCGAACGCGTTCAATATCTCTTCAAGTTAAAAAATCTGCTCGAAGAGCACATAGGTGAAATCGCACGCCTGATCACCGAAGAAAACGGCAAAACTCTGGCGGAAGCCAAGGCCGAAATGCGCCGGGGCATTGAAAATGTCGAAGTAGCCTGCGGAATTCCCATGATGATGCAGGGCTACAACCTCGAAGATGTTACGCCCGGTGTGGACGAAATGCTGATACGCCAACCCTTAGGGGTCGTTGCTGCTATCGTGCCATTTAATTTTCCCGCCATGATTTCTTTCTGGTTTCTGCCCTACGCCATCGCTTGCGGCAACACCTTCGTTCTGAAGCCGTCCGAACGTGTGCCGCTGACGATGCGCCGTATTTTCGAACTTGTTGAGGCCACTGGCTTGCCGCGCGGTGTAGTGAATCTGGTGAATGGCGGTCGTGAGGTAGTTGATGCGCTGTGCGATCATCCGCAGGTGCGAGCCATCAGTTTCGTGGGCTCCACGCCCGTAGCGAGACATGTTTATGCTCGCGCGGCAGCCAGCGGCAAGCGCATGCAGTGTCAGGGTGGAGCAAAAAATCACGTCATCGTGTTGCCCGATGCGGATATGGAATTGGCTACGCAAATTATCGGCGACAGCGCATTCGGCTGCGCGGGTCAACGCTGCTTGGCGGTTTCCGTGGCCGTCACCATCGGTGACGCGCAGAAAACATTTCGCGATTCAATCAGCCACGCCGCATCTTCGCTGCGAGTCGGCAATGGATTGGGCGCTGATGTCCAGATGGGTCCGGTAATCAGCAAGGAAAGTAAGCAGCGTGTGGAATCCTTAATCGCGGCTGGTGTCGCCGAGGGCGCCAAGCCCATCGTCGATGGACGCAACGCAAAAATTCCCAATGCTGAAGGCGGCAACTTTATCAAGCCCACCATACTCGATGGTGTGCCACCAACCAGCAAATTAACGCATACGGAAATTTTTGGCCCGGTGTTGAGCCTGGTGCATGTGGATTCCATAGACGAAGCCATGAAATTTCTGCACAACAGCCCTTATGGAAACCAGGCTTCGCTGTTCACCACCAGTGGCGCGGCGGCAAGAAAATTCCGCTACGAAGCGCCGGCGGGAAATGTCGGCATCAACATTGGCGTCGCCGCGCCCATGGCGTATTTCCCTTTCAGCGGATGGAAAGATAGTTTCTTCGGCATTTTGCATGGACAGGGCCGCGACGCGGTGGAGTTCTATACTGAATCAAAAATCGTCATCGAGCGTTGGTCCAGGCAGGAAACCAGAAAATTCTAATGCGGCAGAGGTCATGAACACCAAGCCCCTGCAACTCGACGTAAACGAGCAGATCGAGTGCGCTCAAACCCTCGCTTCCAGGTTTTATACCGACCCCGCGATCCTCGACATTGAAAAGACGCGCATCTTTTTGTGCACCTGGCAACTGGTCGGCACTCTCAGCCACGCCTGTGGCGAATTTGGCGGCGTAAAACGCACCATAGCCGGTCCTGAAAGTTTCTTTACCGCCGACGTTGCGGGCGAGCCCATTATCGTCGTGCGCGACAAGCAGGGCCTCTTGAGGGCCTTCAGCAATGTCTGTCGCCACCGCGCCGGGCCCATCGCATTAGGCAGCGGATGCAAAAATGTGTTGCGCTGCCAATATCACGGCTGGACGTACACGCTCGACGGCCGCCTGATTGGCACGCCGGATGTGGAAGGCGTGGAATTTTTCGATCGCAGCACCATGGGCATGGTGCCGCTGCGCGTGGAAGTCTGGGAGCAATTCATCTTCGTGAATTTCGATTTGCAAGCGGAGCCACTGTCTTCGTATTTGGAAAAAATTCCTGAGCAGGTTCACGGATTCCAGTTTGAAGGGCTGCAATTCGCGGAGCGCCGCGACTACATCATCAACTGCAATTGGAAGGTGTACGTCGATAATTACCTTGAGGGCTACCACATTCCCATCGCGCACCCGGGATTAATGCGCGAGATCGACTACGCAGACTATCGCACCGACACATATCGTTATTACTCGCAACAATTCGCGCCCATTCGCGCGATGAAAGCGGAAGAGAATGCCGAGCGATTTTATAAGCCGGGCAGCGGATTGCAGCAAGCCGCGTATTTCTGGATCTTCCCGAATTTAATGCTGAACA
>Ga0210398_10005449_pt1 | contig 11817 bp, 8 predicted proteins | sample IncBWC4OmetaG_FD_161047 | JGI IMG/M metagenome (GOLD analysis project Ga0210398, IMG submission 161047) | Forest soil microbial communities from Barre Woods Harvard Forest LTER site, Petersham, Massachusetts, United States - Inc-BW-C-4-O | ecosystem: Environmental > Terrestrial > Soil >... | reverse complement strand
CGGCTTGAGTACACCGATTTGACCGTCCCAGCCGAGCAGCTTTGCGCCATTGATCATGTCGGCTTGCAGCACCGCCAGAGGCTTCATACCATACTTCACCATGAGTTCAAGTTCCCGGGCTTGCGTGCCGTGAGGAAAGGGACCCACATCCGAGCCCACCGCAAAGGGAATTCCCGCCGCAATCTGCTTTTTGAATTCCTTGATCTTATACTCGAGCATGGGGCGCTCACGCCTTCCTCTTGCTTCAGACTCATTCATGAAGTACTCGAAGATTGCGAAGGTCGGTACCGCCGGAATGGCTTTTGCCTTCATGATTCGCATGGTTTCATCGCTCAGCTGTGTGCCGTGATCGATCGATGCCACACCCGCCTGCGCAGCGTACAAAGTGCCGGGCTCGCCGGTTGCGTGAACCGCGACAGTGCCGCCGAAACGTGCGGCCTCGTCAATCGCCGCCTTGAGTTGTGCGACGGTATATTGATATGGAGTATGCAGCACGCCACCTTGCATCGAGTCAGGTCCGGTCTCATACATTTTTACGAAGTCAGATCCTTCCTTGTGCTGCTGCCTGATCGCGGCAACAATTTCATCCGCGCTGTTGGCATACGTTGCGTTGGACAAGACGTGCTGTGCGGGATTGAAGTGATTGGCGTCTTCATGGCCGCCGAGAATATCGATTGCATTTCCCGAGATGCGCAGACGCGGACCTAAGATCAGGCCTTTGTTGATCGCGTCGCGTACCGCACTGTCGGCCGAACCGGCCCCCTCGGTGCCCATGTCCCGTTCGGCGGTAAAACCCGCCATCAGGTCATCTCTGGCTGCCAACATCGCCAGGATGGTCCGCTGCGGCACGGACTCTTCCACGGTCTGCAGATCTTCGGCACCCGGATGCAGAAAGAGATGCACATGGGCATCGATGAGACCCGGCAGCAGCGTGGTATCCCCTAGGTCGATGACTTGCGCGTCTGTTGGATGAGAAACCGCGGAGCCTGCGGCGGAAATGCGTTCACCTTCAATTAGTATCTCGCCCGGTGCAATTACGCGGCCTGTATCGATCTCGAGCAGGCGTGCGGCGTGCAAAACGATCGGATGCCCGGCACCGGGTTGCAGGGTGGCCTGCCCGTGCGCTGACAGTGCGAGCGCCGCTCCTAGCGAGAGCATTGCGAACCAACTCAATTTAAGTCGCGTTGCGTTTGTTGCAACAATCGAATATCGCTGCGGCATTGCAAGATCTCCTAATTCAGCGGCGGAAACTGCAACGGCGGATGTCGATGCTTTGTCGCTTGCTCGTACGCGTAGGCGAATTTTATCAGCGTCCCTTCATCGAAGGCGTCACCCAGAAACGTCAATCCCGCGGGGAGTTCTCCGTGCGTGTAGCCCATGGGCACGGTTATCGCGGGAAACCCGGTCTGTGGTGAGAGCACTTGGCTGTTGTCGCCGGCGGGACTTTTCTCGTCACCCACTCTGCGAGGCGCATTGCTCCACGTCGGATAGATAATTGCCTGCACCTTATGCGCGGCCATTGCGGCGCGGAGCGCCGCGCGAAACGCGATTTTCCTTTCATTGTGATACACATCCGGACAGACGGTGCGGTCGGCCTCGCTTCCGGGCTTGGCAGCCGCGGTACTTTTCAGCCGGCCCTCGATGTAAGGCAGATACAATCCGGACTCGATTATCTCGGCAAGGCTCTTGTAGGTCGCTCCTTGGCCATGTTTCGCAAGATAGCTGTTCAAATCTGATTGAAAGTCACCGCAAAAAATATTCTTCGTCAGCGCTTCAAAATCAGGAATCTCGAAGGGGTCGACGATCGTCGCGCCCTGCGCTTTCAAGTCCTGAATGGCCTTCTCAGTGAGCTGCCTTATTTGCGGGTCGCCTGTGGGCGCATCCAAGTACGCGCGAAACACGCCGATACGAGCGCCGCGCAGCCCCCGCCGATCGAGAAAGGCTTTGTAAGACTTCGGGATATGGCCCTCGGAATTCTGGGTGACCGGATCTTGCGCATCGTATCCTGCCACCACATCGAGCAGCGCAGCCGCATCCTCCACCGTGCGCACGATCGGGCCGCCCACATCGGCGCCGAGAAATAAGGGAATGATGCCATCGCGGCTCGTCAGGCCGATGGTCGGGCGAATTCCCACCAGAGCGTTATGCGATGAGGGCCCGCGGATCGAATTGCCCGTATCGGTGCCCAATCCCACGGCCCCGAAGTTTGCCGCAACCGCGGCCGCAGTTCCGCCGCTGGATCCGGCCGGCACGTAGTCCAGATTGTAGGGATTGCGCGTGATACCGGCGATCGAGCTCACCGTTTCATAGGGACTAAAGGCCCACTCCGCCATGTTCGATTTTGCCAGAATGATGGCACCGGCGGCGCGGATCCGCTGCACCATGAACGCATCGGTGGCGGGAACGAACCATTTCATGGCGAGTGAGCCGCCGGTCGTCTGCAGGTCCTTGGTGTCGTAATTGTCCTTGACGATGATCCCGATGCATTGGAGACCATGAATTTTTTGCGTGAGCTTGAACTCGGCATCGAACTGATCCGCTTCCGCCAACGCATCGGGATTGACTAGAACCAGGGAATTTAAGCGCGTGCTTTGATCGTAGGCACGCATGCGTTCCAGGTATTGCTCGATCACCTGGTGACAGCTGATTCGATGTTCACCGATGGCGCGCTGCGTCTCGGCGATCGTGGTTTCAGTGATCTCGAACTCCGCGGCACGAGCCGAAATCGACAGCACGGCGGCGCAGGTCAGAAGAACGCAGATACGGTAACTGGTCATCGGCCCCATGACTGGCAGCTCTTATTTCGGATAACACAGTATAGCCTTCACGAAGCCAGGCGTTGCCGCAAGTATTGCCGTACGGCATCGTCGGTCGACAGTCCGATGGCGACCCGGAGCGCCTCGCGACCCGCCTCAATGTTGCCCGCGAGCAAGTTCAAATGGCCGAGTGTCGCCCAGTAGGGTTGATAGCCGAGGATGCGCTTATCCTTGGAAATTGCGCACAACTCTGCCAAACCAACCTCGGGCCCTGAAAGCTCAGCCAATGCAGCGGCCCGGTTGAGCACGGCCACCGGAGAGTTCGTCAAGGCAATCAGGTGATCGTAAAGCGATACAATCGCCGGCCAACAATATGCGCCGGTGAGCCGCTGCGCGATGTGAGCCGACTGGATCGCTGCTTCCAATTGCTAGCGACCGGTCGGTCCGGATCGATTGCAGGCGTGCAGCAGTTTCTCGGCATTGGAAATCAGGGCTCTGTCCCACAGCGCGATATCCTGCCGGTCAATCGGGACATAGCATCCGCGAGCGTCGCGACGAGCACCGCGGCGAGCTTGCGTGTACAGCATTGTGGCCAGCAGAGCCTTGGCCTCCGGCTCCTCCGGCAGCAGGGTCGCTATCAAACTACTGAGCCAGATCGCCTCCGGCGCGAGTTCCGATGCGCCTTCAGCCTCATCCCAGCCGGTAGAATAGGCGGCGTATAGCGCTTCGAGCACGGCATTCAATCGATCCGGCATTTCGTCTTGGTCCGGCACGCTGAAAGGAATGCCGCACTCTTTGATGTGCGCCTTTGCCCTTACCAGGCGTTGGCTCATGCTGCTCGGCGAAACGAGGAAAGCCGAGGCGATAGTTTTCGCGGTGATGCCGAGAACCGTCTGCAGGATGAGGGGGGCTCTTACCCCCCGCTCGATCAACGGATGCGCGCAAGCAAACATCAATTCGAGGCGCCGATCAGGCAACTCCTCGGACAGGTTCGAGGCTTCTCCGATCTCGGACGCAGCCAGATGCGGCTCACCGTTCAGTCGGACCTGCCCTTTACGCAACAGGTCCACATGACGCCGCTTGGCAACCGTTACCAGCCACCCATCGGGATTGCTGGGGACGCCCTCGGTGGGCCACTGCTCGAGCGCGGCATGAAATGCTTCCGCCAGCAAGTCTTCTGCGGAAGCTACGTCGCGCGTCCTCACGACGAGGAGTGCAATCAGGCGCCCGTAGCTTTCGCGTGCTATCCGCTCGACAGTCCCGCGCGCTTCATCATCCCTGTTCATGGATCGGACGCACCTCAACTGTGCCGTAGCGGGCGCTGGGACAGCGTTGAGCCCAAGTCACCGCCTCCTCGACGCTGGCGACGTCAATCATAAAATAGCCGGCTAGCTTCTCTTTGGTGTCGGCGTAGGGGCCGTCAATGACCTCGGTTTTGCCGTCCCGCAGACGAACGCTGGTCGCCGCCGAGGCCGGTTGGAGCCGCACTCCGGAGCGGCCGCCGGCCTTCGCGAGCGCTTCATTGAAGGCCGCGTAATCGGCCCAGAGCTCCTTGTGGTTCGCCCTGGCAAGAGCGGCATCATCGTGATGAATCAGCATCATGTAGTTCATGTTGTCTCCTATCGTTCGGTTTGAGAGCAAATTGCTCCGTCAGGCAATGTCGGGAGAGACGGGCCCATTTCGACATTTCTCGCCATTTTGATTCGAAAACAAGCGCCGCGGTTGTCATCGGAACCCTTGGTCAAACGTTGAACTACGACACGGTATGGCGGGTCTTAAGTTGAAAGGATACGTCTCCGCCTCCTGCAGTGATGGCGTTCACTTTTGCCGCAGACATGCTTTTTAATGATCTAAAGGGGTGAAATATCAGCATGTTACACACACTTATTCGTACCAAATCTCTTCGCTTGGTGCCCTTGGGCTTGTGCGCCGTGCTAGCGAGCTGCGGCGACTATCACCACGGCTGTTACGGCTGCGGAAATTTTACACCCACGGAATTTTCAAACGGCGTCGTGAGCGCCGATTTCAACGGGGACGGCTTCGCCGATGTGGTTGCGTTGAGCACCGTGCAGCCGCCGGTGTCTTCGATCGCTTCCAACATCAAAGCCTACCTGTCCACCGCGGCGGGAGCATTTGCCGCGCCTGTCGCGACCCCCGACGGGTTCAACCCTCTCTACATAGCCGGCGCCGACATCAACGGCGACGGCTTGATGGATGTGGTCACGGCCAGCTTCGATGATGGCGCGCTCGATGTGTTCTTCAACAACAAGACCAGCCCGGGCAGCTTCAACCCGGCACTGGTGTTGAACTCTCCGGGCGCCTCGCAGGTGGCGATCGCCGACATGAATGGCGATGGCGTGCCGGATTTGGTGTCAGCTGATTTCAACGTGTCGCTGTTCATACAGACATCGCCGGGGACCTTCGCCGCACCGATTAGTCTCTACGCGGGAGGTGCCAACTGGGTGGCCTTGGGAGATCTCAATGGCGACGGGGCCGCGGATGTGGCACTCACCGACAGCGTCGGCGTCAAAGTCCTCATGCACACCGGCGCGGCCTCCAGCACCACTTTTGCGGCACCGGTATCGGTCTTCACACAAACTCCCAATGCCAACGTTGTTGGCGGCAATATCATTGCGATCGGCGACGTCGATGGCGACGGCCGCAACGACCTCGTGATTACGGATCCGGGCCCGACCGGCGGCATGTCCACCGCCGTCTACGTACTGATTCAGAATCCCGCGAGTCCGGGCACATTCCTCGCACCGGTCGGTTACGCCATCGCGACCCAGGATCGGCCGCAGTCCATCCAACTGCGTGATCTGCAGGGAACCGGCAAGCTCGACATCGTCATCGGCGGACGGAATTTCGTCACCGTGCTGCTGCATGATCCTGCGAACGCCGGCAAATTCCTGACGGCCAACATTTATCCGGCGGCCGGGGCCAACGAAATCGCGATCGCCGACATCAACGGCGACGGCAAGCTCGACATCGTGGTGAGCAACGGCGTCACGTTCCCGACGCAAAGCGGCGTCGCGACGACGCATCCCGGAGTGCTGCTGCAAAGCACGACCACGCCGGGCACCTTCGGAGCGCTGCAGGATCTGCCCTAAGCGATTGCACGCACCCGGGGCTGAGCGGCGCCCCTCGTTCGGCAGCCCCACCCGACACGCTCCGTTTTGCGTGTTTTTGTCGCGGCATTATGTCGCACGAGTCGCGCGCTCACGCCCTGATCAACTGCGCCGACTCATTGTAAAAAATGCAGCGCTTCGTAGGAAAAATCCCTCACCGAGCGTAGCGATAAAGATTTCGCCTCTTCGATAAAATCCGCTCGACGAAAAACTCTTCCCCGCGACAGAAGCCCGCGGCAGAAGAAATTTGCCGAGAAAAATTCATCGAAGGATGTCAATCAATGAGCGCGAATGATGTAAGTAAGGTTGCGTCCTTGCACGGGTCTGCCACAACGACTCGACGCGAAATACTAATCGCATTGGGTATCGGCATGACAGCGCCGCTATTGGGATGTGGCGGTGGCGGAGGTTCGGGTGCCCTGGCTTCGGCGCCGTCCGCGCCGACGCCACCGTCCAATCCCACACCGCCCGCACCGCCGCCACCCCCGCCGCTGGACATCACGCCCGCGGTTACCTTTGATGCCAACGCAACGTCCGGCTTAACAGTCAATGACGCTTACTTGACCGCCTCCTCCGCCGTCAATCCCGCATTTACTTTTAGCGGCGCGGCGCCTTCGTTGATCACGCAGCTCGGGGCAACTGTTCCGCGGGCGAACATGGTCAGCACGGTGAATTCAAACGCGGACACCTATTCGCCGGGCACGGTGTACACGACCTTCTACCATACCGGCACGATGCTCGACGTCATGCAATACGGATTCAGCGACAACGTAATGCTGTACATCAACGACACTTTCATCGCCCGTTACGGTTATGCGCTCGTGTTCGGAACTGCGCAGGGCGGCGGGGCGAATACCATCACCTTGGCCGCGGGCTCATCGACCGTCTCGGGCTACTACAACGAATACTATGTGCGAATTTCGGGCGGGACTGGCCTGCTCAATGAGGCAAAGCAAGTGACCGGGTATGACGGCACCACGTTTACCGCCACGCTCGACTCCGCGTGGACCACGCCTCCCGATAGCACCACGCAATACGTCATACAAGAAGGCACGCAACCTTTTGTGCTGGACGGCCAGACCGGTGATGTCAAGTATCTGCATTTGAGATGGAATGTTTCCGGCCAACGCAAGATCACTATTGAGCAGGGAATCTTTGCCGGCGTCAGCTCGGATGGAACCATTGCGCCTGCGCCGCTGCTTGCGACGACGCCGTTCATGGCAATCGGCGACAGCTTCTGGGAGGGCGATGCCGCCCCGAACAACGTTCCGAATCTGATCGATACCTTTGCCGCGGCACTGGACTGGCAGACGATGAATCTCGGTGACGGAGGAACCGGCTTCATCGGCACCGTTACGGCGCGTTTGAATTTTCAGGATCGGATCGCGCCTCCGGCTGAGGCTTGGCGCGTATCGCTGACCGCCACCGGGGGCACCTTTACGCTCAGCGTTCTTTACAACGGTGTTACCAGCACCACCACGCCGCTCGCCTCGAGCGCGGTCCAGACTGACATCCAAGCTGCACTGAATGCTCTCAGCAATGTCGTCTCGGCCGGCGGATCGTTCAACGTGGCGCGCGGCGATCTCTCACCGCTGATACTGGTCGGTCACGGCCTCGCGGGTGCGACCTTAAGCGTCGACAGCAGCCAGTTGACCGGCGGGAGCATTAGCATTCTGGGCACGTACTTGGGAGACGTGGCGGAAAACGTGCCCACCGACTCGACCGGAAAAGCGTTGCCGTTTTTCCTGCTGGTGTCAGGATCAGGTAACGACGCGGCGTATTCGGACACTCAGGTGCAAGCCGCGGCAACCTACGTCGCGAAGCAAATTGTCGCCCGATTCCCCACCGCCAACACAATATTTGTCGGCGTTCTGGGGGATTGCAACGCGAATTCAAACTTGATCGGCGCAACCGATGTCTCACGCAATGCCGCGATAGCGGCGGCGGCGGCGCTGCTGCCGATGATCAATGGCAAGGTGCCTTTTGTTGACACCTACGCCGCCGGCGTCGGCCAGCCCAAGATCATCAATGGGCTGGGCACGGTGGCCGATCCGCAAACGGGGACTAATTCGAATTTCAAGAGCATCACGCTGCCGGGACACCCGACCGGCGCGGGCGCGCAATTTCTCGCGAACTGGTTGGCGCCGAAAGTTCAGAGCATCGTAACCGCAGGCTAGGGGTGCCGGAGGCACAGCGGCGCTGCGCGGGGCGTATTCGACGCGCCCGGCGAAACTGTGTATACTGCGCTCAGCTTTATGGGGCTGGTACTCGGTCATTACCGTCCTTAGCTCGCTGTTCGTCCACGACGCACTTCGTTTTTTCACCCTCCTCGCTGCTGACCGCTGCGGACGCTTAGTCGCCCGTCGTGCGAGTCCAATTTCATAAGGTTTAATAATGTCATTTTCAGATCTCGGGCTATTGCCCGAATTGCTGCGTGCTGTCGCCGATAAGGGTTACGACACGCCTTCTCCTATTCAAATTCAAGCGATCCCCGCGGTACTCGCGGGACGCGATGTTCTCGCGGGCGCGCAAACCGGCACCGGCAAGACGGCGGGCTTCGTGTTGCCCATCTTGCAGCGTCTCGCGGCTGACACGGCGAACGGCGCCGGCCGAGCGCCGCGCGCACTGGTACTCACGCCGACGCGCGAACTCGCCGCGCAGGTTGCGCAAAGCGCGCGCGACTACGGCAAGCATATGCCGCTGCGAACCTATCAGGTGTTCGGCGGCGTCAGCATCAATCCACAGATCAGCGCCTTGCGCAGCGGCTGCGATATCTTGGTTGCGACCCCCGGCCGGTTGCTCGATCTCGCCCAGCAACGCGCGTTGGATCTGTCCAAGGTTCAGGTGTTGGTCCTCGATGAGGCCGACCGCATGCTCGACATGGGATTCATCCATGACATTCGCCGCATCATTAAATTGCTGCCGCAGAAGCGCCAGAATCTTCTGTTCTCTGCCACCTATTCGGACGACATCCGCGGCTTAGCTGAGCGGCTGCTGCACAACCCCCTGTCGGTGCAAGTCGCTGCGCGCAACGCCCCGATCGAACTGGTCGAACAGCGCGCCTATCGCGTGCAGAAGGAACAGAAACGCCACCTCCTGGTGCATCTGATTCAGGAAGGCCAGTGGCGCCAAGTTCTGATCTTCACGCGTACCAAGCACGGCGCCAATCGTCTCGCGCAACAGTTGGAAGGCGCGGGCATCCAGGCCGCCGCAATCCACGGAAACAAGAGCCAGGCCGCGCGCGTCAAAGCGCTCGACATGTTCAAACGAGGTCAGGTCACCTGCTTGGTCGCCACCGAAGTGGCGGCGCGTGGCCTCGACATCAAGGAACTACCGCAAGTCGTCAATTACGAATTGCCCAATGTGCCCGAAGACTACGTGCATCGCATCGGCCGCACCGGACGCGCCGGCTCCGCGGGAGAAGCCATTTCGCTGGTGTCCTCCGATGAGTCCGGATTGTTGCGCGACATCGAGCGGGTTCTACGCCGCAGCATTCCGACGCTGCCGACCCCCGTATTCAAAATCGTCGAATCCGCCTCGCCTCCGCCGTCGCGCGAAGGCCGCCCCGCGCACTCGCAACATCGACATGGCGGTCAAAACCATCACGCCGGCGGACGCCGGGACGGAAATTCTGAGCGCCGCGATTCGCGCCGCCCGCAAGCTTCAGGCGCGCGCTCGAGCACAGGCACAGGATCGGGTGGCGGGACGAGAAGCTTCGGGCAGCCGCAGCGGGGGCGGTTCCGGTAGTTCGTCGGCAACGTGAGTTTGAGCGGGCGCGGATGGCCCAGGGGGGCGGGGCAGCTTCGAGGCACGGAAGAAACAGTGCCTCGAAGCTGCCCCGCCCCCCTGGGCCTTTCAGGCGCCGCGGTCAAGCTCACGGTGCTGGTGGACGAGATTCGAATGCTACCGTCAGTCGAGTGGCGTGGCGCGCACTCATAGACCGAAATATCCGGTGTCGCCTGGCGGTCGAGTCGCCATGTGATATGGATCGGCTGGGGTTCTGGTCAAATCATATGCCCCTATGACAGCCCTGGAACCAAACTCCGCAGATAATCGGCAAACTCCGGCCCCAAGCTCGGATGCTTTAGCCCGTATTCCACGGTCGCCTGCAGGTACCCGAGTTTGCTGCCGCAATCGTAGCGTTTGCCTTCGAATTCGAAGGCATAAACCGCTTCGCGCTGCATGAGGCGCGCAATGCCGTCGGTGAGTTGAATCTCGCCGCCGGCGCCTTTGCCGATTTTCGCCAGATCCTCGAAGATCGCGCCCGTGAGCAAGTAACGGCCCACCACGGCCAAGGTAGTAGGCGCTTTGTCCGGCTTCGGCTTCTCGACGATGTGCGACATCTTGCCCACGCGTGGGGCAATCGTCTTCTCCAGAGTCACGATCCCATATTTGTCCGTGTCTTGCTTGGGAACATTCTGCACGCCAAGCACACTGCCCTGATGTTTTTCGAAGACCTCGGCCATTTGCTTCAGGCATGGAGTCTTCGCATCGATCAAATCGTCCGCGAGATGCACCATGAACGGCGCATTGCCGACCACGGGACGCGCGCACAGCACGGCGTGGCCCAAGCCCAACGGGGCGGGCTGGCGGATGTAAACGCAGGAAGCCCAGCTGGGGAGAATTCCGCGCAAAGTATCGAGCAAATCCTGTTTGCCTTGCGCTTGCAACACCGCTTCGAGTTCCGGATTGGAATCGAAATGATCCTCGATCGCGCGCTTTGAACTGCCGGTAATGAATATCAGCGTATCGGCACCCGCGGACAGCGCCTCATCCACGGCGTACTGGATGAGCGGCTTGTCCACGATGGGAAGCATTTCCTTCGGACTTGCCTTGGTAACGGGTAGAAATCTCGTGCCGCGTCCGGCAACGGGAAAAACGGCTGCTTTTACTGGCTGTGTCATGGCGAAAGCATAACGGATTTCCCCAAGCAAAGCCGTCGGACATTTCTCACACACTGTGGGTCCGTCTTCGGCGTTTCGCCCGCCCGAGTGCGCGACGATGTCTAGCGCAGCTTCACGATCGCGTACGCCTCGAAACTATCCCAGGAATGGCACGCGGGACAGTGCCAATAAAAATTCCGCCCCGAGAAACCGCATTCATTGCAGCGATACTTCTCCGCCTGCGCCAGCAGCGCGCCAATCTCTTGCGCGATGCGCGCCGATTGCGTCGGACCCTCCCGCCAGACGGCCTGCAACGTCGGATCTTGCGAAAAGACCTTCTCAATCGAAGTTCGAAGCGGCGCCGCGGCGCCCAAATCAGCCGCAATCGCGGCGAACACCAAACGCTTGAGCTCGTCAAAGTTGCGCAATTCCGTTTGCGCCACCAGCTCGGCGAGTATCGCATCCCGTTCGGCGGGACCCACGAGCTTCAGCAAATGCGGCAGTTCTTCCTGTAGCAAGGTGGGCGAATCGGCGAGAGCCTGTCGGATGAGTTGCACGGCTAGGTCTGGGTGCCGTTCCTGCTCCGCGATTTGCGCGCTCAAGAGCGCGGCGCGCGGAAAAGGCGTGGCCTCCGTCTGCGCGTCGCGCAGCCAATGGCGCGCGCTTTCAAAATCGCCTCGCTCGATCGAGACGCTGGCGAGCTCGCACAGATAGTGTGCGGCAACCGTGCGGGCCGGCGCGGCCTTGATGCGTGCCAATTGCCGATACGTGCCGAGCGCCTGTTGCCAATCATGTTGGCGTTCGTAGACACCGCGCAACGCATCCAGCGCGCTCGCGCGCAGCCGCGGCACTTCGCTGACCTGTTGAAACAACCCCTCCGCCCGGTCAAGCACGCCGGCGCGCAAATAATCCTGCGCCAGCGCCAGCAGTGCCTGTTCGCGATGCTCTGAGGCCAATTCCTTGCGCGCCAAGAGATTCTGGTGAATGCGGATCGCACGCTCCACTTCGCCGCGGCGGCGGTACAGCGACCCCAGCGCAAAATGCGTCTCG
>Ga0210398_10005448_pt1 | contig 11817 bp, 10 predicted proteins | sample IncBWC4OmetaG_FD_161047 | JGI IMG/M metagenome (GOLD analysis project Ga0210398, IMG submission 161047) | Forest soil microbial communities from Barre Woods Harvard Forest LTER site, Petersham, Massachusetts, United States - Inc-BW-C-4-O | ecosystem: Environmental > Terrestrial > Soil >... | reverse complement strand
CTGCGGGGTATGCAGGTCCGCGATCAGCAATGGCGGGCCCGCTGCCACCGCCAAGAGGGCGATGTGGCGCCCGCGCCGCACGGTTCCCCGACAACTCTCGCCGCCGGCGAGGTCGGCCGCGGCGGCGATCATCTGCGCGGCACCCGAAAGCCCGGCAATAAAAATATAGAGGGCGACGCGCACACCCCAGTGGCTCCTCTTCAGCTGCGGCTGCCCGTAATAGGTCGTGACCGGCGCGCCGGCCGAAGCCGCCGGGGCGTATTTCGCGTCGCGGCCGTAAGGCGCCCGGAGGGCTGTCGACCGCGGCTTCACGAGCGCCACCTGAACAGCATGGCCGCACCCAACGCGAGCCAGGCTGCGGCGGCGAGCCCGGCGGCGAGGGTCGGGCCGACCCGGTTCGAGGCGCGGGTAGGTGCCGCCGGTAGGTTGTAGGCCTCGGGCGCGTCGGTCAGCAGAAAGAACGCATGCAGATGGTCGAGGCCGCCGGTGGCGCCAGGCCCGTCCGGCGCGCCGTAAAGATAGGCCCGCGCGACGCCGAGGCCGTGGAGATCGTCCACCCGCCGCCGGGCGCGGTGCTGCAATTCGCCGACCTCGCCGAACTGGATCGAGTCGGTCGGGCACGCCTTGGCGCAGGCCGGCTCCAGCCCGCCTTTGAGCCGATCGTAGCACAATGTGCATTTGTGCGCCTTGCCGTCGACGAGGCTAAGCTCGACGACGCCAAACGGGCAAGCCGGCACGCAATAACCGCAACCATTGCAGATGTCCTGCTGCACCACGACCGTGTCGAACTCGGTGCGAAACAGCGCGCCGGTCGGGCAGGCCTCGAGGCAGGGAGCGTTGTGGCAATGCTTGCACACATCGCTCATCATCAGCCAATTGCTCTGATAAGGCGGCATTGCGGTCGCGCGGCCGTCCCCGTCGCCGATTTTCTCGATAAAGGCGACATGCCGCCAAGTCGTCGCCGAAAGCCCGCCCGTGTTGTCGTAGCTCATGCCGGTCAGGCGCAGGCCGTCGGCCGGCAGCAGGTTCCATTCCTTGCACGCGACCTCGCACGCCTTGCAGCCGATGCAGCGCGTAGTGTCGGTGAAAAACCCGTAGGATTTGCCGGGCTCGACCTTGACCGCGGCGGTCAGCTCGGCCTCGTCCGGGATCATCTCGCCGAGCTCGGACGCGGGGTAGTCGAGGGCGCGCGGATGAATCGGCATGCCGGTTCTCACTGCGGCCGCAGCCGCCCCTTGCGCAGATTGCAGGTCAGCGCCTTGCCCTCATGGATCGAGGTGTTGGCGTCGCCGACGATGCTCGTCAGCACATTGGCGATGTCGCCGGTGGCATAGCCCTGCCAGCCGAAATGCCACGGCATGCCGATCTGGTGAATATGGCGACCGGCGATCTCGAACGGGCGCAGCCGCTCGGTGACGAGAGCCTTTGCCTCGACCTCGCCGCGGCGGGTGGTCAGCACGACCCAGTCGAGCTGGCCGATGCCGAGCCCAATGGCCAGCTCCGGCGCGATCTCGACAAACCCCTCCGGCTGCAATTCGGCAGTGACCGCGACCGAACGGGTCGGCGCGCCGCCCGCATGATGCTCGGTCAGCCGATAGGTGGTCAGCACATAGGGGAAGCGCGGGTCGCCGACCGCCTGATAAAGATTCCCCGGCCGCTGCCACAACTTGGCGACCGGGTTCGCCTGCTGCCGGTAGAACGGGTTATGCACCGGCGACTCGACCGGCTCGTAATGGGTCGGCAATGGCCCGTCCTTGATCCCCGACGGGACAAACAGCGAGCTCTTGCCGTCGGCAATCATCGTGAACGGCGACGAGCCGTCGATCGCCGCCATGCCCTCGGGCCGTTTCGACCAGTCGGGTTCATAACCGGGCGGCTTTTCGGGCTCGAAATCGACGACGTCGCTGCCGTCCCAGCGCGCTTTGTCCGGATCCCACCAGACGAGCTTTTTGGCCTCCGACCACGGCCTGCCCTCGGGGTCGGCGGCGGCCCGGTTGTAGAGCGTGCGGCGGTTCGACGGCCACGCGAAACCCCAGCCGAGATGGGTTCCGGGCCCCCCGGGTCCATCCGGGCGACGCGAGCGCGCCAGGTTTTGGCCCTCCTTCGGGTACACCCCGGTGTAGGTCCACACCCCGCAGGCGGTCGAGCCGTCGTCCCTGACCTCGTTCACATCCGCGAGCTGGCGGCGGTCGGGCCAAGTGTATCCGTTCATTTCCTTCAGCACCGCCTCGGCCGAGGGCTCCTCGGTCGCGCCGGGCGTCGGGTAGTCCCAAGTCAGCGCCTTGACCGGCATGTCTCTCTCCTCGGCACTGCTCGCGTAGAGCTCCTTGAGGCGACGCCCGAGTTGATAGACAAACGAGGTTTCCGAGCGGCTGTCGCCGGGCGGCTCGACGACCTTGTCGTGCCATTGCACGAGCCGGTGGGTATTGGTAAAGCTGCCCTCCTTTTCGCCGACCAATGCCGCCGGCATCAGAAAGACCTCGGTCTTGATGTCTTGCGGGCGCCGCTCGCCCGATCTGACCGGCTGACCCGCATACCAGAACGAGGCGGTCTCGGTTTCGGTGAAATCGCGCACCACCAGCCAGTCGAGATTGGCAAAGCCGCGTTGGATCAGCGTCGAGTTGCTGCCGCCGACCACCGGGTTCTGGCCGAGCACAAACAGCCCGCGGATCACGCCGTCGGCAATTGCCAAGGTCAGCGGCAACTGCGAATGGTCGCCGACAATACGCGGGATCCACTGGAACCCCCATTCATTGCCCGGGGTCGCGTGCTCGCCATACCAGGCGCGCAACAGGCTCACCGCATATTTCGGGAAATTGTGCCAGAACCCGGTCGGCGGCGTCTCCGACTTGAGATAATCCTCCAGGGTCGCATGCGGCTTTTGCGCCTGCGGCTGCGGCAGGTAGCTCGGCAGCATGTTGTACAAGGTCGGGATGTCGGTGCTGCCCTGGATGCTCGCATGCCCGCGCAATGCCAGGATGCCGCCGCCCGGGCGCCCGGTATTGCCGAGCAACGCCTGGATCAGCGCCGCCGCGCGAATGATCTGGACGCCGGTCGTGTGATGCGTCCAGCCCACCGCGTAGCAGAACGCGGCGGTGCGCTCGCGACCGGAAGCGCGGGTCAGCGCTTCGGCTATTTTCAGAAACACCGCGCGCGGGCAGCCGGTGGTCTCTTCGACCTTTTCCGGCGTATAGGCGGCGTAATGGCGCTTCAGGACCTGATAAACCGTGTTGCGATGCCGCAGGCTGAGGTCGCGCGGCGGCGGCCCCTTTTCCATGCGCCGCGTCTTTTCGCTGAAGGATTCGGTGGTGTTGACATAATGCTCGGCGAGCGACGCCGGCACGTCCTCGCCCTGGTATTGCCAGGAATCGTATTTGTAGGACCGACTGTCCGGGTCCCAGCCGGAAAACATCCCGTCAAGCGCGGATGCGTCCTGAAACCGCGCGTCGATGATCGTCGACAGGTTGGTGTAGGCGAGCGCGTATTCCTTGAACCACAAATCGTGTTCGAGAATGTAGCGTATCAGCCCGCCGAGAAACGCGATGTCGCTGCCGGCGCGGATTGGCGCGTAGATGTCGGCGAGCGCGGAGGTGCGGGTAAAGCGCGGGTCGACATGAATGACCGTGGCACCTTTGTCCTTGGCCTCCAACACAAAGCGGAACGCAATCGGATGGTTCTCCGCCATGTTGGACCCCATCACGATGATGCAGTCCGAGTTGACGAGGTCCCATTGGGGCATTGTCGCTGCCCCTCGGCCGTAAGTCGCGCCCAGACTGGGCACCGACGAGGAGTGTCAGACGCGCGCCTGGTTTTCGATCCACACCATCCCGAGCGCGCCGCCGAACAGCTTTTTGATCAGGTAGTTCTCCTCGTTGTCGAGGGTGGCACCGCCGAGCGAGGCCAGCGCCAACGTGTGGTTGACGGCGGTTCCGTCGGGGAGCCGGTCGACAAAGGTGTCGTCACGCGTCTGTTTGACGAGCTGCGCGATACGCTCCATCGCCCAGGCGAGCGGCCGCCTCTCCCAATGTTCCGCGTAGGGCGCGCGGTAGAGCACGTGGTCGAGGCGCTTCTCGCTGGTCAGCCAGCCAAAGGTCGCCGACCCTTTCGGGCACAGGGTCCCCTGGTTGACCGGGCTGCGCGGGTCGCCCTCGACATGGATCAGTCGGCCGTTCTTGGCGTAGGCGAGCTGGGCGCAGCCGACCGCGCAATAGGGGCAGATGATGGTGCCGACCTTGTCGGCCTCGGCCAGGCGCGGCCGCAGGTTGCGCGACAGGCTGCTTTCCGCGGCCTTGGCATAAGGGTCCTCGCCGGCGATTTGCCGCGGCAACGACCAGTCGCGCACAAAGCCGGCGGCGCGCTCGGCAAAACGGCGGCGGAGTTGTTTCATGTCGTTAAGTCCCGGTTCTAAAACGAAGTTTCGGCGATGGCGCGGGCCTCGCCGGCGATCAGCCCAGCAGCGGGGCGAAACGTGACCGCGACGTGCGTTCGCGCATTGCGTGCCGCCAACAGCTGGTCGGGGTCGACCGGGGCGTGGCGCGAGAGCACGAACAGACGTGTCCCGCCGCCGTCGAGCGCAAGCTGAAACCGGCTTTCCTGCACCACGGTGATGACGCCCGATGCCGTCGCCAACGAAGGCGGCCTCCCCGCCCCTGTTCCGTCGCCTAGAACGCGTCCGCGCGCCCCCGGTTCCGCGCAAGACCGCAAGCGGGCAAGCAGCGCGCGGCATGGCGGTGGCCAGCCGGCTTAATCCCTCCTTTACCAGTCCGTCCGAACATCGCGGGAGACCGACGATTCTGGATTCCGTGATGCCCAGTCGCAAATCTGCGCGCTCGAATGCTGCGCCAACACGCGGGGTTTGGCGCGGGCCACCCGCGGCCGCGTCGATGCCGGCCGGCTGATGGCGTTCGACCCCGATCTGTTGCCGCTCGCCGGCTTTGCCGCGCTAATGGTCGCGGCGGCGGTCGTCGACGTCCGGCGGCTGGTGATCCCCAACGGGCTGGTCGCGGCGCTGTGCGTGCTGTGGCTGCTGCACAATGAGGGGACGCGCGGGATGCCCGAGCCGATGGCGCTCGCCGCGCTCGCCGGGGCCGCGTTGGCGCTCGCCGGCGGCGCCGTTCTGTTTGCCCGCGGCATGATAGGCGGCGGCGACGTAAAGCTGTTCGCGGCGGCGGCTTTGTGGACCGGGGCCGGGGCGCTGCCGGCGTTCCTGGTGGCGACCGCGCTTATCGGCGGAGCGCTGGCGCTCGTGTTTCTGAGCCCGCTTGGGCCGCGCCTGGTGGCTTTGCGGCATGCGGGGCCAGCCCCGGCCGGCAGCGGCGGCGGGGTGCCGGCCGGCAGCATTCAGATCCCCTACGGTGCGGCGATCGCGGCCGCCGCGCTGATCCTGACGATCCCGCCTTATTTCCGCTGAGAGGAAATCGTGCGCGGCCGCACCGTCTTTCTGTTTTTGATCGCATTGCTGCTAGCGGGCGGCACCGCGATCTTGGTGCGCTCGTGGCTGGCGCAGCGACCGACCATAGCCGCCGCCCCGGCGCCGCCGCGGCCAGCGCCGCAAAAGTCGATCCTCGTCGCCGGCGCCGCGATCGCGCGTGGCCAGCTCCTGAAACCCGGCGATCTCGTCTGGCGCGCGTGGCCCGACAGCGCCATCGCCGCAGACTTTGTCGTCTCCGGCGCCGGGCCGCAGAAATCCTTTGACGGGTGGGTCGCGCGCGAGCCGTTCGCCGCCGGCGAGCCGATCGTCAGGAGCAAGATCGTCGAGCGCGGCGACCACGGCGTTGTCGCGGCGTTGCTGAAGCCGGGCATGCGCGCGGTGTCGATCGCGGTCGACCAGACCTCCGACGTCTCCGGTTTCATCTCTCCCGACGACCGGGTCGACGTGCTGGTTAGTCTGACGTCGGCCGGCGAGGGCGCCAACGGCAACGGGTATCAGCGCAAGGCGGCGGCGACGGTATTACGCGATGTCCGCGTCATCGCAATCGATCAACGGGCGGACAACAAGGACGGGCAGGCTGTCGTCGCGCGCACCGTCACGCTCGAGGTGACCCCGAAAGAGTGCGAAATCGTGGCGCTCGCCGCGGACATGGGCAAGCTGTCGCTGAGCCTGCGCGGGCTTATTGCGTCTTCGGACGATCATCGCGCGGTGCTTGCGGTCGTTGATTCGGCCGCGGATTCGACCGCGGACCCCACGCCCGATCCCGATTCGATCGACGGCCATGGCTCCGCCGGCTTTGTGCTCGACAGCGAGGTCAGCCGGCTCGTCCCGAAGCCGTTCATATTTAACCATAACTATAGCGATGGTAAAGTAACCATATTGCGCGGGAACAGCAACTCGGGCACATCCGCTGGGTCGCAACCGGGCACTTGAGGTCTGTGATGCATGCGTGGCGGCACCTCCTCTTCGCCGGGGCCATTTTGTGGACCGGGTGGACTGGCCTTGCGGCGGCGGAGCCGGGCGACGCGCCGGGTCGTGGCCGCGACCCCGCTGCCCCGCCCGCCGCAGCACCCGTGCCGGCCGCCAACAGCCGTCCGAACGCCCCCGGCGGGGCGGTGCTGATCCCGGCCAACGGTCGGCCGATTTCGCTCACAACCGGCGGCGGCACCCTGATCCGGCTGGCGCGTCCGGCAAGCACCGTCTTTGTCGCCAACCCCGACATCGCCGATGTCCAGGTCAAGTCGCCGGAGCTCGTCTACGTCACCGCGAAGTCGCCGGGCACCACCGTGATCTACGCCGTCGACGCCAACGACGAGGTGCTGCTGAACGCACCGGTGCGTGTCGACCTCGACCTGTCGCCATTGCGCCAGTCGCTGCGCCAGCTGGTGCCGGGAAACGCGATCTCGGTCGCCGAGGTCGACTCGAACGTCGTGCTGTCAGGCACCGTCGCCGACGCCGGCCAGGCCGAGAAGGCCCGGGTGCTCGCGACTGCCGTCGCCGCCGAGGTCAAGGGCGGCCAAGTCGTCAACCGCCTCGCCGTCGCCACCCCTGACCAAGTCGATCTGCACGTCCGCATCGCCGAGGTCGACCGCAGCATCCTCAAGCAGATCGGCGTCGACTGGAGCAAGGTTGGCGCTGCCACCAGTGAGGTCACGTTTCAGACGATGAACGCCCCGACGCCCCTGACAAATACGCTGATCATCGGAAAGGCCGTCGCCGGGGCGGTCCAGGCCGAGGTCTCGGCGCTCGCCACCGAAGGGCTCGTCACCGTGCTAGCCGAGCCAAACCTGACCGCAGTCTCGGGCCAGACCGCGAGTTTTCTCGCCGGCGGCGAATTTCCGATCCCGGTCGTGCAATCAGTCAGTTCGGGTACAGCCCCAGCAATCACGATCCAGTTCCAGACCTTCGGCGTCCAACTCGCGTTCACGCCGACGATCATCGACGCGAATCATCTGAGCATGCGAGTGCGCCCCGAAGTCAGCGAGTTGAGCACCCAGGGCGAGGTCAACTTTGACGGCTTTGTCATTCCCTCGCTGACCATCGACCGCGCGGAGACGACGGTCGAACTCGCCAGCGGTCAAAGCTTCGCGCTCGCTGGCCTGCTGCAGCACAATACCGAGCAGGACATCTCCAAAGTTCCCTGGATTGGCGACATTCCGATCCTTGGCGCGCTGTTCCGCTCCAACAAGTTCCAGAACAACGAGACCGAGCTCGTCGTCATCGTGACACCCTATCTCGTCCGGCCGCCGACGGCGGCCCCCGCCGCCCCGACGGACGGCTTCGAGATCCCGCATGACGCGCAGCAGGTGCTGTGGGGCGATACGTGGCGGCGCAGCCTACCGGCGCCGGCGCAGGGCCCGCTCGACGCCGGCGGCGGCGGGCTGATCGGGCCCGCCGGGTTCCGGCTCGATTGACAGGGGGCCAGTCATGACCCGGCACATCCCACCGCTCGCGCTGGCGCTGGCGCTGGCCGCCTGCGCGCCGGGCGCGGCCGAATATACAAAAAACGAGGCGCCCGACCGGCTCCAGGTCGACGGCGCGACCCGCATCGTCGAGGTTGCGTTCGCCCGAGGCTCGGACCGGCTCGCACCAGCCGCCGCCGCCCGGCTCGACGCGCTTGTTGCAAGCGGCGCCGCCCGGCCGGCCGACCGCGTCACAATTGCCGCGGCGGGGCCGCCCGGTCTCGCCGCGGGGCGCGAGGCGGCGGTTGCGAGCCGGCTGTTGCGCGCGGGCATTGTGGCCGAGGCCGGCCCGCCGGTCGCGACACCCCCGAATTCGGCCGTCGTCACCGTCGGGCGCTACGCCGTGACGCTGCCGCCTTGCCCGAATTGGAGCATGCCGCGGTCCAACGATTTCACCAACATGCCGCCGAGCAACTTCGGCTGCGCCACCGCGGTCAACCTCGGCTTGATGGTGGCGAGCCCGGGCGACCTCGTCGCCCCGCGGCAGTTGGCGCCGGCGGACGGCAAGCCGGCCGCCGCGGCCGTCGACCGTTATCTTGACGACAAGACCACGCCGCTGGCGCCGGAAGCCGATCTCGGGCCGGTCCAGGGCGGCTCGGGCGGCGGCGCGCCGAGCGGAGCGGGCGGTGGCCCCGCCGGCCAATGATGGCCGCGCGCGCGAAAACATCGTCAAGCCCAGCGCGCGAGGGCGTGCTCGCGGTGTTGCGCGACGAGGCTACGTTGGAGCGCTTGCAACGGGTGATCCGCGAGCTGAAGCTGCAAGACGAGCTGTCCATCGCCGCCACGCTCGATGCGGCGCTGCGCCGGATGCGAGGCGGAGCGGCGCCGCGGCTGCTGCTGGTGGACATTGCCGATTTAGCTGCGCCAAACGCGGAAATCAGCGCGGCGCGGACATTCGGCGGCAGCGAGCTCAAGCTTGTCGCCATCGGCACCGTTAACGATGTTGGGCTGTTCCGCGACCTGATCGCCGCCGGCGCCGATGACTATCTGATCCGGCCAACCACCGACGAAGCTTTGGTAACCGCACTCGACCGGCGGCAGGCAATCCCGGCCGAGGGCGGCGGGCTCGGCCAGGTTTTTGTTTTTGTCGGCAGCCGCGGCGGGGTTGGCGCCACCACCGCCGCGGTCGGCTGCGCGTGGCTGTTGGCGGAGGATTTTGGCGAGCGCACGGCGTTGCTCGACCTCGACCTGCATTTCGGCACGGTGGCGCTGAAGCTCGACACCGAGCCCGGCAGCGGGCTGTGCGAGGCGCTGGAGCAGCCCTCGCGCATCGACAGCCTGTTTATCGAGCGGGCGATGGTCAAGCTGACCGACAAGCTGCACGTCCTCGCGTCGGAAGCCTCGGCGGCGCAGCACCTGATCGTCGACGGTGGTGCGATCGACATGCTGCTTTACGAGCTGCGCCGCAAATTCCCGCGCGTCGTCGTCGATCTGCCGCGTGGCGTTACGCCGGTGCAGCGCGTCGTGCTGGCGGCGGCAACGCATGTCGTCGTGCTGTGCGAGCGCAGCCTTGCCGGATTGCGCGACACGATCCGCCTGCAAAGCCTGATGCGCGAGCAGGCGCCGCAGGTGCGGGTGTGGCTGGTCGAGGCCGGCGCCAGCGGCGAGCGCGCCCTGATCGGTAAAAGCGAATTCGAAAAGGGGGTCGGCAAACCGCTCGACCTCGCGATCTCGTTCGACCCGAAATCGGCCGGGGCGGCAGTGAATAGCGGCCAGCCGCTGCCGGTCGCCGCACCCCGCAGCCCGATCGTGCGCGAGCTGCGCCAATTGACCGAGCTCGTCGCCGGCCCCACCGCCGCGGCACCCCGGCGCCGCCTCTTCGCAATCCGCTCGCTATGGTAGGTTTTCTAAAACGGCCCGAGGCCGACAGCGGGCTCGACGCGCGCATCGCGGGCTTGTCAACGCGCCGCCCCCCGGCCGTGCTCGCGCCGGCGCCCGCAACGGCGTTCGCCACCGCCGAGATCGAGCCCGCGTCTTTTGCGTCGCGCGAAGACCGCCTCGTTGCCGCGCGCGAGCAGCTGTTGATCCGCCTCAAAACCGAGATCCGGCCGGAACGGCGCCCGCTGCTGAGCCGCGGCGAGCTCGCCAAGATTATCGATGCGGCGGTCCAGGGATACCTGTTGCGCCACGCCATGGAGGCGAACGCGCTCGAACGGCGGGACCTGGTGACCGCGCTGACCCAGCAGCTGCTGAACGCACCGGAGCCGGAGCCGGAGGCCGATCCCGCCGCGGCGCAGCGGCGCGCCAACCGCGCCGTGATCGAGGCAGCGAAGGCGCAAATCCAGCCGCTCGTCCTCGAGCATATGGACATCGCCGCCGCGGCCGAGATGCCGCGCGCCACCTTCGAGGCGCAGCTCTCCGGCTGGGTCAAGGAGTTGCTCGCCGAGACCAAGATCCAGCTGAACTTTTCCGAGCAGCGCGACCTCGTCCAATCCTTGATCGCGGACATGCTCGGGCTCGGCCCGATCGAGCCGCTGATGGATGACGAGACCGTGACCGACATCATGGTCAACGGTCCGAAGCAGGTCTATGTCGAGCGCCGCGGCAAGCTCGAGCTGACCGACCTGACGTTCCGCGACGATCAGCACGTCATGAATGTCGCGACCAAGATCGTGACGCGGATCGGCCGACGGGTCGACGAGTCGCGGCCGCTCGTCGACGCCCGGCTCGCCGACGGGAGCCGGGTCAACATCATCATCCCGCCCTTGGCGATCGACGGGCCGTCGATCTCGATCCGCAAGTTTTCAAAAAAGACCATCACCCTCGACACGATGGCGCAGCAGGCGAACATCTCGCCCGAGATGGCGACCCTGTTGAAGATCGCGGCGCGCTGCCGGCTCAACATCTTGATCTCGGGCGGCACCGGTTCGGGCAAGACGACCTTGCTCAACGCGCTCTCGCGCCTGATCGACACGGCCGAGCGCACCGTCACCATCGAGGACGCGGCCGAGTTGCAATTGCAGCAGCCGCACGTCGTGCGGCTCGAAACCCGGCCGGCCAACCTCGAAGGCACCGGCGAGATCACGATGCGCGACCTGTTGCGCAACGCGCTGCGCATGCGGCCGGATCGCATCATCCTCGGCGAGATCCGCGGCGCCGAGGCGCTCGACGTGCTGCAGGCGATGAACACCGGTCACGACGGGTCGATGAGCACGATCCACGCGAACCGCCCGCGCGAGGCGCTGACCCGGCTCGAAAACATGGTCGGCATGACCGGCATCAACCTGCCCTCGCACGCGGTGCGCACTCAGATCGCCGCCGCCGTCAACCTGATCCTGCAAATCAGCCGGATGCGCGACGGCATGCGCCGCGTCGTCGAAGTCATCGAGATTGTCGGCATGGAGGGCGACATTATCACGACGCAGGAATTGTTCAGCTATCAGTACCAGGGCGAAACCGCAGACGGGCGGCTGCGCGGCGTGTTCAAGCCGAGCGGCTTGCGGCCGCATTTCCTGCCCCGCGCCGAATATTTCGGTCTCGATCGGCCATTGCTGGAAATCATTTGACGGGCGCGGCGCAAGGATCCGTTGCGCCATTGGCGTCGCGGGTGACGCGGAGGCGCGATGGCGCTCGATCCTGACGACCTGCTTGCCCTCTTCGCGGCGTTTGGCGCGCTGCTCGCTTTTGCCGCGCTGATGCTCGCGGTCGGGCAGATGGCGCAGCGCCGCTATCGCCGGCGGCTCAAGGCGCTCTACGACCGCGCCAACGGCGGCGGCGCGCCAGTCGCGGCCGCAACCCAGTCGCTGGCGCGGGTGCAAAGCGCAACCCCCAATATCGATCGCGTCGCGCGGCGCTGGCTGCCGCGGCGCGAAATTCTCGCCGCGCGCCTGGCGCGCACCGGCCGGGCGATCAGCATCGGGCAATACGCCTTGACGATGGTCGGGGTGACGGGGGCTGCGGCAGCCGCGACGATCGTTCTGACCT
>Ga0210398_10005447_pt1 | contig 11817 bp, 9 predicted proteins | sample IncBWC4OmetaG_FD_161047 | JGI IMG/M metagenome (GOLD analysis project Ga0210398, IMG submission 161047) | Forest soil microbial communities from Barre Woods Harvard Forest LTER site, Petersham, Massachusetts, United States - Inc-BW-C-4-O | ecosystem: Environmental > Terrestrial > Soil >... | reverse complement strand
GTACAAGTTCGCGTCCCAGGCCGGGCTGTAATCGAGAGCGAGTGTCGGAATCCCTCCCAATGTGTTGTTCGGCCTGTGTCCATCGTTCAGGTCAGCCGAGAGTCCTTGACGCTGAGGATTATCGCAACCTTCCGTGCCGTTGGTGGCGATGAAGATGCGCTCGATCGGGCTTCCGGCGCTGTCGTCGTTGCCCAGCAGAAGCTTACCCATCAACGGAGCGTACGTGTTGTGCTCGATCGCGGCCGCAAGGGGGATACTGGCGTCCATCGAGATGTACCACACCGGGCGGCCGAAGCTGAAGCCGTTGACGACTGCCAAAGTGACGGTCATGTTGATGGGATCGATCGCCTGGACGGCGTCATGAACCTTGGTATAGTCGACGTCGCCGTTAGGGAAGTTGATGTCGCTTGCGTCGACATCGTAGGCTATCATCGGTGCGTTGTAGACCACGCCTCCGCCATTAGTGATAGTGACGTAGGGGCTGTAGTTCGCATCCCCGATCTCGCCAGGCGCAAAGGACTTGGGGGGAAACTCGGCACCTTCCGGTCCGGGAACAATATTCCGTTCCGGGGCGAAATTGACAGTGCCCTTGTCGAATATGATGTTTCCATCGGGGCCCAGGTTACCGGTTCTGGCGGCGGTATTGATGTTCTTCATCTTTGCGGAAAAGTTAAGGCCAAGCTCCTCGGCAATCCCCTGATCAGAAACATCAGTGAGGATGTACCAGGCCGTCTTGCCGGTACTCTTGACCGTTCCCTTATAGAGAGGAATGGTAATCGTGCCAGGAGTGGCGTCGACTTGCCCGGTGTTGAGCAACTGCACGGGACCGACTAGGCTCTGGTTGATTGTGGAAGGCGGGGGACCGAAGTACGAAAGGCCTACATTCGTGCCGATATTCGCAGGCGCAGGAAACAGGTCGCAGCCGGGGTGCCCCTTATCGCGCGCTAAGGCTCCGAACCCTTGTTCCGAGTTGAACCCGGACGAACTCTCAGCTACGTCTACCGGCGCCGTCGACTTTGCAACAGGACGCTTCACGAGACGATGCAGGGCAATCGCCTCGGGAGACAGGGATGGCTTAGCCGCCACAGTTGATTGCGCAAGCGATGTTGATGGTGCGAGGCCACTCATCACCGCCGCACTGGCCAAGATGAGTAGCTTAGCGGAGGAGAACATGCGCGACCGCAGAGCGGAAACATTCAGTTCGTTTCCGAGAGGGAAGGACCTTCGAAGAGCAGGAAGCATTGTCGGACTCCTTTGAGAAGATGCACGATAGCGCTGCGTGAGTATCTCCACGCCTCACTCGTGTAACTGTAAGAGCGTCCAGCTCCTGAATAGTTACAATGAAACCCGTTTATGTCCGTACTTTAAAAAGTAACTTATAAGAAGACACGCCCCGGAAAATAAGGTATTCCACAAAACTCCATGTCGACGTAACTTTTCCAACTCTTCCAGAATCTGTGGTGGTGCGTGAGGCATTTCTTGGGAGGCTGGGATGGACATATTGAGTGCAGATAGCAAAGATATCGATCATGGAATACATGGAGTGGCCTCCGTGCAAATTCAGTCGCAGCTGGAAGCGATAGGGATTTTGGTTTCGAGATACGGAGTGGTCGTGGTGTTATTGCTCATTGGAGTGCTGAAGTTCACCCCAGGAGAAGGAGCGGCCATCCAGCCGTTGGTTGAGCACAGCCCGCTCATGTCGTGGATGTATAACCTGCTCGGCGTACAAGGGGTTTCCAACGTAATCGGTGTCATTGAGATTGCCACTGCCGCTCTCATGGCGCTTCGCCCGCTCTTCCCGAAGGCATCGTTCGTAGGTAGTTTAGCGGCGGTTGTAACCTTCCTGGTCACCGTCAGCTTCCTGTTCTCAACACCCGGCGCCGTGCAGTTGAAGTACGCCTTCCCCGTCCTTGGCGATGCCGGCCAATTTCTGATCAAGGACCTAGTGCTGCTGGGAGCCTCGTTCTGGACGGCAGCAGAGGCGCACCGTGCGGCCCAGAGATCCGGGGCTTGGCTGGTGTTTTTCGCGAAGACCCCCATTCACTTGAAGTAATCGCTGAAACACCGCAGCGGAGTCGTGGCGTGGCAAGTTGGCGATTTGGGTCCCCCGTCAAGCGGCGGCCGGCAAGCCTTTTACTGACGAACTGCTTTCCCAGGAGAACTGCCTCCACTGCGTTCAACAGCTCAACGGCGGCATCCAACTTCGAGACGTAGCCCGTTGCACCAGGAGGATCCGGATTAAAATAGGAGAACACGAAGATAACCTTTTTTGGCGCCAATTTCCGACCTTCACGAGACAGACAACGACGGTCTCACCGCCCCATCGATGACGCTAAGTATCGCCGCCGCCCTTTTGTCGATTGCGAAGGGCTTTGGCCTTCCCCATTCGAATGCTCTGGGGGAATTCGAAGGCGGGCGAGAGGGGAATCGGAACCACGCCGAGGCAGTACTCAAAAGCATTCAGAGCGCGCGGGTTCAACGCAGATGATTGGCTGTCAGTAGGGAAGCCTCATCCCCTCACCGTGATTCAACCCCGGCCTGGCTCAATGGCGCCTCCGCGAAGGTCAAAGCACTCGGGGCCAATCCTCTATGGAATCTGCTCTGAACATAGTCTGGGGATGTTGAACTACAGCGAGCCCCTCCCTGAAGGCTTTACATAGATGGTGAGCACGCAAGCATTTGGAAATCACTTATGGTGATGCGCGATAGCTCCTGCTCACGCGGGATCGCAGCCGTTTTTCAGGAGCGCTTCGAGCTCTCCATGCCATCTGGTCAAGCCGGGCTGTCAGAGAAATAGACGTTGGCTCGCCGAAACCCGGAGATCAAGAGTATGGCGACCCCTTCAACCAGACCACACGCTCACGATTGGGTCTTGCACCATGAAGAAACGGTCAGCTGCGGGGTTGCCGTTTGCCTCACAAACTATTCCGTGAATGCAGCGCATGCCGATAACTCGTCAGCGTAAAGATCTGTATATTTCGTCATGCCGACCATGGTAAAAACCTTCCTAAAATGATCGGACAGACCGAAAGTTTGGACCGACTGCCCGGTGTTGCGTGCTTCCATCAGTACCTGAATGATCAGCGCGATCCCACTCGAATTAATGTACTCCACCTTCGAGAGATCCAACAGGATACGCTTCACCTCGGGTGGCAGACCCTGATAAGTGCCAAGCACAGTCTCTTTCGACGTGCTGGTAATATCTCCTGAGAAGCGTAAAACCGTTATTGGCTTGCCGAAAGGTCCCGCTGCCTCGCTCACTCTGACGCTGGTTGTCCTATTCTGCATTTACTCCCCCTCCGGCTTCTTCAAATGGATCACCAAGCGCGCGCAGCTGCCAGTTGGCTGAGAGTTGAGCCACTCCACTTCATCCATCAACGCCTGGATCAGAAACTTTCCCATGCCGCGAGGGTTCTCCTCACCGCCCATCTTTGAATCAATGTCCGGGGGGGGAGTCCTCGGACCTAGACCGCTCCCCTGATCGCAGACCCTGATTTCAAGCGTCGTCGCGGTCATCGAAAGAATTACTCCGACTTTCAAAGACTCATCCATCCGGTTACCGTGCTCTATCGAGTTAATGCAGGCTTCCGCGACCGCGGTCTTCAGATCCTCAATGCGTTCCTCAGAGAATCCCATCAGCTTAGCTACGCTCGCTGCCGTGCTCATAGCGACCTTTTCGTGACCGAGCTTCGACGGCAGGCTCAACACGAAAACCTCGAGCACGTTCTTGTCCATATGTTCGTCTTATCCATTCCGCAGAAGCACCAGCGCAGTCATGTCGTCTCTCTGCTCGGGCTCTGTCGTGAACGCTTCAAGTGTAGTCCAGATGTGGTCGAGTGCGGCTTCTGCGTCCAACGGACCAGCACGAAATGTATCGATCAAGCGGTCTAAGCCAAACTCCTCGTCACCCCGGAACACTTCTGTCAGCCCGTCTGTGTAGGCAAGCAGACGGGCTCCTTCTTCTAGTTCATATTTTTCGCTCGCATACTGAGCCGAAGGTTGCACACCGATTGGAGTTCCGCTGGCCCCTAGCAATGCCAGACCGTGCGCCGATGTCGTCCATAGCAAGGCTGGATTGTGACCAGCATTCACAACTTCAAGTAAGCTGGCTTCTGGGTCCAGACGAAAAAACACCGCCGTCACATAGCGGTTCCGTGCTTCCGGCCCTTCCGCATAACACAAGGCGTTCAACTGCTGGGCGACTTCGACCAGCGGTACACCTGCCATAATCGTTGCACGAAAGGCCGCCCGGAATGCACTCGCAATCATGGCCGACGTCAGCCCTTTGCCAGCCACATCGGCCACAATCATAATCTGCTCACCTGACGGGGCCCGCAACAAATCAAGATAATCTCCACCGACCTCGTAGGATGAAATCGAACGGAACGCGGTCTTATAGCCGGCTACGGCTTTCACCGATGACGGCAGCAGACTACGTTGAATGGCTCTTGCACTGGCCAAGTCCTGCTCAACCCGTTGCAAATGTATGATCCGCTCGTGATTTCGAGCATTCTCAATGGCAATTGCGATTTGCAGAGTGAGCTGCTCAAGGAAATCTGACTCTTCAAGCGTCAGTGGTATACCTTCGCGCGGAATTACGACCAGCTCCGTCAACAGCTCGCCGGCTTTGTCCCGAAGTGCAAAACGAAAACTTCCGCCGCCCGGTTCGGACCCGTTCGGATTCAGGAGACTATGCGGCGGAATATGGCCTTCAGAAAACGGAAAGGAGGTGAAATATGCGCCCTCCATCTCCAGTTCAAGCACTACGATCTCCAGAGCAACACGCAACACCTCGTCAAGTTGTATGGTTGCGTGGATGCGCCGGCTCACTTCGAGCAGTGCTTGCAGGCGTGCGACTTTCTGTTGAAGATCAAGCGTCTCGTTAACGTCCATGACTTTCACCGCAAATCGATAGAGGAAATCCGTGCTGTTGCATGGTGGCGGACAATCCAGTGAGACCGCACTAATGCCTGCTTTCTAAATCAACGTTGGCAGCGGTTGTAATTCCACGCTTAGCACGGTAATGTCGTCTTCCTGCCCGAAGCGTTGCGCCGCCATGGCAATCAGGTCGGCAGGTTCGATGCTGATGGCGCCAAAGCGCTCGAAACCATAGAGTTCGCCGGACTTGCTGCGCGCTTCGACGACACCGTCGGAGAGGAATACTACGCGATCACCGGGCCCGAGACTAAAGTCAACCTGGTCGTAGGTCGTGTTGGGGGCTATACCCAACGGTAATCCACCCGGGGTCTCCAGTTCGCGTCCATGGCAGTACGGGGAAAGATGGCCCGCATTCGCGATCCGCAAGTGACCGTCCGGCCCTATCAAGGAGCAGCAGCAGGTCGCAAACGAGCCACCAGTGTGCCCGGAGAGCGAGGTGTTCAAGTCGCGAAGGATTCCGCTAGGCTCGCGCGTGATCTCAACGATCTTCTGCAGCAGCCCGACTATGAGGCTTACCAGCATAGCGGCCTTGACACCCTTGCCGCTGACGTCCCCGATGACGACAAGAAGAGATTCATCAGCGCCCGGGAACAGCCGGAAGAAATCGCCGCCAACTTCCTGTGCCGGTATGTAAACAGCCTCAATTGCGAAGCCAGGTGTCGAACCGATTTGTTGGGGCAGCATCACCTCCTGCATGTTGCGGGCGGCCTCCAACTCCGCTTGAGCCCGCTCCTGCTCACGGCTGGTTTTGTGGAAGCGATGCAAGAGCACAGCGGCGATGCTCAGAACGAACAGCAGGCCATCAATTTGGCCAATATTGATGGGAATTGGGCCTATTTGGAAAGTGGGAACAAAATCCGCGTCGCTGTCCCGTAGCCTGAGTTCATAAAGCAGCCACGCCAGACTATTCAAGATTCCGTTTAGATTAACGAGAAGGAGAGGAATAACAAGGAATCCGGCTTCTTTAAGTCCGCGAATATACCGCCAAAACAGGAGAACAGGAATCACAAGGGCATAGGGTAGCCCCCAGAGCAACACAGTCAAGTCAGAGGCACTCAGACTGATTAAACCGGCGAAATACGCCGCAACCACCAGAGGGAGCCCCAACAGCGACAGCTGATAGGTGCGCAACCAGAGTGGAATAGACTGACGTAGAAATGCAAAAACGAACTGTAGCAGAAATACTTCACTAATGGCCATCAAGCCAACGTCGAGATACTTGATGGCTTGAATCGAGGTGGGGGATATCGACTGGAAATCGTTGACGAAGACCCAACCGGTTATCGAGGCGAAGTAGGCCGTTATCCAGAGGTACTCGCTCTGCTTACGCTGAGTTCGGTAGAGAAGGAGCAAGCCGGCTGCCAGCAGAATCGATAGGTACCCTACGCTAAAATCCGGTAACCACTCATAGCGCATTTGGCTTTGCCAGGCACGGTATTCGTCATTTATGGCATGCGTAGTGCCCAGCACCAAGCCGCGCTGCCCGACAATTCCGCCCCAGATATAACGCGACTCCCATCGCCACCAACACAGGAAGCGGATAGCAATGGTAATGTCACCACTTGCAGCCGAAAGAGGAATCTCGAAAACGCGGACCAAAGCTCCATCCACTCTCTCATCAGGCGGTAACCGGCCAAAACGTCCGACTAACTGGCCATTGACGTAAACTTCGTATGGAAAGGCCGAATAGCCGAAAAAGAGACTCAAGGGAGCGTGCCGAAGCGGTAATCTCACATGCAGGCGGTACCAAAAGAAGTCGCGAGGCCGGCTTACTCTTTGGTCTTGCCACGACCGTTGCGTGGAGATGATGCGCCAATGTGAGTCATCGAAATCCGGGCGGGACCACCGGGAGTTGTCGCCAGGTTGAAAGGCCCAATCGCCCGAGAGGTTGATTGAGTCTCCGAGATCTGCGGCATCCACATAGGCTCTCGGATGCACGCCACTGGCGACTTGCCCCTGGCTTGCCAACGATACCAGCAACATCAACGCCGTCGAAGCTAAAAGCCGCGAACCTACCCGCATATTGATCTGGAAGCGGAACCATCCATCTAGGCTGGATGTTCAGGAATTTCTCTTTCTCGCACAGACGTTAGAGTCAAGGGTGCGAAATAAGTTACACGAGAGGGGCCACGGTCCGAACGAAGCTGTCTCTCGCGACTGGCATCTCAGTAAAGATGCGCGTGCAACATGAACACAGCGCACACTCGGACAAATGCATCGGTGTGCGGGAATTCTGCCGGCAAAGCTCCCCTCCCCCAACACTCTCATCGATCGAGATGGCTGATCGCTCCCCACGTAACGTCCTACGACCTACGAGCATCCAATCGACGATTTACAAAAGCACCTGGGTTTGGCGCTATAAACCAAATGTGGGAGGGGAAAAAGGGAACATCAAAGCAAAGAACTTGGCTGTGGGTCCTGGTAACGCATCGACAAGCGAGTCGAATTCGGACGCGCTGGCAAAGCAGGTCACAAGAACTCCCACCGCCGAGGAGATTCAGTTACGAGCATACGAGATGTATGTCGAGCGGGGTGGAATTCATGGATTTGATACGGACGATTGGCTTCAGGCGGAGCGAGAGTTGTCGGCTTGCAACACCTAAGAGTCGGGCCAAAGCAGGCGACAGGCGAGTTCAGTGCGGAAGGGACCATCCCAATAGCGTGCGCGAATTCGAATGTGCGTACTGTTTCACGAGAATCGCTATTGGCTAACAGGAAAGAAACGAGGTTCTACTGTGAGTTTGACAATCAATGTTCGCGAAGCCACAAATGCAACGATCTTGGAGATAGCTGGACGCCTAACTTTAGGAACTTCCGGACCATCCCTTCGGGACACCGTTGGCGGACTGGTCGACAGCCTGCGTAAAAATATCGTTCTTGACCTTAGCGCAGTAACGTACTTCGACAGCTTTGGTCTTGGCCAGCTGATTGCGAGCGACGTCGAAGCCACTTCTCAGGGCGGTGCGATCACCTTATTGAACTTGAACAAACAAACACAGAATCTGATGTTGCTTACGAAACTCTACGCGGTGTTTGCGATTTATACGGATGAGTCAACGGCGCTCATGAGCCTCAATGTCGCACCAGCTCACAATTAGATTCGAAATCGAGCGATATTCGCAATCTACGAATAGTTGATGAATGGGACAGCCGCGAGTTCTTGGCTGGCAAGGAATTGCTTGCTGCGGCACTCGTGGCTGAGTTCGTACAACGCGAGGGACGCGATCGCGATCGCGACCTTGACAGACATGTGATCACTCCTCATCTTTGTGTACCCACACCAACGTGGCGCTTGTGGTCGATCAAATATTTTGAGACCGAGATCGCTCAACCCTGGATGGTCGTCCGGGCGACGGCCGAGCAGCCAATGAGGCCGAGAGACACCCAAAAGAAGTCGCCAATGTATCCCTCATCTTCAGGCGGGCGCGGGAGAGCCTCGTCTTCACACTGGCTTCGCTAATGCCGAGCGCTTGCACTGTTTCGGCGATACTCAGTTTCTGCACGTCCCGCAATACGAACACGGTGCGATATCTTTCAGGGAGTGAATTCACAGCTTTAATAAGTGCCTCGCGAAGCTCTTTCTGTTCCAACGCTTCTGATGGTATTTCTCGCCAGTCGGCGAGGTCTTTCGGAATATAGTCGCCATCCTCGGAACACTGGCCCTCGTCCAACGATTCATAAAGATGGCGGCGATCCGTTCGCAACCTGATCTTCGCTTCGTTGAGGGTGATCTGGATCAGCCACGTGCTGAACTTCGCTTCCTGTCGAAAACTATGAAGCCCCTTAAATGCTTTGAGGACTGCCTCCTGAACGATGTCTTCGGCGTCGGCCTCGTTCCTGACCAGCGACAAAGCAGCGAGAAATATGGCGCGTTCGTAAGGTCGCACAAGCTCATAGAAGCACTCGACCTCTCCGTTCAGCACGCGATAGATCAGGCGTGATTCTGCGAAATTCGTTTTAGTGACGTTGGCTCCGTGAGCGTTCCGGGACCAGGTTTGATTTTCAACCGGCCGAGCTTGCTCAGAGGTTTGGGTCATCGCTGATGCCTCTCCTTCAATTGTTGGCTGATGAACGGCTAGCAATTGTTGGGTGATGAATTGAGAGCAGTTGATTTGGGAGACTTGTCTCTGGCGAAGTTCGCGTAGCAGACCAGCTCCCTCCAGGTCGGTAAACCAAAGCTTTTTGAGGTCCAGAGTTACGGTCTTGTTCCCTAAGAGAGCGGTATTGCTCAATTGCCGCAATTCTTCCACCCAGGGGCCGATGAGCTTACCTTCCAATTGGAAATCGATCGAGATGTCTGAGTCGCTGGTGACCGAAATTCTGAGCACTGGGGATATTTCCTCCAAAGACTCCCTTGCCATGGCAAGCGATATGCCATAGACAACAGCGCAAGCAGAAAAGGCTATGTGGCTGATTAGGCAAGGACTGGAGAATCACAAGCTTGAACTAGCGTTCGGAGAATCCACGAACACTCGTGGGAGCGGCTAGTTGGAGGTTCGTGGCTGCGATATTTCGTGGGGGCGCGGTCACAAAGAACGCCGGATACCAAGTCGCTTCATGCGGCTGCGGAGAGTGTTGGGGTGCAGGTCTAACAGTTTGGCGGCTCCACGAGGGCCTTCGATCACCCATTCTGTTTTGGCTAGGACATCAAGGATGTGCCGCTTTTCGACCTGTTGCAATGAGAGGTGGGCATTATGATCTCCCTCGGACTTTGGTTTATCAGAAGAAATTCCATCCCCAACCTCATTTGCGGGTTCTGGATCCTCGTTGGAAAAAGGCAAGAGGTCGCGGCCCAGACGCAGAATGGGTCCTTGTGACAACACAACCGCACGTTCGATAACGTTCTGCAGCTCGCGAACGTTACCCGGCCAATCGTACTGAGTCAGCACGTCGATAGTCTCCTGTGCGATGGCAACGCCCTGCTTGCCCAGTTGCCTGGCGAACCGTTCAACAAAAAAGCTGGTCAAGACAGGAACGTCGGAACGACGTTGTCGCAAAGGTGGCACTGAGACGGGAAGAACGTTGAGACGATAGTATAGGTCGGCACGGAAGCGTCCTTCCTGGACGGCCTTCTCCAAGTCGCGGTTGCTCGCCGCAATGATCCTGACGTTTACGCGGAGGGTTCGGCTGCTGCCGAGCGGCTCGAACTCTTGCTCTTGTAAGACTCGTAACAGCTTGACCTGCGTATCAAGGGGCAACTCGCTGACCTCGTCCAAGAACAGAGTCCCTCCATCCGCGAGCTCGAATCTACCCATCCGGCGTTCCAAGGCTCCGGTGAATGCGCCCTTCATGTGTCCGAATAGTTCACTCTCGACGAGGCCGGTGGGGATCGCTCCGCAATTCAGTTTCACGAGCGGGCGTCCCTTGCGCTTGCTGTGGCTGTGTATGGCGCGGGCAAACAGCTCCTTGCCACAACCGGTCTCGCCTAATATAAGAACCGTCGAGTCAGTGGGGGCAACAGTCTCAACCTGTTGCAGCACTTTAATCAGGGCTCGACTGTTCCCCACGACTTCTTCAAAATTGTGCTCTTTGCTGATTTCTTCCTGGAGATAGACATTCTCCGCTTCGAGCTTATGCTGCAATTCTTTCACCTGCACAAGAGCAGCCTGCAGCTGCGCTTCCGCGCGCTGTCGCTTCAGTTCAGCGGCAGCCCTCGCCGCGAAAATCTTGAGCACGTCGATGGCGCGGGAATCGTGTTTCATCGGCTTATCATCAAGAGCGGCGATATGCCCTATGACACATCCCATTGCATCTAGCATCGGCACTCCGAGGTAGCTCTCGACGTGCCAGTCCTCCAAAGCTTTATCCTGAGGAAACAGAACCTGGACTCCCTTCTCGTAGTGACACACTTCTCCCTGCAGAACCTTCATGCAAGGCGTATCCGCGACATCAAACTCAAAGTTCTTCCCAAACTGATCGGCATCCCAGAAGGCCAGTGTCTTTGCACGCTTTTGGTCGTCGCACGATGCAATAAAGGCATAACGAAAGCGAAATGCTGCTGCCATGTGGCGCATCAGCGACGCGAAGAAATCATCTCCGGTTACTGCGGAGGTGCCCACCACTATCGATCTGAACGTCTCTTCGGCGCTGTGACGCTCGGTGATATTGCGCACCAGACCAATGATCCCGGCAATGTGGCCTTGTGCGTCACGGTGGGGAGCAAAGCTACAAGATTCCCAAACATCTTGGCCTTCCGCCGAATGCTTTGGGATCAAAACATCAGGAACTTGAATGACTTCTCCCTGCAACGCTCGTTTCAAAGCCGCTTCAATGCCGCTGGGAATAAGGCGAGGGAAAACGTCAGTAGCAACCTTACCCAAGACTTCCTCTGCGCGCTTACCCGTGAGTTGCTCCATAAACGGATTCCACAATTGATAACGCAACTCTGGATCGTAGACGATAATGCCTTCCGCGGCGCTCTCCATGATCTCCTGATTGAACTGGATCGCCTGACGCAGAGCACTTTCATTTTTCTTGTGCTCGGTAATGTCTCGCGAGAGCGCGAGGAGGCGTTCTGGCCTTCCATTTGCATCAAGAATAGGGCTGACCACGACGTCCCACCATCGCGGCTGGCCGGTTATTCGAGTCGCGAAATACCCGGCACAGCGTCCCGTTCCCCCAGCCGCCGCTTCCTTTACAGCGGCTCTTGCCGCTTCTCTGTCTTCCCCTTCCCAGAAATCAACCCAGGAACTGTCCGGAGACAAGTCGGCATCGCAGATTTCTAACGCCTGCATGCCCGCCTCGTTCATAAAGAGTATTCGGCCTTCGAGATCGAGGACCTTGATGCAGTCCCGGCTACCAGTGATCAGCCGACTCCTAAACTCCTCACTGGCGCGTAAGGACTCTGAAGCGAGTTGCTGTTCCGCCGCCATCCGGTCC
>Ga0210398_10005446_pt1 | contig 11818 bp, 11 predicted proteins | sample IncBWC4OmetaG_FD_161047 | JGI IMG/M metagenome (GOLD analysis project Ga0210398, IMG submission 161047) | Forest soil microbial communities from Barre Woods Harvard Forest LTER site, Petersham, Massachusetts, United States - Inc-BW-C-4-O | ecosystem: Environmental > Terrestrial > Soil >... | reverse complement strand
CTGGGTGACGTCAGCGATGAGTCATGGGTCCGGCGGACGTCAGAACCGGTACCAGGCTCAGCTCACCAGGGGGCGACCACCATGGCGGACGAAACTGTCAGCGCGACTTTGATCATTAATGCTCCGGCGGAGGCTATCTTCGCGGTCCTAGCCGACCCCGCCCGACACGCCGCGATCGACGGCACCGGCTGGGTCCGCGAGCCCCTGGACAGCCAGCCGCTGGCCGCGGCGGGCCAGGTATTCCGGATGGCCATGTACCACGCCAATCACCCGGACGGGAACTACCAAATGGCCAACCGGATCCAGGTGTTCGACCCGCCACGCGCCATCTCCTGGGAGCCGGGCCAGGACACCGGCGACGGCAGCGCGCGGTACGGCGGCTGGATCTGGCGCTACGACCTGGCCCCGGCCGCACCGTCCGGGACAAAGGTCACCCTGTCCTACGACTGGTCAGCGGTCCCCGGCTTCCTGCGCCGGCGCATCGGATTCCCCCCGTTCCCCCCGGAACATCTAGGCAACTCGCTGGCCCACCTCGCCGGCCTGGTCACTGCGTGACTGGGCATCAAGCCAGCCAGGCCCCCCGGCCTGCCCGCCAGCCTGGCCAGGCCTGCCCGGCGGGCGCTGGCCGCGGCCGGGTATGTCACCCTGGAGCAGCTCACCCAGGTGACCGAGGCCGATCGCGCCCGGATGCACGGCACCGGGCTTAAGGCGATCGGCCAGCTCCGCGACGCTCTAGCTCGCGGTGAGAGTCTCAGCGCCTGGCCGCCGTCGCCGCCGGCCGCCGACCTGACCTCGGAATCCCGGACTGGCTGCCCGACCGCGCGAGAATTAGCTGATCTGCATCCCCTGGAACAGCGAGCCCACTGTCGCCGACCAGCGCCTATTCGCCGATCCGGAGTGATTTCCGATCCCGCACTTGGCTCTGCCCTACCAGGAGCGGTGACGCGGCGTGACCAACCGGAGCGACCGGCCCGGGAGCACGGCGGCCACGATGTCATCTGGTAACTGCCCCGCTCAGCCTAGTCTGGCCCCTGGCAGGTCACCGGCCCCGCCGAGGTCGGATGCGGGCACCTCCGGTGCCCGCATCCGCCAGGCGTCGGTCAGGAGCTCGGCTAGCCTGCCGGGGTCCACCTCCGCCAGCCGCAGCAGCACCAGCGGCCAGCCGTCATACCCGGGCGCGGTGAAGAACTTCTCCGGCTCGCCTAGCAGCAGGGCCTGCTTCTCGGCCTCGTCGCCAACATAAAGCACCGCGATGTCGGTCCGGATGCGCGGGCGCTGGCCCGGCCGGCGCTCAGGGTAGGACCAGACGAACCCCTTACCGGCGACCCGGAAGTCGAAGCCGTCGCTGTCGATCTCCTCCACGTGCGGCAGGGCAAGCGCCATGCGGCGCACGTCGTCGGCATCAGCCATCGGGGCCCCTATCCGATCGCGCCATCCGCATGGCAATAGGCTAGGCGTCTCCGTGCGGGCACGCGACCGCAGACGGGATACGCCGGGCATGCCCTCGTCAGGGCCTGCACGGCGGCAAAACGGCAACTCCAGGCACACGCGAACCGCCGTTCGGAGCTTTGTTGCCTGGTATGCCAATCGCCTGTGCGAGCGCGCATATCTGGACGGTCTTCGCGTGCCCACATGTCCCGCCTGACGCCCGCACATGCCGGCGGCAGGGCGGCAGAGGCATCTGGCGCGACGTGGTACGGCGTCGTTTCGCTGGTGGCAAGTGATGACCGGCAGTTGTACAGGGTTTTGATCCGTGCGTGATGGCTTCAGGTGCTTCGGTCATTGTCGTGGCTGCCGGGCGGGCCGGGCGGGGGGAGCAGCAGATCGTCGAGGACCCGAGTTGGCTCAAACTAGTGCGCACCTTGGCTGCTGTGGGTGATGGCTTCGAGGGTTTGGCGGAGGTCGTCGGGGAGGGGGTCGGAGGCGGTGATGGTATGCCGTCCGGCCTGGATCCCGATGGTGCGGTAGTGGCGGGCTGTCTTGACGAATTTCCTGATTGACCGGCCTGTCTGTGCTTCGGTGCAACGGCTGATGTCGATACCGCGGAGTTGTCACCGACGGATCCAGTCGGCGGCTAACGCGACCTCAGGTCTGCTTGATCGCGGTGTCCTGCGCGTTCTCGGTGGCGTTCCAGCTGGCCAGCAGGTTGAGCGCGTCCGCGTCCCGGCTGCCGGGTGTGACACCGCACACGATGAGATACAGGCCTTCGTCGGCGGCGAGTTCCATGGTCTCGTAGGTGAACGTCAACTCCCCGACGAGCGGGTGGTTCAGGCGCTTGGCGCCGGCGCGGTGCCGCCGGACTTCATGCTGGGCCCAGCGCTGCCGGAAGGTGTCGCCGCGGATGGACAGCTCGCCGATCAGGTCCGACAGGGCCTTGTCGTAGGGGTTGCGGCCGACCTCGGCGCGCAGGGTGGCGACGTTCTGGTCGGCGACGGCGTCCCAGTCGGGGTAGAACCCGGCGGCGGCGGGGTCCAGGAAGGTGAAGCGGGCCGCGTTGACCGGCCGGGCCGGGCTGGTGAAGATCGGCGCGAACAAGGCCCGCGCCAGGGCGTTGCCGGCGAGGATGTCCAGGCGGCCGTTGCGGATGTAGGCCGGGACGCCGCTCATCGCCTCCAGCATGTTCCGCAGCTCCGGGCGCACCGGCCGCCGGGCCGGACGGCGCGCGGCCTGCGCCGCCGCCGCGGTGGCGTTGGCGGCGCGGACCAGGTCGAACAGGTGGGCCCGTTCGGCGTCGTCGAGCATCAGGGCGCGGGAGATGGCGTCTAGGACCGCATCGGTCGCGCCGCGGGCATCGCCGCGCTCTAGCCGGGTGTAGTACGGGACGCTGACCCCGGCTAGCAGCGCGACCTCCTCGCGGCGCAGGCCGGCGACCCGGCGGGCCCCACCCAGCACAGAGGCCTTCAACCCGGCCTGCTCCGGCGTGATCCGGGCACGCCGCGAGGTGAGGAAGTCGCGGATCTCGCTCCGTCGATCCATACCTTGAGACTACGACCGAGTATCGCGACTGAGCAGCGGCCTGGGGGACCCGGTCAGTGTCCCCTTCACCGTCGAAACGCCGGTACCGACAGTGCTTGGCTTGAAGGCATGAAGGCGACACTGATGTACGGGGCCGGTGACGTCCGAATCGGAGACGTACCCGACCCGGCGATCCACGCCCCGACCGACGCGATCGTACGCGTGGTGCGGGCCGGGATCTGCGGCAGCGACCTGCATCCCTACCGGTCCATGCCGGCCACGAGCCAGGGGCGGCAGATGGGACATGAGTTCCTCGGCATCATCGAGGACACCGGCGCCGAGGTCACCGGGCTCAAGCGCGGGGACCTGGTGCTGTCACCGTTCACCTACGCCGACAACACCTGCTTCTGGTGCCGCCGCGGCTTGCAGACCTCCTGCCCGCACGGCGGGCGCTACGGCTTCGACGGCGTGGACGGCGGCCAAGGCGAGGCCGTGCGGGTCCCGCAGGCCTCCGGGACGCTGGTGAAGCTGCCCGTCGCGGCGGACTCGGCGCCGCTGCCGTCGCTGATGACGCTCACCGACGTGTTCTGCACCGGCCACCACGCCGCCGTCAGCGCGCAGGTCGGGCCCGGCGTGAGCGTCGCGGTCATCGGCGACGGCGCGGTGGGGCTGTGCGCCGTGCTGGCCGCCAGACGCCTGGGCGCCGGGCAGATCGTCCTGATGGGCCGGCACACCGACCGCACCGACCTGGGCGCCGGGTTCGGTGCCACCGACATCGTCCTCACGTCCGGTGAGGAAGGCGTCGAGGAGGTCAGGAAACTGACCGCCGGCCACGGTGCTGATGCGGTGCTGGAGTGCGTCGGCAGCGTGCAGACCCTGACCACATCGTTCGGCGCAGTCCGGGACGGCGGCGTGATCAGCCGCGTCGGCGTCCCCTCCTACACCGACGGGCCGATCGGCATGGACATGATCTGATCATGCGGAACATCACCCTGACCGGCGGCGTGGACCCGGCCCGCCACTACATCGACGGCATCCTCCCCGACGTGCTGGAAGGCCGCATCGAACCCGGCCGGGTCTTCGACCGCACCGTCGGATTGGACGGCGTGCCCGGCGGCTACCGGGCCATGGCCGACCGACAGTCCCTCAAAGTACTCATCGCCCCATGATCCCGCCGGCTGTGCTGGGAGGCACATCACCATGAACTTGACCCTGAACAACGGCATCCAGATGCCCGCTCTCGGCTTCGGGGTGTTCCAGACACCGCCGGACGTCACCGCGCAGGCCGTGCGCACCGCGCTTGCGACCGGCTACCGGCTTATCGACACCGCTGCCGCGTACGGCAACGAACGAGAGGTCGGCGAGGCCGTCCGCCACTCGGGCCTGGCCCGCGACAAGGTGTTCATCGAGACGAAGATCTGGATCAGCGACTACGGCTACGACCAGACGCTGCACGCCTTCGACAAAAGCGCCGGGAAACTCGGCGTAGACCGGATCGACCTGCTGATCCTGCACCAGGCGCTCCCCAGCCGGTTCGACCTCACCCGGGAAGCGTATCGCGCGCTGGAAACCCTGCTCGCCGACGGGCGGGTGCGTGCGATCGGAGTCAGCAACTTCATGCCCGAGCACCTGAACGCCCTGCTGAAGCAGGCCACGGTGGTCCCCGCGGTAAACCAGGTCGAGGTGCACCCGTACTTCACCCAGCCGGCCGTCCAGGCCGCAGACACCGCCCGCGGCGTCCTCACTCAGGCCTGGTCGCCGATCGGCGGCATCACCAGCTACCGCGGCACCGGGACCAGCACCTTCAACGACCCGGCCATCACCGCGATCGGCGCCGCCCACGGCAAGACCCCGGCGCAGGTGATGATCCGCTGGCACCTGCAGCAAGGCCGGTCCGCGATCCCGAAGTCGGTGCGGCCCGAACGGATCGCCGAGAACTTCGGCGTGTTCGACTTTGAGCTCACCACTGCCGAGCTCGAAGCCCTGGAAGCACTCGACACCGGGGTTCGCGGCGGACCCGAGCCAGACGACATCACGCTCGAGGCCTACGGTCGGGCCATCCCCGAAGCCTGACACCATCGCACCCGACGGGTGGCCGCGCGGCGGTCGGCAAGCCGGCAGCCGCTGCGGCAAGAGCCCGGCGCAGACGTTCATGAACTGGCACAGAGAACAGGAACTCCACAATGGCAGAACAGCAGACCCCCGCCCAGCGGCTGCTCGGCGACTTCGCACCCAAGATGGTCCAGCTCACCGACGACGTCCTGTTCGAAGACGTCTGGAAGCGCCCCGGCCTGTCCCCGCGAGACCGGAGCCTGGTCACTGTCGCGGTCCTGGCTGCAACCTACCGGCCCGACCAGCTGGACAGCCACATGCGTCGGGCCCTCGTCAACGGCCTCACCCAGGACGAACTCGTCGAGGCCCTCACCCACCTGGCGTTCTACGCCGGCTGGCCGTCCGGTATGGCAGCCCTGACACAGCTCAAGACGATCATCGCCGAAGCCGACACCGCCGCATCCAATTAAACGGGCCAGGCCACTCTACGGGCCGCCCCTTAGTGCGCATGTTCAGCTCTGACGAACTGCAAACCCGCAGGCCAGCACGGCGCGCTCCTTACGAACCCGCGATCGTGAGCCAACTCAGGTTGTACAGGTTTTTGATCCGTGCGTGATGGCTTCAGGTGCTTCCGTCATTGTCGTGGCTGCCGGGCGGGGGGAGCAGCAGACCGTCGAGGAGCGCGTCCATGTGCGCGGCTTCCTCCGCCACGCGGCCCATCATGCGGTCAAGCTCACGGGCCGCGGGCTGGCCTCGCTGCTGATAGTACTGGGCGAAGCCGCGGATGACGCCGAGCGGCCGTCGCAGTTCGCAGCCGGTGCCGGTGATGATGCGGGGTATCTGCTCGCTGCGGCTGCGGGCGGCGTCCGCTGATGCGGTACTGGTGTTGTACGCGTGTTCGATCTGGCTCAGCATCGTGTTGAGGGGCCGTGCGGGGTTTCTGGCATCGCCCCGGGCGTGACGGTCAGGTACCCGGTGTGAGAGGCCGCCCGCGGCGACCGCCGCTGCTATCTTCTCCATCCGGGTAAGCGGCCGGAGGATGATGCGGATCACCGCAAGGCCGAGGAAGGCGACGGCCAGGATCGCGGCGCCGCCCACCTCAGCGCAGATGACGGTGAGTCTGCTGATGGCCCGGCCTATGCTGCCCAGGTCCAGCCCGACCACGAGCGTGCCGGCCGTGCCGGGCCGCGCCGTGCTGGTGATGGACAGCGAAAAGTCGTCTGCGGTGTATGTGTACGGAATGCGCTGGGCGCGGTAGTGGACCGGCCTGGCGACCACAAGCCAGCTCCCGCCGCCGCTGGCGGCCGGGACTGTGGCGAGCTGGCCCGCACGGACCGGGATCCTCGCGGATGCCGGGGCAGGCTGGGTGCCCGTGCTCATCACCAGCTGGCCTGCGGGGCCGACAACCTCGATGAGGAACGCGCTGTCCGCAGCCCCGCCGGGATCGAAGCCGGCAGGCATCGCCGTGAACGGGCGGCTGGTGACAAGGCCAGCGTAGGCCCGGAGCTCTTGATCCGCCTGCGGCATGAGGTAGCCACGGGCCGCCAGACTGCTGGCCAGGCCGATGATGCCCGCGCCGGCGGCCACCAGGCAGCAGGCTATGGCCACCAGCCTCACCCGCAGCGGTACCCGGGCCAGCAGTCCGGTGATCACCCGCCCACGGCAGATGCCGTCACCGCGCACGGACCCAAGTCTCGCTGCCCGCGCCGGGTCCCGGTAGCCCCGATCGTAAAAGAGGCCCGCGTCCGCGGGGCCGGTCATCGCCATCGGCGCTCGCCGGCCTGCGGCGGCTCCATCAGCTTCTGCCAGCACCGTCATCGCCACCGTCCCTTTGCCCGCGATGACGCCCGCAAAAGGCGGGCCAGCCCAGAGCCAGAAGTCCTTCCAGCCCATGTCCCACGGCCTTGAGGCGGCGCAGGCGGCGTATCTCGCTCTGTTTACGAGCCTTCGGCGCCCTTGACGCACTCCAACCGCTATGGGCGAGCTCGCTCGCCATCTAGCTGATCTGGATGCGGACGCGCCCATCACCGGCGCAGTTCTTATGCACTCCGAATTGGCGCTCGGTTCGCTCACGCTCTAGAATGCCGGTCGTGCTACGTGATGATCGCTGGCCACGACCGTCGTGCGAGATCTGCCGTTCGGTGCGCACTGAGATCAGTCTTGTGAGAAGTTTACGGCCGTTCGTAATTGGTGGTTCTGGAGCAGAGACCATGAACTTCCCGTGTTGAACGGAAGCCCGGCGGTCTGAATTCTTCGAAAGATCGTCGAACCAGCGCCTTGACATGTGGCAGGGCTGAGCGCTAGTACTGCCCCAGAAGGGATGTGGGGATATGGCGTGGAATCTCTTAAGCATCACGCACAACAGTCATCTCCGTCTGCTGCGTCGGAACGCTCCCATGCCCTATCGCCTACCTGACACGGCGAGATGCCATCACGGGCGTGAGCGGCAACGCCTTCCCGCAGAACTAAACAATTCTAATAAACTCGGCACCGTCCTGGTGCTTCGGTATACCGACTATCGTCGCAGGCGCTACTTTAGTAGCGACTTGTCCGGCTCTTCCACACGCGTATCCCTATGTGCGACGAGTTCAAGTCGACTAATGGAGTCGTAAATGTCTTTCGCGAGGAGACTTCCGACCGTCACAGTCATTGCAGTTGCGGGCATCGCGGCAATTATCAGCATCTTGGATCTGACGGGAGCCCTAGATCAGGTTAGCTGGCTGAAGGATCGAGTACCTGTACTTACCCTGCTGGTGGTGGGTGCAGTAAGTGCATACCTGATCTCTGAACAATCGACGGCATCCCGCGCTCAGGAAAACATGCTGGATTCGGCAATCAAAAAAGCAATAGAATCTGTGAGCGAAATACAGGTTCTGGCGTTTAATGGAAGGGCAGAATTCTGGCGTTATGCAGCTCAACGGATCCGCGAGTGTAAGGCCACAATCGACGATCTCACGTGGGGGCCGGCGCCTCCCAGTGCCATGACGGCCGACGACAAGGCCGCATACCAGGAATACCGCAAGGCGATAGCGCTCGTATCGACCGGCAAGGGCGAGAACAGGACTAAGATCTTCCGAGAAGTGATGTCCTTCCCCAATGATGTAAGAATTCACCGAGCCAGGCCGCTCATGGATGAACGATACCCGAATTACCATCTAAGGTATTATGATTACAATCATGCCGGCTCGCCATCGCTCCTTCAATATTACGTCTTCGACAGGTCCGAAGTGCTTATCAGCTCACGATCCCAAGCCGGCGCGGCGCTTGACAATTGTTTCATGACCTTCAGAAGCCGGGCACTTGCCACAATTATGTCGCACTATTTCGAGGTTATATGGCACGATGCGATCCTGCTGAAAGACACTGATGTCGTAAAGCGCGATCTCCTCGATGACATCGAACGTAAGATCGCCGGCAAGGAGGCCGAGAAGCGCAAGAGGCCGCACTGGAGGTTCACCAGTAACTGGCGTCACGGCTGACTATCGTCACAAGAACGCGGTAGCCCAGGCACGTGCACGATTCGTTATGAGCAGATAGCGCTTAGCTTCCAGCACGGTGGAGGAGAATCTGCATAACGTGCTCGGCACATCCCCAGCTGAGGGTAACGCCCGCGCCTCCGTGCCCGTAGTTGTGCACGATGCGGATGCCGGCCGAGTCACGAGGGCTTTCCTCCAACCGCACCTCCGGGCGTCCGGGCCGCAAGCCGACGGCATGCCCGATAACTTCGGCGTCTGCCAGGGCGGGAACGATCTCGGTACACCGAGCGGTGATCGCCCGTGCAGCCTCCGGATCGACCTCCGTGTCCCACCGGTCCTCTTCCAAGGTCCCGCCCAGGATGCAGTCATTGGTCCGCGGATGCACGTACGCACGGCCGGCCGGATGATGCTCATCGCGTACCGACAGAGTCAGGCCCGGATTCGTAACGCGGACGATCTGACCGCGCACCGGATAAACCGACAGATCGCCAACCAAGTCGCGCGCGCCGAGGCCCGAGCAGTTGACCAGCGCGTCAGCCCAGCCGTCCGACAACTCGCTCAGCGAACTGACCCTTCGGACGTGTATCTCGCCGCCGCGCTCTTCCACCTGCTCTACCAGCCAAGGAAGGTACAACGGCATCTCGGCTAGCGGCACCGCGAACCGCAATCCATACGAGTAGGTCGGCGGCAGCTCCGCCGCAGTGGCCTCACGTACCCGACCCACCAATGCTGCCCAGTAAGGCTGACCAGGCGGCTCCCGGTACAGCGCCAGGGATTCCCGCATCACAACACCGGGTACCAGATCCCGAGCCTGGTCGGCCAGGACCTCCAGGGTCCGCCGTCCCCAGATAGCCACCTTGGCCGGCGGCCCTACGTGGGTCGGAAACCATACCGCAGCAGCCAGGTAGGACGTCGTCTCCTCGATTGACGTAGCTGTCACCACACGCACATCACAGCCAGCGTCCAGCAGGGTAATCGCAGTCGTGAGCCCGATTACACCTGCGCCCAGCACTGTCACGCGCATGACACCATAATTCCTGCTTGTCTCGGCCACGGTAAGCGATCTCCATGAGCGGAACCGGTGATATTGCGGGCTGGTGGCGCCTGCCCGGATCTGTGCATGATATCCGTATGACAAGCTCTCTCACCTCGGCTCAGGACTTGCTGCGCCGTGAACCACTGGTGGATGGCCATAACGACCTCGCCTGGAAGATACGCGAACACTTCAGCCTTGACCCAGGGCGCCTGGGCGCGGGAACCGGCGAGGCGCAAACGCATACTGACATACCCCGGCTTCGGCGGGGCGGGGTCGGTGCCCAATTCTGGTCGGTGTACGTCCCGGGCACGCTGGCAGGCGATGCTGCTGTAAGAGCCACACTGGAGCAGATCGATGTTGTATATCGACTGATCTGGGACAATCCAGATTCCCTAGAGCTGGCCCTGACGGCTAGTGATGTCACTCGGATCTTCGCAAGCGGCAAGATCGCATCTCTACTAGGCGCCGAAGGCGGCCACTCAATCGCCTGCTCATTGGGTGTCCTTCGCATGCTATATCGGCTAGGCGTCCGCTACATGACACTCACCCATAACTACAACGTACCGTGGGCTGACTCAGCCACTGACGAACCTGTCCAGGGCGGATTGAGCGCCTTTGGCCGGGAGGTGGTACGTGAAATGCAGCGGCTCGGCATGCTCGTCGATCTCTCTCATGTGTCGGCGGACACAGCGCGAGACGCCCTCGCTGTCGCGGAAGCCCCGGTTATCTTCTCGCACTCCTGTGCCCAGGCGCTTTGCGAAAGCCCGCGAAACGTTCCCGATGACGTACTCACCCAGCTAGCCGATAACGGCGGCGTATGCATGGTGGCCTTTGTGCCGTCCTTCGTATCACGTGCCTGCAGAGAATGGGACCTTGCGCTGGCCGAGGAAATGCGGCGCCAAGGGCTAGACTGGAACGATCTGGCGAAACGATCACAGGTTCGCGCCGATTACGCCGCCCGCCATCCCCGCCCGCACGCGTCGCTCGTCCAGGTCGCCGATCATATCGACCATGTGCGGCAAGTGGCCGGCATCGAGCATGTCGGCATCGGAGCAGATTACGACGGCACTGACCAGCAACCTGATGGGCTCGGCGACGTCTCATGCTACCCGGCGCTGATCGCCGAACTCCTTAGCCGCAAGTGGAGTGAGGACGAATGCGCACGTCTGAGCGGTCGCAACATCCTAAGAGCACTACATGACGCTGAAATCACCTCGCGGGGTCTTTCAGGCTAAGTTGACGCGCCTCTTCGGCGGAAAGCCTTAATTACCTGCGAAACCTCGGTGGGCGCGACTGAGTTCGAACCAGCGACCCCTCGCGTTCGGAAGCTAGCGGATCGCCAGGCTCCGCCCCGCCGACACAGCAGCTGTGACGAGCCGGGCGATCAGCGGTTAGTCTCTCGAGGATGAGCAGATCGTCCCGGATCAGGGCTTCAGTCGTCATTGTCGGCGGTGGACCGGTCGGGCTGGCGCTGGCTGTGACGCTCGGCAAAGCCGGCATCTCGTGCGCGCTCGTGGAACGCCAGCTCCAGCCGTCAGCGGTCCCGAAGGGGCAGAATCTCACCGCGCGGAGCGTGGAGCATTTCTACTTCTGGGACTGTGCCGACGAACTGCATGCGGCTCGCCTGCTGCCGCCCGGATTTCCGATCGGGGGAATCACGGCGTACGAAGACCTCGCCAGCGAGTACTGGTACGCTCCCGCCGGCCGCGAGACGGTAGCCGATTTCTACTACGAGCGGAACGAAAGGCTGCCGCAGTACCTGACCGAGTCCGTGCTGCGCAACCGGGTGCGGAAGCTGGATCCGGTCACCACGATGTTCGGATGGTCGGCCGCCGACCTCACCGAAGAGACCGACGGTGTGCGCGTGACGGCAGTGGAGGACCTGAGCGGGGAGCGCTGCGAGATCGAGAGCGACTACCTCGTCGGCTGCGACGGAGCACATTCGGGGGTGCGCGAGCAGGTCGGCATTGGGAGCAGCGGCGCGGACTTCGACCAGCGCATGGTTCTCGCGGTGTTCCAGTCGCGCGAACTGCACGCGCGACTGGACCGCTTTCCGCTGCGGACGACGTACCGGGTGCTGCATCCGGAGCTCGAGGGGTACTGGAGATTCTTCGGGCGGGTTGACGCCACCGGGGCGTGGTTCTTTCACGCGCCGGTCCGCGGGGACGCGACCATTGAGAACTTCGACGTCCATGCCCTGATCGAGCGGGCCGCGGGATCCCCAGTGGCGTGCACGTTCGAGCACGTGGGTTTCTGGGATCTGCGGATAAACATCGCGGACAGCTACCGTCATGGACGG